>Ga0210410_10000063_pt1 | contig 178541 bp, 151 predicted proteins | sample IncBWC4MmetaG_FD_161058 | JGI IMG/M metagenome (GOLD analysis project Ga0210410, IMG submission 161058) | Forest soil microbial communities from Barre Woods Harvard Forest LTER site, Petersham, Massachusetts, United States - Inc-BW-C-4-M | ecosystem: Environmental > Terrestrial > Soil >... | reverse complement strand
GCGTCCGCGACAACGACTCGCGCATCTCCGCCGGAAGTTCCGGGCAAAGAGCGGGCACAAGCTGTCCGGGAAGCGCAAGAATCGCGGCGCGGGCCGCAAGGCTTTGCTGCTTTCCCCGGACTTCCGCTTCCACGCGCACGCCTGCTCCGCTCCGCTCGACGAGCGAGACGCGAGCACCGGTTTCCACTCGCACCTGTGCCGCCAGTGTTTCTGGAATTCGATCGACGCCATCGGTCAGGTTCCAGATTCCGCGCACCAGCAGATTCCAGACAATCTGCATCAGGATGACGCGCGAGGATTCATCCACCAGTCCGCCCATCGGCCCGCTCAGTCCCGGCCAAAAGACACGATCGAACAGTTCTTCCCCGCCGATACGCTGAAAATACTTCTGGCAATTTTCGTCATCGATGGCAGTGCTCAGTTCGCTCTGTCCGTGCACGAGCCCTCGGCAGTTTCGCAGTAAGTCATAACCAAATCGCAGGCAGGCAAGCCGAGCGCGCAATGATATTCCGCGGTCGAAGAGCATGTCTTCGAACCGGCCCCCGCGATAGCCGCGGAGGCCGACAGAATTTTGAATTCCCACGCTGAAATCGCCCGGACGCACGAGCGGCGAAAGACCGAACCGCTTCACGAGGGCGCGCATACGCACGAATCCCCTGCCTAGAAGCGTTACGCCACGATCGATTACGAATCCCTTCACTCGATCGGTGGTCATGCGGCCGCCAACACGCGGTTCCGATTCGAGCACCAGCGGTTCCAGGCCGCGATCTTTCAGGCGGAGAGCCGCGGCCAAGCCGGCAATCCCTCCGCCGATTACGATGACGTCCGCGTCGTTGGTCTGCGTGCCCATCAAGAATTTTCCTTACCGTTTTGTACCGGCAAAGAGATCGACGGCCTGGTTGCTGCGCGCATACTTCACCTCGTCGAAGCGCTCGCGCAGGAATTTGTCCCAGTCCTGACGTTTAGTGACGTGATGAATCACGGGCCCGAAGATCACGTAGTTGTGCGCATCCCAGCCGTGCTCGAAGAGCAGCACTTTTCCTCCGGGCTTCAAGATGCGGATGGCTTCGCCAAAAAGCTTTTCGCGAGGACCACCGGTGGGGATTTCATGCGTGCCGAATCCAAAGCAAACTGCTTCGCAAGAGCTATCCGCCAGCGGAATCGTGAAATGCTCCGCCTTCGACGGGGTAATCCGGGGGATGGACTTCGGAGGCGCTTCCAAGTCGCGCACATCCTGCACCGCTTCTTCCGGTGATTCGCCCTCGACGTTCCAGCAATCCACCGATTGGATCTTGGCTTCAGGCAGCACGTCGGAAAGCAGGAACGCGTGGCGATATGTTCCGATGTTTAGATCCGCGACGGTCACGGGCCCTCTCACTTCGCCCAGTTCCACGAGCCGTCGGATGTAGCGCACTCCCGGATGGCCGTACATGCGATACAGACCGAAGAGAGAATATGCCAGCAACACCAATCCAAGAGCTGCGAGCAGCATGGCCGCCTTGAACGCTATCGGCACAGAGAAAAGCACGCCGATCGCTCCGAGGGGAACGCCCACGGCGAGAAAATATTTAGTAATGCGCCAGTAGTCGCGGCGGCTCACGTACACTGCGCGTCCCCAGAACCACCAGGCGGTGGGGCGCACTTCGGCAACGGTTCCGGGATACCAGTGGGTTCGCGTTTCGCCTGCATTTGCGTTTGTGTGTCCGTGTGACATTTTTCCTCCTGGAAAATCTGCAAAGTTCTTTCCGTCAGCTTTCAACCGGCCAACCGGCTTCCTTCAAAATGCCCAACAGTCTTCCCTGAAACGGTTGCAAGAACGTTCGAATCAAGGGTGCGCTCGTCAGGTTCAGCAATTGCGTGAAGAGATCCAGAACTCCATTGACGAGCTTCCGCGTGCGCTGCTGCTCGACGGATTGGTCATAAATAAAAAATAGAATTGCTCCCAGGTGCATGAGCCATAGAGCCCCTGGCAGCAGTTGTCGCAGTTGGTCTGAAATCTCACTGCCCGCAATGGCCTCTCGAAAAATGCCGACGCTATGGGCACGCTGGCTTGTCGTTCCTTTTCCGAAGACCGACAGCGGATGGTCCGGCTCGCCGGCGTAACGGAAAAGCGCGCCAAGAAATTTGCGATCGTTCTTCAAAATGTCGAGCTTCGACTGGAACATAATTCCCAAACGCTCGCGAAGATCCATAGTGCCGAGAATCGATTCACGCACTTTAGCTTCGTGCGTTTCTTGCACCTGGTCGTAATACGCGGCGACGATGGCTTCCTTGCTTGGGAAATAGTAATAAGCCGCTCCAGTGGCCACGTTCGCGGATTTCGCGATATCCCGTATTGTCGCCGCTTCAAAGCCCTGCTCGCGGAAGATTTCTAGTGCCTTTTCCAGAATCAAGGCCTTGGTTTTCTCGCCCACAGAGTGTTTGGTGGAGTTCACGGCGGCAGTGGTTTTGTTGAACATGTTCAAATACTATCTCAACCAGATAGATATGTCAAGCATTTTCTGAACGTGTTCATATATGGTCGTAAGATACTTGCTATCAATAATGTACGGACAGGAAGTCGACCAAATCCCTGAACTTAGGGGATCAATTCCTTGCGCTTCCGCAAGACAGGTTCATCTGGGGTCGGATGGGGAGTGAAGAAGGAATAGCTTCGAGAGTCGGATCCAAAGGCGATTCTGGCGCTCCCAACGACCAAATCTGCAGATGAAAACTCAACTGCTTGTGTCTTTGCGCAGGGGTGAGTAAGATGCGCAGCAGAACGGTCGGCAGTAAGGCCCTTGTCTTAAAGGGAACATTTCGACAGCAGTTTACGTTCCATAGTTGGCAGGCCGAGATGGACTGCCGGGCGGCTTTTTGAGAGAGCCGGCTTGCAGACACGCCTTGCACCGTAGCAGGTTTAGAGGCTGATGATACGTTGGAGCAGGATGCCCAACTGGTCCAGCAATGCCTCCAGGGCGACGGGTCGGCCTGGGAGGAACTTGTGCGTCGCCACACGCGCCGCATCTTTAACATTTGCTACAGGTTCACGGGAAACCGCACGGAATCCGAGGACCTCTCGCAGGACGTGTTCCTCCGGGTATACCGCACACTGGGAAGCTATCGTTCTGCCCATGGCGGTTTCGCAACGTGGATGACCAGTGTGACGCGCAACCTGTTGATTGACCATTATCGTAGAACGAAGAGGGATCGCATCACGGATTCGCTCGAGGACGCCCTGCCGGCGGTCGAAAACAAGGAATCCGCGGGACGCCGTCCCGACCAGCAGGCGCTGCTGGGCGAACTGAGCGGCCAGGTGCAGTCGGCGCTCAGAAGGCTTTCGCCGGAATTGCGGGAAGCAGTAATCCTGCGCGATCTGCAGCAACTGGAGTACGGAGAGATTCAACAGGTTTTGTCGGTACCGGAAGGAACCGTGAAATCAAGAATCAATCGCGGACGCATCGAACTGGCGCGAGTGCTGCAGCAGATGGGAGTGCGCCCGTCATGAGCGGATTTCGCAATTCGAAGCGAGCGCGGAGCATTTCATGAATTGGACTTGCGAACAAACCGAAGCGCACCTGAGCGACTATCTCGACGGATTCTTGCAGCCGGCCGAGCAAGCCGCTTTCGACCTCCACGTGAATGCGTGCGAACGCTGCACGCCGCTGGTCGCGGGTGTTTCGCATATGCTCGGCAGCCTGCACAGCATGGAGCAGGTTGAGCCTTCTCCGCAGCTGGTCGGCTTTATCCTGACGGCTACTCTCGGCACACAAAGCTGGCGAAAAGCCAAGGGCTGGCTGCGCACACTCACCTCGCCGCGTTTTGTCTATAGTGCTGTTTCCGTGGCCGCCACTTTTGCAGTGATTTTGGTGTCCTCCGGCTACTTGTCGCGTAAGCCCAAGCTCGCGGACTTTGCCCCTGCCGCCATCTATCACAATGCCGATCGTCAGGCGCACCGGGCCTATGCGCGCAGCACCAAGTTCATCAGCGACCTGCGCGTGGTTTATGAAATTCAGTCGCGCCTGCGGCAGGACAACGAGATTCCGACGACTCCGGAGAGCACTGTGCCGCAATCTTCGCCAAGTGGACAGCCGGGACGGACGGATTCAACGAATCCCGCGTCTCCCCGGCAGCAGAATCGCGCCGACGGCGTCGAACGAAATCTTCAACTGCTAGCTTCCGCGTTTCCGGTGATCAGCGGCTCATTGTGTGAGAGGAGAATGCCATGAGGTGTGCCGTCCATTCGGATGTGGACGCTGTCGGTTACTGCCGCAATTGCGGCAAAGCCATGTGTTCGGCTTGCGTGCGCCAGGTGCGGGACGTGCTTTACTGCGAGGATTGTCTCGCGGGCATCATGGGGATTCCCGGCGCAGTTCCTGCTGCCACCTCTGTGCCGGCGCCCGCGCCAGGAGTTCTGCCGCCGCCGTATCCTTCTCGCCCGGCGGGCAATCCGGCCGTCGCATTCATTCTCGGCCTGTGCCCCGGACTGGGCGCGGTTTATAACGGCCAATACAACAAAGCGCTGATTCACGTCGTGGTTTTCGTAACCCTGGTGATTGGCGCGAGCAGCGATGTGGACAACGGTTTGATGGTGATCCTTATTCTTTCTGCCATTGGGTTCTGCTTCTACATGGCCATTGACGCCATGCGCGTCGCCAGAGCCAAGAACCTCGGCGTGGAAATCGCTCCTGATTCGCTGGAGTCCTGGAGCAAGAATCGGCCGATAGGCCCAATTCTCTTAATCGGGCTTGGAATCCTTTTCCTTCTGAGGAATTTCGACTGGTTTGAGTTTCATCGAATAGGACGTTTTCTGTGGCCGGTGATTCTGATAAGCGTTGGCGTGATTCTGTTTCGCAATCGTCTAGGCGACCGCGCGTAGACGGCAGCAATTGGGAGGATGAACTCCGATGGGTAATCGTATTCGTTGCGCGTGCCCGCGCTGCACGATTCGCAGTTTGATGGGCCCTGCCATTATTATCACGATTGGCGTGCTCTTCCTCCTCGACCAGATGCGCGGCGGATATCTTTCGTTCGGCAATACGTTTCCGGTCATTCTCATCGTGATTGGACTGATTAGCCTGGCATCCGCGCTCGCGCCGATGGACGGCCATGTCGAGAATGTTTATCCGCCGGTTCCGCCTCCGGGCATGCCGGGCCCTGCACAAAACCCGCCGCAGAGTCCGCTGCCTGGTCAGGGGCAGGGGCAATAACCGCTTATGGCATACGGCCGCTCACGACGTTCAGTCTTCCCTGGCCTTGTTTTAGTTGCCGTCGGAGTGATTCTGCTCCTGCACCAGTACAGAGGCTTCGACATTCTCCACCTCTTCTGGCACTGGTGGCCTCTGATGCTGATTTTCTGGGGCCTCATCAAATTGTTCGAGCGCACGGCCGCCAGCCGCTCGGGTGACGCCGGCTCGGCGCGCGTGACCGCCGGCGAAGTTTTTCTGGTTGTCGGACTTCTATCGCTTCTGGGAATCGTGGTCGCGGTTGACTACGGCAAGCAGCATCTGCCCGGTGAAATGGTGGACATCGGGAGAGAGAAATTCGGTTTTGCTCTGGAAGTCGCACCCAAAGACATTCCCGTGGATGCGCGCGTCACCATTCGCAATGGCCGCGGTGACATCAGCGTGCACTCTTCCGATGAGCATCAGATTCGCGTTGCCGGCATGAAAAATGCACATGGCTGGAGCGAGACGGAGGCCCGGAAACTAGCGGATCGCGCATCCGTCGAAATCGTCCCAATCGGAGACGGGTACGAAATCCATCCGGCAGGCACCGGTGACCCGCGGCTCAGCCTGGATATGGAAGTCACTGTGCCGAAAAAGGCATTGCTCACCATTCGTAATGAAAAGGGCGACGTGACGATTTCCGACATGGCCACGCCGGTCACGGTCATCAGCGGCACGGGAGACATTGAAGTTCGCAACACCACCGGCGATGTTTCCATAGACACGCATAAGGGTGACATTAGAGTTTCGGACACGAATGGCAACGTGAAAATCGCCGGTCACGGCGGCGAAGTGAATGTTTCAAGCGCAACCGGCGGCCTAACTCTCGACGGTGAATTTTTTGGGCCGATCACGGCAGACAAGGTAGCCAAGGGCGTGCGCTTTATTTCCCAACGCACCGATCTGACGCTCACTCAACTCGGCGGCCATCTGGAAGCAGGTTCCGGCAATCTGGAAATCACGGACGCGCCGGGAAACTTGAATTTGCGCACCAATCGTTACGACGTCACCATTGAAAATGCGGGCGGCAAAGTGAAAGTGGACAATCGTGACGGCAATGTCGAACTGCGGTTCTCTGCCCCGCCTAAAGACGACATCGAAGTCTCCAATGCCGCTGCGGGGATTACGCTCACGCTTCCCGGCTCGGCGACTTTCGAAATTCTTGCGGACTGCCACTCCTGCGATGACATCAATTCGGAGTTTTCCACCGAGTCATTAAGGAAAACGTCAACCGAGTCGGGCGATTTTCATTTGGAAGGAAAATATGGGAGCGGCCGAGGCCCCAAGATCACACTGAAGACCAGCTACGGCTCCATGGCACTCCGAAGAACTAGTTCAGACATGCCCGCTCCTCCAGCGCCGCCGCGGGCTAAAGCGCCGACTCCTCCGACGGCAAACCCAGCAGCGCCGCGAGCCAAGACTCCTGCTCCCCCGAAGGCGGAAAAGCCGTAAGCGTGCCGCTACCAACGAACGGCTGCAGGCTGTTCCAACCTAGGAAATCACATCGTTTTTAGGATTTAATCCAAAAGATCCACGTGAAAATGGCCGCCATCCGCGTGGGAATTCACGAACTCTTCCGCGCTGGCCCACTCGGTGTAAGGGCGCTGCGCGCGGCCGTCCCAGCCGGTCAACCGGATTTTCTTCTGCTCCGCCAGCGTCGTAAGTTGCCGGCGGATGCGAGCCTCCGGCACGTTGTAAAAAGCGGAAATCCGCCGTGTACTGATGCACGCCGATTTGTGATTGTTTCTGGCAAGACGCAGGATTTCTCGTTGCACGAACTCATCGGAAACCATCTGGGTGCTCCCTGACGACAGCCGCGGGCTAACGTTTTGGGGCGAGATTTGGCCCATCCGGTCGGCTATGGAATGAGCCGGGAGTATATGCCTCCGGGAGGTGTTTGCCAAGTCGTCCCTTTGCCCAACCGGCGCCCAAATATCTATCGATCGGCCATGCGATTCAGCTCTTCGAAGAACGTAGGGAATGAAACGCCGGCGCAATCGGAATCCCGAATCACAGTGTTTCCTTCTGCTGCCAGCCCCGCCACTGCAAAGGCCATTGCAATCCGGTGATCTCCGCGCGGCTCGATCTCCGCGCCACGCAGTTTCCCGGCGATACGTCCTGCCACTTTCAATCCGTCGGGGCGTTCCTCCACGGTGGCACCCATACGGCGCAGATTCTCCACCAGGGCTGCAATGCGGTCGCTTTCTTTGACGCGCAGTTCCGCCGCGCCGCGAATTTCAATTCCTTCTTCGGTGTATGGCCCCAGGGCGGCCAGCATCGGCAACTCATCGATCAGCAGCGGAATTTGCTCGCCCGCAATCACTCCGCCCTTCAGGGAAGCGCCCCTTACCGACAGGTCGCCCACCAGCTCTCCATGCACACTGTTCAGGCCCAGCATCTGAATTGATGCGCCCATCGACGCGAACAGATCCAGAATCGCCGTTCGGGTCGGGTTCAATCCTACGTTGTGGATCAGCACATTTGAATCCGGCAGCAGCGAAGCAGCGGCAAGGAAAAAGACTGCTGAAGACAAATCCCCGGGCACATCCAACGACTTGGCGAGGAGCTTCCCGCTTCCGTTCCGGCCGCGCAAGCCGTGAATCCGCACGGTTCGTCCGTGCTTTTCAACGTCTGCGCCAAATTCTTCCAGCGCCAGTTCGGTATGATCCCGAGTCAGTGCGGGCTCCGTGACGCTGGTAACGCCGTCCGCGAACAATCCCGCCAGCAGCACAGCGGACTTCACTTGAGCGCTGGCCATGGGCATTTGGTAGTCGATCGGTTTGAGCCGCGTACCTCGAATTTCCAGCGGCGCAAAATTATCTTCGCGTCCGCTAATGACCGCGCCCATCTCCCGGAGCGGTCCCATCACCCGTTTCATGGGCCGCTTCTGCAGCGAATCGTCGCCTGTGAGCTTGGAAGAGAATTCCTGCCCTGCCAGGATCCCCGCCAGGAGCCGCATGGTAGTCCCAGAGTTTCCCGCATCGAGCGCGCGCCAACTGCTTTTCAACCCGCGCGGGCCACAGCCCGTCACGCGAACCGTATGTTTTTCGATTTTAACTCCAGCGCCCAACGCGCCCATGCACGCCAACGTGCTATGGCAGTCCGCAGCCGCCGAGAAATGACGCAGCTCACTTGTGCCTTCGGCCAGTCCCGCAAGCATCGCGTAACGATGCGAGATGGACTTGTCCCCCGGCAGATCCAGCCCACCGGTCAAGTATTTCGCCGGACGAATGATCTCTTTTTTCACGAAGAAATTCTAACACGCCGCAAGAAAGCCCTTCACAATTGGCGACGTGTGCCAATTTCCATCTCTAAATTCCCATTTTCCGTGATTTCCCACTGTCCTCGCGGCCAGTTTTTTGCGGCGAACGGCCTGTACCACACGCTGAAATCTCCGGGCCCCCAAACACGTATTATTGGCTGAGGAGAATGTTCATGTCCGCGCGCAGCTCTTTCATCCACCTAGCCACAAGAGCCGGCATCCTTTTCGGCGCACTTTTTGTCGTCAGCGTGCTTCTGGCCGCAATTCCCGGCCACCGCGCCCCCGCAGCGCAGCCACAGAGTTCTCAGCAGTCGTCCAGTTCGCAGTCGCAGGAATCCCAGGGCATGGACCACAGCAAAATGTCCGGCATGGACATGGACGACGCCAAGGCCAACGAAATGCACGCCGTCCACGACATGACGCGTGGCCAGATGGATGCGCACAGTCTCCACATGCACATGACCGCCATGCGGCCCACGACTCCGGAAGACACCGCGCGCGCCAATGAAATCGTCGCGCAACTCCGCGGCGGCATCGAAAAATACAAGGACTACCACGTCGCTTTGAGCGAAGGTTACAAAATCTTCCTTCCCAACGTTCCACAGCCCGAGTATCACTTCACCAGCTACTACAACGGCTTCCTCGAAGCTTTCGCGTTTGATCCCGCGCGTCCTAGTTCCCTGCTCTACAAGAAAACTTCCGAGGGCTACGAACTGGTCGGCGCGATGTATACCATGCCCAAGCGAGCCACCGAAGAGCAGCTAAACGCCCGCGTTCCCTTGAGTGTTGCGATGTGGCACCTGCACACCAATCTCTGCATGCCGCCAAAGGACCAGCTCCGCGGCGCAGACATGACTAAATTTGGCTTGAAAGGCAGCATCGCCACGGAAGAAGCGTGCAGCGCGGCAGGGGGCCGTTTCCATCCGATCATCTTCGGCTGGATGGTGCACGTCTACCCCTACGAAGACTCTCTCGACAAAGTCTTCGCTATGCATCACCACATGGACTGATAACTTCGTACGTCCGAATCACACGTCGCGAAACTCTTTGTTCTAAGGCGCCATGCGGCTGCTCTGTGCGTTGACTTGCGTCTAGGCGCACCCTAAGATGATTTGTCGATGGCGGTTCCCTTCCCATGATCGGTCAAACCGTCTCCCATTACCGGATTCTGGAGAAGTTGGGTGGTGGCGGCATGGGAGTGGTGTACAAAGCCGAAGATTTGAGGCTGGGCCGCTTCGTTTCCTTGAAATTCCTGCCCGAGGAGCTTTCCAGGGAGCCGCTGGCCATTGAACGCTTTCAGCGCGAAGCGCGGGCCGCATCGTCCCTGAATCATCCTCATATCTGTACGATCTACGACGTGGACCAGTACGAAGGCCAAAGTTTCATTGTCATGGAGTTTCTGGAAGGCCAGACTTTGAAGCACCGCATTTCCGGAAAAGCGATGGAACTCGAGCGCGTTCCGGAACTCGGCCACCAGATGGCCGACGCTCTGGAGGCAGCGCACGCCAAAGCGATTATCCACCGCGACATCAAGCCAGCGAACATTTTCCTCACGGAACGCGGCCAGATAAAGCTTCTCGACTTCGGCCTCGCCAAACTCATGCCGGAGCGAAAAGGGGCGAAACTTGCCCTGCAGAAATCCGGATCCTTTGGCACAACTACGCAGGATGCCCACCTGACCAGCGACGGCGTGGCTCTGGGGACCGTTGCGTACATGTCTCCCGAGCAGGTGCGTGGCGAAGAACTCGATGAACGCACCGACTTGTTCTCCTTGGGGCTGGTCCTTTACGAAATGTCCACGGGCCAGAGGGCCTTTACCGGAAGCACTTCGGGAGTGATCTTTGATGCGATTCTGAACCGCGCGCCAATTCCCCCTGCGCGGCTGAACCCGGCTATTCCGCTGCAGATGGAATTGATCATCAGCAAAGCGATGGAAAAGGACCGGGAGCTGCGCTACCGCACCGCGTCGGATATTCGCGCGGACTTGCAGCGGCTGAAGCGTGATACGGATTCGGCGCGTGCGTTGCCGTACTCGCCGACCCGTAGTTCCCGCCAGGTTGTGCGGCGGCATTGGCCGCATTTCTTGTGGGCGGCGATTCTCGTGCTCGTGCTTCTGTTGCTGGCATTCGACGTGGGTGGCCTTCGGCAACGCCTCTTCGGGGGATCCGGCGCGTCGCATATCGATTCGATCGCCGTCTTGCCGTTCGCCAATTTGAGCAACGATCCAAAAACGGAGTATCTCAGCGACGGAATCACGGAAAGCTTGATCAATAGCCTTTCCCAATTGCCCAACCTGGCGGTTATGTCGCGCAACACGGTTTTCCGTTATAAGAGCGCAACGACCGACCCACAGAAGGTGGGCCGTGACTTGCATGTTCGGGCCATTCTGACCGGAAGGGTCGTCCAGTCGGGAGATGAGCTGCTAATCAGCGTGAATCTGGAGGACGTGGAGAGTAGCCGGCAAATTTGGGGAGAACAGTACAATCGCAAACTTTCCAGCTTGGTCTCTGTACAGCAGGAGATTGCCGCGGACATCTACGGGCGGCTGCGCCCGCGGCTTGCAGGAGAAGAAAAGAAACTGCTCGCGAGACGGCCTACCGAAAATGCCGAAGCCTATCAACTCTATCTCCAGGGTCTCTTCTATTGGAATAAGTGGACGCAGGGAGATTTCATGAAAGCCGCGGACTTTTTCACCCAGGCGGTGCAAAAGGATCCGCACTATGCGCTGGCGTATGCGGGCCTTGCCGATACTTACAGCCAGCTCGGTGACACCGGATACGTTCCGCCTTCGGAGGCCTGGCCCAAGGCAAAAGTCGCCGCGACGCAAGCTCTGGATATCGATGATTCGCTCCCCGAGGCGCACACTTCTCTGGGCCTGGTAAAAGAGCATTTCGATTGGGACTGGACGGGTGCCGAGCGCGAGTTCAAGCGCGCCATCGAGCTAAATCCTAATTCAGCGACGGCACATCATTGGTACGGCGACTACCTGTCGAATATGGGCCGTTTTGAAGAAGGCATGCACGAGACCAAGAAGGCGCTGGAATCGGATCCTCTGTCGCTGATTATCAATACGAGCTTGGGCTGGCAGCTCTATCTCGCCGGCCAGAACGAGCAGGCCGTCGAACAGTTGCGCAAAGTCCTGGACATCGATCCAAAGTTTTCTCCGGCGCGTCGCATTCTGGAAGAAGTGTACGCGCGCATGGGTAAGCAGAAAGAGGCGGTTGCGGAGAGAGAAAGAGCTTTATCACTCTCGGGAGGCCCTGAACTCGCGGCTTCCATTGAGGAAGATTTCACCAAGTCCGGCTACAAAGGCGTGCTACAAAGCTGGCTGGAGGGATTGACGGAACTCTCCAAGCACAGCTACGTGTCTTCTTACAGCATCGCGGAATCGTATATGCGTATGGGTGAGAAGCAAAAGGCGTTCGAATGGCTGGAGAAGGCCTATGAGGAACACGACAGCGGGCTCGTCTCCGTGGCCGTCGAACCCATGTTCGAAAGCATCCGGCCCGATGCTAGATACAAGGAAATCGTCCGCCGCATGAAACTTCCGAATTAGTTTCGTTGCACAATTGCAATCCAGCTCTCGCCATTGAGAGCATTCAGCGTCTTGCTCCTCAACGGAGCGGATAGTCTTTTTCACCCGGCAAATGACCGTCCACACGCAAGACTTTCACTCCCGCGCGCACAGCCTTGGCGTCCACAAAAGCAATCGCGCCCGGAATGGCGGTTACCAGATCGTATTGCATGTCGTTGGAGTAGACGATCTTCGGCGGCGACGCCGCCTCTGCACGAAAAATCTTGGCCACCCAGTATTGTTTGAACTGCGCTTCCGACATTTGATAAATCACCTTCAAAACGACATCGCGCTCGCGTGCTACCGGGGCGCGAATCAACAGTGTCACAGGGAGTTTCGAATTCCAATACTGCCGCTCGCCAAGCAGCACTTTTCTGACATCGGAAAGGCTTAGATCGCTCACCGGCGTGTCCGCGTTGACCACCACGGCGATATCCGTGCCGTGAGCGGTCTGCGCCACAGTGGGACACTGTAGAATCATCGAAAGCCAGATCAGCAGGAAGAACGTCGTTACAATTTTTTTGTTGGTGGCATTCATGTTTGGCTCGCCTAAAAAGTGAAGTCCGTCTGGAAAAATACGCCGTTGACCCAGGGTTCGGTCGGCAGACGCTTGGTGTAGCGATACTCCCCTTTGAAACTGGCATAGTTCGTAATGTCGTAGCGCAATCCCAGAATGGATTGCACGAGGTCCTGATTGGTCAGCACCTGCTCGCTCAACGGCGTGTGCGTGTGTTCGAATCGGTAGTAGGGCTTCAGTGTTTTTTCAAACCACGGCAGCCGGTAGCCGATCTGCGCGTAATACGCCTGGTTGTTGGTGATGAAATTGGTCAGGATGTTACGGTGATTGACGTTGGCGAACTCCGCCAGGAATTCCGGATTCTCTTTGGTCCACACGATGTGGGCCGCTGAAATCCATTCACGGAAATTTGTTCCGTTGGGACTGCCGGCAGGAAGCGTAATTTTGTCGCGGTACACCGACACTCCCATCTGCAAGCCGTAGAGCTTGGCGGGCCGCGAGTATATGTTTGCAACCCACGCGCGGTTATTGTTGACATCCCCAGCGTCCCCAGGACGGCTCAGGACCACGCCGCGGCCGTTCCCTATGCCGACGTTATAGCCCAGCCCCGCGCCTCCTGAGGGGATGTTGCCTTCGACGAGAATTCCGTCGAAATGTACGGGGATGAAAGTTCCTCCAAACTTCACGAATTCCGGCCGGGCGATGGAAGTCTGCAGCCATGCGCCGTGATGGAACGCCGTATTCCAGTAGCCGATGGGCGTGTGATACCTGCCGAAGGAGATTTTGAAAAAGTCGTTGTAGTCATACCGAATGATGCTGCGTTCCACTTCCACCGTGTAGCCGGTCGGCTGTGCGTTGAAAGTGATTTCACCGAAATAACTGACCTTTCTGGAAAGCGCCGAAGCGAGATGCAGGTCCAGCTGCCCTAAGTTGAAGCCGCTGGTGGTCCCCTTCTGGTCTGTCGCCCCAAAATCAATGTCACCAAAACCTCTAATCTGCAGCGACGGATAGTGAGTCTCCAGCTGGCGAACGGTGGCCTGCGCTTCCACCGAATCGTGTTGATGCGCTTGCACAGGGGTGGGGGTGGGTGCGGCCTCGGCAGGTTCAGGCTTTGGCGGCGTGGGCGCGGGTGCTGCGGCAGCGGTTAGCACCGGAGCTGTGCCAGCCGGCTGCTTGATCTCCAGCTCCGCGACACGTTTTTCGAGCTGCTGGACGCGCTCGAGCAGAATCCTAATCTGCTCCGTTTGATCCGGCGGTGGCGCACTCTGCCCCCAAGTTGAACCGGCGGTGAGAATCAAGGCAGCGAGGATCAACAGTGATCGATGCATACGTCCCTTCCCTTGTCCTGGACTCGGCCCTGAATCCGAATTCCAGGACGGCGTTCTCGAAGTGACTAGAATCAACTTCTTTGGACTCCGGCAAGCAAAGATTTCCACATTCGAAGAATGATATGGAAGCAATGAACGTACCGGAGAGTGGGCAGTATTCTAGTCTCAGCAGGCAGAATGTCAAAAGATAGTTTATTCAGGCGAGATGCGTCACTCGACGTGGGCGTCGAAGACTCCGGTTTCAATTTTTCCTGCGCGTTTGATCTGAACAAAGATCCGATAGTCGCCGAAGCGCGGGAATCCGTAAGGAAAGCTCACCTCGGCGGGCAACGGCGCGTTTGACATAGGCATAGCCATTTGCGTGTCAGCGAGCATTTTCATTGGCGAGTCTGCTTGCGCCGTGCGCGCCAACTCCAGCGCGGCCATGGAAACCGATCCCGCGGGATGAACGTGAGCAAATACGCTCAGGTCCGTGCTGACAAACTCCGCGTGCCCGGCCATGCCCATGTATGGTTCCATGTCCGTTGCGGGTCTTCCATCTTTATCTTCCAGGCTGAATTTGAAATTCATCGGCGCGCCCGCCTTCAACTGGCCGCTCCCGCGCTGCCACACCATGCGCCCACCATCGGCGAGTTGTGACACGTTCGAATCCCGCGCACCCGCAGTCACGTCAGCGCCGCTCCACATCGAATCGTCCCCATCCAGGGCTTTACCCTGAGTCTGCGGCAGGTCCACATTTCCCACCAGCGTCCACGGAAAGCCTTGCTTATCCACGATGTCCGCAAAAACCTCGTAATGCCCCTCGGGCATTGACGGCAACTCCTCTGCAAATGCCCCGCCCGCGATCCGCTCGGGATGCAAGTGCCACATTTGCTCCATTCCCGGCGTGCGGATCAGGAACAGATGCATCAAGTGATTGTGATCGGGAATAGCTTCCTCCATCTTCAAGTTCTTGGCCCACTGCGGGTCCTGCCCTTTTGCTCGAATCACCAGGCGGTTGCCATTTTCCAGAGTTGTTTCTGCCATGGGTGCCTTGTAATAATTCACGGTGCGCTGGTAATTGCTGGCCTCGGTCCCCCACCACGCTCTTCCCAGATACAAGATCCCGACGACGATAACCGCAGTGATCGCCATCACCACCCGCGCACGTCGCGCGCGCCCCGCCGTAATCGTTTCACTGGGACCGAGGTTGCCTTCTCTCACCGCAGCCCCCGCGATGAAAACGATTCCAATCGCAAGGAATGCCATCAGGAATAACAGCAGTCCCCCAAGAGGCTTCTCCATTTTGAGTGTCTTCTGAGCAAACGCCGGAACCGGCACGGCAAGCTCCCCTTTGCCCTTCGTTCCATCCACCGACACGCGCACTTTCAGCGCCCCATCTTCCATCAGCCAAAGGCTGCCGGTAAAAAACTGTGGATCCTCTTTGGACTGTTCCGTAACGTCCGGCGTGGGAGGCAGGTTTGAGCCCGCGCCGCTCAAGCGCATCGGGACAATCTCGACTCTGCGCACTTCGTTGGTGGCGGAGCGAATTTGAATCTCCGCCACGCCGGGGATCACCTGAGGAAGCCGGACTGTCACAAACAGATGGTAGGGCCCCGCATCGCCTTCGCAGTACACGTCCGGGCTGCCGACGTGCGCGCGCATTGATAGCACGCCGGCGAGCACGATTGCCAATAGAGCGATAAATCTTCCGAGCGAGCGCAGCCCGGTCATCGCCGCAGCCGCCGCATCCAGTCTCCCCACGAAAATCCCAGGCGCGCGGTAATTATGGAAACCAGTACGGCAGCCGCCATCCATCCCCAAAACTGGCCCGGAGTCTTCTCCGCAATCTGAAACTTGTAAGGATCGTAGAGAAAATTCGCCGGATCAAAATATGCAAAATACGCCATCCCAAAAAACCAGTTTCGCGCCGCTGGCGTCATCAAGAAACTTGCAAACGGCCATTGCACCGCCACAAAACTAAGCACGAACACGGGTCCTGACACGGCAGCCAGCTTCCATCTTCCCCACTCTTCCCTTTTGCTCCAAAGCAAATCCAGAACGATCGCAGGCACAATGAGCAAAAGCGGGAAATGCAGCGGAACAAGATGTGTAATATTTTGGTAGACCGGCCCAAGTTTAGGTTGTGCCGGAAACAACGGTAGAATCCACTCGGACGCCAACTGGATCGCCGTGTACGTCGCCGCCACCATCGTGGCTGCCCACCGCCGTCCCAGTCCCCAAGCTGCTCCGATCAACATCGGCGGCATCCCGATGGCCACCGCCAGGTAGCATCCCGCGTTGTGCAAATTTACGGGCCAGGTCGCATCGGTAAGCATCGTCCCCATTTGCACAACGCAGTCCGCGCCCACAAACACGAACAGCCATCCCAGCGTTCGCCGCACCCTCTCCGTCGCGCGGCTCATCAACCCCGCCATTAATGCCAGCGCGCCCAATTTGATGGCAAAGGATCCTAGCGAAAGCAGCACGTGCGGCGGGCTCACAATCTTCACGTCCAGCCCGTACGCGTTGTGCCACCAATTATCAAACGGCGCCGACGTCAGCATCGCCACGCAACCCCACACGGCGATGAATGCTCCGAGCGGCCCGCGAAATCCCCAAATCTTCACCGACGCATCTTGCGCCGACGCATTCCCGCCAAACGTCGTCGACAGAATCATGTAACCGCACGCGATGCCCACCAGAACGCCATTCAATTGAATCAGGATGTGCGCCGGAGTCCAGAAACTGTCCCGCCCGATCGACATGTGCCACGAAATATCCCAATGCCCGCCGATCAGGCTGGAAGTGATTCCGGCAATCACGAACCAAACGGTCCAGGGTATCGACTCCACCGTCGCGGAAGCACGCTCGCCCGCAGGCGCGTATAACGATTGCCGAAGAGGGATGCTGTCTGCCATGGTCACCAACTCCTCAAGAACTTCGCCTTCTCGTGATCTTCTACCGCCACTTCCCGACGCCGAAAGTCTACACTGTCGCGCAGGGCACGGGGAATACCACGAATTGACCCATCGTTCTCCGCGCAAATCGCGCAATCATGAAAAGAGCTGGCTCTAGTACGCCCAGCCTTTTTCTCCCAGTCTTTCGCCTCCACTCGTTTGATTGCTTCCCCTTCTTCTGCCGCGTATCATTGGCGGTTCATGCTTACTGCCCGGCCCCATTTGTTGAACAGTCGCGTTGTCCGCTCTACCGTTCTTTTCGTATTCACGGCCATTTTCAGCGCCGTGCCTGGCTCCCTCAAAGCACAAGAGTCGCAACAAATACTTCCCCTCAGCCAGGTTCGCCCCGGCATGCAAGGCTACGCTTACACCATCTTTGCGGGCGATCAAGTTGAGAAATTCGATCTCGAAGTCCTCGGCGTCCTCGACAATTTTCTAGGCCCCAAGCAATCCATTATTCTTGTTCAACTCAAAGGCCCCAAAGTCGAGCACACCGGCGTCGTCGCCGGCATGAGCGGCAGCCCCGTCTACCTCGATGGCAAACTCGCCGGCGCGCTTTCCTTAAAGCTTGGCGTTTTCACCAAGGAGCCTATCGGCGGCGTTACGCCGATCGTTGACATTCTGAATCCCCCGACTCAAAGCGCATCTGCTCAAGCGAGCACTCAACAACTCTCCCTCCCGGGCGAAGCCTCCACACGCACCGGTCTTCCTTCCGGCTCCGCGCTTGAGCCTATCGAGACTCCCCTGGTGTTCTCCGGTTTTCAGCCCGCCGCCATCCAACAGTTCGCCGGCCAGCTTCAGGGCTACGGGATGGTCGCCGCGCAAGGAGGCACGGCCACCCCGCGTCCCGAGGATGCGCACCTTGCCGCGGGCGACATGGCAGGCATGGTTCTCGTACAAGGCGACGCCTCCATCAACGCTTCCTGCACCGTCACGGCAGTGCGCGCGGACCGTGTCTATCTCTGCGGCCATCCTTTCCTGAACCTCGGCGACGTGCAGCTTCCCATGGCGCGCAGCCGCGTCGTCGCCACGCTCTCCTCCGATCTAGCCTCCACCAAGATCGTCAACGTTGGCGGCTCCATCGGCACCATCACCGGTGATCACCTCACCGTCGTTAGCGGAAAGCTCGGCGCCCCTCCTCCTATGGTGCCTCTCGATCTGACGCTGCAAACCGCCGGCGGCGCAAAGACTCTGCACTTCGAGCTCGTCAATCATCCCAAGCTCACGCCCCTCCTTGTGGCCCTCACCACCTTCAGTGGCCTCACACAAAACTCTCTCTACGGCGAAGGCACCACCCTCCATCTTTCAGGCGAAATTCGTCTCCTGGGTCACGCGCCGGTGCAAATTGAAAACACGTTTGCTCCCGGTGATTCCCTGTCCCCTGACGGCCTGCCCATTGCCCTCACCATGCAAAGCGTTTTCACGCGGCTCTTCACCAACACGTTTGAACCGGCCAAAGTCGAACACATTTCTCTCCGAGTCGAATCCGTTCCCGGCCGCAAGTCCTTCACCATCGAGAGTGCGTGGCTCGAAAAAGGCGAAGCCGCACCCGGCGAAACTCTGCGCGTCCGCGTTCTCCTTCGTCCGTACCGCGGCCCCTCGCGCGTAGAAGAAACCACCGTGCGCGTTCCCGAACAAATTGCGCGCGGAACAACTCTCCGCATCCTCGTCAGCGACGCCGATCTCCTCAATCGCGCTTCTCGCGGGTTTGCTTTCGCCGGCGCGGGTAGCGGTCCCAGCGGCCTCGACCAGCTCATCGCCCTTTTGAATCGCGAGCGCCGCAACGACCGCCTCTATGTCGGCCTTTTCGCTCCCTCACCCACTCTTCTATGGGAAGACAAGGAACTCCCCAACATTCCGCTTTCTCAAATCTACGTCGTCGACGGCCGCCCCACTCCAGGCACAGTTCAAATCCTTCGCGAATCCCTGGCCGGGGAATCCTCCATTCCCCTGGGAGGCCCCGTCTCCGGCGTCATCTCCCTGAATCTCCAAATCCGGTGAACAATATCCATGCAAAACTTCCAGAAACGCCAAACCATTGTCCGCACTCGGCATCTTCTGCGAGCCGTTTCGTATTCATTGCTCCTTTGCCTCCTTACGTCGTTACCTTTGCTCGCCGACCACACGCGCCGCTGGCGTCAATCTACCTACGAAGAATTCCTCAAAGGCACCGCCCACGGCATCGCCGTCCGCAGCGATGGCCGCCTCGAACTCGCGCCAAAATTCACTCTGCTCGCCGATGCTGACGCTTCCTATCTCTGGTCCGTCCGGCTTGATCCCAAAGGAACGCTCTACGCCTCAGGCGGCTCTCCCGCGAAAGTTTTTCGGTTCGATTCGAACGGCAAGCCTTCCGTGATCTTCGATTCCACCGATCTCTCCGCGCAAGCCATCGCCTTCGATTCCAAAGGCGCGCTCTACGTGGGCACCTCTCCTGACGGCAAGGTCTACAAAGTTTCCGCCAGCGGCGAAAAAACTGTCTATTTCGATCCCAAAACAAAATACATCTGGGATCTCGCTTTCGCCTCCGACGGCACTCTCTTCGTCGCCACTGGCGACAAAGGCCAGGTCTTTGCCGTCGCTCCTGACGGCAAGGGTGAACTCTTCTACTCCAGCGACGAAGCCCACATCCGCGTGCTCGCTTTCGACAATAAATCCAATCTCATTGCCGGCACCGAACCCAGCGGCCGCATTCTCCGCATTTCTCACGGCTCTGGAAAATCGGCCGCAGAAGGCTTCGTTCTCTACGAGACGTCCAAGCGCGAAGTCACTTCGCTCGCGGTCTCTTCCAGCGGCGCCATCTACGCCTCCGCGATTGGCGAAAAGCAGCGCACCGCCACCACTGGCGCGCCGACCACCGTCATAACCGGCCCGCAAGGCACCACGACTATCTCTACCGGCGGCGTGATCGCCTCCACGCAGGGGCAACAACTTTCTCCCTTTGCGCCTTTTCCTCCGCTGCTTTCGAGTAGCATCTATCGCCTCAGCCCCGATGGGGCGCCCGAAGAACTTTGGACCTCGCGTGAAGACGTCGTTTACACCCTCGGTCTCGCCTCCGACGGCCGACTTCTCGCCGGCACCGGCAACAACGGCGCGCTTCTCGCCATCGATGGACGCGGGATTTTTGCGCAGCTTGCCAAAGCCGGTTCCGCGCAAATCACCGCCATCGCCAGCAACTCTTCCGGAAAAGTGTTCTTGTGCACTGCGAATCCCGGAAAGGTTTTTTCCGTCGGCCCTGAATACGAAGCCGAAGGGACCTACGAATCCCGTTCCTTCGACTCCCAACTTTTTTCGCAATGGGGACGCCTCGAATGGTGGGGCCCACCGCCGGCCGAAGCGGCAAAATCTGCGGCCCATTCGAATGGGCCGCGCCTGGAATTCTTCGTCCGCTCGGGCAACACGGAAGACCCCGGCAGAGAATGGTCCCGCTGGTTCGGCCCGTACACGAAATCAAGCACAGCCACGCAAGCGCCCTCAGCGCGATTCGTGCAGTGGAAAGCCATCATTCACGACGGCCGCCCGGGCGACGGCATCGACTGGGTCAGCCTCGCTTATCTTCCGCGCAACGTCGCCCCAGTAATCGACGGCATTGCGCTTCAGGATCCCGGCGTGCGCCTGCAGGGCCAGTCCAACATTGGTGCCAACCAGCCCACCGTGGTAACCCTCAAGCTGCCGCCTTCGCCGAATCCCACCGGCGTAGTCATCACCCAAAGCGGCGCGCCCGCCAAATTCGAATTGCCCCCGCAAGGCACGCTGCAAAAAGGTTATCAGTCCGTTCTCTGGAGCGCCCACGACGACAACGATGATGACTTGCGCTACGCAGTTTTCTTCCGCGGCGAAAAGGAACACGAGTGGAAATTATTGAAGGACAATCTCGAACAGAAATTCTATTCCTGGGACACCACTACGCTCCCCGACGGCGCCTACTATCTGAAAGTCATCGCCACCGATGCCGGTTCGAATCCCCCCGTGCTCGCACTAAGAACTGAACGTGAAAGCGAGCGTTTTGAAGTCGACAACACGCCGCCGGTCATTGAGCACCTTGAATCCATCCGCGCGATAAGTCCCGTCGGTAGCTCCGCGATTGCTTCCGTTGTTTCGAAGTTCACCGCGCGTGACGCCACCAGCAGCATCGAACGCGCGCAATACAGCGTCGATGGCGGCGAATGGATCCTTGTTGCTCCAGCCGGCGGCGTTAGCGATGCGCCGGAAGAGCACTATGAATTCTCACTCAGCGGGCTTACGCCCGGTGAGCACACTCTTGCGGTTCGCGCCTACGACCGCTTCGAGAACCTCGGCTCCGCCAAGACAACATTTACGGTTCCAACGCTAAAGCCCTAGAGGGCCTCTCTCCGTGTAGTGGCCGGTCTTCAGACCGGTGCTTTCATCTTTATCATGGGTGACAGAATCAATTTGTCTGCCCCTCGCGGTGATCCTAGTGTAGTGCCTCGCCACCTGGCACACCCGCGCCTAAAGAGCGGAACCTCGCGCCCATTTTCGACCCTATTCTTGTTTTTGTCTTAACTGATCACTGACAACTGATCACTAACAACTGCCCCTCAGCTTACCCATCGTTCCACGAGCGGAACCGCCTGAAACTTTTCAATCTCCGCCCCAAAACCAATCCGCCCATCCCCATAAGGCTCGTTTCGAACATGCACCACTCGCGCCGTGCAGCGCATCTCTTGCGATTCGCTCCCGGTCACTTCCGCAGGCATCCTCAGAGTGGCCTCTATTGGCATGCCTACCTGCAGGGGCGCCGAAGACGCAAAAAAGAAGCCCCCGCGCGAGACATTCAGTGCCTCGGTAAAATGCTCTGTCTTGTCCGAGCTTACGCCGATCGCCCGAAAACGCAGCGGGGTGCGAAGGCTAAAGCGCGTCAATTGGCGGCGTTCCGATGGCTTCATTTAGGACTCCCACTCGTCAGGAAGGCGCAACTGTGGCTCTCTCAACGGGGGTAAGTGCATTGAGCGTAGCAGAGCCACCGGAGCGGTCAAGTACCAAACCCGCCATGGCCAATCGATACCAGTACCCGCTCTAATCCGCCGCCGATTTTGATATCCACTTCCAATTAGGGCCAAGGCGTTCAATCCGTTTCTAACGCCTCACATAGCCCTGTTAAGGTACACTGGGATTGGAATAATATGGCGGGACCAAACTACATCTGTCCTAAGTGCGGATTCAAGCTTCGGCCGTCTCACTTGCGCCGGGATGGCGGTTCATACTTCCAGTGCCCTTGTTGCAATGAAAAACTGCGCATTACTGTTGCATATAGAAGCTTCCTGCTAATCGGACAGCTCGCAATAGCCATTGCAGTACCATTTGTACTGGGAATCCGGGATGTGTTCGCTTACTTAGGTGTTGCGATGCTTGCATTCTTTCCCGCAGTGTTTGTCTTTACCCTACTGATGAGGAGCATTTATCCTGCGCGTTTTGAGTCATGCCCGCCGAGTTCTTACTTGACGTTCACAAAAGGCACGAGAAACGACTCATAAACTGTACAGGGGGAGCCGTTAGGTCAGTCATGAGCTCAGCCCCACAGGTTGAGAACAGCGCCTTCCAACCACCAAGTTGGCAGACCATCCTCGAAGCGCACGCACGGATCGCCCCGCGCATTCATCGCACCCCGGTACTGACTTCCTCGTCTTTGGATCAGATGACGGGCGCAAAAATCTTTTTCAAGTGCGACAATTTCCAGAATACAGGCTCATTCAAAATTCGCGGCGCCACCAACGCCATCTTCTCCCTCTCGGACGAAGAAGCCGCCCACGGCATCGTCACTCCTTCCAGCGGAAACCATGGCGCAGCCGTGGCGCGCGCGGCATCCTGGCGTGGCGTTCCCGCCTATATCGTCATGCCGAAAAACGTGCCCGCCGTGAAAGCCCGCGCGATCGAAGCCTATGGCGGACGCATCACGTATTGCGAACCCAAAATGTCCTCACGCGCGGAAGTTTCCGCCCGCGTCCAAGCCGAAACCGGCGCCTATTTGATTCATCCCTACGACGATGACCGCATCATCGCCGGACAAGCCACTGCTGCCAAAGAATTGCTCGAAGAAGTTGGCGATCTGGATGCGGTCTTCGCGCCCGTCAGCGGCGGCGGCCTGCTAAGCGGCACCTGCCTCGGCGCCAAGGGCATTCGACCTGCCGTTCGAATCTTCGGCTGCGAACCCGAGCGCGCCGACGACGCCTATCGCTCGCTAACCACCGGCACGCTGCAATCTCTGGAATCCAGCGACACTATCGCCGACGGCCTCCGCGCCTCGCTCGCACCGCGCACCTTCGCCATAATTCGAAAGAATGTCGACCGCATCCTCCTCGTCAGCGAAGAAGAGATCATTTCCAGTGCTCGCCTCATCTGGGAGCGCATGAAGATCATCATCGAACCCTCCAGCGCCGTAGCCATTGCCCCACTTCTGAAGCCGGGCGCAGTAGCCTCCCTTAACCTCCCGAAACGTTCCGACAGCACCGCGCCGAAGTTAGGCGTTATCTTCTCCGGCGGCAATGTCGATTTGTCCGCTCTCCCCTGGTCTCGCTAGTCCTACATCCCTCCGCTCTCGCGATTCCGTCCAAGACCGTGCACGAATTGAGCAAGGAAATACACATAGTGGCGCAATTTCGAACTCGTCCCGCACCATCTCATAGATAAGACAGTACTTATCAGGATGCGGGTTTGGATTCTCATTTGCTCCCATCACTCCTGGAAAGTACGGGTCCTAATTTTATGAATTTGAAACGGCAAGATCGGATCGAGGAGCACCGGGCGGCGGTCCTCTTGGGGATGCCCTCGGCGGAATTGCGCCGCTATTCACGCGTCTCTGGACTTGGTCATCTGGAGAGCGGCGATCGCGGCGAGGAGATGGTTTTCACCTACGAAGAGTTGCGCATGCTTTGTCTGCTTGCCGCTCAATCGTCAAAATAGAATTTCAAGTGGGCAGAGCTTCTTCTTCCCCCAGCAACACCCCCCAGCCCCGGGCGCCTCCCCACAGGTTCCCGGGGCTCCTTTCCGCTACTTTTCTTTGAGCTTCAACTTGCCGGCGTTTTTGTTGGATTCGAGGAATTCGCGGAGCTGTGGTGTGGCGTCAAGCAAGCGCGTCCACTGTTCGTAATAGAGAGTGACCGGAAAGCGGCCGAGGCCGTAAACGCTGACGCCGCCTTTTTCACCTACGCGAAATTCCAACGCTCCGCTACGGCGGAGGGCGCCAGTCTGTTTTTCCATTTCCGCGATTTTTGCTTTCAATTCTTCGTAGGTTGGCTCTGCCATAGTGTTCTCCCGGTAGATGCGAAGGCTGGATTATACAATGCGTTTTGATTTGGCGGGGTGCAGGCTATACTCCTGCGCAAGTTTTCTGGAAGAAGGTGCTCCGTGGCTGAAGAGCAAAGCCGAATCGTGGATTGGGCGCATCTGCCTGCGGGAGTTTCCGACCTGTCGCTGTGGGAAGGATTGCACGACGCGCAGATCATTGCTATCCAATCGAGTCTGTTGGCGCGCACTGTAACGCTGAACTTGGAAATCGAACACTTGCGAATTTTCTACGAGCTGCCACTGGACATGCAATTCCTTTTTCGGTTCGAAGGCGTGCAGTCCGCCCGCGTGCTGAAATACTCCGTTTGGCCGGGGGCGTTCTCCGTCCCGAAAGGAGTTTCCAAGGACGAAGAGGCGCGTCTGGTGGCGGAGTACCAGGCGAAGTGGCGCGAAGAATCAGTAAGCTGGGTCGATTTGGAAAAAGCCGTAACCTCCGAACACAAACAGGTAATCGATATCTCCGATGCGAGCCTGGCGGTGGCTGAAAATGGTTCAGTGGCCTTGCGCGTCGTGGGGCTCTTCAATTACACCACCTACCACGAGCTATTTCTGCGCGCTGAGCGCTTCACGATTTTCCGCAGCGACGCTGGCGAACTGTCGGTTTCGGATTTGCTGAAACTCGGTGAAGCGTATTGGAATGCGCTCGAGAAACAGGAAGCCGAAGGTTCCGCAAACGGTTCGTGATCGGGCAGGCGTCACACAGGAATAGGTAGGCTGGCACGCGATTCGGGCTTGAGCCAATCCGCCCCCACGGCCGACGTCGGGATCAGTTCCGGCGCGGCAATGCCTCGGTCGGAAGCGTTGCCAAGCGGGGTACGCTCCAGGTTCTCTTTCAGGTTCATCAGCGATAGGAAGGTGCAGAGGATCCGTCTTTTCAGGTCGTCCGACAGGCACAGGTTGCTGGTGATACGCGCGAGCAAGAAGGATGATTGACTGACGTAGGTGGCGATCTCCGCCCGGCGCTCCGCTGTCGCCTTGCGCAACGCCACTTGGCGGTGCATTTCCGCGCACGCCTCCTCCACGCTCCAGGTAAAGTGGTAAACGCACAGCCCCACCGAATCCAGTTCCGTAGGCACCGAAGACTTACACCGGGGAATGCACGCGCGATGTCCGTTACAGTTTTCCATCTCACACCCCGGCCGCATTTGTGCAACAGGCTTGCCAATCCTTAGTTAGGCGGATTGGCTGGAATCGCGAATTGGCTGAATTCACAGGAGTTGCTCATTTGGCTCGTGCACTCAGAAGTCATCGCGCATTTCTGTCGGCCTTCTCCAAAGCAAATCGCCAGAGCGACTGCTTGAACTACAACCTTCCCCCGAGCCTGATGCGCTCTAAGTCTATGAGATGCAGAGCATTAGCCGCCGCATTGTCCACAACATTGCCGCGCGCGACCGAGGCACTTCATCGTATAAAGTAGCTATCGATTTCTTCCATTACCATCCTTGTAATTTTCGCCGAATCGGGCGACGGATCCGCTGCCGTCTGGCGATGGAGTCCAATTCCCGGACCGATAACCACATTTAATAGAGATTCTTCCACGAAAGAAGAGTCCTGGTACTACTACGGCGTACCAGAAATGTGAAAGGAACTTCCCACGGAACTGGCGTGGGGAAACATTTTGGGCTCCATCGCGTATTCTACTGTGGGGGGTGACCTATGTATTGCGACCGTTGCGGCTCCTCGATTGGCACAGGCGCGCAGTTCTGTAGCAAGTGCGGCAAGACCCTGTCACCCGGGATAATACTCGTCCCGCCGGCCGCCGTTGGCCAGGAGCGCCGCGTTCAGGGGCATATCCAGCTTTTAGCAGGATTATGGCTCGCCAACGGCATCCTTCGCCTGCTCGGAGTCGGCTGGATGATGGTCGCCGGACGCCTCTTTTTCCCGTTCTCCCGTGGATGGAACTTCCCCTTTGGGAATAGCTGGCCCTTCGGCCCTTTCTTTTGGGGTGGCCTCTTTTCCGCCGGCATCTTCCTGACTGTTTTTGGTGTTCTACACCTGGTGCTGGCTTGGGGGCTGTTCGAGCGCCAGCCGTGGGCGCGGACCCTCGGAATCGTCATCGGATTCCTGGCGCTGTTCCGGGTTCCCCTGGGTACCGCGCTGGGCGCCTACACGCTTTGGGTGCTGCTGCCGCAAAGCTCGGCGCGCGAGTACGAGCAGATGGCAGGCGCTGGCGGCCAGCTGAACTCCGCGCGACCTTCCTACTGAAGTTGCGCTTCCCGCACTTCGCATCGCGAAACCGCTGAATCGTCCCCCACGTCCAATTGACCAGAACAGGTTATCGATCGACGTGGAAACCACCGCAACAAAAATCGCGCAGTAGTGTTTGATTATGGGTGTTTTTAGTAAGGGCTAAGGATGAGAAAAGCCGGGCATCCCTCCGTGAAAGGGCTATCATCTAAACGAAATAAAGACGGATACGGTGTCGTGGTTTTGACCGAATCTCGGGTCGAGGGGGATTGAGATCATGTTGAACCAGCCGGTGAAATCGAACAAATCTCAGCGAATTTTCAGAGGAGCAGCAGCGCTGGCCTTGGCGCTCTGCCTGAGCACGGCGGCGCACGCGCGCCAGGAGCAGCAGCAAAGTCAGCAGCAGGGGCAACAACAGGATCAGCAGCAAGCTCAGCCTCAGCAGCCGGATGTAGCCCCGCCACCGCCCGCTGCAACAAGGTCCAAACCCGTCTATGCCTCGCAGGACGCGGACAAGCCTCCCTATTCGCAGGACCGGTCCATGCGTAATGCACCTGGTGCCCCACCGCGATCAATGCAAAACGATCAGTATTCGCAAGGCGAACATGCCGGCCCGCCGCCTCAGGCCGATCAACCGGTCCCGCCGTCACTGACCGTACCTCCCGGTACGATCGTCATCATTCGCATCAATGAGTTTCTTTCCAGCGACAAAAACCAGGTTGGAGATCCGTTCACCGGCGTGCTGGAACAGCCCATCATCGTGAATGGGTGGGTTGTAGCGCGGCCTGGCCAGGTAGTAACCGGCAAAGTGAAAGAGGTAGAGAAGGCCGGCCGCGTCAAGGGCGTTTCTAAATTGGGAGTCGAGCTGACCGATGTAACCTTGGTGGACGGGCGCCAGGTGCCAGTGCTCACGGAACTGTGGAAGGGTTCCGGAGGAACCACACATGGGAATGACGCTGCGACGATAGTGGGTGGGACAGGAGTAGGCGCTGCCATCGGCGCGGCTGCAGACTGGGGCACCGGCGCTGCGATTGGCGCTGGGGCTGGCGCAGTGGCAGGAATCGCCACGGTGTTACTGACGCGTGGGCGACCGACAATTCTGGCACCGGAATCAGAACTCAGCTTCCGGCTGGTGGATCCCGTCAAGATTGACACCACGCAGAGCCAGCAAGCATTCTTCCCCGTCTCCCAAGACGATTACGAGAACGGCAGATTGGAACGCCGCGGCCCGCCGCGCTATGCAGGAGCGTATCCCGGTTATCCCTGCGGCTACTATGCTCCCTGTTACGCGTATCCCGGCTACTACGGTTACCCGGGCTACTATGGTTATCCCTACGTAGGCTTCTATGGCGGATATTGGTGGGGAGGCTCCCGTTTTCGCGGTGGATTCGGGCGCGGGTTCCGCCGCTAAGGTCGAGTGTGCGGGTCACTGTTCAAAAGTTGATGGCTTTCTGCGGCCGGTAATTTGATTTTCCCGGGGAATAAGAAGAGCGCCGCAGCGGTCTGAGAATACTTGAAGGGTGTTTCGGAGAGTGGTGGGTGTAGGCGCAGTCCCCGAATGCCCCGGCGAAAACTTAACTGAGTGACTAAACTTTTCTTGTGATAACCTCAACGCGTTTTCCGGTGAGCCGTTTTCGGTCCTTACCTCAGCCCAGGTTCAGCTGTTCGCGGCAGTTTCCCCTCAGTGCGAATGGCCGTCACCCTCAGACCGTAAGCGATTCCCATGAGTCAAATCCATCGAGTGGTATAGGCGAACAATGAAACTCAGCACTTCTATTTTTCGCAGCTCCCTTCTCTTCTCTGCGGCACTCGTCATATGTTCCTCCCTGAGTGCCGGAGCTTCGGCTCAACAGCAACCGGTAGCCGAAAAAAAAGCCACGCCCACGGCGAAATTTCCTGCCGCTAAGCGGCAGGCGTCCGAGGCCTCCTCCGCCGATGCGGACGAGGACTTCGAGAAAAACCTGAACAAGGACAAAGACGAGGCCGACGCGAAGGAGCAGGACAAGTCCGCCAAAGAGAAGGCCGTCAAGGTTGACAAAGACAGCCCTACCGCAATTCAGAAGCGCGACCAATGGTTTTACAAACAGCGCAGCTCGGCAAATGGCCATATCCCGGCCGGCGCGCGCCTAAAGGCCCTCCAGCACATGCAGCGCAAGATGGAGGCCGAGGGCAAACTAGTGCTGCGCGCCGACGGCTCTTTCGCTGAGTTTGCTCCTCTGGCCGCATCCGTAACCAACACATGGACTTCGATCGGGCCGACACCCACGACTGGAGGATTTTTCAGCCCAGTTACGGGGCGCATTACCACGATTGCGATTGATCCCTCCGACGCCACGGGGAATACCGTGCTGATCGGCGGCGCACAAGGCGGAATCTGGCGCTCGACGGATGCGGGCGCAACCTGGACGGCAGTGGGCGATCAGGACTTGTCTCTCTCCATGGGCTCGATTGCTTTCGCGCCCTCCAGTCCCAGCATCGTCTACGCCGGCACCGGTGAACAAGCTTCCATTGGCTTCGACATTTACTACGGGGCAGGCGTATTGAAGTCGGCGGATCACGGCCTCACTTGGACGCCAACTTGCACTCCTGCAGGACCGACTTGCCCGTTCATCGGCCCTACCAGCGATCAGACTCCCTTTGGATTCTTCACACTTGGCGGAACACGCATCAGCTACGTGGCGGTGAACCCCGCGAATCCCGCGATGATACTGGTCGGAGCGCAAACGCAGTTTGCCCAAGGATCAACCGAAGGCGTGTACTGTTCGAGTGACAGCGGTAGCACCTGGAACATCGTTCAATCAGCGTCCGGAGAGATGTCGACGTTTGTCGGTTTCGCTTCTCCCACAGTAGCTTTTGCCGCTCTTGGCAATCCCTTCGGAAGCACGACCGGCCAGAATGGAATCTATAAATCGACGAATGCGAACAGTTGCACGCTGACATTTGCTGCGCTGACTGGAGGGCTACCGGCGGAGACCTCAATAGGCCGCATTGATCTCGGCATATCGCCTCTGTTTGCCACCGATAATACAATTTATGCATCTATCGCCAACGGCCCTAACGGCGGTACCACGAATATTGGGGTCTTCATTAGCACAAACGGCGGAACCACGTGGACCCAGACTGCGGCACCGGATGTGTGCCACGCGCAGTGCTGGTATGACAACGTCGTAAAGGTGGATCCTAACGGCGGCGCACACGCTTTCTTTGGCGGCTCTGCCGTAGCCTCTGGCAATACTCCAATCTGGGTCGAGCGCACTGCAAATAGTGGCGCTGCTTGGTCCACGGTAATTCCGAGCACGCCGGGACCGGGAATGCCCCACGTGGATAATCACGCGATGGCCTTCGCTAAGCTTGCCAGCGGAAAAATCCGCATGTACTTGGGCAATGATGGCGGAATCTGGCGAACCGACGATGCGGAAGCGGCAACCGTCGTTTGGGCGAATCTAAACGACTCGACGTTGACACTAACGCAATTCTATCCGGCACTCTCCATCCATCCCTCTTCACAAGGGATTGCGTTTGCCGGAGCACAGGACAACGGTAGCCAGATCTACGCGCAGGCGACCACGGGCTCGGTTTGGACGGACAACGGGATCTGCGGCGATGGCACGGGGTCGGCGATCGACAATATAGTCCCCAGCACGGTCTACGTGGACTGCAACGGAATCGGCGGACTTGCCGTTTCCTTCCAGAATGGACTGCCTAACACCTTCTTCACGGCGGTGAACGGAATCAATCCCGCGGACAATTCAAGTTTTGTTCCGCCGCTGACGACCGATCCGAACACCGCCAATGTCCTCTATGTGGGATCCACAAAAGTCTACCAGTCTGTGGACGCCGGGAATTCCTGGACAGCTTTGTCCGGGGACTTGGTCAGCGGAGCAAACCAAGATGAGCTGACGGCCTTGGCGGTAGCACCAGGAAATCCGCACGTGGTGTATGCCGGAGCGGATACCGGTCAAGTTTTCGTGGCTACGAACGTCGTGGCTGGAACGGGCGCATTTGCCCAGGTAGCTGGGCAGACGAGCCTGCCGCCGCGCCAGGTTTCCGCGATCGCCGTTGATCCCGCGGATCCCACGGGAAAGACCGCTTATGCAGCATTCTCCGGATTTGCATTCGGGGCGGATGTCATCGGCCATCTATTCAAGACTACGGATGGCGGCGCAACCTGGAAAGATGTGAGTTGCACGGTCGCCAATTGTGCAACCCCCGCAGCCAACGACCTTCCCAACACTCCGTTGAACGACGTCGTAGTCGACCCGGATCTCGCGGGCGCGGTCTATGTAGGAACAGACATCGGCGTGTATGAAGGAACCTGCACCGCTACTTGCACGTGGACCACTCTGAGCACCGGACTTCCGCGCGTGGCTGTCCTTTCATTAAAGCTACATCGTGCCTCGCGCACACTCCGCGCTGCCACGCATGGCCGTGGCGTGTGGGACATTGTGTTGAACAACTTCGCCTTCCCCGGCCCGCACATCTCTTCGATCTCCCCGGTGTCAGCGCTGGCAGGTGGCGCTGGTTTCACTCTAACGGTCAATGGAAATGGGCTAGTCGGTGGGGCGGTTCAATGGAACGGGAGCACAACAGGTGTTACGCAGGGAGGCGGAGCTAACTCCCTAACTGCCACGATTGCAGCTTCGCTTATCGGAGGCGGAGGAACGCCTCAGGTCACCGTAAAAGTCGGCGCTACTACAAGCAATGCACTCACCTTTACCGTGCTTGGGAATACCCCCACCATTACGTCGGTGAACCCCACGAGCGCGCCTGTCAACTCGGCTGCAAAGCAGATTACCGTGACGGGAACGGGCTTTTCATCCAACGCCACGGTTCTTATGAACCCCGATACCGGCGGAACACCGATTCCAACCACGTTCGTGAGCTCGACGCAACTGACAGCCACGGTTCCCGCCTCCTTCATGGCCAACTTTGGCAGCACCAATTCTGTGGGCGTCCAGAATCCGCCGCCCGGGGGCGGAACCACGGTCACGACTCAAACGGTGACACTGCCAACCTTCGTGGTCGTCGCTCCTGCACCGGCCAACGACAATTTTGCAAACGCGATCAACATCACTTCCACTTCCTTCACGGATACCAAGGACAGCTCCGGAGCGACGCCGCAAGCGGCCGATCCTGTGCCGGCTTGCGCGCAGAATCCACAGATTCCATTCGTCACAGGAACTTCCAATACCATTTGGTACAAAGTTGTTCCGACTACCAGCGGGAACGCCAACATCGACACCATCGGCAGCAGCTACGACTCCGTGCTTTCCGTTTGGTCAGGGACCTCTCAAAGCGCGCTGGCTCCTGTTGCTTGCAACGATGACATCAATCCCGGAATCATCATCGTTTCCCAAGTGACCAATGTGCCTCTCAATGCCGGGACGACCTATTACATTATGGTGAGCTCCTTCGGCCCAGCGGATCCCAACCCCATCGCCTTGGGTGGCATGAGCGTTTTGAACTTCAGTTTCAGCGGAACGATTGGCGGCGGTTCGGCACCAACCATCACCACGATTTCGCCGACGAGCGCGGCAGCAGGAGGACCAGCATTTACACTTACGGTGAATGGAACGGGTTTCGTTACCGGCGCGACGGTCAACTTTGCCGGAGCGGCAAAGACTACCACATTCGTAAACGCAACGCAGGTGACCGCCTCCATACTGGCGACGGACATCGCGAGTTCTGGCCCCAAAGCAGTCACAGTCGCGAACCCGGCTGGTGGCGGCACTTCGAACAGCGTCAACTTCACGGTGAATGCCGCGAATACTGGAACGTTTATGGTAAGCGGAACAGCCGCGACGATCACAACGATTGCGGGGCAAACTGCATCGGGCACGTCAACAATTAAGATCACGCCGAGCGGCACGTTTGGAAGCGCTCTACAGGTTCCGATTACTTGCCCGGTTGCGGGGGCACCGGATGGGGAGACCTGTTCGCCACTGACCATCACAATTCCCGCAGGCACAAACCCCGCGCCGATCAGTATGCCGTTGACGGTGAATGTTGTTGGGCCGTCGTCGACGCTGATGGCTTCGACGGTGCCAGCAGAGCGGATACTTTATGCGGCGGGGCTGAATCCCTCGAGCGGCAGCGAGGGCTGGTGGACGCTCAGCGCGGGCACCGGCTTCGCCGCCCTCTTCCTGCTCTTCTTGCCCGGGCGGAAGCGCTATCGCACGGCGCTGTGTCTAGGCCTTACCTGCGTGCTCAGTTTCACTTTGGGCTGCGGCGGAGGCTATGGCGGAGGAGGTGGCGGCGGGCCGGTACTGACTACGACTACCATAACAGTAGCCGCACCAGCGAAGGTGGCCTTCAATCCACCACCGCCCCAAATGAATGCCTTTGCGTTCACGGTGCATGTTACAGGAGGCAACCCGACCGGACAGGTGCAACTGTATGACGGCGTGGTTGATGCCAACCACACGCTGGGCGGCCCCGTTACCGTGTCAGGCGGGTCGGCACCAATCACAAGCAATGGTCTGCCTGTGGGAACTCACTCCGTTATCGCGAAGTATCTCGGCACCCAGACTACACTTACATCACAGAGTGGAGCGCTCCCTGTAACCGTGACGGGAACGACGACGTTTGTGCTATCGACAACACCGGCCTCGTCCAATGCGAATCCAACGGTGAGCATCACGATTAACTGAGCAACTCAAGTTAATAAACAAAGCGGCCCCGAAGTCTTCGGGGCCGCTTTGTTCTTCGGGTCAAGAAAACTGAACACAGAGCCACAGAGGATTCAGGGCTGTGCTACCTAGTTGATGTTCGGCGGGAAAACGATATTCCAGAAAAGCGGCGCAGGCGTCAAAAACTCAATCGGCAGCAGCGACCCTTCCTGATTCATCTGCGGCGGCCGCACGACGTTGACTTCGACCTTCTGCTGCGTTTTCGGATTCTCGATCGTGAATTTGGTACCCTGGGCAAAGCCCTCGGGAAGAATAATCATCGCGCCCGTCGCACTGACAGTATGCGTGAAGCCCTTCATGGGCTCCGGCTTGTTGGGAAGGTGGACGAGAATGGCCATGCGCAGGAGAACACGCTGGGCGCGGCGGCGTTCCTCGGCCGTGGGCTGGCGGTTCAGCGCCGGACGCACGGCAGGCGTCACGGCAGGCGTCTCGCCGGGCCTCGCGTAGGCCGAAGGTTTCACGTTTGAGAGAGGTTTCACAGTTCCAATCCCCAAAAATCCATTTCTGGCGCGACGAGCTCTACGCCGTATTCCCATCCGTCCGGTCGCGCATTGCCCTTCCAGACGATGACGGCAGCGTTGCTGGAGTGGCTGATCAAATTCGTAAGTGCCAGTCGGTGCTCCAGGCTCAGCGACTGCTGGAGAACCACCATGCATCCATAGGGATTGACGATGCGCGTATGCGCTTCCACGCTCAAACGCTTGCCGCCCTCGTCGTCCCATTCGAGGCGTACGGGAACCCGGGAGTTCATGCGCCGTCCGCGGCGCTTTTCGCGGTAGTTGGCGCCCATTTGCTTGTTTTCGCGCAGTTTTACCGACATGTTCTCCTCATTGATCCCATGCTAGAGTTGGGAAGAAAAAGGGTCAATGGTACCAAAATAGGTTCGCACGAAAGAGTAGCTGTACTAAGGGACAGGTGGCACCGGGAGCAGGACAGGTCGTGAAGAATCTGATCGTCAACGCGGATGACCTCGGCTGGACCGAAGGCGTAAACCGCGGAATCGTCGAAGCCTTTCGCAACGGAATTGTCACCAGCACTTCGCTATTGGCGAACGGCGCGGCCTTTGCCGGCGGCGTTGCCGCTGCAAAGTCCGCCCCTGGTCTGGGCGTCGGTGTTCACCTGAACTTGAGCGACGGAGCTCCCGTGGCGGACCGCGAAACGGTGACAAGTCTACTCAACGACGAAGGCCTGTTTGCAGGCGGGCCGGAGAGCCTGCTGCTGCGCCGCGCCCGCCGCGGGCTCCCACTGAACGAAGTTGAATCCGAGTGGGACGCGCAGATTCAAAAAGTTCGCGACGCGGGGATCGCGCCCACACACCTGGACGGACACAAACACGTGCACATGCGTCCGGGCTTGTTTGAAATTGCGCTAAGGCTGGCGAAGCGCCACAATATCGGAGCGATCCGGGTATCCCTGGAAGCTTCCAGCCTGCGCGCGGCGCTTTCCGCAGGAAACAAGCACCGGAACGGCGTGGTGATGAAACAAGGCGTCCAAGCTCGCGGATTGAAGCTCCTGGCGCGCGATGCGCGGGAACAGACCGAGCGCGCGGGAATCGCCACCGCCGATTATTTCTGCGGCATTGCGCAGACCGGCGAATTGACACTCGAAGGCGTGACGCAATTCCTGAAGAGCCTGCCCGAAGGCACCACCGAGCTGATGTGCCACCCCGGCTACGCCGACGCAGCGCTACAGAAAACGGCCACCCGCCTCCAGGATTCGCGCCAGACCGAGCTGGAAATTTTGACCGACACCGGGGTGCGAAATCTTGTCGCATCACAAGGGATTCGCCTGATAGACTATGGCTTCGTAACCCAGGAAGCGTGAACCGGCAGCAAAACGAATGAAAAGCGATTCGCTCATTCAGTATTCCATCGTCGTTCCGTTCTTCAACGAACAGGAAAATATCCCACCGCTGTACATGAAGCTGACCGAAGTGATGGACTCCATCGGCGAGCCTTACGAACTGGTGTTCGTGGACGACGGCAGCAAGGACGATTCCTTCAAAGTTCTCTCTGAAATTTACGAGCATGACCGCCGCGTAAACCTCGTGCGCCTGCGGAGGAATTTCGGCCAGACTTCCGCGCTCAAAGCCGGATTCGATTTCGCGCGCGGCGAAGTCATCGTGTCTATGGACGGCGACCTGCAGCACGATCCCGACGAAATACCGCGCTTCCTGGAGAAAATCGAGGAAGGCTACGACCTGGTCAGCGGGTGGAGGCACCAGCGCAACGACCACTGGCTGATGCGGCAGTTCCCCAGCCGCGTCGCCAATTGGATGATGGCCAAGCTTTCAGGAATCGAGCTCCACGATTTTGGAACCACCTTCAAGGCCTACCGCCGCGAAATCATCCAGGAAATTCAGTTGTACGGCGAGCTCCACCGGTTCATTCCGGCGCTGGCCAGCTCCACCGGCGCGAAGATCGCGGAAGTACCCATCGCCAATCTGCAACGCAAAAGCGGAAAGTCCAACTATGGAATCGGGCGCACCATCCGCGTGTTCCTGGATTTGATCATCGTCAAGTTTTTGCTGGACTACTCGACGCGCCCGCTGCAGTTTTTCGGACTGTTGGGCATGGGCGGTGCCGGGCTGGGTTCGTTGATGGCCTGCTTCCTGGCTTACGAGAAATTCTACTTACACAAAGCCATCATGACCGAGCACGGGCCCCTGATGCTGCTTGCGGTGGCGCTATTCATTAGTGGAGTGCAGTTCATCTCCATGGGATTGCTGGGCGAAATCATCTCGCGCACTTACTATGAGTCCCAGAACAAACCGATTTATGCGCTGCGCGAAGTCAAAAGCCATCGCAAAGAAATGGGCGATTCCGCCGAGTCGCCGCGTCCTTCGGGCAACTCCGAACGCTAACGAATTCTCCGTACAAGACGTCTTGCAGCGACCCACCGAGTTGAATTGCGCCAGCATGCGGCTTCACAAAGCAGCGCCGGGACGGGCCGCCACGCTAGGGGAGGTTGTGTGAATCGCGAACAGATTTACGAAATCATGAGCGGCGAGGGCACGCTGGACTACGAGCTGTACTTGAACACCAAGGCGCTGCTCTCCTGCCAGAGCAAATTCAGCGAACTGTGCAACCCCGATGAGCTGCAATTTCAGTTGGTGCATCAGGTCGAAGAGCTATGGATGAAGCTGATCGCCTACACCCTGCTCGATATCGACGAATACTTGCAGCAGGAAAATACCAACCGTGTGATTACGCTCTTCCGCCGCGTGCACATCGCGCAAAAATTGATGAACGAGCAATTGGCGCTGCTGGAGACCATGTCTCCGAAGGAATACCAGGCCATTCGCAAACGCCTCGGAAACGGCAGCGGCCAGGAATCGCCGGGTTTTCGCGTGCTCCTAAAGATGTATCAGCCTATTTGGAATTCCTTCAAAGCGCACTATTTGGACAAGCATGGCCTGACCGTCGAGAAAATTTACGACTCGCAATACACGCATGGCGACGCTTACGTGGTGGCCGAAGCGCTGGCGGAGTTCGACGAGCTCTTCCAAAAATTCCGCCACGAGCACATGCAGTTGATCCACCGCACCATCGGGTTCGGCTCGAAATCGCTCAAGGGACGGCCCGTGGAAATCCTCGAGGAGGGCATGCGGCATAAGTTTTTTCCGGAGCTCTGGGAAATTCGTGGCGAGATGACCGACAAGTGGGGCGCCGAGTACGGTGTAAAAAGAGATCCGCTGGGCGGACACCACTAGTCCAAATCGGAATAGTTTTGGCGTCTAAAGGCCGCTCACGGCTGCCGCGCAATCTTGCGGTATTCGCCACGAAAAAAAAGCAGCGGATCCCCTTCGTCGACGGCGGCGGTTTCCACCTCTGCGAAAAAAACAGTGTGGTCGCCAGCAAGATGCGAGGACACGACACTGCAACCCAATTGGAGCAACGCATTCTCCAGCACAGAAACCCCGCTGGGCGTTCTGGCAAAGTGGATGGCCAGGCGCTCCTCGGCTTCCGCGCTGTGCACTCCACGCGCAAAATATTCGGAGATAGCCTGCTGTCCTGTCTTGAGCACGCTCACGCCAAAGCGCTTTTTCTTCTGGAGAAAAGGCAGAATCTTCGCGCGCTGGTCCACGCAAACGAGAATCAGCATCGGGTCGAGCGAAACGGACGTAAACGAGTTGGCGGTCATGCCCTGAACTTTCCCGGGCTCACGCTCGACGGTCACCACCGTCACTCCGGTCGAAAATTGTCCGAGCGCCTTGCGAAATTCCATTGTCGTGAGCGGACTGGTTGTCATCTTTTGAGTTTTTGAAGATACCATAGGGAGCGCCGGGAAAGCGAAACGGCGCCCGTGGAATGGAGCGAACTCTATGCCTCGAAAGATTGCGATTCTGGGTGGCACGGGACCGGAAGGCTCCGGGCTGGCGAATCGTTGGGCCCGGGCGGGCGAGCATGTGCTGATCGGCTCACGCGATGCGGCTCGCGCCAAAGAAACGGCGCAGCAGTTGCGTGCACAGATTAGCGCAGCGGCACAAATCGAAGGCATGGACAACGCGTCCGCGGCGGCGGCATGCGACATTGCCGTGCTCACTGTTCCCTTCTCCGGCGCGGCCGCATTACTGAAGCAACTCAAGAGCCTTTGGAAGCCGGGCACAATCGTGATCGATACCACCGTACCGCTGGCAGCGACGGTGGGAGGCGCAGCCACACGAGTGCTCGGCGTATGGCAAGGCTCCGCGGCGGAGCAGACGAAAGAACTTCTCCCGGATGGCGTGAGTCTCGCAGCCGCCTTGCACAATCTCGGCGCCGCATCACTCTCTGGAGACGCGCCGGTCGAATGCGACGTCCTCGTCTGCAGTGACGACGAGAAAGCCAAGCAGGCGGCATCCGAACTGGTAGGTAAGATTCCTGGCGCGCGCGCGGTGAACGGCGGCAAGCTGGAAAACGCGCGCATCGTTGAATCGCTGACCGCACTTCTGATCGGCCTCAATATGCGTTACAGAGTTCACGGCGCCGGGATTCGTTTTACCGGCCTTCCGTTGAAATGACATTTTCCCTTTCCCCCAACCACTCAATCCTACTCCCCACACGGAACATTGTTTGATTACTGTGCGAATTCGGACAGCGCCTGCCAATGCGGTGTGCGTACCATCCTCGGTACGTGTTTGAACAAAGCTTTCTGTCGAGCGACACCACAAAGGAGCATCAAAATGAAGCGATTGCTAATTATGGGGGCGTGCTTGTTCCTGCTGCCTCTTGCCGGATGCACCGTGAGCCCAACGCCAGCGGCGCAGGGGCCACCGGGACCACAGGGTGCACCTGGTGACACCGGTCAGACCGGAGCGCAGGGGGACCAGGGAAAAGCAGGAGATGACGGCCACAGAGGACATCCCGGAGACGAGGGCCGCAAGGGCGACGCCGGAGACCAAGGCCGGACCGGACAGCCTGGGGATGAGGGCCGCAAGGGCCAGACCGGTGAGCAGGGCCGAGACGGCCATGCCGCACCATGCCCAGCAGGCGAGCATCGCTATCGGAACCCGGATTCCGGCAGAGAGAGCTGCGTCAGAGACTAAGAACCTGCGCGGGAATTCTGCGGCTAGGTCCAAGCTCCGAAATAACCATCAGCAGCAGTCCACCGGCCTGGGCTTGGTCCGCCGCAGCTGACGCACTTACAAGTTGAGCACGGAGCGAGCGAGCTTGCGCTTTTGCCCCCGCGTCTTCATAACTGTCGGAAGAGTGGCAACTTTCATGCCGAGAGCGGAGATAGCGACGGCCTGCGGTTTATCTGCGGGATCGATAACGAAAGTCCCCGTGAAATCGGCGTAGAGCTTCGCGACGCTCAATGCCGTCGACTGGTATCCAAGCTGAGTGAGCATTTTGTCGGAAGGGCCCTTGAGGGATTTTCCGCCGACGAGGGGGCAGACGGCGAAAACCTTATCCTTCTGGGCGCGCAGTTGTTCGCGGACCCCCGGAACGGCAAGGATCGGCCCGATGCTGATCAACGGATTGCTGGGACAGACGATGACACGGTCGGCGTCCAAAATAGCTTCGAGGACGCCTGGAGCAGGTCGCGCGGATTCGACGCCGTCAAAACGAATCCCGCGTACAACCGGCTCGGTGCGCCGCTTCACAAGATATTCCTGAAAATGCAGCGGCCCTTCGTTCGAATCGATGATGGTGGGGACTGCCTCATCGGACATCGGCAGGATCCGCGACTTCACTCCCAGGGCGCTGCGAATGGATTCCGCGGTCTGCGAAAGCGTCTTTCCCTCAGCGAGCATGGCGGTGCGATGGATGTGCGTGGCGAGGTCGCGGTCGCCGAGATTAAACCAATTGGGGCCGCCATAAACCGCCAGGCGCTTCAACGCGTGAAACGTTTCCTCGCGAAATCCCCATCCCTTCGCCAAATCAACGATTCCTGCCAACGTATAGGTGACGATGTCCAGGTCTGGTGAAATCTTCAGCCCATGCAAAATGATGTCGTCGCCCGTATTGACGACGATAGTCAAATCGCGCGGGTCCATCTCCTCACAAAGCCCGAGAAGAAGCTTTGAAGCGCCGACGCCACCCGCAAGCGCCGTAATCTCTTGCCGTTTCTTCATATGGAGTGCGGCAGCAAAGCTGCCGCTTTTCTTACGTGCAATCGCCCATCAAAGAAGCCCACCTAAGCAGCATAGCCCCCCTCGCGAGCCAAGGCCTCAACACTTGTACGCACACGCCCTGAGAGGAACTTTTCTCTCGACAAATACTCCGGATAAATCGCCAGCCGTTCACGCAAAGTGAACTCCCGCGATTCTGTCTCCGCCTTCAGCCGCGAAATCTGCGGCCAAGCCGCCTCCGGATTGATGAAATCCCTGGTGACCGGCGATATGCCACCCCAATCATTGATGCCCGCCTCAAGCAAGCGAGGAAAATCTCCATAGCTGAGATTGGGTGGCGCCTGAACATTCATCTGTGGACCAAGAATCAGGCGTGCGATGGCAATGGTACGCAACATGTCATCGAGCGACGGCTCGGGATGCGCGGCCATCGGAATTTCCTGTTTGGCGCGGAAATTCTGGATGATCACCTCCTGAATGTGGCCGTACTTTTCATGCATCGTTCGAATCGCGAAGAGCGAGTCCACGCGCTCTTCCATGGTTTCTCCAATCCCGATGAGGATTCCGGTCGTGAAAGCGATTGACAACTTCCCTGCTTCCTCCATCGTGCGCAAACGCAGCGCCGGCACTTTGTCGGGCGCATTGGCGTGCGGCATGCCTTCCCGCATCAAGCGCGGACTTACGTTCTCCAGCATCAAGCCCACGCTGGCATTCGAATCTTTCAACCGTTCTAAGGCCGCGCGGTCCATCACGCCGGGATTGGCATGCGGCAGCAACCCAGTTTTTTCCAGCACAAGTTCCGACATGGCCGCAAGGTAATCGAGCGTGCGCGCGAAGCCTTGCCCCCGAAGAAACTCGCGCGCCTCCGGGAAAATCCGCTCCGGCTGATCGCCTAGGCTGAACAGCGCTTCCTTGCAACCGGTGCGGCGTCCTTGCTCGGCAAGCGCCAGCACCTCGTCCGGCGTCATGAAGTGCGCGCCGGGCTGCCCGGGATCTTTTCGAAACGTGCAGTAACCGCAGTAATCACGGCACAGCGTCGTCAGCGGAATGAACACCTTTTTCGAAAAGGTGACGACCGTTCCCTTCCCCCGCGCGCGAATTCCCGTCGCGGCGTTCAGTAAGTCTGGCAGCGGCGCCTGACCGGCAAGCAGCAACACCGAGGCACGGTCAAGAGTGAGGCCCTGACGAGCGCGATCAAGGAGTTCCAATACTTCGGGATTCAAGGAAGGAGATGCAGCGGCTGCATGGAGTGGAGTGCTCATGGATGAATCATCTGCGTTTCACAAAAGAATCTAACACAGAGATCACGGTGTACACAGAGCGCGCGGAGAGGAAGTCGCTAGCGGAATAGATCCTCGGCCGCGGGACGGATGATGCTGGCGGCGGGTTCGGACCGAGGCTCAAAACGGTAACCGCGGATCAGCACGACCGGCGAACCTTTGGACTTGTCCATGAGCAGCCCAGCTGCGGCGGCGAGTTCGTCGGCAACGGCAAGGATCGTTCCCGTCAGAACTTTCCCGTGCCGATCGCGCGTGCCCCGCAGATCGACCAGGACGGGCACGCCCGCCGCGCCAATAGCCACGTTCGTCAGCCCCAGCCTCCAGGGACGCCCAAAGGTGTCGCTGATAATGATCGCGATACGCTTGCCTGTCCTCTTCCGGAGAGCTGTTGCAAACTTTTTTGCGGAGCGGTCCGGATCGCGCGGCAGCAGCGTTACGAGATCGTCGCCGGGAACGTTCGAATGGTCCACCCCGGCATTTGCGCAGACAAAGCCATGATGGGTTTCGGAGATGAGTACATGATCGCTGCGAACAATGCGGCGCGACTCGCGCAATACGACCTCCACGGCACGCGGATCTTTTTTCAATCGTTCGGCGAGCGCGACGGCTGACGCTGAGGGCTCCACGCCCGCAAGGTCAACGAGCGCGCCTTCCGACTTGGACACGATCTTCTGCGCAACGACGAGGATGTCACCATGCTGGAATCGGATACCGGCTCGACGTGCCGCGCCGGTTACAATCTTCCCAAGATCATCTCCCCTTCGAATCTCTGGAATTCCCGGGATTCGAATCAGCCGCACACCAGCGGTCTCAGCTGATCGTTCTGCGGTCGAGGAGCGGAACTTTTTTCTTTTGGCCATGTGCGCGGAGAAAGAATCTTACGCGACACCGCCGATCCTTTCACCTGCGAATATCGCCCCACCAAAAAAGTGGGTGCCTGATTTTCACCAGGCGCCCGCCCCACGCGTGGCGTGTAGGAACGACTATGGCTTCTTGGGAGGCTTGTCGTCTTTCTCCTTCGGGGGCTTGGCTGGCTTCTCTTTCTGCTGGTCTTGCTGTTGTTTCTGCTGCAGCTTCTGTTGTTCCTGATCGTGTTTGCGTTCGAGCTGTTCCAGCTGTTGCTGTTGTTTTTGCTGAGCCTGCTGCTGCCGGGCATCATCGGCCTGCTTTTGCTGCAACTTTTGCTGGTCGCGCTGCTGTTGTTGCTCCACCCTTTGGCGTTCCTGATCCTGCTTCTGGCGGAGCTGCTCCTGCTGCTGCTGGTGTTTCTGTTCGATCTGCGGATTCAGCGGCGGCGTTGGATTTGCATTGTTCGGCCGCGCATTCCCAGGACGATCGTTGTACTGCCGGGGATTCCCGGGCTGATTCGCGTTCGGATTGTTGTTGTTGACCGGTGGATTGTTCTGTGGATTGACCGGCGGATTGCTCGGCCGGTTCCCTTGCCCAGGCTGCGGCTGCATGTTTGACGGCCGGTTGGGATTGTTGCCGGCGCCGGTCTGCGTCTGCGTCTGTACCTGCCCAGGCTGGTTGATGCGGTAGTTCCTGGGCGTGCCCGGCTTGGACGGAGGCGCAATCTTTATGTTTGGCCGTTCTTGAACTGTTTGCGGCTGCGCTTGGCGTATTTCTGAAATAGCTGGCGGCCTCCCTCCATTCGCCTTGATAGCTTCCTGTTGTTGTTCGAACGCTATCGGGCGCGGCGGCGGCACCGTTTTTGCAACAACCGCGCGGTTTTGAAGAATCGCCGGCGGCTTCATCCTAGCCGCTGCTCCGCCTCCCAAAACAGCCTGTCTTCCCGGAGCGATCGACGGACCACTCACTGCGACCTGCGCGCTGGCCACTTCCCGGTCGTCGACTCTCACTGCATTCCTGCTTACAGACTGCGCCGAGGTAAATGCTTGTGGCGTGGTAGCCGTAACCGCTCCACGAACGCCCTGGTTGACGTAGCGCACGTTCACCACGGTCTTGTTCACTACTGTGGTGTTGTAGTAGTTGTTGACCACGGTGGTTTCCACCCGGGTGTTGGAGACATTGACTCTCGTCACATACGCACGGCTCACGCGGTAGGACGGCACGTAAACTTCGCGCGGCCCCAACGGGAACCAGCCGACGTTCACGCCCGCAGCAAATCCGCCACCGCCGCCGACTCCGATGCCCACTGCAAAGTGTGGCCCACCGACCCACGCGACTAGCGCGGGCGCATAGACCGGGCGAACATACGCCACTCCGACAACGACGCGAGGCGCGCACGGTACCCAACCCCACACGCCACCCACTGTGACCCAGCGGCCATAGTGAAACGGCGCAAAGCCCCAGGGCGCATCATCAACCCACGTCCAGCCCCACGGCGAAACCCAAATCCAATGTCCGTAGTGGTACGGAGCCCAGCCAACGATCGTGACGTGCGGAAACCACACCGTGCCGTATTCCGGCACTGGGCGCCAGCCGCCATAATCATCGAGGTCTTCGTATCCGATCGCGTCGGATGAGACATATCTTGCGGAAACGGAGCGGTCCACACGGCGATCGCGATTCGCGCACCAGCCGTCAAAATCATCGTCATCGTTGCCCCAGCCCTGCACGTCGGCGTCGATCTGATCGGTGCCGATGAACGTCCCGACCTCGCCCGGATGAACGGTATACGCCGCGCCGCCGCCGGTGACTTCGCCTTCGCCGTCGCGCACTACCACAACCGTGGTATCCCCGGCTTCGTTCACGTTGATCTTGTAATTGCCGGGGCGAAGAATCGAAAACGCAAGGTTCGGCGTATCGACCTCAAATGTTTCATCCGTATCGAGATTGCGCACGCGAATATTCAGCGTGCCCTCGGTGATGCGCAGCTGCGTAATGTTGTCGGTCAAATTGAGGAAAGAGAATCCGGTGTTACTTCCAAGCCGGATCACGGCGGAACCGATGTTCAATTCCGACCGCGCTCCGTTGTCGTTCCAAAGTTTGTCGCCGGTAGTGATAGGGCGATTGACCACCGCGGAAACCCAATCGTCCGTACCGGCAGGTTCGAAGGACACTTCACCATTCGCGTAGGCCAGCCGTGCCACGCGGCTGGGAGGATCGTCGTCATCGGCCGCAGCGCGCTGCGGCGTGAGAAAAGCCACAGCCAGCGCTACAGCAAGCAGGCCCACAAATTTAAGCACAGTTTTTCTCATGATTGATTCTCTCCTGAATCAAAAGCGGTGCTGGTCGCTCTATGCCGCATCCTACCATTCCCGAGTTTCGGCAGGTATGCCATTTGCAACAGTAGCACTCCAGTCGTTTGGCGCCCCTGCGGGCCTACACTGCATGTCGAAACGGGAAATGCCCGCGAAGCAAGCCTCTGTTTTATCTAACACCTGTGCATCGCAAGAGTTGTGTGCGATGGCAGACTCCAAGAGTCGGAATTAGGAAAGCGGCTTAAACAAAAGAGTTGGCACAAATCAAAAATACGCGGGTGGAAAGATTCATCGGCAAAAAAACGCCCGCCCCGATCGTCGGTGCGGGCGCTCGATTTGCCTGGAAATTACGGCCGGCCGTGTGAGGTGGAACCTCCGCCATGCGGACTTCCACCTCCACCGCCGCGAGAGCCACCTCCGCCACCGGAGCTGCGGCTCGGCGCAGAGGAAGAACGCGACGGCGGCGCAGAGTAACTGCGGCTTGGAGCTGAATTCGAACGCGACGGCGCCGGATAGCTGCGGCTCGGAGCCGAATACGTCCGCGGAGCCGCGTTCCCTCGTGTCTGGGGCGTATATCCCCGGTTGTTGTAAGTCGGCGAAGTGCGCTGCGGCGGCGTGTACGAACGATTGCCACTGGAGGCCGCGCGCGCACCAGACTGCGAAGAGCCCGCCCACGACGGACGGTCCGACCGATTGCTTTGTGCCGGCCGCGACGATCCATTCGCGGGGCTGTTAGAACTCCCGAATCCTGCCGGCGCTCGGCCACGGTCCGTGCTACCGCCTTGCGCTTCCCATGTACGCCCTCGAGAAGCATTATTGGTTGACCCGGCGCTAGTGCGTGCGTTGCCGTTCATTGTGGACGGCGGACGGTTCTGCGACAACCCTTGCTGACGCGAATCCATCGTGGAGTTATTTCCGGCGCTCCTCACAGGAGCATTGTTGAAATGGCCCGCCGTAAGTCCTCGCGAATTCATGGTGTGAACCGGCTGATGCGATGCTCCGGTGGCCGGAGCCGTGCGCGCCATCACCGATCGGTTCTGCACTGCCGATGACGGCGTGGACACATGCGTCCTCATATTCACGGCACCCAAGGAGCTGTGCGGCGTGGACTTGATGCCCACCGAGTTCGTCACTTTCGCCCCTCTCAAAGAGGCTTGCGTAACGTGAAATGCGCCACGATTAATCATCTCACCGTGAGCAAAGGTATTGCGATTCGCCACCGTGACCGCCCGCACATTGTGCGCGTTGACGAAATTCACACTGTGAATGTTCCTGTTCAAAATGCCGCGGTCGCGGATGAACGTATTGCGGAAGTTGATCCTCTCTCGGAATCCGACACCGCAGCGGAACCACGGGAAGAACGGTTCGCCAAAGCCCAGCGGGAACCAGCCGACTCCGAATCCAAATCCACCACCGAAGAACCCGACAAAGGCTGGCCCATAAATCGGCGCACCAAAGTACGGCCCAGGGCACCATCCCCACCGGCTACCGATGAACGCCCAGCGCCCATAGTGGAATGGCGCAAAACCCCACGGCGAGTAGTCCACCCAGGTCCAGCCCCACGGGCCGACATAATTCCAATAGCCCGTGCTGTAAGGAGCCCAGTCGCCGCTCACTTCGTTTTCGTTGGGATACCAAACGTGCCCGTATTCTGGCTCCTCATTCCACGTGCCATGATCGTCCAGGTCGCTGTAGCCGACCATGTCGCGCGAAACGTATTTCGCGGAGACCGAACTATCTTCCTTCAAATCGCGTTCCGCGGCCCAACGATCCAGCCCGTCGGGGCCAGGCGCGCGTTCGATATTGGATTCGATATTCTCTGTGCCTCGAAATTCTCCGCGCTCCCCGGCATGAATCGGATACGTTTTGCCGCCCGAAGCGACTTCGCCCTCTCCACGAATGACGGTAACGCGCGCATTCTCTCCGCTTTCATCCACGTCAATGCGGAATGCGCCTGCCTGCTTCACCATGAAAGCAAGATTCGGCGCGTCCAGTTCGTAAACGTCTCCCTCGCGCAGCTCCCGCACACGAAAATTAATGCTGCCTTCTGCGAGGCGCATCTGAATGATGTTGCCGTCCAGATTCAAAAATGAAAGCGCCGTCATACTGCCCAGATGAATGGAAGCTTGTCCGGCCTGTAACTCCGCCCGCGAATCCTTGTCAACCCACAGCTTGTCTCCGATGGTCATTGGGCGGTTCTTCGCCGCATTGCCCCAGTCGCCCTGCCCGCCAGGCTGCAGGGAAACATTTCCATCAATGTAGCTGATGCGCGCCACGCGCGTCGGTGGATCCTTTTCCTCTTCGTCCGCTCGCGCTTTGGGCGCCGCAAGGCTAACCAGCCCCGTCATGCAGAGCAGCAGCGCTATCTTTCGCGCGATCGCCGAGCCGCCGTAACGGCCCTTTCCTGAAAACGTTGACCTGTTCATTTCGAATCCCCTGTCCTCGGTCTGGACGTCCAATCACCTGCAGCCACCAACATACGCGTTCCAGCCGATAGGAGCTATCAACTTTATAACCCCTATGGCGTAGAACCCCAAATGGGAAAAGAAGTTGCTTCCCGCCCAGGCTTCTAGCAGACGAAGACTTCCACGGCTGCCGCTTAGTCATTTAGTATGAATAACTTAGATGAATCTGTCCCCTGCCCTCGGGGGCAACTGGCCGCTCGTTAGCCGTTGCGACCGGTCGGCAGCAGACGTCCGCCTAAACCGCCTTCGCGCTTCCGCCCATTTGGTAACCTACCCCGCGAATCGTTCGAATCAGCGTGCGATCGTACCCGGAATCCACCTTGCGTCGAAGGTAGTTGATGTACACATCCACGACGTTGGTCATGGTATCCAAGTGCAGCTTCCAGACATTCTCTATGATCGCTGCTCGCGCCACGGGCCGCCCCTCATTGCACATCAGCAGTTCCAGCAGCGCAAATTCTTTTGGACTTAGCGCAATGTCGTGGCTGCCGCGGCGAACGACATGCGCCATGCGGTCGAGTTCGAGATCTTCAATCCGCAGAACCGCCGCTCGCGTCCTGCGGCTTCCTCTTCGCAGAACCGCGCGAATGCGCGCAGAAAGTTCCGCAAAAACAAACGGCTTGGCCAGATAATCGTCCGCTCCGGCATCAAGTCCCCGAACTCGCTCTTCCACTCGGGCCGCCGCGGTAACGATCAGCACCGGCAGGTCAGGCTTCTTGGAGCGGATGAACCGCAACACGTCCAAACCCTGCGTCCCCGGCAGCCCGAGGTCCAGCAGCACCAGGTCGAACGGTTGATCCGACGCTAGACGCTGGGCCTCCAATCCGTCCGATACCACTCGCACGGAAAACTGTTCTTGCTGCAGCTGTTGATATAGAAAATCAGCCAGCGGAGCGTCATCTTCAGCGACAAGAATGCGCATCGTCCCACACAAACCACGTAGATTTTGGAAGGGGTAAGGCCAGTGTGGCTGGACATCTTGGGGCTGTCAAGGCAACAGCGCAAAGTTGTATCGGAAAGCACATCGGCGCTCCGCTTCCATTGAGTTTATGATTAAATAAGGACAAGCCAGCCCGACGGAGGAATCAGATGAATCATCGTTTCGCTTCAATCGTGGTGTGTTTTGTTTGCGCCGGAATGTTCTTGGCAGGTTGCGGGAAGTCCGCTGACCAGCCGTCCGGCAACGACGCCAATGCGTCTCCGTCCGTGGCGGAGTCCGCCAAGTCTGCGGTCAAGAAAGCCTTGGAACCGAAACCCCTGGTGGTTCCCGCCGATACCGTGCTTTCCGTAGTTTTGGATCAGACCATTAGTTCGAAGACCACCAAAGCGGGAGACAGATTCTCCGCGACCGTGGAGTCTCCCGTTGAAGTGGACGGCAAGACGGCCATCCCCAAGGGCGCTCGCGCGTCGGGAGTCGTGAAAGAAGCAAAAGCAGCGGGCCGCTTCAAGGGTGGTGCCGCGCTCTCTCTGACGCTCACCAGCGTCGAGGTCCATGGCAAAGACTATGAGATCCAGACGTCCGCTCCGACGATTTCCAGCAAAGGCAAAGGTAAGCGCACCGCCACCATGGTTGGCGGTGGCGCCGCCGGAGGAGCGGCTATCGGCGCCATCGCCGGTGGCGGCAAAGGGGCCGGGATCGGCGCATTGATTGGTGCGGCTGCGGGTACCGGCGGGGCCGGCTTCACCGGCAATCGCGACATTACCTTGGCCGCGGAAACCGCGCTTGATTTCAAATTAACTCAGTCGGTGGACATCAAGCAAAAGTAGCCGGAAGTTTTTTTGCCGCCCTGCGGGATCCTTCCGATTCCGCAGGGCATTTGTTTATTGGGCCCTCCGATTCCAACCTTCCGCCCCAGGAACCCCGCGTAACTTACAGATTCGCCCATCCGTAATACAATTGCACAACCCGCACAATGCCCACGTCTCCAATCCTGATCCAGGCAGAATCCGTTTCCCGCGAATACCGGCTCGGTGAAAGCGTCATTCGCGCTGTGAACGAAATCTCCCTCAGCGTTCAAAAAGGTGAATTCCTCGCCCTGCTCGGAAGTTCCGGCTCCGGCAAGTCCACGCTGTTGAGTATGTTGGCGGGCCTTGACCGTCCCACCTCCGGCGCCATTCGCGTGCAGGAACGCAATCTTTCAGAATTGGACACGGAAGAACTGGCGCGTTATCGCCGTGACACCGTCGGCATGGTCTTTCAATCCTTCAATCTTTTGCCGCGCATGACCCTTCAAGAAAATGTCGAGCTGCCCTTGCGGCTTGCGGAAGTGGATCGCAACGAGCGAGAGTCCCGCGTGCACGAAGCGCTAGAGCGCGTCGGCCTGGGCGCGCGGGGGCAACACCGCCCCAGCGAACTTTCCGGAGGCGAGCAGCAGCGCGGCGCCTTGGCGCGCGCGTTGGTGAACCGCCCTACGATCCTGTTCGCAGACGAGCCCACGGGAAATCTGGACAGCGTCAACGGTGAACAGATTCTTCTCCTTCTGCGTGAAGTTCAGATTTCACTCGGCATGACCATTCTCATGGTGACCCACGAGCGGCCCCTGGCTGAGAAATTTGCGAATCGCATCGCCGTTCTCTCCGACGGCCGCCTCGTTAGCGATGGAGTGCAGCCATGAAAACACGCGACCTCAGCGAGTTGGCCGTTCGCAATCTCCGCGAGGCCGTGCTTCGCAATTCGCTCACCACCCTCGGCGTTGCAGTCGGTGTGGCTTCCTTGGTAGCGATGGTCTCTCTGGGAGTGGGCTTGCAGACCCTCGCTTCCCAGCGTCTTACCCGCTCCGGCTTGTTTGACGCCGTTTTCGTTACGTCACAACGCAACTTTCCTGGAGCAAGACGCCCGCAATCCGCCGATGCAACGCCGAAGAAAGAAGTTCGCATATTGGACGAGGACATACGCGCGCAATTGGCGAAGCTCGCGAACGTCACCGAAGTCTATCCCCAGGTTCGCTTTGTCACCGAAGTGCGCTACGCCGGCAAGAATCCCACTACCTCCGTTCTGGGACTGCCGGACTCTTCCAAATCCAGCGGCGCCTTTGAAGGCATCACCGGCGCTTATTTTTCTTCTGCCACTGCCGATGAAGCGATTTTGCAAATTGAGTTTGCCAAGGAACTGGCGGACCAGCCCGCCACCCTCATTGGAAAAGACCTGGTCTTGCGCTACGCGGAGCGCGGCGCTCTTTCGAAAAACGCAGCCGGAAACTCTTCTCTGCTTGGTGGCTTGATGGGTGGGGCTAGCCCTGGCATTTCCATCGTCCCCCGCGAAAAAACTCTGCGCATCGTGGGCATCATCGAGTCCGATCCTTCCGCCGGCATTGGTGGCTTCGGGGGCGGGCGGGTGTTTCTTCCGCTCGAAACCGCGGAACGTCTGCACGTCGCCCAGCCCGGAGATTTGCAAACTTTCCTGAACGGCGACGCCGCAAAACCGTCCTACATGGCGCTCACCGTCCGCGTTCGCTCGCCGAAAGATGTGCCTCAAGTCGAAACGGCCATCAAACAATTGGGCTTCTCAACTTTTTCGCTGCTCGATGCCACCAAAGGCCTTCAGGTCGTCTTTAGAGTATTCGATTTGTTCCTTGGATTGTTTGGGAGCCTGGCACTCACCGTGGCTTCCCTCGGCATCATCAACACGCTGGTCATGGCCATTCTCGAACGCCGGCGCGAAATTGGTATCTTGAAAGCGCTTGGTGCCACCGACCGCGACGTCCGCAGCCTCTTCTTTGCGGAGGCCGGCGCCATGGGGCTCTTCGGGGGATTCTTCGGCGTCGCCCTGGGCTGGTTGATTGGCCAGGCTTTGAATTGGGGCACGGCCATCTATCTTCATCGCCAGGATTTGCCCGGCGTGAAAATCTCCTATGTACCATGGTGGCTTGCACTTTTTGCTATTGGCGTTGCCCTCGTGGTGAGTCTCGTCGCTGGACTCTATCCCGCGGCTCGCGCGGCGCGCCTCAATCCCGTCGAAGCCCTTCGGTACGAGTGATCTCCGAAAAGTGGGATGTTCTTTCGGATAAGATAAGATAGGAAGAAGAAATCCCAAGGACAACCATGGAGAATGCGTACATCTGCGATGCAATTCGAACGCCCATCGGCCGTTATGGCGGGACTCTAGCCGGTATTCGTACCGATGATCTAGCCGCGATTCCCATCCGCTCGCTGATGGAGCGCAATGCTGCGGTCGATTGGGGCGCGGTCGACGACGTCGTCTACGGCTGCGCCAACCAGGCCGGCGAAGACAATCGCAATGTTGCCCGCATGGCTCTCCTCCTGGCGGGTTTGCCGAAAGAGGTGGCCGGCTCAACCGTGAACAGGCTCTGCGGCTCAAGTATGGACGCGGTGGCCACGGCAGCCCGCGCGATCAAGTGCGGTGAGGCAGACCTGGTCATCGCCGGGGGCGTCGAAAGCATGTCGCGGGCTCCTTTCGTCATGGGCAAGGCGGACAGCGCCTACTCCCGCTCCATGAAACTGGAAGACACCACCATGGGCTGGCGCTTTATCAATCCCCTGCTGAAGGCAAAATACGGCGTCGATACCATGCCGGAAACTGGTGAGATCGTCGCAGAGGAATTTCGCATCTCCCGCAAAGATCAAGACGCGTTTGCCCTGAGAAGCCAACTGCGCGCAGCGGACGCCATGCGGGCCGGACGCTTGAAGCAGGAAATCGTCGCGGTACCCATCCCGCAAAAAAAAGGTGACGCCCTTCTTTTCTCCGAAGACGAGCATCCGCGCCCGGATACGACTCTGGAGGCACTTGCAAAACTGAAGCCCGTGGTCAAGCCCGAAGGGACCATCACCGCCGGAAACGCCTCGGGCATCAATGACGGCGCCTGCGCTTTGTTGCTGGCCTCGGAGAGTGCCGCAAAACGCCACGGACTGACGCCCAAAGCACGCATCGTCGCCGCCGCAGCCGCTGGCGTTGCTCCGCGTGTCATGGGTATCGGGCCCGTTCCAGCAACACGCAAGGTCATGACCAGGAGCGGCTTAACGATTGCCCAAATGGACGTAATCGAGCTCAACGAAGCTTTCGCTTCACAGGCCCTCGCCGTCCTCCGCGATCTGTCCATTCCCGAGGATGCGCCGCACGTAAATCCCAACGGCGGCGCAATCGCCCTCGGCCATCCGCTCGGCGCAAGTGGCGCCCGCCTGGTCACCACCGCGATGTATCAACTGCTGCGTACCAATGGCAGATACGCGCTGTGCACCATGTGCATCGGCGTGGGCCAAGGCATTGCCTTGATTCTCGAACGCGCTTAATCTGCCTCTCTATCCGCCATGCCGTATGCAGACTTGCACGATGTGCGCATCCACTACGCGCTCGAAGGGCCCGCCGGCGCCCCCGTGCTGATGTTTTCAAATTCGCTCGGCACAGACTTCTCCATGTGGGATTTCCAAGCGGCAAAATTCCAGAAGTCATTCAGGATTCTGCGCTACGACACCCGCGGCCACGGAAAATCCTCCGTCACGCTCGGACCCTATTCGATCGCGCAGCTGGGCCAAGATGTTCTCGGCTTGCTCGACGCCTTGCATTTGCAACAAATTCATTTTTGCGGCTTGTCCATGGGTGGAATGATTGGAATGTGGCTCGCCGTCAACGCCCCCGAACGGCTTGGCAAGCTGATGCTTTGCAACACCGGCGCGCAAATTGGAAACGCCGAGGCGTGGCGCGCCCGCATCGAGGCCGTCCGAACGGGCGGCATGAAAGCCATCGCGCCCGCCGTCATCGAACGCTGGTTTACGCCTGCGTTCCGTTCGAAAGATGCAGCCACGGCGGCTCGTGTTCAAGAGCTCGTCGAGGAAACCAGCCCCGATGGCTACATCGCCTGTTGCGCCGCCGTCCGCGATTTCGATTTTCGCGAGCAACTAGGGGCCATCGCCGTTCGAACGCTCGCAATCTCCGGCGCTCATGATCCCGCCACCCCGCCCGCGGACGGCCAATTCCTCGCGCAGCACATCCCGGCCGCAACATACGCCGAGCTGAACGCCGCACATCTTTCGAATATTGAAGATGGAGATCGATTCAACAGGGAGGTAGGCGCATTTCTCAGCGCCTGAGATGGACGGTCAATTCGCGCGCCACGGCGCTAGCGTCATGCCACGGATGCGCGGTGCGGCTCGCGTTCAATCAGAAAAGTCCGTGTGACCAGCGCGCCGTCCGTCAGCAACGCCGTCGCCGGGAAATGCGACCGCCGCACCTGGTGTGTCACTCCCCACTGCCGCACCTTCCAGTCCTCTCCCACTTCGCACTCAAACACCACGTCGCCGGCATTTCCGATGATCACCATCTTGAACGGTGGCTGCGACATCCGAGGTCCCGCGGTGCAAAGCACGCCCGCCATTTCGGAGGCCAACCCGCCCGCGATGTTCAAATAGCTCATCGAGTGCATCGCTCGCGGCCACTTATCCTCGTTGGTCTTGATTTCCGCGCTAAGCGGCGCCTTGCTGGGATTTCTCATCTTGCCCACTCCTTCAAGTCTGTACTTCGACTTGGAAGAAGCTCGTTCTTGCTTCCAAGCAATCCGCCCCGGGAGGACGCGAGACGTGCACCTGCACCCACTCAGCTATAGGTCCGATTATTCATAGCTATATAGCACCATTTTTGCCTTGTCAAGGATAAATTGCTGGTATACTCCTGGAAATCCACAGGCACCCTATAGCACCGCCCTGGCGGCGCTCTATAACACTTCGGGTGCTTGCGGGGCACGGCTCAAACTCCGGTCTTGACGAAAAGGTAGAATAGAATATCGTTCTTGCTATGCACGCCCCTTCCACCAAAATCTCCGCCAAGCGCCCTCGCGCGATTTCGGGCGGACACGGTCCCGCCTGCGCAAAACATTCCAATGGCCTCCCCGCCTATCAGCGCATCCAGAACGCCATCCGCAAGCGCATCGACTCCGGCCACCTCCAGCCCGGTGACGCCGTCGCCTCCGAGCGCGACCTCGCCAAGCTCCATCAAGTCAGCTTGATGACCGCTCGCCACGCTCTCGCTTCCCTCGAACGCGAAGGCCTCGTCGAGCGCCGGCGCGGCATCGGCACTTTCGTCGCCGCCCCCAAAATTCATTTCAATAAACTGATGAGCTACACCGAGCAAATGGCCGGCCGCAGCCTTACCGCCAGCTCCAAGGTCCTCTTCGCCAAGCTCATCGACACCGAGCCCGAAGCCGCCGCGCGCCTTTCCCTTCCTCCCACCAGCAGCGTCATCAAGCTCGAGCGCCTCCGCCACGCCGCCGGCGAACCCTTCGCGCTCGAAACCTGCTACCTCAGCGCTGCTGAATTCCCCGGCCTTCTCGACGCCCCCATCGGCCGCGATTCCCTCTTCGGCATTCTCGAACGCAATTACAAAATCGAGCTCGGATACGCCGACGAAGAGGTTGACGCCACGGCTGCCGACCCGCGCATCGCCGACCTTCTCAGCGTCCCGCGCCGCGATCCCCTTCTTCGCATTCGTCAGCTCATCTATTCCACCAAAGGCAAAGCCATCATGTACGTTCTCGGCTTTTACCGTTCCGACCGCCACAATCTCATCATTCGACGGTTCCGGTAAGCCGCATGATTTTCGTTTCCCGTGCGATTCTTTTTCTCACATAATCGAAGCGAAATTCTGGAGAGCACCCCGCATGCTGGTCATTCTCAAACGTGACGCCGCCGAAATCAGCCGCCAGGCCGCGCAACTCGTCGCCAGCGCTATCCGCCGCAAGCCTGCGCTGGCCCTCGGCCTCGCCACCGGCGGCACCATGGTCGCCGTCTATCAGGAACTCGTCCGCCTCCACAAAGCCGGTTCGCTCGATTTCTCCCGCGTCGTCACCTTCAATCTCGACGAATACCTCGGCCTCCCCGCCGCGCATCCCCAAAGCTTCCATCATTTCATGCAGCAAAATCTTTTCGCCCACGTCAACATCAATCCGCACAACGTCCACATTCCCGATGGCACTGTCCGCGGCGACTACGACCATTACTGCAAATCCTACGAAGACGCCATATGCCAAGCCGGCGGCATCGACCTGCAACTTCTTGGCATCGGCCGCAACGGCCACATCGGCTTCAACGAGCCAACTTCCAGTCTCGGCTCGCGCACGCGCCTGAAAGTTCTCAACCAGGAAACTATCGACGACAACGCCAAATTTTTCGCTCCGGGCGAAGAAAGCCCTCGCTGCGCCATCACCATGGGCATCGGCTCCATCCTCGAAGCCCGCAAAATCCTGCTCCTCGCCACCGGCGCCTCCAAGGCCGCCGCCGTCGCCAAATCCATCGAAGGCCCCGTCACTTCCGCCGTTCCCGCTTCCGCCCTCCAGCTCCATCCCGAAGTCACCTTCGTCATCGACGATCCCGCCGCCGCCCAGCTCACCCAGCGCGATTACTACCTCCGCGTCCTCCAAATGACCGCCCTCCTCACCCCTGACCGCCTCTCGTGAGCGGCAGCATTTAATTTTCCGGACGTTCATTTTGTGATAGCGTTTTCGCCACTCAACCACGGAACTTGCTCTTCGAGCGACGCGAAACAATAATCGCCAGATTCACTCTTGGAGGATTCGCACGTGAACGCGACTTTCGGGAATCTTTTCGCTCCAGTCGATTGGGGCGTTCCCATTGCAATTAACTGCATCATTCATCCGCGCAGTGCATCCAAATTTCGGGGGGCGCGATTGGCACCCGCTACAAGGTAGGAAGGCTAGGAAGACTGCACAAACAGGAAATTCATAGGAGGAGCTATGGCAACGACAAGAGTCGCAGTAACACCGATGAGGGTGGCGCAAATTCCCAGGGCGGGAGCGGATTTCCAGCTCGTCGACCGCGAGATTCCCCAGCCGGGTGCGGGAGAAGTGCGCATCAAGGTGCAGGCCTGTGGTGTCTGCCACAGTGACGTGTTCACTAAAGAAGGCCTCTGGCCGGGCATCCAATACCCTCGCGTGCCGGGTCACGAAGTCGCGGGCATCATCGATGAACTGGGTGCCGGTGTGTCCGGGTGGAAGCAGGGACAGCGCGCGGGTGTTGGCTGGCACGGCGGCCACGACGGCACGTGTCTCCAATGCCGTCGCGGAGATTTTGGCAATTGCCAGAACATGAAGATCGCAGGCATCAGCTATGACGGCGGATACCAACAATACATGCTGGCTCCCGTGGAAGCCCTGACGGCCATACCGGAGAGTCTAAGTGACGTTGAAGCTGCACCGCTGCTGTGCGCCGGAATCACCACCTATAACAGCCTGCGGCACAGCGGTGCGATGCCCGGCGACCTGGTAGCCGTTCTGGGCATCGGCGGTCTGGGCCACCTGGGAATTCAATTCGCGAACAAGTTTGGTTATAAGGTCGCGGCCGTCGGGCGCGGATCCGAAAACGCGGTGCTTGCAAAGAGACTCGGTGCGAGCGTGTACATCGATAGCAAAGCGACGATCGCCGCCGAGGAATTGCAAAAACTGGGCGGCGCAAAGGTCATTCTCGCAACAGCTCCAAGCTCGAAAGCGATGTCTGCGTTGTTTGACGGCCTGGGACCGAACGGCAAGCTCCTGGTCGTGGGCGCGGACATGGAACCCCTCGCGGTCACTCCGGCACAATTGATCAACGGCCTCCGAACGATTCAAGGCTGGGCTACGGGAACACCAGCGGATGCCGAAGACACGTTGCGCTTCGCCGAACTAACCGGCGTGCGCCCGATGATTGAAACCTATCCGCTCGAAAAGGCTCCCGAGGCTTATGCGCGCATGATGAGCGGCAACGCCCAGTTCCGCGTCGTTCTGACCATGTGAAGTTGACCAAGAGCGCGATTCGCTTGACGGCTTATGGCCACTCGATCGCACGCGGCGCGTACTAATCAAAACAACCGGCCGAGGCCGCTATGAGAATTCCGCCAGATGATCGTTGAGACCTAACCCAGCGACGCGCATCCAACGGATGAGGATTTCCTATGCGATCTGACATCGTTCCAGGAGCCGTATTCCCCGACTATGAGCTTTCCGACCACCTCGCGAAACGCCGGAGGCTCTCCGAACTCCAAGGGCCTCATCCGATGGTTCTCGTCCTCAGCCGCGGTGGATTCTGCCCCAAGGACCGCCGCCAGGCTGAACTGCTCGTTCAACTCCATCGTGAACTGGAGGTTGCCTATTGCAGGTTGGTCACCATCAGCACCGACAATATCACCGAGACGAATGAATATCGTACCGGTGTCGGCGCGCACTGGCCCTTCCTTTCCGATCCGGCCCGCATCGTCCAAAAAGACCTCGACATCGCCGAATATACCGATCCTGCCCACAATCCCATGATTCCGCACGTGATTGTCCTCGAGCCTGGCCTTGTTATCCATAAGATTTACAATGGCTACTGGTTCGTTGGCCGGCCCACGATGGAAGATCTCCGCCAGGACCTCCGTGCCGTTACCAAAAAATGCCGGCCCGACTGGGACATCACCACGCCTGAACTCAAATCGGCGTGGCAGCAAGGCCGCAAGGAACTTTTCTACCCCTACGGAAAAACCTACGTCCAGACTCTCGGTGAACAGGATTGATTTTTCCACGTTTTCGGGCGGCTGGGCGACGCAAGAACATATCGATCTGCTCTAGACAAGCCGATAGCCCGTTCTTAACTCCCAGAGCGCGTGACAAGAAGACTTGATACCGCCTCATTTGCCCTGGCACCGCTCAGGTATCATTTGATTTAGTGAAGTCCCCTGCCCAACCTCTCGATCCGCCTCGCTCTTTGTTGCCCGGGCTTCATGCCTGGCTCGCGCCGGCTGACCCCGTTCGCCCGGCGGACGTCATTTTTGTCCTCGCCGGCCACATGAGCCGCAAACACTACGCCCTTCAACTTTTTCGGGAAGGGGTTGCCCCAAAACTATTGTTCAGCGTGGGCCGGTTCGAAATCCGCCGCTTTTCCAAGATGCCCCTGCCATCTCCCTTGGATCTTCTGAAACTCGCTCAGGACCTGCCCCCTCAACACCGCCACTACTTTGTTTTGTTCCAAGGCAAGGAAAGTCACGTCGAGCACGTCCAGCCACGCCGTTTCGGCACTCTCACGGAGATTGTCGCCCTCGCCCGATGGCTCGCCGCGCACCCTGAAGTCCAATCGCTCCTCCTAATCAGCAAGGACACCCACCTCCGTCGCATCCGCATGTGTTGCCAATCTCTCCTACCCATTGGCCTGCAGGTCACCCTGCTCCCTGTCCCAATCTCTTTCCTGGAACCCACCGACCCACATCCTTCTGCAGTCCAGGCCAGCACCCGCGACCTGCTCGAATTGTTTAAGATCCTCGTCTATCGTGTGCTGCTTACCCTGAAGCCATGATTTCCTCCGCCCTCAGCTTAGCCGTGCGCCTCTGCGCAATTGGTCTCAGCGCCGGACAGACATTCCGGTCAGCCCTCCGCCCAGCTCCCGCCCTGCGCTACACTACTTCTTTCTTTCCGGGAGAAACGACTGACGTGAGCCAAGATAAAAAGCCCCCGAGCCTGTTCCCGATGTTCCTGAAACTGTCGGGTCGGCCCTGCTTGGTCGTTGGCGCTGGAACCGTCGCGGAGTCCAAGATTGAGAGCCTGATGGTCACCGGCGCGCGCCTTCGCGTCGTGGCCCCGGAAGCAACCCCCGTCGTGCAATCATGGGCCGAAGCTAAAAAGATCGATTGGGAGCAAAGGCGATTCCAGCCGGCCGACCTGAAAGGCATGTTCCTGGTGGTGGCCGCAACGTCTTCGACAAAGCTGCACCGCAAAATCTTCCGCGAAGCGAAGCGCCGCGGCGTGCGCTGCAACGTCGTGGACGTCCCCGAACTCTGCGATTTCTACTACCCCTCGGTAGTCCAGCGCGGGGCCCTGCAGATCGCCATTTCCACCGCTGGGAAAAGCCCCTCGCTTGCCCAGCGATTGCGCAAAGAGCTGGAAGAACAGTTTGGCCCGGAGTACGAACCCTGGCTCGAACACCTGGGAAAGATGCGCGAGAATATCTTTGCCGCAAACCTCGACCCCGAGGAGCGCAAGCGCCGCCTGCATGCAGTTGCGAGCCGGCAAGCTTCTTTGCTCTTCCGCATAGGGCAGGGCGAGGAACTCCTCCGGAAACGCCGGTCAAAGCGGAAAAACCAGGGAAAACGGTAAAGGGCGGAGATCTCCGCGCCAAGCGCTCCGGGCTAAGTTCCAGAAATGGCGGGGGACGGGCCATTTTGCGAGGCTCTCGATGCGATTTTTCGATAGTGAGAATGAAAACTTTTGCGGCGATGGCCGCGCACGAAAGTGGTAGCCTTTGGCCAGAAGGCTTGCCGTGGGCTCCGGCCACCGGCCGGATCACGGAACAGGTGAACCAACGATGCGAGGAAAAATCTATCTGATGGGAACGGGTTCAGGAGATCCCGATCTCCTTACGCCAGAAGCGCTCGGCTTGCTGCGCGCCGCGGAAGTTGTGCTGCACGATGATGGCGTATCACCGGAAATCCTGGAACTGATCCCGGCCTCTGCCCAAGTGCGCGACGTGGACAAGCTCGCGGAGCACGAGGGCATCCCGCAGGAAAAAATTAATGCTCTGCTCATCTCCGCCGCCCGCGATGGAAGAAACGTCGTTCGCCTGAAAATCGGCGACCCTCTCCTGCCCGAACGCGTGGCCGAAGAGATGGAAGCCCTCATCGAGGCCAACGTCGCTTTTGAAATTGTCGCTGGAACGAAGTCAGCCATGGCCGCAACCGCGACGCAAAACTCCGCGCGCTGAAGCCTGCGCCGCAATTCGCGCCAGTGCCTGGCGCAAATATTCAGACGCAACAGCAACACCATGAGTCGGGCGCAAGCTGAATCAGCGATTCAAGCGGAGGTTTTGCGTTCCCGCTTCCATTGAACGAGAGCCGCCGCGCGTTCCGCCGCTTCCTTTACCAGAAAACCCATTTTCGGATGGGATGGTTCGAGATCGCGCGTGATACCGCGCCGCAAAAGTTCTTCCGAAGTCGTCGGCCCGATCGCGGCGACCAAGGCGCGCTGCAATCCGGAGCGCACGGCTTCTTCGAGATTCATCTCCGCCGCGACTTGAAAAAGATGCACGGCCTGCACGCCGGTGGTGAAAAGTACGACGTCGATTTTTCCATCCGCCAGCGCTCGCACCGCAGCGCGAAGCGGAGCGAGATCTTCCGGCAGCGCCCATTGGTAAACCGGAACGCGCGTCACGTGCGCGCCGCGCTCGTTGAGGCCAGCAATCAATTCGGGATTCGATACGCCGTATTCCTGGACAGCAACGCGCGCGCCGCGCAAGCGAATTCCTGCTGGGGAATTCGAGGATTCGTCGAGCGCGCGCAAAAGTTCGCGCCAGGTATTTGGCTCAGGAACAACGAGCGCCGGCGTGATGCCGATTTCGCGCAGCGCAGCAACAGGCTTCGGTCCGCGCGCAACTACTTTCACGCGCTGCAGCGCCGCGACGTAGTCCTCGCGTTTGTGCGCGGTTTCGACAACGGCGAGAAGCGCGCGCGAACCAACACCAGTCAAGAAAATCACCGCGTCGAATTCGCGCGCAAAAAGTTTTTTCGCGAATGCCAGCGCTTCCGTATTCGATTCCAGTGGAACTTCGCGCATTGACGGCGCAACCACCGGCTCGCCACCGTACGTGGAAATCAACTTAGAAAGTTCCGCGGCGCGCCGGCTTTCCAGCGCCAGCACCCGCATTCCCGCAAATCCGCTCATGCCTTGGAATTCTTTACTAGAATCGCCTGCGCCAGCAACAATTTTTCACGCGCGACAAATGCACATTTCAGCTCACTGCACTGCTTCCAAAAAAGAAACGGGCCCCAGAGAATCTGCATTCTCCAAGGCTCGCTCCCACAAGTATTGTAGCTAATTCTGTTTTGAACGCTGCATCTTACTGAACCGTCAGCGTAACGTTGTCCGTCTGCGACATCGTGCCGGACGTCGCGGTGACTACCAGCGGCGCCGCTCCCTTCGGCGTTCCAGTAAATTGGCCCGCGCAGCCAGCGAGCACCGCCCCGGTAAGGAGCAGCAACGCGAGCGGCACGATGGCTGCGTAGCGCCGTAGTTGGAGCGGAGTTCTGCGAAGGAGGAACATGGCGTAAATTCCCGCGAGCAGCGCGGCGATCCACACCAGCGGCAAGAGGCGCAGGAGCGGCGACGGCGGCCGTTCGAATGGAGACGATGGCGGCACACCGCTGCTGGCCTTGGTGGTGATTTGCAAGATTGTTTTTCCGACGGCGGCGCCCGGCGTGACCGATGTCGGCATGAAAACAAACGAAGTGTTTTTGGGCAAGCCGGTAACGCTGAAGGTGACCGGATTCGTGAAACCATTGACCGTTGGTGTGACGTCGATTTCGATCATGGCGACCTTGCCGTCGGCCACGTTTGTATTTGCCGGGCCAGCCGCGGTGAAGCCGTCCACAGTAAAGACAAACGGTGGAGCGGATGTGCCGCCTGCCGGAGCAGGATTGGTGACGGTGACATTCACATTGCCAGCTTTTGCAACGGCGCCGGCGGGAATGTCCGCGGTGAGTTGCGTGGCGGTGCCGAAGTGCGTGGTCACGGCAGCGCCGTTGAAGTTTACGGTGGAAGTGGAAACAAAGTTAGTGCCCGTCAGTGTCAACGTGAAGGCCGCTCCGCCGGAGATGTGCGTCAGGCCGGCAGCCGCAGCTTTCGAAACTGTCGGAACGGGATTGTTGACGATGAACGTGGAATTTGCTGTGACCGCGGAGGGCCCGCCGCCGGGTCCCGGATTGGTCACGACGACCGGGAACATGCCACCGGCGGCGAGATCCGCGGCTGGAATATTAACGGTGATGACCGTTCCTGTGTTGGTGACCGGAACGAGGGCCGCCGGATCCGAGCCGAAGGTGACTGTGGCGCCGGTCGCAAAGTTTGTGCCGTTAATCGTCAGCAAAAGGATCCCGCTGCCGGCATTCACGTTGGCCGGAACCAAGGACGCGACAGTGGGAACGGGATTATTAACGTTGAAACTAGCGCTGGTAGCACTGGTGAGACCGGCTGCAGTGGCTATCAGCGTGTAGCCGGTCCCAGCCTTGTTGATGCTGAGAGTGGAGAACGCGGCGATGCCGTTCACGGCGGCGATAGTGGTCGTGCCGGAGAGCGTTCCGGCGGATGGATTGGTGCCGATGGCCATGGTGACCGGGTTGACGGCGCTAATGACGGTGTTGCCGAGGGCGTCCTGAACGGTCACTTGCACCGTAGGTGTAATTGCCGCGCCGGTGAGGACGTTCGAAGGCTGCACAGCAAACACAAGCTTGGCGGCAGCCCCTGCGACTACGTTGAAGGCGCTGCTAGTTGTCCCGGTGAGACCCGTGGCGCTGGCCGCGAGCGTGTAGCCGGTGCCAGATTTGTTGATGCTGAGATTCGCGAAGGTAGCGACGCCATTGACAGCGGCAACAGACGTCGTGCCAGACAAAGTTCCGCCGCTCGGATTGGTCCCGATGGCCATGGTGATGGAATTCGTGGCGGTTGTAACGATGTTTCCGCCCGCATCCTCAATCGTCACTTGCACTGCCGGGGCGATCGACAAACCAGCCGCGACGTTAGAGGGTTGAACGGTGAAGGACAGCTTGGTCGCGGCCCCAGCGGTGACATTGAAGGCCGTGCTGGTGGCGCTGGTTAGAGCGGTGGCAGTGGCCGACAGGGTGTAGCCGGTGCCTAGCTTGTCGATACTGAGGTTCGAGAAAGTGGCGACACCATTCACGGCTGCGACGGTCGCGGTGCCGGAGAGCGTGCCCGCTGATGGATTCGTGCCAATAGCCATGGTCACGGAATTGGCTGCGGTTGTGACGGTGTTTCCCTGGGCGTCCTGGATGGTCACTTGCACTGCCGGGGTGATGGATGCTCCGGCTGCCACGTTCGAGGGCTGGACCTTAAACGCCAGCTTCGCAGCCGTGCCGCTGGTGACATTGAAGGCAGTGCTGGTGGCGCTCGTGAGGCCCGCGGCGCTGACGGTCAAGGTGTAGCCGGTGCCTGCGGAGTTGATATTCAAAGTAGAGAAAGTGGCTACGCCATTGACGGCGGCTACCGCGGTCGTGCCTGACAAGGTCCCCCCTGCGGGGTTTGTGCCGATGGCTATGGTCAGAGAATTTGCTGCGGTAATGACGGTGTTCCCTTGCGCATCCTGAATGGCAACTTGCACGGCCGGAGCGATGGTGGAGCCCGCTCCAACGTTTGTTGGCTGCACAGTGAACGCGAGTTTGGCCGCTGTTCCGGTCGTGACGTTGAAAGCAGAGCTAGTGGCACTGGTCAGGCCGGTCGCGCTAGCGGACAGCGTGTAGCCGGTGCCCGCGGCGTTGATGCTTAGGTTCGAAAAAGTAGCCACGCCATTTACGGCTGCGACGGTCGTGGTGCCCGAAAGCGTTCCGCCAGCCGGGTTCGTCCCGATGGCCATGGTGATGGAATTCGTCGCGGTGGTGATGGTGTTTCCAAGGGCATCCTCGACGGTGACTTGCACCGCCGGAGTGATGGCCGAACCAGCGCCCACACTAGTCGGCTGGACCGTGAACACCAACTGCGATGCCGCCGCGGTTGCCACGTTGAACACAACGCTGGTCGCGGTGGTCACACCTGTGGCGGTTGCGGTGAGGGTATAGCCTGTCCCGGCGTGGTTGATGCTCAGGTTGGAGAAAGTAGCGACGCCATTTACGGCAGCAACCGTGGTCGTGCCCGAGAGCGTTCCGCCGCCTGGGTTTGTGCCGATGGCCATGGTGATGGAGTTTGTAGCAGTCGTGATGGTGTTGCCACTGGCATCCTGTACAGCCACTAGCACGGCGGGAGTGATCGCTCCTCCCGCACCTACGTTTGTGGGCTGCACGGTGAACGCCAACTTCGACGCGGCTCCTGCGGTCACGTTAAATGCGGTGCTGGTCGCCCCAGTGAGACCTGTGGCGCTGGCGGCCAAGGTGTAGCCGTTCCCGGTCTTGTTGATGCCGAGATTCGCGAAGGTAGCGACGCCATTGACAGCGGCAACTGAGGTCGTGCCAGACAAAGTTCCGCCGCTCGGATTGGTCCCGATGGCCATGGTGATGGAGTTCGCCGCGGTCGTGATGGTGTTGCCCTGAGCATCCTGGATGGTCACTTGAACTGCCGGGACGATGGACGAACCAGCGACGACATTCGTCGGCTGTACGGAGAACGCCAGCTTAGTCGCTGCTCCTGCGGTCACGTTGAACGCACTACTGGTCGCTCCAGTGAGACCCGTAGCGCTGGCGGCCAGCGTGTAGCCTGTGCCTGCGCTGTTGATACTGAGATTGGAGAACGTGGCAACGCCATTGACGGCAGCAACCGATGTGGTGCCCGACAAGGTTCCGCCACCGGGGTTCGTACCTATGGCCATAGTGATGGAAGTCGCGGCACTCGTGACGGTGTTGCCTTGGGCGTCCTGGATGGTCACTTGTACCGCTGGCGTGATTGCCGCTCCCGCGCCCACGTTTGTGGGCTGCACGGTAAATGCCAGTTTCGACGCAGTTCCGCTAGTGACGTTAAAGGCAGCGCTGGTGGCGCTTGTCAGACCTGCGGCAGTAGCGCCCAACGTGTAGCCCGTTCCTGTGTTGTTGATGCTGAGGGTGGAGAAGGTAGCGACTCCGTTCACGGCGGCGACCGCTGTCGTGCCAGACAACGTTCCGCCACCGGGGTTCGTTCCGATCGCGATGGTGATGAGATTTGTGGCAGTAGTAACGGTGTTCCCCTGGGCGTCCTGGACGGACACTTGCACTGACGGGGTGATCGTGGAGCCGGCACCGACATTCGTCGGCTGGACTGTAAACGCCAATTTCGCTGCGGTACCACTGGTCACGTTGAAAGCGCTGCTGGTTGCACCGGTGAGACCGGTGGCGCTGGCGGCCAGTGCGTAGCCGGTTCCTGCGTTGTTGATGCTAAGGGTGGAGAAGGTAGCTACGCCGTTCACGGCGGCGACCGAGGTGGTGCCCGACAAGGTTCCGGCGCCGGGGTTCGTCCCGATAGCCATGGTGATGGAATTTGCCGCCGTCGTGACGGTGTTACCCTGTGCGTCTTGAATGGTAACTTGCACGGCCGGGGTGATCGTAGAGCCCGCACCCACATTAGTCGGCTGGACAGAGAAGGCCAACTTCGTCGCTGCTCCAGCGGTGACGTTGAAAGCAGTGCTAGTTGCGCCAGTCAGACCGGTAGCGCTGGCCGCGAGCGTGTAGCCCGTCCCAGTCTTGTTAATGCTGAGGTTCGCAAAGCTGGCTACGCCGTTGACCGCAGCGACTGTCGTAGTGCCCGACAACGTTCCGCCACTGGGGTTCGTTCCGATGGCCATGGTGATGGAATTCACAGCCGTCGTGACGGTATTGCCCTGCGCATCTTGAACGGTGACCTGGACTGCCGGAGTGATCGACGCGCCTGCCGCGACGTTGGTTGGCTGCACGGAGAATGCCAGCTTTGCCGCGGCTCCTGCGGTCACGTTGAACGCAGTGCTGGTTGCGCCAGTGAGTCCCGCTGCGCTGGCAGCGAGGGTGTAACCGGTTCCGGTCTTGTTGACGCTGAGATTCGCGAAGCTGGCTACGCCGTTTACGGCCGCGACGGTAGTCGTGCCTGACAAAGTTCCACCACTGGGGTTCGTGCCGATGGCCATAGTGATGGAATTTGCCGCCGTCGTGACGGTGTTGCCCTGTGCATCCTGGACGGTGACCTGCACTGCCGGAGTAATCGACGCGCCTGCGGCGACGTTCGTCGGCTGCACTGAGAATGCCAGCTTTGCCGCGGCTCCCGCGGTGACGTTAAAAGCAGTGCTGGCTGCGCCCGTGAGGCCGGTGGCGCTGGCGGCCAGTGTGTAGCCGGTTCCGGTCTTGTTGATGCTGAGATTTGCGAAGCTGGCTACGCCGTTGACCGCAGCGACTGTCGTAGTGCCCGACAACGTTCCGCCACTGGGGTTCGTTCCGATGGCCATGGTGATGGAATTCACCGCCGTCGTGACGGTGTTGCCCTGTGCATCCTGGACGGTGACCTGCACTGCCGGAGTAATCGACGCGCCTGCTGCGACATTCGTCGGCTGCACTGAGAATGCCAGCTTTGCCGCGGCTCCCGCGGTGACGTTAAAAGCAGTGCTGGTTGTCCCCGTGAGACCGGTAGCGCTGGCCGCCAAGGTGTAGCCCGTTCCCGCAGCGTTGATGTTGAGATTCGCGAAACTGGCCACACCGTTTACTGCAGCGACCGCGGTTGTACCCGAGAGTGTTCCGCTCGACGGGTTGGTGCCGATGGCCATGGTGATGGAATTCGCGGCAGTTGTGACGGTATTACCCTGAGCGTCCTGAACCGTGACCTGCACGGCTGGAGTGATCGACGCGCCTGCGGCGACGTTGCTCGGTTGAACGGAGAACGCCAACTTTGCCGCGGCTCCCGCAGTCACGTTGAACGCAGTGCTGGATGATCCAGTGAGACCTGTGGCGCTGGCCGCGAGTGTGTAGCCGGTCCCGGTCTTGTTAATGCTCAAGTTCGAGAAAGTCGCGACGCCATTTACCGCAGCGACTGTAGTGGTGCCGGATAAAGTGCCGCCACCGGGATTGGTGCCGATAGCAATGGTGATGGAATTCGTCGCGGTGGTAATGGGATTGCCGCCTGCATCCTCGACAGTCACTTGCACGGACGGACTAATCGAGGCACCCGCTGCTACGTTCGTCGGTTGGACGGTGAAAGCCAGCTTTGTTGCGGCTCCCGCGGAAACGTTGAAGGCAGCGCTGGTCGCGCCGGTGAGACCGGTGGCGCTGGCGGCCAGGGTGTAGCCGACACCAGTGTTGTTGATACTCAAGTTAGAAAATGTAGCAATACCATTCACTGCGGCTACCGAAGTGGTGCCTGATAAAGTGCCGCCGCCGGGATTCGTCCCGATCGCCATGGTGATGGAATTCGCGGCGGTCGTGACGGTGTTGCCCTGCGCATCCTGGATGGTGACCTGGACTGCCGGAGCGATCGCTGCTCCTGCGCCCACATTGGTCGGCTGGACAGAGAAGGCTAGCTTCGTCGCTGCTCCTGGGGTGACGTTAAATGCAGTGCTGGTTGAACCCGTGAGAGCCGTGGCGCTGGCAGCGAGGGTGTAGCCGGTACCGGTTTTGTTGATGCTGAGATTCGCGAAGCTAGCTATGCCGTTTACAGCTGCGACTGTCGTGGTACCCGACAGAGTTCCGCCGCCGGGATTCGTGCCGATGGCCATGGTAATGGAATTCGTGGCGGTAGTGACGGTGTTGCCCTGCGCATCCTGAACCGTAACTTGCACGGCCGGAGCGATGGAGGCACCCGCTGCGACGTTGGTGGGCTGGACGGAGAACGCCAACTTCGCCGGCGGTCCTGGCGTTACGTTGAACGCCGCGCTGGTTGCGCCGGTGAGACCGGTAGCGCTGGCGGCCAAGGTATAGCCTGTGCCTACATTATTGATGCTGAGATTCGAGAAGGTGGCGACGCCGTTCACGGCCGCGACAGTGGTGGTGCCCGAGAGCGTGCCAGCCGAAGGGTTCGTCCCGATGGCCATGGTCACAGAGTTCGTCGCGGTCGTGACAGTATTGCCGGCGGCATCCTGAATCGTTACTTGCACAGCCGGGGTGATTGAGGCGCCCGCCGCTACATTGGTCGGCTGAGTCGTGATGGCCAGTTTCGCGGGAGCTCCCACGCCGCCCGGCGTGAAGGTGAGGTGGAAATTGGTGGTGCCGCCGTCGCCGAGGAAGGAGGAGACCATGAAGAAATACGTGGTGGCGCTGGTGGCGGCGAAAGACACTTGGGACTGCGCGATTCCGGCGGTGGCGTCATTGTTGCATGCTACCTGTGTGCCGGCAGGAGTTCCGCTCGTCGCATTTAGAATTGTGTCGTAGGGACTGGTGAGTGTGTCAGCCGTGATAGTTCCGGCGCTCGGTGCGGTGAACTTGTACCAAATGCTGTTGGCCTGGCCCGCGCTGGCTGCTCCTGTCGCACAGCCCGCCGGTAGAGCCGGATCCAAATGCCCATTCGTGTTGGGCGTAGCCTGGATGTTGTTCGTCGAATTGGTGAATGGTGCTGCGGCGATCACTGTCGGTGTGGCGTTGTCATCATTGGCGGGCGCGGTGGCCTGGAAATCCAGGCTGAACGTCAAGGTTCCCCCGGCTCCAGTGGCGCTGGCGTCGCTGACCATCAGGAAGAATTTCGTTCCACCGGGCACGTTCACTACGATCTGTGACGCGGGTACTGCTCCGGGCACGTTTCCGCTAGCGCAGGCGCCTGCACTCACGAGGCTTCCGGGCGTACCTGTCCAGGCAGAGAGAATTGTGGGGTAGCTGCTGAAGCGCGTATCAAAGACTACTCTGCCGTTGGTGGGAGGCGTGGCCGTGAACCACACGCTACGCGCCTTGCCGCCTTGAGTAGCAGTGCCGGGTGCGCAAGGTGGCGTGGGATCGGCGATGCCGCCGGTGTTCACGGTGGCTTGGGTGGTGTCTTCCGTGATGCGGAACGGAGGGGTGTTGGCGCTGGTGGCGAAGTTAATGTTGTCGTTGGTGGAGACGGTGGCTTGCGCGACGACCAGAGTTTTGGGTTCGGAGGTCGTGCCACCTGGTACGGGTGTCGTAACAGTGATGGCGCGATTGCCGGCGGTAGCGATGTCTGAGGCCGGGATGGAGGCCTGGAGCTGATTGGCGCTGACGAAGGTGGTCAAGCGCGTGCTGCCGTTGAGATTGACGACGGCGCTCGGGGCGAAACCGCCGCCGTTCACGGTGAGAGTGAACGCGGGACCGCCGGTGGGGACGATGGAGGGAGAGATCGAAGTGACTTCGACTCCCACGCCGGTAAGAAGCGCGCTTTGCGGCGAAGCGATGGCATTGTCCGTAAGACTGATCGTAGCGGTTTCGTTGCCGACGATGGATGGCGTGAATTGCAAGCCGATGTCGCAGGGCGTGTTTGCAACTAGCAAGAATGGCACGGCACCGCAGTCTGGATTAGTACCGGGCCCCGTTGCCGCAGCGACCACTTTGAAATCGGCTTGGTTCGCGCCGCTGATGCCGACAGCCGTTACGGTAGCTCCGCCGCCAAAGCTGAGCACGGTCGAATTCATGGTCGGGCTGGTGGTATTCACGGTCACCGCGCCGAAATTAACGGGCGAGATGAATACGACCGGGCCAACGAGGCCGGTCACGGATATGTGTTGGACCGTGCCTGCAGTCCCGCCGGAATTGTCCGTAACATTTAGTGTCGCGACACTGTTGGCCTGCCCGGGCGGAGTGTTGGCGCTAAATTTGATACCGAAGAAACAGGACGTGCCAGCCGCTACGGATGCGATGCCGCTCGTTTCGAAATTGCAGCTCGGAGCGCTGGTTGCGGCTACGAATGCAAAGTTCGCGGCATTCGTGCCTGTCAAAGTAGCAGCCGTGATATTCAGCGCTGCTCCACCAACGTTTTGAATTGAGAAATTGGTGGTTGATGTGTTTGTTCCCACAGGAATCGGCCCTAGCGTGATGGACGAAGGAATAAAGACGGCGTGTGGGTTGGGGTCGGGGTTGATCGTAAAGGGGAAGGAAAATGGGGGATTTGGTCCGCCACCGGGTAGGGGGTTCGTGACATTGACGGTAATAGCAGCTGGCGCGGTGAGCAGGAAGGATGGGATGGGCACATCAAAAACGGTGCCACCTGCGGAGGCTACGCCTCCGGTAAGTGGAAGAAGAGGAAAGCTGCTGAGGATGACCGAAGTGCCGTTTACAAAATTCGATCCGGTGAAGTGCAGCGTCACAGGAGTGCCGACCGTCGTGCTTGGTGGAGTCATCGACACAGCGTTCAAAATCGGATTCATGACGGTGAAGGGGAGAGTGCTGGTGTCGGCGCCAGCGGGGTCCGTGATGGAGACCTGATAGACGATGCCGTTGGTGAAAAAGCTGGAGTTGACGGTGACGGTCAGGTGGGTGGTGTCCACGAAGGTCGCGGCTCCCACGCTTGCGCCATCGAAAAAGACCTGGGTGCTAGCGCTGAGGTTCAGGCCGAAGATGTCGACGGGCAACGTGGCTGCGCCCACTTTTACTGCTCCGGGCGTTACGGAACTAAGCGCGGCAAGCGGCGGCGGACTCACATCGGTCAGCTGGATACTCCACATGCTGCGGCCGTGAGTGGCGGCGCGGAGGATGCGGGAAGAGCGGCGCATGGCGAGACCAAGAACGGGCGAGTTCGGGAGTCCATCGCCGAGGACCGTCCAATTCGTGCAGGGAGTTGCGGCTTCTGGATCCGGGCAGGAGAAGACGCCGACGTCAGTGCCAATGTAGAGTGCATCAAAAGCTGGATTGCTGCTGTGGTCGACGATGAGGTCGTTGACGGGGATGTCGGGGAGGTCGCCGCTGATGTTGGTCCAGGTGGTGCCGCCATTGATGGTTTTGAAAACGTGGCCGGGAGTGCCGCCGCAGCCCGCGCAGGCGCCGAAGCCGGAGAGCGTGACGTAGGCAATCATGCCAGTGGCGTCGTTGCGCTTGGTTCGAACGGCGGTAACGTGACGGGCAGGCAATCCTGTATCGATCTCATTCCACGAGATTCCGCCCGTGGTGGTCTCCCACACTTTGCCGTTGCTGGTGCCTGCGAGGACGACGCTGGAATTCTGGTGGGCTACGTCCATAGTGGTGATGGTGCCGGCGGTACCGGGGCTCGGGCAGGTTGTTGGCGTGGCGTTTCCCGCGCTGAGGTCACCGCTGATGGGAGTCCAGGTGTTCGCGCCATCCGTAGTCTGGTACACGCGGCAGGTGCCGAAATACAGAGTGTTCGGATTACTTTGATCAATGGTCAAAGGCGGGATGAATTGTGCAGTGTCGCTGCGGACGATGCCGGAATCGGCGGGGTTAAACGTTTGGCCGGTGGATATGGAGCCATTGAAGACAGATTTGCGGATAATGCTAGAGGCACCTCTATCGCACGTGGTGTAGATCGAGGTGGGGATATTTGGATCGATCGCCGTGAAGCCGCCATCTCCGCAAGCGAAGACGTTGTCCCAAGCAAGATTCCCTGAAAACAGCTCCGTATCATTGTCCTGCGTACCGCCAAAGCCGAAATTCTCATCACCGATGCCCGCGGAGGGGCCGGGATAGAACTGTATGGTGGCTAGCGTTGCGTTCAGGTCCACCCACGTTGGTGAAACTGTTCCCTGTACGGGGCTGTCAGTGCGCCACATGCCGCCGTCGTTGCCGACGTAAAGCCTCAACGTTGTGCTTTGCGGAGTGAAAACAATTGCGTGCGTGTCCACGTGGGGATGGATACTTCCCGGCCCGCCAGTAAAATCGTCGCCCCCAGTCCCGGTCCACGTGCTGCCACCATTTATGGTTTCGAACAGCGACGAGAAATTGTCTGGGCCGGCCCCGCCACCGACTACCACCACTAGCGGGTTCGTCGGATGAACACCAATCGCCATGTCGTAAAAACACTGGCTATTGCAAAAGGTAGGAGTACTCCCGAGCGTTGTCCATGCAGTCCCACCGTTTGTGGTTTTGAAAAAGCCCAAAAGATTTGCGGAGCTTCCGGAAGAATTCGCTATCGCCGCGTAAACCGTAGCGCCAGCGCCGGAAGTGCTTGGTGCATAACCGAGGATGATGCGGCCGACATTGACTGTGGGTAAACCGCCTGCTTGCTTTGTCCAGGTCGCGCCGGAGTCGGTAGACTTGTAGATGCCGTTTGCGGCTTCGCCGAAGGGGTTGCCCATCGCGGCCCAAGCGGTGGCGGTGGTTCCTGCATTGACTGTAGATTCGAAGACGACTTGCGTTGCCGCTACTCCCTGGGGAGATGCGTCTTCTGCCCAGGTGCTGCCTCCGTCGGTCGAGCGATAAATTCCGCCGACGGTTCCGCCAACAAAAAAAGAAACGGCTGCGAGCACGATGCTGGAATTTCCTGGCTGCACGGCGATTTGGCCGATGAGCGCACCGCCCGTTTGCGGTCCCAGTACTTGCGCAAAGGGGATTGCGCCCATTTGCGTCCAGGTCGTGCCGCCGTCAGTGGATTTTAAAACTCCGGCGCCGTAAAAGGCGTCACCGTTGAAATTCTCTTCGCCTGTTCCCACATAGATAGTGTTGTGATTATTGGGATCGATGGTGATGCAGCCGACTGCCAAGGATGGTTGGGTGTCCGTGAGCACGGTCCAAGTTGTGCCACCATTCGTGGTCTTCCAGACACCGCCCGCGGCGCCGCCGATATAAACGGTTTGGCCTGTCGCATCGCTGGGATCGACGGCGATGGCCGTCACGCGGCCCGATGCCGTCGGGAAACCGGAGTTCACGCTGAAGAGTTCGTTGACCGGCTGCGGGCCCATGAGGTGCCAGAGCGCGTCGCCGGGAAACGTGATGACGGCTTGCGGGTTGATTTGGCTCTGCGCGCGCTGCCGTTGCTTCATGGCGTCGCGCTGACGAATGGCTTCCTGCAGAGCCCCCGAAGGAATGTGCTGGAAGGGATAGGCGCGCTGATCGTGGAACCAGTTCCCTCTTTCGCGAATCTCGTCGCCGTTTTCTGCTTGTCCTCCTTCTTCGTTTGCAGGAGGCGCACCGGGGGAAAGCCGCAGCTCTTGTGCCGGTCGAGCGCCGGGCGCCGGGAGTTTTTGTGGTTCGCTTTGCGATTTCGAATCCGTTTTCTTGTCCGCGCCCTTCACCACCTTGGTCACAAGCTTCTTCCCAGTTCGCTTTGCGTTTTGCTTCGGTTCCGCCTGCGGCTGAGCCGGCTGTGCGCTGGTCTCTGAAGTTGCAGCGGCGGAGAGCGTCAGCTCCTTTGCCGCGGAGTGCTTGACTGGATTTGGATGGAGGAAGATAGACGCGAGCAGAAGGGCGCCCGCGAAAGAGATCATCGAAAAGACGCGCAGCGGCTTGAGACTGCGGGCGAGCGCGGCCAATCGTGCGAACGAGGCACGAAGTTTTGCGCCCGTCAGATGCATTGAGGATGACGGCTGGGGATTCGGCTGGGGATTACGCATGACTCAAAGCCTCCCAAGAGAGTTGCTGGGCCCAACTATTCTGACTAGTAGACGCGCCCAAACTTCACCGCACAGCAGGTGCCCCGACGGCGACGCAGTTCACTCAATCTTTTTCCGTGCAGGAGTGTGCGCGCACGGAAAAAGGGACGAGCAACAAAGACGAAGCGCCGGATTGCGGGGACTAATGAGGCGAGAACCAAGCTCCGAGGGAGAGTACGAGAGACTCAAGCCGTACAAATAGGCGATGGACCTGCTCGTTCTGGGAGCGCGAGCGCTCATCGTGATCGTAATAGGCCGCGACTAGACGTCAATTCCGAGAGAGAAACTGCCCGCATCCTGCTACTGAGGTCAAATTCTGTCAAGTAAATTTCCGTAGCGGCCGGCGGGACAGTGATCGGACTCCCGTGGATTGGCCGGAATGGTCTTGGCGGCTTGCGGCATGGACTTGAAGTGGAAGTTCTTTTAGCATGGCCCACATGAAGAAACGGAAATCGGGCAATCGCAGTTCTGCAGCAAAAGGCAGGGGCGCAGCGAAAAGCGTTGCTGACTATCTTGCCGGCGTCCCGGAGCCCGCACGCACCACATTGAACAAGGTGCGCGCAGCGATTCGGGCCGCGGCGCCGGGGGAAGCTACCGAGATCATCAGCTACGGGATTCCTGCGTTCAAGCACAACGGAGTGCTGGTGTGGTATGCGGCCTTTGCGGACCACTGCAGCCTGTTTCCGACGGCCGCGGTGATCGAAGAATTCAAGAGAGAATTGAAGGGCTTCACCCTATCCAAAGGAACCATCCAATTCCCGACGAACAAGCCGCTGCCGAGTGGGCTGGTCAAGAAAATGGTGAAGTCACGGGTGGCGCAGATCGAAAGCAAGAAACGGCGCTGACCGAATCTCCTTCGCGCGGCGAAAAATCAGGGTTCCGATTCATCCGAGTCGCCGGACGCGGAGGCGTTCGCCGGCGCTTTGGTGGAAAGAATTGCCTGCCAATTTAGGATGGCGTTCCAAACGAGACGATGATCGCCGCGATTCATGTCGCGGTGGAAGGGATTGAAGTTGAACGAGATGACGTGGCCGCGCCCGGTGGGCATGTCGAGAATGGCGGGGCGGCGGAAGAGATTGTCTTCGCCCCAGGCCTGGCCACTGATAACAAACGGGGCTCCGGCGGAGTCGCCCCATTCGAGGACGATGCCGGAGCGGTCTTCTGGCCCATCGAGGCAAGTGGTGCAATAGGCCATGCGCAGCCAGGCGCGGGGAGCGTTGTAGAGCGGAAAGTTCTGGCGGAACACGTGGGTGTGCGACGGGTAACCGTAGGCAATCGGGTGATCCGGGCGCACGAAGGTGACGCGCACGTTCGCACCGGGAGTGCGCGTGACGGAATTCTGTGCGGCAGCGGCGGAAGCCGAGCCTCCGCCCGCGGTGCTGCGCGGAACGCCGCCGGCCACTGAGCGCACGCCGCGCACGAGGCCGCCATTGAGAGCGAGCATGGAACCGCTGCCCAAGGTTACGAGCAAGCCGCCGTTGTCCACGAAGCGTTGAATTTCCGCGAGACCGGCATAGCCGATTCCGCCGGTGATGTCGTCGGACTCGGCGGGCGTGCCGAAGCTGGGAGTCTGCGGCGTTTTCTTGAAGGGCATGGGGCCCCAACGTTTGGGCAGGCCTTCAATTTGTTCTGCGAGTTCGAGATCGACGTGGCCATAGAGAAGCACGTCAAATTGGTTGCGAAGTTTACCGGCGCGAATGTCTTCGTCGCGTACATAGGTATAAGGGACTTTGCGTTGATCGAGGATGTAGCGGATCCAGCCGATGGAGTCGGTATCCGCCCAGGGAACCCACAAGCCGATGCGCGGGACGGTGGCGGCATGATGAGAAACGGTTGGAGCAGATGCAGTGCCTACGAAGTCGAGACCGAATTCGTTGGCGACGGAATGCAGTGCGCCAGCGAGTCCGTCCTTGGCAGGCAGAATCCAGGAGCCGGCGGGAAATTCATTGCTCCCAACGCGAAAGGAGTGCTCGGCGATTTCCACGTTGAAGGAGGCCAACCGATAGCGGGCAGCGAAAAGACTCTCCTGGCCGGTGTCTTTCAGCAGGAAGACGGGGCCTGCGCCTGACACGTTGCCCGCTGGTTGCGGCGTTTCCTTCAGCGGCGTGAGTGCGGCGTTTCGAATGGACGCATCCGCAGTGGGGATGGCGGCAAGATGAAAATTAGCGGGGAATTCCCAGGAAACATCGTCGTAAGGTTCGCCTTTGTCTTTGGGAAAAACTTGAGGCGATAGGAGATCGACGGCGTAATTGCGATAGGGCTGGTCGAGACGGACGACGTAAGTGCCGGCCGGAAAATTCCCTTCTTTGAGAGTGATGGCGTTTTGTGCACGGGCGACTTCGATGCGTTGTGAGAGCAGGCGGCCCACCATATCGGCAACGCGCTGGCGATCGCCCTGATCTTCGGGGATGAGATAAGCGTAAGGAGGTTCGTCGAGGCCCTTGCGCCAGGAGTCCCAGCTTTTCTTGTAGAAATTGCCAAGCATCTCCTTGGAATTGCGCGCGGCGAAATCGAGAGCAGCGAGCGCGCCGGTCTCGTTGTAATTGAGATTGTCGCGCTCGGACCAGTCAAATTCGGCGGGAGGAGGCGATGGGCGGTACCACTCCATGGAAGTTTGCGAGGGGCGAAGCTTGTAATGCAAAGTTTCGGCGGTGCCGTTGCCGAGAGTTTCATAGCCGCGGCCGATGCTATTGTGATTCATGGCCACGGAATCGAGATAGAGATGGCTGAAAGCTTCGCCGAAATTCCAGGTGGAAACGCCGGGCATGCCGAGCGCGGTCATGGTCTGAACTTCGTGAAAGCTGAGCTCGAGGAATTCGGTGTAGGTGATGGGATCGATGTTGGGATTGTAAGGGCCGGTGCCGTTCCAGGTCATCAGGAGCGGCGAGCCTTCGTGAAGATCGTGGACGACGGTGGGGTGCCATTCATGAAACATGCGGTGAACGGCTTTGGTGGTTTCGTGCGTTTGCTGATGAGTGTCGCGATTGATGTCCACGAAAGCGTACTTGGACCAGTAGGGCGGAGACTCGCGGGGCATGGTGGCGCGATCGGTCTTGCCTTTTAGGTAGCGATAAAACCATTCGACCATTTTGTCGCGGCCATCGGGATTCGAAACGGGATTGATGAGCACGATGAGATGCTCGCGGATATTGCGAATGTTGGGCTGGTCGGAGACCGCGAGGCGATAGGCGAGTTCGAGGACGGATTCGGCGGAACCGGTTTCGTCGGCGTGCAAACCGGCGTTGAAGTAGTAGATCGGGCGTGAGGTGGCGATGAGCGCCTCGGCAGCAGCAGGCGACGTGGTGCGAGGATCGGCGAGGGAGGCTGTGGCAGCTTTGAGGCGGTCGAGGTCGCGAATGCCGGCTTCGTCGGCGACGGCGAGCATCAGGATTTCGCGGCCTTCTTCGCTGCGGCCAATGGAGAAAACGCGAACACGAGGTGACGCGGCGGCAAGGGCTTGGCAGTAGGCGTGGGCTTTCGCGGTGTCAACGAATTCGCCGGGGGCGCCCAGGATGCGGCCGAAAAACTTGAGTGGCGAGGGAACAGTTTGCGATTGCGGAAGATACGAAACCCAGGGTGAGAGGAAACGCGGATCGCCGGTAGCTTTGGCAATGGCTTCGACGGAGCCGGGTTCGGGAGTGTCGGGCGCCGTGGTATCGATGGAGAGCGCGGCGGCGGCCACTGACGTGAGTAGGGCCGCGGTCACTACTAGCCATCGAATCATTGCGAGCCTCCGCCTTGAAGAATTTGACGTTATTTGAGCGAGCGGAGTGTATCACGGGCAGCGGAGGCGTGAGACTTTGGGATTGAGAACGAAGGAACTCGGATTGAGGGAAGTGCCTAGGAAAGAATTATTGAAATGGTGCGTCCGAGGGGACGATCTTAGAACTCTTCTCTACGATTCCGTGGCGAGTTTGCCAGAGTTCGACTGCCCTGCTGCATTGAGTTTTTTTAGCATGTTCGGGATCCCCGGAGAACTTACCGGGCACTAACGGAATTGAGCAACTCCGTGGACAAAAACGTAAACCCGCACCTAGCGAAAGTCCTTATCATGTGCGGCAATAGCTTCGTCCAATGTCAGATACTCGGCGGTTCGGCTCGACGGCTCCTGTTCGATGAACAACTGCACAAATTGGGAATCAAGATTTGAATCCTGTTTCTGATCAAGAGGCAAACGATAGAAGTCGGCACTCTGCACGCAGTACCGTTTGGACTGAAGAGATTCAAAGCACCGATAGCAAACGGCTGTGGTTCGGTCTACTCTTTTCCAAACATCAATGGCCCTGTACAGGTTCATGGTGTCCATTCTCAGTGTATTCCAAGAGCGGAACGCTTCTGTCCATGAAGTTCGAAACAATAGGAAGGGTACATCTGCAAATTATTATTGAAAGCAAAGCACGAGGAAAGTGGTGCGCCCGGGGGGACTCGAACTCCCGACCTTCTGGTTCGTAGCCAGACGCTCTATCCAACTGAGCTACGGGCGCACAGTAAAGAAATATTAGCATAGGCCCGCGGTGCGCATCCAGCCGCCGTCAAGGAAAGCAAATTCGACAAATCTCTCATCGAGGCACGGATCATGAGTTGGCTGCGACGGAACAAGGCGGACTCACCCCAAATTCTCAGGAACGTTGGGTTTAGAGACGCGGACAAAGCTTTTGCCATGCGCCTCGGTGCCAAGCCAGAGCAGCAGGCCGAGCGTCAGGATGGTCACGATTTCGAAGCCAGCAATCGCCCGCTGATATCCGAAGCGGTGACTGAGTGCAAACTCGATGGAATTCGTGGGCGAAGCCAACAGAATGCCAAGTTGATAGGCCAGCCCAGGCATCAATCCGCGTGCAGCATCGGCTGACAGCTCATTCAAGTGTACGGGGATCACGCCCCACGCTCCCTGCACCCCAGCCTGCATCAAGAACGAGGCGGCGACGATCACGGCAAGACCTTCGCCAAATGCCCACAGCGGAATGAGCAAAAGCGACAATCCCAACGCGGCGACCATTCCCTTTCGCCGTCCTGCAATTTGCGAGAGGTGGCCAAAGAGAATTGCGCCAACCACGGCGCCAATATTCGCGATAATCAAGATATTGGCGCGCATCGCTTCCGAGATCTTATGCACCTCTTTGAGAAAATCGGGATAAAGATCCTGCGTTCCGTGCGACAGAAACATCATGAAGAACATCAGCACGACCAGATAAGCGAAGCGCTTCCACTCTCGCGCAACGACGCGCAAGACCTGAGCGGTGCTTGCCGCCCGGTGTTGCTTCCACGCTTCCGACTCCGGCACTTTCGTTCTAATGTACAGCGCCAGCAGGGCGGGCAGAGCGCCGATCCAGAACATCGGCCGCCATCCCCAAGCAGGCAAGAGGAACCTGGCAGCGAGTGAGGCCAGAAGAAAACCGATCGAATAGCCGCTTTGCAGAATTCCGCTGAGGATTCCCCGCCAGCGTACCGGCGCCGCTTCCATCGCCAGCGAAGCGCCAACGCCCCACTCTCCGCCCATGCCAATTCCGAAGAGCGCGCGGAGAATCAGGAACACTTTGAAACTGGGGGCAAAGCCGCATAACAACTCGATGATCGAAAAATAGATGACGTTACCCATCAACGGGATGCGGCGCCCGAAGCGATCGGCCAGGAGCCCGAACAACAATGCGCCCACGGGCCGCATCGCGAGGGTCACAGCAGTAGTGAAAACGATGTCTTTCTTGGTGACGCCGAATTGCGCGGCAAGCCGATCGAAAAGGAACACAACGATGAAGAAATCAAACGCGTCGAGCGTCCATCCAAGGAACCCTGCAAGAACTGCGTGGAATTGGCCCTTGTTGCCGGATGCGGAGTTCGGCGTTGCGGCTGAATCCACTTTAGTCTACGCGCCACTCGTTGGGCTTGGGCATGGACCGGGAGATGGCCAGGGCAGAAACGACCGCAACAGCGCCGAAGATTCCGGCAGAGGAATAGCGGCCGAAGCACAAAGCTCCGATGCAGGCGAGCATGGTGTAGACCATAGCGCAGCCCAGCAGCCAGCTCAAGAGATTGCGGCCCAGATCACGCGTGACCGTTTCATCGCCCGCGAGCTTTGCCACTGGCTTCCATCCGGTGATTTGCGGGCGAACTTTTTTGTAAAACCTCACCAGAGTGTGGCCGTGTTCCGGTGCGGTAAGCAGGGTGACAGTGATCCACACAATTGTGGTTACACCGGTGGTGCACAGAGTGGTTTTCGCAAAAACGACGGGGTCCGAACCGCTGAAGGGTTGCGGCCTTCCGGCGATGGCCATCCACAGCGCATTCGAATGCAGCGCCAGCGTGGTTAACAGCGCCGCGGTCATTGCGGAAATTTCACTCCAAGCATTTACGCGCCACCAATACCAGCGGAGCAAATAGACGCCGCCGGTGCCTGCGCCTAGCTCCAGCACAATCTTCCATCCTTCAGAAACGGAGGTGAGTTGCCAGGCCACCGCCGCGGCGGCCACGCAAAGAAACGCCGTCGACAGCCGCGAGGCGTTCACGTAGTGCGCTTCACTTCCATCTTTCTTCAGGAAGCGCCGATAGAAATCTTCCACTAAATAAGAGCTGCCCCAATTCAGCTGCGTAGCGATAGTGGACATGAAAGCGGCCATGAATCCGGCGAGAAGAATCCCGAGAACCGCATGAGGAGTGTTGCGAGTCGCGACCATCATGTAGCCGCGCTCGGGTTGCGCCAATCCAGGGTATAGCACCACCGCTGCAAGCGCGGTCAAGATCCAAGGCCAGGGGCGCAGCGCATAGTGGGCAAGATTAAACCACAGGACGGAGAGCAATCCGTTTCTCTCGTCTTTCGCGCTGAAAATCCGTTGGGCAATGTAGCCGCCGCCGCCGGGTTCCGCTCCGGGATACCAGAACGCCCACCACTGGACCGCGAGGTGCACGACGAATGTAATAACCGGCAAAGTCCACAGAGCTTCCCCGGTTAAGCCGCGCGAAAAATCGGGAAGCATCGCAGTGATGTCGCTCGCTCCGGGCCCCGCCGCCGCGCGTTTTGCCGCGAGCGTGGCCAGCATCTGCTGCATTCCGCCCGCAGCATGCACGCCGTACCACGCAACACCAATGACGATCGCCATCTTGAGGATGAATTGAAACAGATCCGTCCACAGGACGCCCCATAGCCCGCCGAGCGAAACGTAGATTCCCGTGAAGGGCATCAGGAAGAAAACACAAATCGCCAGCGCCTTGGCATCGCTCACGCCGAGTGAGGTGCTGATAATGTTCACCATAGCCTTGGTGACCCAGCCAAGGATCAGGCAATTCATCAGCAGCCCGAGATACACGGCGCGAAAGCCGCGCAGAAATGCCGCGGGCTTACCCGAGTAGCGAAATTCCGCAAACTGCACGTCGGTGATCAAGCCGGAGCGCCGCCACATTCGCGCGAACAAGAAGACAGTCATCATTCCCGAAGGAAGGAAGCTCCACCACAGCCAATTCCCTGCTACGCCCTGCGTGTAGACCAACCCCGTCACCGCGAGAGGCGTGTCCGCCGCAAAGGTCGTCGCCACCATCGACGTTCCCGCCAGCCACCAGGAAACGTTACGGCCCGAAACGAAATAATCTTCGGTGCTTTTCCCCGAGCGGCCCCGGAAATAGAGGCCGAGAAAAAGAGTGATGAGCAGATAGCCGACGATGGCAGCCCAATCCGCAGGCGAGAGTGTCAAAGTGCAACCTTTCTAAGCGAGGTTGGCGTGCGTCGTACTATATAGCACTTCCGGCTGCTTGGCAGCATGGACTTTTCTGATTCCTGCAGGCGTTCGCCAGAATGCCTTTGCGGGAGGCATCGGGTCACTGCGAAATCGGGGCGCGTGCCGCGCGCCCGGGGAACACTCCATCAACGAGTTGGCCGTCTTTCACGACGGCAACTCCGTTTACAAAAACGAACTGAATTCCTTCCGAATATTGCAGCGGCTCTTCGAACGTAGCTTTGTCAATAACGCGGGTGGGATCGAATACGGTGATGTCCGCATCCGCTCCGACGCGGATTCTTCCTTTGTCCTTGAACATCGGTGCACGCTTCTCCAGTCGTTGCGCGGGCATTAGCGTCATCTTCCGCAGCGCGGTCATCAGATCCAGCGCTTTCTCTTCACGGACATAGTGTCCCAGCACACGCGAGAATGTCCCTTGTCCGCGTGGATGAACTTTGGCTCCGGTGATGGGCATGCCATCGCTGGCAACCATCACCATGGGATTCGCTACGGCGGTGCGCGCGGCTTCCTCCGGAATGGAGTGGATGACGACGACTCCGCCCTTTTTGCGGTACTTCTCAAAAGTTTCCGCGGTCAAACGTTCGCCCGTGTCCGCCCACTGCACGTCGTGAAAAGTGATTTCCTGTTTTTCCTGCCAGCCCGGATCGAAAACGGCGGATTGCAGATAGGTGCTGCCCGCGGTGTACGGATAGCACTCGGTGGTCACATCGAGGCCGCTTTTCTTCGCGCCTTCAATCACGGCAATCAGTTGCGGCGTGTATCGGATTCCCATACTGGTGATGTGAACGACATGGAGCGGAGCTCCCGTGGCGGCAGCCGCGGCAATGACTTCCTCCAAGGCGCTCAAACCATTCTCCGGCTCTTTCCCACCCGCATAGCGCAGATGAACATGCACCGATGCGCCATATTTTGCCGCCACGCGAAAGGCTTCCACAATTTCCCAGTGCGATGCTCCCGGTGTGTAGTTGATGCCCATGCCCTCGGCAAGAGCGCCACTTTGGAATCCTCGATCCATCGTTGCCTTTATTTGATCGATCTCTTCCGGCTTTGCCTGGCGATGTGCCGCGGCATCTTGGGCAGCCATATCCGCCGCACTCCCCTTTGCTGCCAGGCCGCCATCCGAATTTGCCTTCGTGAGAACTCTTGTGCGCACCGGAATGTGGCCGATGCTCACTCCGAAGTTGATTAGAGACTTCCCTTCCCTTTCTGCGTACCAGCTATTCACGTCTGCGGTGCCGGCTTCCAGTTCAAGCGATGTCGTGACACCATCACGGGCTTGATATTGATAGTTGCGTGGCTCCTGCCCATGCTCATGCAGATCGATGAATCCTGGCACAACAACAAGACCCTTCGCGTCGATGGTCTGTTTGCCCCTTAGTGTTTCAGTTGAAATCGCGCGAATCTTGCCGCCGCTGATTCCCACGTTTCTCACGGCATCCAGGCCCGACTCCGGATCCATCACTCGTCCATGGGCAATGACGAGGTCGTAGCTCTCGTCTGCGGGCGCCGAGCTTTTCTTCGCACCAAGGCCGAGACAGGCCACGAGTAGCGCCGCTGCGACGAGCGCAATCCTGATTTTCAGGTTTTTTCCCCGAACCGACATGAGCTCCTCCACGCGCGAACTGGGCGCTAAGTCTCTTCGGACCGGCTGATTCTGTCAAAGGATTTCCGAACCCGATTTGGTCAGGTCAACTCCTGCGGGGCAAGAGTTCTGGAAGGGAAAAAATGCCCCGGATCGCTGGGGGGAACGACCCGGGGCGGGGGTACGACTGAGGGGGGCCGGAGGAAACTCGTTTAGTGCACGTGCTGCACGGCGAGCAGACAAATCTGCCGCAGCTCTTCGTACGTGAAATAGGTCTCTTCCTGTTCGCCTGCGATTTCGCGGTGGCCCAATCCCGATTCACTGGAGATGCGGCTCAATTCCATTTCCGAGATACCAAGGAGAACCGCCGCGCGCCGCCGTGTTACGTATTTCAATTCTTGTGCTTTCATGGTCATGGTCGTTTCCCTCACGCAGGAAGTAGAACCATCGCGTCTTCTTCAACCGCCAAAATCATCGCCTTATAAATGTCCACATCCCAGCCGTCGCCGATCCTCATCCGCACCGTTTCGGCGCCATCTTTCAGCAGCTTCCCGCGCAGCGGCACCTTGATATCGCCAAGGGCTACCTGCAGGACAACCGGATGGCCGACCCAACTCTTGAACGCGCTGTCCATGCTTGAATCCCCCTCAGTGCTGCAGCGTGACGGGTATGAGAATCGCGCACGGCAACGAAGCTCACAATGGTACAGAGAGGGTACGGAACTAGTAAGAAGGTACTGTTTGGCGTTTCTTCACACGATTTCCATCTGTTTCCATCGAGGTACATCCGTACTGTTTTTGCGGGACGCCTGGCCCATAGGAGAAAGTGCCACTGCCTGTCAACCTACATTCATGACGCGCCACAATCTGCCCGAGCGCAACCCACTGAACGAAAGTCCAGTGTCATCGTCCACGCGGCCAGGCATTGGACTGGCTCTTGGCGGAGGCTTTGCGCGAGGCTTCGCGCATCTTGGCGTCCTGCAAGTCCTCGAGCAGAATCAAATCCCCATTTCGCACATCGCGGGAACGAGCGTAGGCAGCATCCTCGGTGCGGCCTATGCCAGCGGGGCGCCGCTCTCGCGCATCATTGCTACTTGCCGTACGCTGCGCTTTCGTGACATCGCCCGTTGGCGCGTTTCCCGCCTGGGCCTGGCCAGTAATAACCGGCTGGGCGATTTGATCGAACGTGTTTTTGAATCCCGACAGTTTGAAGAACTGCGAATTCCTCTGGCTGTGGTTGCCACCGACCTCACTACCGGTGAGCCCGTTGTCTTTACGCAAGGGCATCTCGTCGACGCCATTCGTGCCAGCTGTGCCTTCCCTGGTCTGTTTGAACCGGTCGAAATTGGCACGCGCTGCCTGGCCGATGGAGGACTGGTCGCACCGGTTCCAACGCGCGCCGCACGTGATCTGGGCGCAACCTCCGTTGTCGGAATATCCGTCGGAATGCAGGACGGCCACCGAGGCGCACCCACCAACATCTTTCAAGTAGTAAGCCGAGCGGTCAGCGCGGCGCAGAAGCATCAACTCGAAATCTGGGAACGCCATGCGGACATTGTTCTGCGTCCCGACGTGCAATCCTTGGCTTGGGACGATTTCGACCGCGCCGAGGAGGCCATCGAGGCTGGGGCAGTCGCCGCCCGCCGCGCTCTTCCGCGCGTCCAAAAGCTCTTGGGCCAGAAGGAAGATTCGATACGCGATATGGAAGCGCGTCAAGAAGCAGAAGACAAAGGCTACCTGTGGCTTGCGGAGGCTCTCCGATGATTCGTCTAAGCGCTTGGCTCGCGGCTCTTACCATGGTGCTCTTTCTATGGCATGAATGTGGAGAGGACGTCGGTGTTTTCTGCTACCGTATAGGGCTGGGTGCTTTCACGAACATGCGTTCGCGCTCTCTAGTTCTTGCACCTATAGCGGATTCCACAAATCTCTCTACCATGAGGACTTGCTCCGAGTGCTCGACGCCATCCTCCATTTTCTCCACTCGCTCTACGATCCCGAAGGACTCAAAGAGCTAATCCGCTCCGGCGGCGCACCGCTCGTCTGCATCATCGTTTTCATTGAGACCGGCTTTTTTGTAGGCTTCTTTCTCCCGGGCGATTCCTTGCTCATCACCGCCGGCATTTTCTCCGCCTTGCCGAACGGAATTCCCCTCAAATGGCTCCTTCTCCCGGTCATGCTTTGCGCCATCGCTGGCGATCAGATCGGCTACTGGATCGGCCGGTCGGCGGGAGCAGCCCTGTACCGCCGTGAAGACTCCCTGTTTTTCCGCCGGAGCCATCTCCAACGCGCTCACGATTTTTACGAAAAATATGGTGGCCGTGCTGTTATCCTCGCGCGGTTTGTTCCCATCGTTCGAACGTTTTGCCCTCCGGTCGCGGGCGCCGCGAAAATGCCTTATGCCCGTTACGTCGCGTTCGACATCTGCGGAGGCATTCTGTGGGTCGGCGCGATGATTCTGGGCGGCTATGCGCTGGGCCACTCAGTGCCCAACATCGGAGCCCGCATCCATTATGTGATCGCGGCAGTGATCTTGGTCTCGATCCTGCCGGTGATCATCAGCTTCCTGCGATCGAGGCGCTCCAATCCCATCTCCCGTGCCGAGGGTAAGTAATCCGTGGCGCCCGCAAAGTTTCGGGCCATCATTTTTGATATCGGCCGAGTGCTGATCCGCGTGGACGTGAGCCGCGCGATCGTGGGGCTTGCCAACGGCCTCGCTCTCAATCCCCAGGAAGTGTGGTCCGCGATTGAAAAGGATCCACGGTGGATGGATTGGCAGGAAGGCCGCATCTCTCCGCAGGACTGGCACCTCCATCTCAGCAAACGTCTCGGCGGTTCACTCACATTCGAACAGTTCACGGAAGCCTGGAATCGCGCCCTGGCTCCGGCACCGATTCAGTCCGAAACGCTCCTGGAAAAACTATCGAGAAACTACCGTCTAGCCCTACTCTCCAATACTGACCCGATCCACATGTCCTATGCAGAGGCCCACTTTCCGTTCTTCAACTTCTTTCCAGTTCGAATCTATTCTTTCCGTGTCGGAGCCAGTAAACCCGATCCGCTTATCTATCGCGAAGCCCTTCGCGCTTGCAAAGTGCGCGCGGAGGAGGCCCTCTACATCGATGACGTCGCCGCTTATTCTCTGGCGGCGCAACGCCTGGGTATGGCAGGCATCATCTTCCAGACGCCAGAACAACTCGGGGAAGAGCTTCGCGCCCTGGGGGTTGAGACGGATTGAAATTAGGCCAAGCAAAAAATCCGCTGTTCGCTCTCTGTTCGCGTAAACTTTGCTAGGACTAGTACCACCCTGCTGATTCTTGCCTCCTCCAACCATCCATTCCTCTATCACTTACCGCCATTCTCCGCTTGACCCGTTTGGCTTCGTGCATGCAACCTCTTTGTTACGGGCCGGTTAAAAAAGCGGCGTTCCCCTACTCAGGGGTGAGGAGAAAAGATTGACTATGTCAGACGATCGCATCGTAGAAGTAAGAAATGGTTCTTCCTGGCAGCTTCCCGCCATTATTGTTCTCGGGTTGGTTGCCCTAGGCGGGCTTGCTTTCGGCTGGAATGCTTCATCCAAGCTCGACAGCACGCAGGCAGCGGTTGCAACGCAATTGAAGACCACGGAGCAAACGGTACAGCAGGATATGTCGTCCCTGAAGGACCGGTTGGCGCAGGACGAAAAGGCCAACACGGAGCTCCAGGGCGACCTGAAGGTTATCACCAGCAAGCTCAAGATTACCCAAGGCCAACTGAAGAAGGCGCGTGAGGAAGCGGCGAAACTCAACGACGCTACCACCCAAAAGGTGGTAGCGCTCGACACTTCCGTCCATTCCGAACTGGCGACCAAGGCCACCACGGATGACGTGAAGACCGTGGACACCAAGGTTGTTGGAGTGAAGACTGACCTGGACGCCACACGCGAAGACCTGAAAATGGCGCGCAGCGAGATGGGCACCCTGATCGCGCGCAACCATGACGAAATTGACCAGCTCCGCCGTCTCGGCGAACGCGACTACGTTGAATTCACCATCGTTGGCAAGAACAAGCCGACCAAGGTGGGCAACGTCACCGTAGAACTCAAGGGCGTCAACGAAAAGCGCAATCAGTTCAGCGCCGCCGTGACGGTCGAAGACAAGCAGTTCGAAAAGAAGAACCGCGCTATGAATGAGCCGATCTTCTTCTATCTCTCCGGCACGCATATTCCGCAGGAAATCGTGGTTAACAAGGTGGGGAAGAACACCATCAGCGGTTACGTCAGCATCCCCAAGGCCAACGCGCCCGCGGGCTCGACGGCTGCGAAGTCCGGCAACTAACTACGGCTAGTTACTCCGGCTGAAGTTGGCCGGACACATTCCAAGGCGGGCAGAGTCTTCTGCCCGCCTTTTTCTTTTGCTTGGAACTGGGTGCAGTGTGGAATTCCGATAGAATGGACTTCGACCTAACGGAGCCTTGTTTGCGCCAGACTGCCAATATCCTGTTTATCGCGGTTGACTCACTGATCCCCGCTCGGGGCAAGAGTTTTCCTGGCCTGGACGAATTTACTGCAGCCCTTGACCACCAAGGCATCCCCGCTGTTTGGCTCACCAGCAGGTCGCGACTCCAATTTGACGAACCACGCCGCAAAATTGGCCACACACACCCCTTCATCGCGGAGGATGGCTGCGCCTTCTATCTGCCGGAAGATTACTTTCACTTGCGTCCGGAATCAGTTGCTTCCAAGCAACAGAAGCAATCGACGGTACGGCTGGGCCGCTTTACCTGCCTGCCCATGGCAGAGGCGCTGCCGGCCGCTGCGGTAGCCCTGGAGAGCCTTTCCGAAGATACCGGCGTGCCGGTTGTGACTTTGGGATCTCTGTCCCCCAGGGAGTTAACCCAAAACACGAATCTCCCCCAGCGCGACGCGGAGCTATCCCGGCAGCGAGATTTCGACGAAGTCTTCTTTTTTGCAGGCGTATCAGAGAAAGACGTGGAGCGGTTCCTAGCCGAGGGCCACCGGCGCAAGCTGCTGCTGCGCCCGCACGGCGTCCTCTGGTCCATCGCCATCGGCGCCAGTGTGCAACGCTGCGTTCGAGAGCTGTCCAGACTCTATGACCGAGCCTTGCGCTCTCATGCCCATCCCGTTGGAATCGCCACCCCGGACCAAGCGCCGGAACTTTTCCCCTTTTGCGAGCGAAACATTCTTCTGACTCGTGCCACCACCCCTGGAGGCTCAGCGCAAATTCGGTCAGACACCCCTCACACGCGGCGGTTGGCGCTGCAAGATCCTGATATCTGGGAGCGGGTTCTAGAGGTTGTGACCACGGGAAGCTGGACCGCCCTGGAAACAAAATGACATAAATGCGCGTTCCTTTGCACACATCTGCTGTGCATCTCGCGTTAAACGAACTGGTAGGAACTCACAAATCGCCTATTTTCGGTGGCATAGGAGTGGCAGGCAGCGCGGAAGTCCTGGCCTTACAATTGCCACCATATTCTCTGATGGCAGGTTAAGGTGTCCCCCGAGTCTGTCGAATCGAAGTTGCAGCGGAAAGATTGATTGCGAAAACTGAGTACTAGGAGACCCCTTACCATGGCCAAGCTTCTGCGCATCCTTCACCTTCCCGCTCAAGAGTCCCAGATTGGACTCGTTCTTGTATTGTGCGTCATTGGCATGAGCTTCATGTCCATTGCGCTCGTGTGGCAGGCACAGGTCATTGCCACCCAGCGCCAAGCCATTCAGTGGCTCGAACAACTCAAGTTCGGCGGCTAGGGACCGCACATTGTAGGTGCAGTTTCATAGGTTGACGAGCCCTCCCCCTTCAGCACAAGGAATAGAGCCATTTTACCTCGCCTTGCCCTCCTCGTTTCAAATCCGTAACGATACTCGGCACGTTTCCCGCGACTTTCTTGGCCATCTGTGATTCAATAGGGCCACAGGGGATTTTTTCTTGGGAGATTTGACGTGAAACGCAATTTAATTCTCTGTTTGTTAGCCGTAACACCAGCATTTTTTCTCGCCGCAAAACCTGCAACGGCTTTACCCGCTACTGTGCAAAGTTCTGCAAACGCTGTTCAACCCCAGGCTTCTAATCCGGCGTCCTCGCATGATCGCCACAATCGGCGGCATAGTCGGTCAAGGCACCACCGCCGGCATCATTCCAGTTCCAACCACTCCAAGCATCAGTAAGAAGCAAGAGATAGAAAATCAAAAGGGGGAACCGGGCGGTTCCCCCTTTTGTTAATTTGCTGTGTCGTCTCGGAAGCGCGCAAATAGCACGTATGTTTCGCGAGCGACGCGCACCGCAAGAGCGGTGTGTTCAGCTTTGGTGCGGCTCTAAGCCCGGTGGAGTCATAGTCCCTCCGGAGCTCACTGAGCTCACGCCTCGCTTTTACGCCTCGGATTTGTCGAATGCAAGCGAAGAGTTGGTGAACAGACGATATCCACAGAGGAGCCACCACTCGACCTAGAAAAGTACTTGCGATGGAACTACTTGATGAAAAGCGTTTCGCGCAACTGGTCGCGGCTGACGAACGATTTCATCGTCCGGTAGCGCCCAAACATGTCTTGAATTTCACGGTTCTGGTAAACCTTTTGCGCCGGACAGATGACCGCCGTTGAAATCATTTGCAGCGTGTTCGAATCCGCCACGCGATAGCGCTGGAATCCTTCCGGCTTCTTGCTGTGGAACATGGCAAACACCACGCCGCCGGGCCGCAAGAGCTCCGTCAAATTCAGCACCATTTGCTTGGCCAGTGTAGGCTCGAGATAGTCCAGCAAGTCCCACAACAGCACGGCATCAAACGAAGATCTCGGATATTGCAGATTGTCGTTGAGAAAGCGCGTCGCGCGGCCTCCCGGGGTCATGTCCAGAGTCTCGATGGCGGTCGCATCGTCGCGCAAACGTGCCTCTTCCTCGTTCAAAAAGGCTTTCCATCCGCGAAGTAGATCTTCCGAAGAGACGCGGAAACCGCGCTCAATGAAGAAACTTAATGTCGTTTGCCAGGCCGGCCCCAGATCCAGCAGTTTGCCCCGTCCCAAACCATCAAGATTCCAAAGTAGCTCTTTAAGTCCGTTCGAGACGCGCGTTGTTTCAAGCGCCTCTGGCGTCCGAGGGGTACTTCCGCCAACTGCAGGCGTCCCGGGAGTCCGCGGACGCAGATTCGCAGCCACGGGGCGCGAAACATCGCGGCTCGTTCCACTACCGACCCCGATACCGAATTTGTGGAGGAAGCTCATCGTCTAATCCGCCGCTGTTCCCGAACTCAAAGATGTGCCTTCAGAGGACTTGCTTGCACTGGCTGCGACTGCCTTGGTCTCGGCGACTCGAACTGGCTGCTTCCCGGCCTCAACTTTGCCCTTCAAGAGCGCGCCTTCTTCAATCGCCAGCCGTTCCGTCTGCACTTCGCCGGTGATTTGGCCGGTGCTCCAAACTTGAACTTTGTCGCGGCCCGTAACTTTGCCTTCAATTTTCCCGCGCACGATCACTTCGCGCGCATTCACGTCCGCTTTCACGCTGCCATTCGGTCCAATCGTCAGGCTGCCATTCGCAAGATTCAGTTTTCCGTCGACGAGCCCGTCAACATAGAGATCTTCGCTGCCCGTGACTTCGCCCTTGATTCGAATTCCTTGGCTGATGCACGCCGCGGCGCGAGAAGAAACCGGAAGCGCACTGGAACTTAGGGGAGTACTAGCCGGCAATGCACTGGATGGCTTTGGAGAATTTGCGGAATCCGGGGAACTTTCTGGGATTCCTTGCGGCTTGACATCATCTTTTTTCCACATGAAACACCTCGACATCGAAAATTAGATTTTCGAAGCCGCATATCGCAGGGCTGGTTGGGAGCCGCGACCCGGAAGAGTGAACATAGTACACGACTTAGTGGGTGTAAACAAGAATGGCGGGTAGCAAATGTAGGGTGTTTCGTGAAAGGCTATACCACTAATAGAGGAATCAGTGCTCCCATTGCTACCATACATTGTGCTGTCTCACTTGTCTCACGTCTTCCCGTGCGTTTCCCACACGGCCACCACCATCCCCGCGAACTCCCGAGTTAACCTTTTTGTCGACTTACGCTTTTCCCACCAATGTTGCGGATCGAAATCGCCATCGCGGGCGCTCGCGATGCTTATCGCTATGCCCTGTGGAAAAACGCGCCGGAAAATATACCGCGCTCTTCTTGTGTGATAGTTCGACGTCACCACAATCACGCTGCGCCATCTTTTTTCCTTCGCAAATTTCAGTATTGCTTCGGCTTCTTCCTTCGTGCTATCTGCATCCTGCGGCAGCCGCATTATCTTTTCTTTCGGCACGCCCCTCTCGACCAGGTCATGCTCCATCAATTCCGCGATGCCCGCGTTCGGCCGCAAGCGTCTTCCGCTCGCCACGATCAGCGGGGCCTTCCCTTCCCGCAGTAATTCCGCTGCGCGCGTCGCCCGATCGGCATAGAAATTATCGTCACTCAGCACGACGAGAGCATCGGCCTTGCCAAGGGGATCCTCGACGATCCACGATTCCGCAACAAACCGAAGAATCGGCCCGCGCACAAGGTACAAAACCGCGCAAAACACAATAAAACAAAGGAGAATGATAAGGTTGACGACCATGCCGCCCCGTTCGGCTTTTTTCGAACGGGCGCCGTTCATGAATTCGGGTCCAGGGTCCTCAATTGCGCCGCCGCTTGCTCTGGCAGCTCCGCATTGAAGTACACCTCTTTGATGCTGTAGGATTTGCTGCGTTTTTCTACGATCGGCAGGATTTCGATGTGCCAGTGATAGTCTTCCGCCAGGGTCTTCCAATAGCCGGATAATTCGCCTTTCTTGCTCTTGGTGCTGGGTGCGGTGTGTACCACCAGGTGAAATGCCGGAGCGACCTTTTCCAATCGCCGCAAAACACGCCCCAGCAACGCCGCCAATTGCTTGCGATTCGAACCAGGCCGCGGCTGCTCAAACAGATGATTATGCCGTCGGTGTACGAGCCAAATTTCGTACGGAACTCGGGACGCATAGGGGCACAGCGCGTAGTACTCGCCTTGCACATCCACGATGCGCTTTCCCTGCTTCTCTTCCTGGCGCACCGTGTCGCAGAAAATACAGCGTTCTTTGTCCTTGAACCATTCGTGCGCGGCGCTCAGCTCATACTTAATGCGCCGCGGCACAAAAATCGTCGCCGTCACCTGTGAGTGAGCGTGCATCCATTCTTCGCCGGCCATCGCGCCCTGGTTCTTGAAGACGCTGACGTACTTGAATCGCGCATCTTTTTTCAGGTCTGCGATGCGCGACGCCCACACCCACAGCACACGCTCGATCTCTTCGTCGCTAAACTGCGACATCCGTTTGTCGTGTGCAGGCGTCTCCACCACCACTTCGTGGGCCCCGATAGCACGCATCTTGTCGTACATGCCTTCCGCGGAACGACTGGCCTCGCCTTCGATGTGGTACAGCGGCTCGGGGTGCGCGATCACGCGAACCTGCCACGCGCCTTCTGCCGGCCACGTGAGTATCGAAGGCAGCTTCTCGATTTTCGCAGGCTCCAGCGGACACTCCTCCACCGATTCACTGAGTACTTCTCTCTGTCCCAGGATAACCCAGCTTTGTGTGATGGGATCTTTGCGGAGTTCCATGCGGTATCTTCAGCGGGTGTAACGTGCAGGAGTGGGACCTTGCTCCAGCCGGTGCCGGTCCCAGATCGCGCCTTCTCTGGTGAAATACGCCATCTCAAAATCCTGCGTCAGTTCCAGGGCGTCCGTCGGGCAGGCATCCTCGCAGAGCCCGCAGAACATGCAACGCGATGTATCGTACGTGAAGGTGGTCAACACTTTGCGCCGCGTGGCGTCGTCACGCTCCCAGCCCACCACAATCAAATTCTCCGGGCACGCCAGCGCGCACAGATTGCAGCCGATGCACAGTGTCTCACCCGTTTCCGGATTGTTGTTCAGCCGCGGCGCGCCCCGATACCGCTCGGCCACCATTGGCCGCTCCAGCGGATACTGCTCGGTGACAATGTTTTTGGGATTTTGCGCCCGAAAGGTGACTGCCAGGCCCTTCAAAAAGTCTACTTGGAATAACCGCTCCAGGAGTTCCCGCATGCAAGTTAGTGTGTTTCCCCCCTCACGAATTGTCAAGCAAGCTGACGAATCTTCTGTTCATGCTATCCTCTCGCCAAACATGGACACAGACGTCCAATTCATGCAGGAAGCGCTTGCGGAAGCTCGCGCTGCAGCCGCTGATGGGGAAGTTCCGATCGGCGCGGTCCTTGTCCACGACGGCAAGATTCTCGCCCGCTCCGGCAATCGCACCATTCGTGACGGTGATCCGACTGCGCACTCTGAAATCATCGTCCTTCGTGAAGCCGCGCGCGTCCTCGGTAATTATCGCCTCGCCGACACCACGCTTTACGTCACAATCGAGCCTTGCAGCATGTGCGCCGGGGCCATGATCCAGGCGCGCGTCCTGCGACTGGTCTATGGCGCGGACGATCCCAAGGGTGGCGCGGTGCGCTCCTGCTTCGAAATCCTTTCACATCCACAGCTCAACCACCAGGTCGAAGTCTCTTCCGGAATTCTCGCCGCGGAAGCAGCCGCTCTTCTCCAATCTTTCTTCGCCGCACGCCGTTGAACTTCTTTCTTCTCTGCGTGCTCTGTGCTCCATCCTCCGTGACCTCTGTGTTAAGCCTTCTGCCTGTGCCTTTACGGGCCGTAGCTCACACCAGCGCTCTCTGTTAAACTTGAATCGAACGACCGCGGAGAGGTGGCTGAGCGGTTGAAAGCACTCGCCTCGAAAGCGAGCGTGCGGGAAACCGTACCGTGGGTTCGAATCCCACCCTCTCCGCCATTTTTTTCCTGCACAGACTCCAGAAATGAAAAGGCCGGACATTTCTGCCCGGCCCTTTGCCGATCGTGACTCCCCTGTTTACTCTTTCAAATTTTTAGAAGTGGCAGCTGGCCGCCCCGCGTTTCTGCAGATATTTCTGGTGATACTCCTCAGCGCGATAAAACGTGCTTGCCGGAGTAATCTCCGTCGCAATCGGGCGCTTTAGTTTTCCGCTGGCTTCCAGCGCAGCGCGCGATTTCTTGGCAATGGCTTCCTGTTCCGGCGAATGAAAAAAGATCGCCGTGCGGTACTGCGCGCCGAAGTCCGGCCCCTGGCGGTTCACTTGTGTCGGGTCATGTGCCTTCCAGAAAATGTTGAGGAGCTGATCGTAGCTCACCTTTGCTGGATCGAAGGTCACCTGGACCACTTCCGCATGCCCGGTTTCATCGGTGCACACATCCTTGTACGTGGGGTTGGGCATTTCTCCGCCGCTGTAACCCACCGCCGTATCAATTACTCCAGGCACTTGCTGAAACGCGGCTTCCACACCCCAAAAGCATCCCGCTCCAAACGTTGCAATTTCTGGCATTGCTGTCCCCTTTGCTTCAGGCTCTTTTCACATCCCATCCAAGGCGATTGGATGCGCGAGGCATGGTTCATGATTCACGGATGATTCTACAGCGTCTTAGTGCCGCGCCGGCGCCGAGGCGGTCTTTAACTTGTCCTGGGCCAGTGATTTATACGGACCGTTTACGGAAGCGGCCTGCGTGAACGCTTCCTTCGCTTCAGCGGTTCTCTTCAGATTCAACAGGGCAAATCCCAGACGGTATTGATTGCGCCCATAGCTCGCATCATCTTGTTTCAGAAGCGGCGCCGCCGCTTTCAGGTTATCCACTGCCTGCGCGTTGGCTTTTTTTTCGATGTTCACCTGCCCGAGCGAGCTTAGGGCCAGGCCCTTTTGCAGATTCTTCTGCTGGGCCCACTGTTCGTCGGTCGCGCCTTCCGGCTTCTGTGCGGAGTCCAGCAGCGAAATTGCCTTCTTTGCGTAAGTCTCGGCTTTCGCGAGTTGATCGGGTTTGTCGCAATAATAGTCGGACAGCACCAGCAACATCCCCAGGTTGTCCGGGTCCTTTGCAAGAAGCACATTGGCTACTTCCAGCATCTTGGGCGTGTTCTGCGCCTGTGCATACGACGTTGCGGCTACGCCCAGCGCTTGATTCGCGTAGAGTGAATCCGGAAAGATTTTTGCAAAGCGCGCCAGCAACTCCGCGCGTTTCCCCGGCTCCTTCACCTGATAAACGCCGCTGAACACTGCCTGTTGAATGTACGCGTAGCCGTCCTTGTTGGCCTCCAGCGCCAGGGCCTTGTTCTGTTCCCATTGTTGCTCGGAAGAGCCCGCCGGAGCCGTCGCCGTCTTGAAACGCTGCATGATTCCCGCGGCTTTCTCCCCGTAGGATATCAGCCGGTCCACATCGCCTTTTTCTGATGCCGCGCGCACCATGTTCTGCGCGTTCGTGAAACTATCGGGGTCGAGGGCGAAAAGCTTGTCGCCGTACTCGAAAGCCTTGTCATAATTCTTCAGCGTAATGTAGGTATCCACGTAGAGACCGTTTACTGTGATCGGGTAGTCGCCTTCCTGGCCCGCTCCAGCCGCAAACTTATCGATCAGCGTGAGTTTCTGCGCTGGATCCGTTGCCGCGTTAATGGCAGTCAGCGCGTGGTCGGCATCCGACCCCGCCTGAATCGGAACGTATTTGCCGATTTGCTGGGCCATCCCCGGACATGCCGCATATCCCAAGACAAAGAAGGTCGCAATCAACCACTTGCCATAACGCATAGGCACCTCCACGGGCAGGAATTGGCTGCATCTTAGTGCTGTGCTTCGCGCCACGCAAACAAATTCCTTCGCCCCGCCCTATTCGGCCGGTTTCATCTGCCGTGCCCATCGCAGATAGATGATTCCTGCAAGAAAGTCGTAGGTGAAGTGCACCGCCATCGCCAGATATAGCGCACCGGTCATCCACACCAGCGCATGACAGCCTATCGCAATCGCACCTATGAAAATCATCCCCGACAATCTCTGGTTCGCGTGGCCCAGGGCAAAAAACAAAACGCAAATGGCCGTGGAGGTCCACCAGTTTCGAGTCAGGGCCAGCACCAACGCAAACATCACGCCGCGATAGGTGATTTCCTCGACCGTGCCGGCCGCCAGGCTCACCAGAAACCACCGTCCCAAGTCACTAGTCTCGTTCGGACGAGCAAGCAGTGTCTGTCGCTTTTCATCCTCCGAGGATCGTCGCCAGAACAGCGGCATCACACCGAGGCCTATCCCTAGCATGCCGATGGCAAGAATGACTGCATTTCTGCTGACTCTCCCCGCGGCAAAGAGGTCGATCTCTCGAAATCGCGCCGTCAGCAAAGAAATCGCGAGGAATAGAATCTGCATCACCAGAACATTCCTGAATATGCGTTTGCGCGGAGGAACCGGCGCACCCGCGCGGATGCGCCGCCCCGACTGAAACGCGATGTACGGCACAAATACGCCAAAAATAAGGAGAAACCAAATCGCCAGCAGGTCCATCTGCCTCCGCCCCTCACTGTTTGTAAGCCGGGACAAGATGATAGAGATACGGAAACTTTTCAACAACAATCCTTACCCCTCGACGCCGATGCGGTCTCTGGCCAGCAAGAGCTGCAAAATTGACGAACTCTACGTTTCGCGAGAAAATTGGAGTTTTGGGTGAGGTGCCGGAATGGACTTGGGACTCACAGGGCGCGTAGCTATCGTCGCAGCAGCCAGCAAAGGGCTGGGGCGCGCAGTGGCGGAAGAGCTGGCGCGCGAGGGCGCGCATGTGGCGATTTGCGCGCGCACGGCGGGCACGCTCGAAGAGGCTGCGTCTTACATTCGCAAAACAACCGGCCGCGAGGCCTACCCGGAAGCCCTCGATGTGTCTGATTCTAAGGCAGTTGCCGCGTTTGTTGCCGCCGTGGAATCGCGCTTTGGGCGCATCGACATTTGCGTTACCAATTCCGGCGGGCCTCCGTCTAACTCTTTTAGAGACACCAGCCCGGAAGTCTGGCGCGTGGCCATCGATCAGCTCTTGATGAGCACCGTTAACTTCGCCAGAGAAGTTCTACCGCGCATGCAAAAGAATAGGTGGGGACGTCTGATTACCATTACATCTTCTGCGGTCAAACAGCCGGTGGACGGCTTGCTGCTGTCGAATTCGATCCGCGCTGCTGTGACCGGTTTGGCGCGCACTCTGGCCAATGAATACGCGGCCCACGGGATTACTGTGAACAATGTTTGCCCCGGCTACACGCGCACGGCGCGCTTGGACAGTCTCGCGGCGTCCATCGCCAAGCGCACTGGCGTCAGGCCGGAAGAAGTCTTCGCCGGCTGGGAGCATGAAATTCCCGCTGGCCGTATCGGCACTCCCGAAGAATTCGCCGCGGTCGTTGCGTTCCTGGCCTCAGAGCGCGCCAGCTACGTCAACGGGACGTCCTTCGCCATCGATGGCGGCCTGGTCAGGAGTCTCCTCTAGATCGTAATGGCCGCCGCAATCCGTCGTCTCGAACTCACTCTTCTGACCGAGCGCTTCGCCATCTCGCGACTTGCCGCCGATGCGCCGATTCCGGACTGGGCCACGCGCGGCCCTTTTTTTTCCGCGACGCGCACGGGCGATGAGCTTTCGGTGGTCTGCGAACTCTCGCAAGTTCCTGTCGGCGTGCAATCGCAACTCGGCTGGCGGGTTTTCAAGGTTCACGGACCCTTTGTCTTGTCGGAGATAGGCGTCTTGTCCGCACTAGCCGCGCCGCTAGCCGAAGCAAGAATCAGTTTGTTCGCGGTTTCTACGTTTGATACGGATTACCTGCTCGTGGCCGCGGAGACGCTCTCCGCCGCCATCGCCGCGCTGGGCCGCGGAGGACACACCATTCACAGGAGCAATGCAGAATGATCGGTAGCCTCATTCGCAATATCCATCGCCATCGGAGCCGTTCGCGGCATCTCGTACTCGCCGCGTTGCTGGCGATGATCCTCCTGGCGTTGCCGCTTCGCGCCGACGAGCCATTCGCGCGAAGCCGCGATTATGATTTGCAGCACTCGAAAATCTCACTGCGCTTCGACATCGAGCAGAAAAAAGTTCTCGGTGAAGTTACACACTCTCTTTCCATCCTGCGCGAAGGCATTACGAAAATCAGCTTCGACTCCGTTGGCCTCAGCATTCAAAGCGTGACCGTCAACAAAACCGCCGCGAAATTCGTCATGTCCCCCGACAAACTGATCGTGCCCCTTCCCGCGACCGCGAAAGCCGGAGAAAAGTTCGATATCGCCATCCGCTACGAAGGCAAGCCCGCCAAAGGGATGTATTTCATCTTGCCGGACAAAGATTACCCCGACCGCCCCAAGCAAATCTGGACGCAAGGCGAATCGGAAGACACGCGCTACTATTTGCCGACGTACGACTACCCCAACGACCGCTTGACGACGGATACGATTCTCACCGTCCCCGCCTCCTGGCTCACCGTTTCGAACGGCAAGCTCATCAGCGTCACCGACGCCGGAAAAGGCGTTAAAACGTGGACGTGGAAGGAATCCGTTCCCAGCTCGACCTACTTGATCACCGTCGTCGCCGGTGAATTCGACGAAGTGAAAGACACCTGGCGCGGCATTCCCGTGACGTATTACGCCCCAAAAGGCCGTGGGGATCGCCTGCCAGTCAACTACGCCCGCACTCCGGCAATGCTCGATCTATTCAGCCAGAAATTCGGCGTGGAGTATCCGTGGGAGAAATACGCGCAAGTGATGGTCGACGACTTCGTCGCCGGCGGCATGGAGAATTCGAGCGCCACGACCAACACCAGCAGCTCCCTGGTCCATCCCAAGCTTGCTGCCGAATACACCACCGGGCAGGACGCCTTGATCTCTCACGAACTCGGACATCAGTGGTTCGGCGACCTTGTCACCTGCAAGGACTGGGGAGACATCTGGCTCAACGAAGGCTTTGCCACTTTTGCGGAATTCATGTGGATGGAAAAGCAGTTTGGCAAGCAGCAAGCCGATTACGACCGCTGGCAGAACATGCGCGAATGGATGGGCAGCAAGGATCTGTGGAACAAGCCGATCGTGCGGCATGATTTCGACGATTCCAGCGAATTTGACGGCAATGCCTATGACAAAGGCGGCCTGGTCCTCTATATGTTGCGCCAGCAGCTGGGCGAAGACGCCTTCTACCGTGGCCTCAAACACTACCTCGAAGTAAATCGCGGCAAGAACGTCGTCACGGCGGATTTCTCCAAGGCCATGGAAGAGTCCACGCACACAAACATGGACCAGTTTTTCAGCCAATGGGTGTACGGAGCCGGCGCCCCGAAATTCGACTTGAGCTACACCTACGACAACGAAAAGCACCAGCTGGCGCTCGCCGTGAAGCAGACGCAAGAGACCGAAGGCCGCGTTGGGATCTTCCGCATTCCCGTCGAAGTGGAAATCACCACCGCCACCGGGCCCAAGCTCTATCCCATTACCGTTTCGAAGCCGAAAGAGATCTTTAGTTTCCCGTCAGAATCCGCGCCGCTTCTTGTGCTCTTCGACAAAGGCGGCCACGTCCTCAAATCCGCGGAGTTCCACAAAGAGAAAAAAGAGTGGCTCTACCAGGCGAAGAATGCCGCGGAGCTCGCAGACCGCGCCGACGCCGTAAGCGCGCTCGGGAAAATCAAGAACGACCCCGAAGTTATCGCCGCGCTGGGTGATGTATTGCGCAACGACAAGGCCTGGGGAGTGCGTGCAATCGCCGCGGACAGTCTCGGCGAGATTGGCGGGGCAGCTGCCTCAAAGCTGCTCCTCGATGCCGCCAGTTCGAACGATGCGCCTTGGGTGCGCACCCGGATCGTCAACGCGCTTGGCAATTTCAAGGACGACGCGGCCGTCGCTGCAAAACTCAGTTCCATCGCGAAAGAGGACAGCTCCTATCGTGCCAGAGCATCCGCGTTGCAGGCGCTGGGCCGCCTCAAGGCACCCGGGGCGTTTGCCACGCTGGAAGCAGCGGTCAACAGCGATTCACCAGATGGATTCCTGCGCAATGCCGCGCTTCGCGCTTTCAGTTCGCTAGGCGACGACAAGGCCGTGCCGCTGCTCCTCCAATGGTCCGCCGTTGGAAAGCCCCTCGAGTCCCGCACCGCGGCCATCTACGGCCTCGGGCGCATGCCAAAAGAAAATAAAGACATCACCGGACAGATTGCAGGTTACCTGACGGAACCGCGGCACCCCATTCGAATGGCGGCGATCTATGCCCTGGGGGCCCGCGGCGATGCCTCCGCAGTTCCCGCGCTCGAAGCGCTGCTGAGGAGCGATGACCTCAGCATCGAAATGGTGCCGATGATCAAGGGCCAGATCGCGCGCCTGAAAAAGCCTGCGGATAGCAAGTCCGGTACTCATCCCGGCACGACTGAAGACGGCAAAGAATCCGGCTCGAGTAGCGCTGGTGAGAACGCCATGACCGAACGGCGCCTCGAAAAACTCGAACGCCTCCTCCAGGAAATGAGCGAGCGCCTAAAATCCATCGAGACGCGCCTCCCGCCTCCGAAAAACTAAGCAAGTTCCAGCAGCGTAGAAACAACGGCCTCGTTTCGTGGGGCCTCTTTTCTTCTCGGTGATCTCTGCGTCTCTGCGCCTCTCTGCGTTAAATCTCTTTCCCCACTACGGCTCCGCAACCAGAATCCGCAAATCTCTTAAATTGTTTCCCGTAGGCCCAGTCACAATCGCATCCTCCAAGCGCGAGAAAAACGTAAACGCATCACTCCGCCGAAACGCATCCCCCGGATCAAACCCCGCCGTGCGCGCACGTTCCAGCGTCTCGCCATCCGCGACGGCCCCCGCCGCCGGACTATTCCCATCAATCCCATCTGTACCGCAGCTAAGCACCGCGACCCTCTTTCCCGCAATCTTCTCCACGCAAGCCAGCACAAACGCCGAATTCCTCCCGCCGATTCCATTCCCGGTTACTGGCGAACTTATTTCGCCATCCGCGATCAACGCCACGCGCTGACCGCGGTGCATCTCTCGAAGTTCCTCCAGCTGCGCCAGCAGATATTCCGCCGCCTTCTCCACCGGCCAATCGTCCGTAGAATTGTCGCAGCAAGCGATGCATCCCTTCGCTTCCGCAGCATGGTGAGCCGGGTGAAAAAGTTCATCCATTCCCAGTAACAAGGAAAAATGTGCGTTTCGAAATGCGGGAGCGTGAGTTTTCGGCGTTTCCGGAATTCGCCCCTCGTCAAACCGGCGTCGCAAAGATTCTGGCAGCTTTTCCCGCAGGGAATATTCCACCAGGATGCGCTTCACGTCTGCGAGCGTCGTGGGATCTGGCAGCGTGGGCCCGGATGCCAGCGCAGACTCTTTCCCCACTGGCACGTCGCTAACCGCCAAGGTGATCTTCGCAGCATTATTCGCGGCCGCAGCGAGGCGTCCGCCTTTCACCGCGGAAACATGCTTGCGAACCGAATTGATATCATCGATAGGCGCACCGCATGTTACGAGCGCACGATTTGTTTGTTGCACTTCTTCGAGGGTCGTCGCCCGCTCCAGCGGCAACTCCACCAACGCGGATGCACCACCCGAGAGCAAAAAAAACACCAGCGTCTTTTCATCGCAGTTTTTTAGTAGCGCAAGGATCGCCTCTGCCGCTTTCCAGCTCTCCTCGTTGGGCATCGGATGACCACCCACGAAATACTTCATGCCCGGCAAAGGCTTCAGCGCCGCCGTGGGAGCAGAAACCACGCCTTCGAATCTCACGAACGGCACCAGCACGGCAGCGAGCCCGCTTACCATCGCATGTGCCGCTTTCCCCATGGCCACCACTCGAAGTTTCTCGAAGTTTCGCAGATCGAAAACGACATCGTTGCAATGCAATCGCGTTCCATCGCGACGCAGTTTCCGCTGCATGGCCGCAGGAATATCAATCGCAGCCAGGGTTTCGTGGAAAATGCGGCGGGCGAGTTGCTTCAGATCCGCCATGGGGGGTTTGCTGAGAGACTTCTCAAGAGGTCTTCCACACTTCCGGGTTGAGTATGTTCGCTGGCCGCTCCCCCGCGAACAGCGCGACGACGTTCTGCGCCGCCATGCACGCCATTTTCGTCCGTGTCTCCCGCGATGCAGAAGCCAGGTGCGGCGTCAGAACCACGTTCGCCCTCTTCAGACCCGAATGAATGAACGGCTCATTCTCGTAAACGTCCAATCCTGCGCCCGCAATTTTCTCAGCTTCCAGCGCCGCCACCAGCGCCGCTTCATCCACCACCGGCCCGCGCGAAGTGTTAATCAAGAACGCCGTCGGCTTCATGCGATAGAATTTCGGCGCATCAAACAATCCGCGCGTCTCCGGCAGCAGGGGAACGTGCACGCTCACGAAATCCGATTCCGCCAGCAGCGCGTTCATATCCCGGAACTCTGCCTTCAACTCTTTCTCCACCGCTTCCGGTGCCCGCACCGCATCCACATAAATCACCTTCATCTGAAATCCGCTCGCCCGCCGAGCCATTGCGCGCCCGATCCGCCCAAATCCAACGATACCCAGCGTCTTCCCCCAAACATCTGTTCCCACCAGCTGATCCAGGCTCCAGCCCTGCCAAATCCCCGACCGCGCCAGCGCCTCACCTTCTCCCAACCGCCGCGCCACGGCCATCATCAGCGTCCACGCAAAGTCCGCCGTCGTCTCGTCGAGCACTCCCGGCGTATTCGTGGCTACCACGCCGCGCGCGGTGCACGCCGCAACATCTATATTGTCGAATCCCACCGCGACGTTGGCTGCAATCCGCAGTTTCGGCGCCGCTCGCAGCAGCTCTTCGGTCACTTTCTCCGTCAACAGACAGACCAGCCCATCCTTGTCCTTGAGCAGCTGCAACAATTCCGGCCGCGGCGGGCGATCCGGCTTGGTCCAGTATTCCACCTCACAGCTCTCCTGTAGAATCTCCCTCGCCGGCTCAAACAGCGGGTGCGTCGCAAACACTTTCGGTTTCGCCATCGATCCCTCTTCGCAATTTTGGGAAATTTACACTAACACAACCCCGCGTCCCAGACCTATCTTGCCGTTGCGTGCGCTCCCCAACTCTCACTATAGTGCCATCTGCGCATTTTTCGCAGGTGTTCACACAATGAGCTCTGGCCTGGTCCAAGAACTCGAAAAACTTCTCGGCGAATCTTCCGTCCTGCACAAGCCGGAAGACCTTCTTCTTTACGAATACGACGGCTCTGTTGAAAAGGGCCGCCCCAACGTTGTCGTTTTTCCTACCACCACCGAGGAAGTCTCCCGCATAGTCAAACTCGCTGCCAAATACAACGTTCCCATCGTCGGCCGCGGCGCAGGAACCGGCCTCTCGGGCGGAGCGCTCGCCCGCACCGGGGGCGTGATGCTCGTCTTCGCCCGCATGAACCGCATCCTTGCAGTGGATGCCGAAAACCAACGCGCCATCGTCCAGCCCGGAGTCGTCAATTTCGAGCTCACCCGCGCCGCTGAACCTCATGGCCTTTATTTCGCCCCGGATCCCTCCAGCTGGAAGTCCTGCACCATCGGCGGCAACGTTGCGGAAAATGCCGGCGGCCCGCACACCCTTGCTTACGGCGTGACCACCAATCACGTCACCGCTCTCGAGCTCGTCCTTCCCGACGGCGAAATCGTCCGCGTCGGGAGCAAGCACGGCGATGCGCCTGGCTACGATCTCACGGGGCTCTTCGTCGGATCGGAAGGCACCCTGGCCCTGGTTACCGAAATCACTGTGAAACTTTCGCGCAGGCCGGAAGCCGTGAAAACGCTGCTCGCCATTTTCGATTCCGTCGATGACGCCGCGGAGTCCGTCGTGGACATCACCGCCCGTGCCATCATTCCCGCCGCCTGCGAAATGCTGGATGGCTGGACCTTGCGCGTCGTCGAAGACTACATCCACGCGGGATTCCCCATGGACAGCGCCGCCGTCTTGCTCATCGAAGTCGAAGGCCTCACCGAAGCCGTCGCCGCACAAGCTGCCGCTGTAACCGAAGTTTGCAACGCGCACCACGCCCGCGAAGTCCGCGTCGCTCGCGACAATGCCGAGCGCGAGCTCCTCTGGAAAGGCCGCAAGAATGCCTTCGGCGCGCTTGGCCGTCTCGCTCCCAGCAATTACGTTCTCGATGGCGTCATTCCGCGTTCGAAACTGCCGCAAACCCTCCGCCGCATCCAGCAAATCGGCACGCAGTTCGGTTTTCAGATCGGCAACATTTTTCATGCTGGCGACGGCAATCTGCATCCCATCGTCCTCTACGATCCCCGCGACGCCGCGCAATTCGAACGCGCCATGCAAGCCTCCACCGAAATCATCCGCTATTGCCTGGAAGTCGGCGGCGCGCTCACCGGTGAACATGGAGTTGGTATGGAAAAATCCGAGCTCATGCCGCTCCTCTTTTCCGACGCTGATTTCGCTCTAATGCGCCGCGTCCACGACGCCTTCAATCCTGATTGCTCTCTCAACCCCGGCAAAATCTTCCCGCTCAGCAAAGGCTGCGGCGAGATCCGCATTCGCAAACAACCTAGCGCATCTGTCGCTCGCTCATGACCACGACTTCAGCAGATTTCACCGAGAGACTCGGAGCCGCAATCGGTGCTTCTCATGTACTGAGTGATCTTGCTTCGCGCGCTGCCTACGCGGTCGACGAAATTATTCCCTCTGCCGTGGCAAAGCCCGCCTCCGCCGAACAAGTCGCCGAAGTCGTTCGGTTTGCCGCTCTAGAAAAACTCGCCCTCATCCCCTGTGGCAACCGCACCAAGGTCTCCATCGGCATGCCACCCACGCGTTACGACATCGCCCTCGACATGACCGCGCTCAACCAGATCGCGCACTACGACCCAGGCGATCTCACACTTAGCGTGGATGCCGGAATCTCGCTCGCAAAATTGAATGCCGCGCTTTTCGAACACCAGCAATTCCTCCCTCTTCTCGTTCCCTGGTATTCGCGCGCCACGATCGCCGGCACCATCACCTCCGGCCTGCATTCTCCTTTGCAGCAATTCTACGGCACCGCGCGCGACTTCCTCATCGGCGCCGAATTCATCGACGGTACCGGCAAACTCTGCAAGTCCGGCGGCCGCGTAGTAAAAAACGTCACCGGCTACGACCTCCACAAATTGCTCATCGGCTCTCTCGGTTCCCTCGCCGTTATCACGCGCCTGAATTTCCGCACCTTCCCGGCTCCCATCGCGGGCAGCCGCGGCTTCGTCGCCTCGTTTCCCAATGCTGAGGGCGCACTAGCCCTTCGTCGTGCCATCGCCGAATCTTCCCTGACTCCGCTCACTCACGACATCGTGAGTCCCGAGCTCGCCCTGATCTTCGCCACGAGAACTCCAAGCGCGCCGGAACCTGCCGTCTTCGCCGGAGAAGCCGGCACCGCGGCTCAGAGCTCTCTCCCGCCCATCGGCAATTGGTTTAACCCACACGGATGGCATCTCTGCGTCGCCTTCGCAGGCACTCCCGAAGTCCTCGATCGCTACGCCCGCGAACTGACCCTTCTCGCCGAGCGATCCCGCGCCACCTCCACCACGCTCCTCGACGACGCCACGCGCCCCGCTTTCTGGGGACGTCTCCGCGAAAGCCTCTCCATGCTTCTGGAAATTTCTCCCGCAACAGTCATTTACAAAATCAGCGCCCTCCCCGGCCATCACGCCGCGCTCTTCTCCGACTTGCGCCAAATCGCCGATCGCGCCAAACTGCCCCACGCGCTCGTCGCTCGCGCCGGCGGAACGATTTACTTTGCGCTGCTCCCAGCTTCTATCAGCGTCGAAACCACCCCACGCATCTCGAACTTCGCTGACGAACTTTTCCGCTCCATTTCCCCCGCCGTCGACCCCGTCCACATCCATCGGGGCCATGCCACTCTGCTCTTCGCACCGCCTACATGGAAACGCTCCCTGCTCATTCCAGATGGCGGCGAGGGACAAACCCTTGACCTCTGGGGCCCGCCTTCCCGTGATCTCGTTTTGATGCGCCGCATCAGAACCGCTTTCGACCCGCAAAATATCTTCGCCCCCGGCCGCTTCGCCGGAGGAATCTGAAAATGTCTGAATCTGTGGAGTCTTATTGTTTTGCTGCGGATTTCGCGTGCTCAGCCCTGTAGGCCTTCCACGCACCGTCGATAACGTACGCATGAATCGCGTCCGCGTCAGCCACCGTCATCTTGTCATGCGGAAACGCAAACTTCGGTGGATCGGCAAATCCCGGCATGCCCTTGTCCCAATGCGAGCCGCCCAGCACGATCTGATACCAGTCTTTGTGAGCATCGGCAGGCATGTAGCGAAGATCCGGTATCGCGCCGTTCAGCACCCACGCCCCGCTCCCATCCAAGTCCGGTGAGTGGCAACCGTCGCACACAAAAGTTCCGTATAGCTTTTCGCCTTTGCGGATCATTTCTTCACTAGCCTTCTGCTCCGGAGGCTTCGGCACCGGCGGGATCACATTTTCGGGATACGGAAACGGTGTGTTCGCGCCTAGCTTAAAGGCCAGCAGCCGCGCCGGCCCGCGCTTTGATTCCGGCGTAGCCATCGTCCGCGCCGGCGCAAAGAGCCGCGACCCCGATCCCCATCCAACAGGCGTAATCACATACTGTTCGCCCTTCACGGAAAAGGTCACGGGAATCGATTCAATCGCCGAGCCCGTCTTGATCGACCAGACTCTTTTCCCGCTGTCTGCCGCGTACGCCGCAAATTCTCCGGTCCCTTGTCCCTGAAATACTAGATTGCCTGCCGTGGAGAGCACCCCGCCATTGACCGCGATCTCCTCATTCACCGTCCAGCGCGCCGATTGACTCACAGGATCCCACGCAATCAGTCGCCCATAAAGGCCCGCCCCACCCTCGCCCGCCTCCACTTCAGCTTTCGAATCCGCATGCCGATCCGTCGTCGGAACGTACACCAAGCCCGTCAGCGAGCTGTAGCTCATCGGCCACCAGTTGTGCACCGTCCATTGCCTGCCGCCACCCTCCGATCGCGGCACCAGCACCGCGCGCCCGGTTTGCAGGTCAATGGACTTGGCCCACACGACGTTCACCAACGGCTTGGCCGAGAGAAGTTTTCCAGTCTTGGCATCCAGCAAAAAAAAGAATCCATTCTTCGGCGCGGTCAGCGCCACGTGCCGCTTCTCACCGTCAATGATCAAGTCCGCCATCAGGATGTGATTGTTTTCGGAATGGATCCCTTCCGTCCCCGTCTGGTAGTGCCAGACGTATTCTCCCGTGTCCGCCTTCACCGCAATAATGCATTCGCCGAAGAGCCGGTCGCCCGTCGCCTTGATATTCCGAAACTCGCCGTAGTCCACTCCCACGCCCGCCGTTCCGAAAATCACCAGCCCCGTCGCGTCGTCATAGGTAATTGCATTCCACACATCTCCGCCGCCGACCTTCCACCAGTCCTTTCCTCCCCAACTCTTCGCCGCCATCTCCAGCGCCTTCGTTTCGAACGGCTTCGACAGATCACCCGGCACCGTCCAGAACCGCCACGCTTCCTTTCCCGTTTCCGCATCATAGGCCACCAACGCGCCCCGCACGCCGTCGTCTGAGCCGTTGAAACCCATCAGAATTTTCCCTTTTGCCAAATGCGGCGCTCCGGTAATTCCCGTTTGCGTCGGCTCGCAAACCTGCGCCTCCCAAACCTGCTTCGCCGCCGCCGCGTCGATGGCCACCAGCCGGCAATCCCCCGTCCCGACATAAACTTTTCCATTCCATACCGCCACGCCCGCATTCACGCGTGCTGAGTACGATCCATTGATCGCCTGGTTCAGCCGCACCTTAGGATCAAACCTCCATAGAACTTTCCCCGAGACCGCATCCACTGCATAAACAATGGACAGCGGCGCGCTCACATAGATCACCCCATCGACCACAATCGGTTCCGACACCACCCCCATCCCGCTCTCGATATCCAAAGACCACGCCAGCCCCAAGCCGCCGATATTTTTATCCGTGATCTGCTGGAGCGGGCTGAAATGCTTCTCGTCAAACGTCCGCCCGTTCAGCAGCCAATTGTTTCCTCCGTCCGCCTCTGCTGCCACTCGCGCCTCGTTCACATCACCCGGTTTCGCCGGATGATCAGCCGAACCATGAAGCGCAATCGCCGCCGCGGCGGCGAGTCCCGCCATCGTCACACCAACTGCTTGCCACGTCTTCATGCCCGGCCGCCTCTCTGAAGTCGTCCAAAGTTCTCACTTGAGCGCTATTATCACGAGCGTAAATTTCCTCGTCCAGAACTCATTGGATTGAAGTTCCCGCCGCCATGTTAGTTGCCGCGCGGAAACAATGTCAACGCGTGGGGTGCCACCTGGCTTAGCCAGCACGCACAACAATTAGGATGACGCAATTCCGCAAGCTCGGTGTAGGCTTGCCAGCCTTCCACACTCGCATCAAAACTTATTGATTAGTCGTGCAAAACCACGCTGAGGAGAGAACCATGGACGTGCAGGCCACCGTTATGCCGGATGAAACCCATCTTCTTGAAGCGATTCATGAAGAAATTCACGCGCGAACGCGTCGTTCCGATCATTTCCGCCAGCATTTCCTGCGACACCTTGGGAAGCATCTTTTCCTGCTGAGAATCCTTGCCATAGCGGGCGAGCAGCAACAGCGCCCGCGCCAGACGCTTTTCGCTGGAATTAAAGAGCTGGTCGATCAAATCCTCTTCGATGCGGATGTTGCGCGAAAGCATGTAAGCCATGAAGCGGTCGGAAAGAGCGTGTTCCGCGTGCAGCACCCGCACCATTTCTTTTTTCTCGATCATCAGCACGGCAGTGGGAACAATCGCGGTAGCCGTCCCCATGCGCAGATGCTGCCCTGCCAGGCAACCTTCGCCGAAGAAGTCCCCCGCTCCCAGCATCGCCACCACGGCTTCCTTGCCAACTTGGTTGACCACCGTGAGCTTGATGCCGCCCTTTTGGATATACATCACGCTCGCAGCAGCATCGCCTTGCGAGTAAATCTTCTGCGCTTTCTCATACAAAACGACTCTTCTCGCTATCCCCGCTGAATCGAGAAAAGCCTGCGCGTCGAAAACATTCTTCTGCTTGGATTTTTTTCTAGGCTTAGAGATAGTTGAACTCGCGATCGTTTTCACAGCTCCACCGCTTGCCTCATATCTTAGCAAATCTCGGCGGTGGCGGACAAGACGCATCATTTACGGTTATATTAACTTTTTATTACTGCGCAAACGCACGCCTGTGCTGCCGTCGAGTCCGGAGCCTGTTTCAATCTGGCACCGCGAAAATGGAGCGTGCTCACCGCTTCGATCCGTTGTGCCGCGGCTCCGTCGGCAGCGCTCTCTCTAACTTTCTCGCGTACAGCCCTGAATCGGCTTCGCACAACAGGCCCTCAATCGTCTCGCCATTCTCGGGATACACCGCCACTCCCACGCTCACGGAAACCCTTGGCCCTTTGCCATCATTGGCCAGGCTCTCGCAGATCCGTTGGGCCACCCGGTTGGCGGCCAGTGCGTTCGTCTCCGGTAACACCACCGCAAACTCATCACCGCCGAACCGCGCCGAGGTATCGATATCCCGGCAGCACGACAACAACACGTCGGCCAACCGGCAAATTGCCTGGCTGCCTACCATGTGTCCGTGGCGATCGTTAATCGCTTTCAATCCATCCATGTCAAAGAGCAGCAGGGCAAACTCCCGGCTTGTCCGCTTGCTCCGCTTGATCTCCGAGTCCAGCACATCCACCAGGCAGCGATAATTCGCCAACCCTGTCAGCGGATCGCTGGCCGCCTGCCGTCTCAAGTGATCCTCCAGCTCGCGCTGCCGTGTCACATCTTCCGCGATCACCTCATAGGCTTCCCACTCCCCGTGTTCGTCCAGGACTTCCCGGCCGCTCAGTCGCACTCTCAGAAGGGTGTGGTCTTTCCGCTTCCACTCGATTTCCACTGGTTCGGCAGGAGTGTCCGCACTCGACCGCCCCAGCAATTTCGCTCGTCTCCCCGGATCTTGAATCATGTCTCGCGCGAGATCTTCCCTCAGGAGTTCTTCTCTGGTCCCATACCCCAGCATCCGCATCATCGCTTCGTTTACTTCCAGAAATCTTCCATCCCGGCTACAGCGGCAAACCCCAAAGCTTCGATTTCCTACCAGCGCCCGATAACGCGCCTCTGAACGCCGCAAATCCTTTTCCGCGCGATCCCGCTGATCGCGCAACACTTTTTCATCCAGCGCTCGATGCACCGCCACCGGCAGGTGCCCGAGGCTCTCCACTTCAATGCAATCCGCCGCGCCTTTCAAGATCAGCTCCGCCGCAATTTCCCGTTTCAGTCCGTGTGCCAGAAAGACAACCGGGATGTCCTTCTGCATTTCACGCAGCATGTCCAACGCCTGCGTTTCCTGCCAGTTTGGACTGGGATATTCCGCCACGATCGTGTCGTAGACTTCGGAATGAAGCCGTTCCGCGAACTGCTCCGGAGTCAAAACGATATCGGAGCTGACGGTATACCGCATCCTCTTCAGCTCATGCAGACAGCGCTCCACGTCCGCAAAACAACGGTGCACAAACAGGATTCGCACAAGGTTTTGACGGCGTCCTGGCACATCAATCACAGATGCTTGTGCCGCTGGATCGAGCCGGGGCTGAGGTTTTGAAGACATTTCCAGTTTGGACATAATCCCGGGGTGCGGTTCCCTTCCGCGCCCAACTGCACCCCGGGTTTAGTCGGAGTTAACTCGCGCAAGAGGATACCTTTCGGAGACTTCTACCGCTGTCCACAATTGCACAGAAGGTACTGACTTGGTACTCGCCCCCGCCCCGCCCCGCACCGCCTCATCTGAAGCCCGACGCCCCCTGAAGCCTGATATTCCTCCCTTCCCGACGCTTCCCACTCCGCACAAATTATAGTTTTCAAATACGTGCTTTACGGCACATACATCGCCAGCCCTGTAGCTCATAGTCGTATTTGCCGGGATTCTGATTTCGGGTCTCCCGGACTTTTGGAGGAATACATCGTGCGCAATTTGAATCGCTACATCAGTTCACTCGTCTTGGCTTCTGCCCTTGCCGCGCCAGTGGTTATGATGGCCGGCCCTACGCCTCAAGAGGCCAGCGTCCAGGTCCGAGTCTACGATCGGAATCACAAGGACTACCACAATTGGGACGACCGCGAGGATCGCGCCTATAGAGGCTATCTCACGGATCAGCACAGAAACTATCGGGAGTACAACAAGCAGAGCGGCAGACAGCAGCGGAATTACTGGAACTGGCGCCACAGCCATCCAGACCGCGATTAAATAACTAACCAACGTCTCGGCGGTCCCGTCTGGGGCACCGTCGAGCATAACGCGCGCTAAGGGTCGGCCTGTTTCCGGCCTTCCCTAGCGCGTTTCTTTCCTGCAATTTCCGAGACGGTTTCGCGATTCAGCAATTGGACAAGTTTGTACTGAAATTCTCCCCGGTTCCCATCCTCCCTCTGTTCAAGTTGACACGCCGTTCCGTCCCGGAGTCTAATCACCCGAATTCCTGTGGCCAACCTTCGGCCATCAACGCAGTCTGGGCCTGGAAAAAACTCGACCTCGGATCCTTGGAGCATCTGATGATTCTGCGCGGTAGCCTCTCGCTTCTATTCGCCCCGTTGCTCCTCACCCTTGGGGCCTGCAACTCCTCCAGCCCTGGGAAGCGCACCGGTGACGCGGCAGACTGGCTCATGCATGGCAGGACCTCCGACGAGCAGCGCTTCAGCCCCTTGACGCAAATCAACGAGCAAACTGTCGGCAAGCTCGGCTTGCTCTGGAGCCGCGAACTCGGAACTACCCGCGGCCTCGAAGCCACCCCTCTCGTCGTCAACGGCGTCATCTACGCATCCGGCGAATGGAGCATGGCTTACGCGCTCAACGCCAAGTCTGGCGAAATCCTTTGGACCTTCGATCCCAAAGTATCCAAGGCCCGCGCCCGTACCATCTGCTGCGACGTTGTCAATCGCGGCGTAGCCTTTCACAACGGCAAGGTTTACCTCGGCACCCTCGATGGCCGCCTCATCGCCCTCGATGCCAAGTCTGGCACTCCCGTCTGGGACGTCATTACCGCCGACCAATCCAAGCCTTACGCCATCACCGGCGCCCCCCGCATCGCCAAAGAATTAGTCCTCATCGGCAACGCCGGCTCCGAATTCGGCGTCCGCGGCTATCTCTCCGCCTACGACGCCGAAACGGGCAAGCTTGTCTGGCGCACCTTCACCGTCCCCGGAGATCCCTCGAAGGGCTTCGAATCCAAAGCTCTGGAAGCCGCCGCGAAAACCTGGCACGGCAACTGGTGGGTCGCCGGTGGAGGAGGCTCCCCGTGGGACACCATTGTTTACGATCCCGAACTCGATCTCGTCTTCACCGGCACCGGTAACGGCACCGCCTGGTACCGCGATCTCCGCAGCCCCGGCGGCGGCGACAATCTTTACCTCGCCTCCGTCCTGGCGCTCCGAGCGAGCGATGGCCAATTGGTCTGGCATTTCCAAACCGTTCCCGGCGACAACTGGGACTACGACGCCACGCAACCACTAATGCTGGCGGACCTGCCCATCGGCGGCGCAACCCGCAAAGTCCTCATGCAAGCTTCAAAAAACGGTTTCTTCTACCTCCTCGACCGCCAGACCGGCCAATTCATCTCCGCCAAGCCATTCGTCAACAAAATCACCTGGGCCACCGGCATTGATCCTCAGACGGGGCGCCCCCTGGAATCACCCACAGCCTACGACGGCATGAATCCCGTGGTCGTCTCTCCAGATCCGAGTGGAGCTCATAACTGGCATCCGATGGCCTTCAACCCAGCCACAGGTCTTGTCTACGTCCCCGCAAGAGAAGGCTCCACAGGACTGCACGCTCCCGACAAAGGTTGGAAGTCCAATCCGTCCAGCGTGAACATCGGCAACGACTTCCGCTACGAAGGCCCAGTCTTCGCCAAGTTACTAGCCGCTCCTCCCCCAACCGGCCATCTTATAGCCTGGAATCCCGTCGAGCAGCGCCAAGCCTGGCGCGTCGACCTTCCCACGGTCGAAAGCGGAGGCGTCCTCGCGACCGCCGGCAATCTCATCTTTCAAGGCCGCGCCGACGGCCTGCTCTGCGCCTATCGAGCGGCCGACGGCAAAAAGCTTTGGGAGTTCAACGCCGGCACCGGCATCATGGCTCCGCCCATCACCTACCTCATCGGCGGAGTCCAATACCTCACAGTAATGGTCGGTTGGGGCGGCGCGGCTGGCCTAATCAATATCCCCGGAAATGGCCCCTTCAAACCCGGCTTCGGCCGCATCCTCACTTTCGCCGTCGGCGCCAACGCCAAACTCGAAGTCCCGCCCTTCGGCCATGCCGGCCCACCTTCACCCGCCATTCACGCGAACGCCACACCTGCCACCATCCACGAAGGCGCTCTCCTGTATGGAACCTACTGCTGGAATTGTCACGGCATCGTAGCCGTCGCCGCCAGCGGCGTTCCTGACCTCCGCTACGCCTCCGCCGAAACTCACCAGCAATTTGAGTCCATCGTCCTCGCTGGCACCCGCGCCACCCGCGGCATGCCCTCCTTCAAAGACGCCCTGAAGCCCGCCCAAGTCCGCGCCATCCAGGCCTACGTCTTGGCCCGCGCCGCCGAATCCGCGGCTGCCGCCGCAAAACCCGCCGCGCAAGCACCCGCAAGTTCGAGCCCGCCCGCCAAGCCGAACTGACGCGGTCCCGTTCTTCTATTAACCTGTCGGGGCGTCCGCCGTGGCGGGATGCGTTCTTCCTCCACAAACACACCGCGAATTCCGCCGCGATAACTCTCTCTCTGTCGTCATCCTCTCCTCACGCGTTGTCTCCATGATAGAAGTCTCGCGGGCGTCAGAACCTCCCACACGGCCATGCCACCATTCATCCAGCTCCCAGCGGTATGCATACACCGTCGCTCCGCGCGCATGCCGATGGCGAAAGATGGGAAGTCCCTCATTCTTCTCCCATCTCTGCATGCAACGCACGGAACGCCTCAGATACGCCGCGATCTCCTTCCAGCTATCTAAGCGATCGCTGGCACTTGGCATTCGCCCATCGACACCGTCCATCACCGCAATCGACGCGCTCATCACTTCCTGAGCTTGCTGGGAGTTCATTGGATTTCCTCCTCGACTCGTTGCCTCTCCAACGTCAGCGCTTCGCTAAATGCACCCTCTTCCTCGGCATGGAGAAACACCACATCCTGCACCTCTTCCACGGTTCCCGTGAGTACTAGCGATCCATCCACTTTTTCATGCGGTGTATCGATGCTCTTTTCTTCGATCTTCCGTTGGAGCCAGCTGGCGCTCAAGAATGTCATCTCGCTGGAGCCCAATCCGATTTCAATTCGCGCGATGGAATGTCCGCGCACAAAATGCACGCGGTAGAAATCGTCTCCCTCCTGAATGCTCCTTGGAAAGAAGTCCAGGAACATGCTTCCTCCGAGCCGCACAAGATGCGCCTCAAACTCCCCGGACTTCTCATCCTCTCCTTCCTTCTCGGTGACAACCAGCTTGTACTCCTTCGCGCCGCCTTGCTCGAACGTGAAGCTCACGTCTCCCTCCTTATCCCGCCACGTGCCGGCCAATAGGGGGTCCGACTGCAGGTCCGCCTCGCTGTAGAAAGGCCGCAGGGACACCGCAAACTCGGTTCCTCCATCTTCACACCCGGCCTGCGCGAAACTAACGAGCGCCACACTCATGCCAACGATCCACATCACTGAGCGCCTCTGCCAGAAGCACTGTTTCCTCATAGTCGCTCTCCTCCAAGGGAGGTCCTACAGGCGTCCCGCCCAGCCCAGGCGGAATCCTTTGGGCGATCACTCCCTCTTACCGAGGAACAGCGTCAAAAAAAGACAGGAATTGCAGTTGGAAGGAGAAAAAAGTAGCGTTCAGGTCTGTCGTCGGACCAGCCGGGAAACCGCCAGTTTGATGGCCGAATACCGCGTGGAACTGACCATCAGCAGAGACCCCAGTATCAAGAGAACGATGGGCCAGCGCGACTGCTTTTCAAACAGATCGAATTGCCAGGTAACGATTCCAATGGCCAGGAAGATCATCCCGCTCACAAAGAAATTTTTCATCTGCTTACGGATGCTGCCGAAAATGAAGAAGCACGCCACAATCGGCAGAAGAATCTCCAGTGTCCGCGCTTCCCGTTTCCGGGCAAGATTGTCCAACTCGTCCTGCCAGCGGTCATATGCATGGAACCACAGCAAGAACAGCGAAGTCAGAATGTGCCCCGGAATCATAAAACGGAATGCTTTCGCCACCGCGCGCATTTGTGCCGTGGGAAAACGGTCGCAAAGCGCTTGAAGGGCGAAATAAATACCTGCGTTTGCGATGAATAAGTATTCAATCTGCCCGCGCGTCCACGCCAGATTTCTCGTCAGCCATTCCCGGTAGGGATGGTGCTCCGCTGCCAGCCCCGACAGCGCCATTAACGTAAACACCACCGCAACCGGATAAAAATAGCGGGAGTCGTTGAAAAAACCTAAGCGCTCGATTGTAAACGCGGCAACAAAAAAAATCACCGCCACCGGCAAAATCCGAAAATAAAACCAGCCTGGATCATGCTTTGCAAATTCCAGCCATCCCAATCGAAGCAGCGTAACCAGGCTCAGCGCAACGCCCATCACCGCAATCATCAGTGAAAAAACGGAAGAATGCGTGAATCGCCGCAACCACCCGCACGCCGGCAACGTCAGCAATATCCCCCACCACAGTTGCGCATTGGTGACTGCGCGGAATGGCTCCTCCAGATTCGCCAGCAATTCCCAGTCTTTGTGCGCTGAAGGCGCCGCCATAATGTGGTACTCGATCATCGTCAGCAGCAAGACGATTGGCACCAGCAGGCAAAACGTCAGCAGGAACGCGATTCCGATGCGTAGCTGGCCCCTCTTCCAGATCCGCCGCCCGCCCCAAAGCATCAAGCCGGCCGCACCCGCCACCATCGCCACCGAAACTTTTCCCGGTAGATGCAGGAACTGAAAGAGAAACAACAGCGCCGCTCCAACCGTCAGAATCCATGCTCCGAAGTAGAGCGTCACCTGCGGCAGCGTCAATCGGCGCGCCTCGAGAATCCACGCGTCTTCTCGCTCGATCAGTCGGCTGTAGTTTTTTCGGAATTCATCAAATTCATACTCAGAGAGGATTTCGTCCTGCCGCCACCCTTCTAACTCCTGAATGTGCTGTTCGATCTTCGCGGTGATCAGGCTCGCATAAGCCGTCGGTACCGCATGCACTTTTTCTCCCGCCAGAAATCGTTCCAGGTCATCCGCCATCTCTTTCGCGGAGGCGTAGCGATTCTCCGGTTTTTTCTCCAGGGCCTTCAGGCAAATGTCTTGCAGCTCTCCGGGGACCTCCGGATTTCTCCGCCGCGGCAAAATCGGTACTTCCTCCCGGATCTGCCGGACCTGTTCTCCAAACGATTCTGCATGGAACGGCAAGCTTCCCGTCAGGACCTCGTACAACACGGTGCCCAGTGAAAACACATCGCTTCTCGGATCAAATCGCGAACCCGGCACTGCATGTTCCGGCGAAAAATAATCCGGCGTGCCCATGATTTCGCCAGGGCGCGTCATTCGCCTTTCGTCGCTTTCCAACTGCTGCGCCAATCCAAAATCGAGTATTTTCGGCTCCAGGTCCGCCCCAACCAGAATGTTCGTCGGCTTCAGATCGCGGTGCAGAATCTGGTGCTCGTGCAGAAAATCCACCGCCAGCGCCACTTTTTGCATCAGGTCCGCTTTTTGTCTCAGCGTCAGCGCCCTCACGGCCTCCACCAGGGAAGCGCCTTCAATCAGTTCCATCACAAAGTGCGGCGTTTCTTCCGGCTGGCCCAGGCTGAAAATGTGCACAATGTTCGGATGGCTGATGTGCGCCAGCGCACGCGCTTCTTGCATGAACCGTTGTCGCACCGCTTCGTTTTCTCGGTATCTTCGGTTCAATATCTTGATCGCAACCTTGCGCTTTAACCCGTCGTCGTAACCCAGCAAGACCCGCCCCATGCCTCCTGCGCCGATCTCCCCGAGAATTTTGTGTCCTGAAAGCGTCTCAGGCAGTTTTTCCTCCGCCCCCACTTCCCGCACCGCCGCGTGCGGGAACGATTCTCCGTCCATCGCATTCATCGATTCCAGCAATGGCCGAAGCTCCCTCTCAATCTCCGGACGCGCCTTGCAGAACTCCTCAATGTCCACCGTTTCTTCGTCCGCATGGCGATCCACATAAGCCGCCAGCGCCTCGGCAACGGCGCGTTCCCGGTCCAAGGACTTCTCTTTATCGCCTTTTTTTGTTTCTTCGCCGCTCATTGTCTCGGACTTGCCGCTTCCAGCTCGCGGAAGCGTTTCAGCGCTCGGTGCAACAACAGCGCCACGTTTTCCCGTGATTTTCCTGTCCGCTCGGAAATCTCTTTGGTCGTCAGTCCTTCAAACTTCGCCAGCAAAATCATTTCCCGGTATTCCTCAGGCAGCGCATCCAGCTTCTTGAGAAGATTCCGCGCACCTTCTTCGCGCTCAAATACTCGGCTCGGCGTTTCCGAATCCGCCGGCTCCGGCCCTCCGGGATTACTCTCGGACCGCAACCTCACCATCTCTTCCGCGCGCCGCTTCTCCCTGTTCCGATAGCGCGCCGCGTCCACGATTACGTGATCCGCAATCCGCGAAAGCCAGGCCATCAAACTCCCCGGCGTCCGATAGGTAAACTGATTCATGTCTTGCGACGCCGCCAGGAACACTTCTTGCAAAATGTCGTCCACTTCCGCCACATTCCGCAGCTCCGCGCTCATCTTGTAATACACCAGCGTCGCCAGCCTCCGTTGATACTTCTGGAACACCAGGCTGAACGCCGCCGTGTCGCCCCTCTTGAATCGCTCAACCAGTTCATACGTGGAGGTTCGCAAGTCCAACGTGTCCGCACTCCCGGTCTGCCTGTCAGGATTCCTCGTACTCTATCCACACACCCATTTGCAAGCAAGCATCCCCGCCGCCCCGGCCCGTCCTTGTAGTGGCGGGTCTTCAGACCCGTTCTTTCCTCGGGCGGCCCGTCCTCGTGGCGGCGACTTCACGTCGCCAATTGCTTCGCTCCCTCATTGCGCGTCCAACTCGCCGCGCGTCGACAGGAATTCTCCTTTTCACAACCGTGCCGAAAGGCACATACATCGAGGCGCCAGAAGTGCATAGTCATTACAACCGGGATTCTGAAACGGAGTGTCTCGGTACACGGAGGAAACACCTTGCGTCATATCAATCGATACTTCAGTTTGTTGCTCTTAGGTGCTGCCCTGGTCGCGCCTGCCGCCCTCGTCGCCAGCCCCCAGCCTCAAGAAGGAAGCGTCCAGGTCCGCGTCTACGATCGCGACCACCGCGACTACCACAACTGGGACGACCGCGAAGACCGCGCTTACAGGCGCTACCTCGTGGTGCAGCACAGAGGCTATCGGAGCTACGAGCGCCAGAACTACAGAGTCCACCGCCATTACTGGCAGTGGCGCCACAGCCATCCTGACAACGACTAAGACATCTCCCTTGTAGGGGCGCAGCATTGCTGCGTCCCGCCTTTGCTTTCCCGTCGACGTATGTGTCGGGAAGCCCGGCTGATCGAGCCTCACCTAAATCGAGGACGGATCAACTGTGATAGCCATTTCCAAATAGCCGCAAAACGCATTCGCCAGTTGCATCTGCCGCGGCGTTCGGCATTCCGGTTCGAAGAGCTTCGGGTTAGCAACCAAAATTACCGTCGTCATCGACCGTGACGTCGCTACATTCAGCCGGTTCAAGCTATACAAAAACTCCATCCCCCGCGGCGCATCTTCCTGCGTCGACGTCGTCAGTGAATAAATCACCACCGGTGCTTCTTGTCCCTGAAACTTGTCCACCGTCCCGACTCGCATCTTCGGTAGCCTCGCCGACAAATCCGCAACCTGCCCGTTATATGGCGCCACGATCAAAATGTCCTCTTCCTTTAGACGTCGCGGATTTCCAGCGCTCCGGAACCACCTTACCTCCGGCCTTAGCAATCCTTCCACAATCCGGGCCACGGCCACCACTTCTTCAGCGCTGGAATTCCGATTCCCCTCATGCTCGACCGGAACAATCCACAATCCCGATCCGTTCAGCCACGGATGTCCTTGAAGGACCCGGTTTTGCAATAGTTCCCGCGACGCTAGCCTTCCCTCATAAAAAAACGCTGAAGTAAACTCGCAGACTCTAGGATGTAATCTCCACGTCTCCGGCAGCAGAAACCCCATATCCTTCGAGATCGTTTTGCGCTCGCCCAGCAAATGCTCAAGCGCCGATTTCTCCGCTCCGTCCGGATGACTCCCCTTCAGCGGCCGCTCCAGCTGCTGCGGATCGCCAATAAGCACCAAGCTTTTCGCTGCCTGCGAAACAGCCAGCACGTCTGCAAGTCCCATCTGGCCCGCTTCATCGATAAACAACACGTCCACCGCCTCAAACGCCGCCTCTGGCGACCATAGCCATGACGTCCCACCCAACACATTTGCATTTCCAGACCCTAGCGCGGTCCATCCTTCCTCGTTCTTCCTTGCGATGGTGATCTCCTCGGTTGGCTCTTCCGTATCCGACCGCTGCATGCAATGCACTCCAGCCTGGTCGTGCTCCTTTGTCGCAGACACAACCTCCTCCAATAATTTCCGGATCACATTGTGGCTTAACGCCGTGATTCCGATTTTCTTGCCTTCCTTCACTAACTCGCAAATCATCCGGGCGCCGGTGAACGTCTTCCCTGCACCCGGGGGGCCTTGGATCGCAAACACTGATTCCCGAAGCGCCGAGACAATCCGGCACGCGGTGCTCTTGGGACCTTCGCCCGCTAGCTGCTCCAGCGTTTCGCCTCTCGCGAGCCGCGGCGAGTTCCGCATCAGCAGATCGCGCCCTGCACGATATCTTCCTGCGGCATCAATACCATTCGTCGCCACCCACTCGCCGATCCGGAAAAGCGCCTCCGCATGTTCCTTTATGTTTATAGGCCGATCCCATACGTACACCGCAGTCGGATGCAGTTCCGCTGTCTTTCTCGTTTTCTTGATGTCGATTGCCCGATTCACTGTGTCAATCGCCAAAACACTCCCGAACCTTTCGCCTTTGCAGTACAGATCTTTTTCTACACGTGCTTCCGTCTCCTGCCTGTCGAACGCGTAACGGTCTACGGGAATCTTTCGTTCAACCAGCAACCGCTCCAAGAATCTCAGTCCCGCAAGTCCTGCCCGATCCTCGAGCAAGTCCTCATCGTTCAGATCTGCCAAGCGGTAACCCTCCCAGTACGTCGCCTTATGCTCTCGCCTGTGCCAATCCAAGAGTTGCGCCAACAGCCATTGCGCCTGCTGCTCTTTGCTTCGCTCCTTCAAGCCCGCAGGTATTTCCGCCGTTAACACTTCTACCAGCCCCGCAACTCGTTTTTGCCTCTCGTCTAGCTCTTCGGATGCCTCTTCATCCCTATCTGTAAACCGCCGCACGCTCGCTCCGGATTCCTCTAACTCTTTCCGTTCCGCCTCCAGCCAATCCCGCAGCATCGCAGTCGAAACGCAGTCTTCCTCGTTGTAACCCTCCATCGCCTCGCGAACTTCTTCGGGCAGCTTCTCGTTTCCCCAACCTAGTTCCAGTCGGTGCTCCACAAATCGCATCGCAGCCCGCGAAGTTTCCGGACGCGTTTTCCGTTCGAATCCGTAGAACCCTTCCACTTTTTTCAGCGAATATTCCTCCACGCTCGCCCGCACTCCTTGCTTATACGCCTGATGCAAATCGACCATCACGCCCGCGCGTAGCATTCGGTCAATCTCGTCTTCCCGCGTCGCGTACATTCCCATCAAACGTTTCAGCGCTCCAGGCTCGTAGGCTCCGAAGTGGTACACATGCATCTTCGGATTCGCTTCCCGCCGCCGCATGATTTCGTCTACCAGCCACTCAAATCCTTTTTTCTCATCCTCACGATTCAAAGCCCATCGCTTTTCGTACTTCAATTCTCCCGGCAAATCGAGCTCCGCAAAACCAAAGAGATACTGCAACCCGTTTTCTCCCACAAACGGGTCGCCCTCCAAATCCACAAACATGTCGCCCACCGAAGGCTCCGGCAGCCGGCAAAATCCCATTCCCTCCGCCACCGGTAAAAGCGGCTCATGCTTCAGCTTCTTCTCTGTCCGTCCCTCCACCTGCACCCGCGCCTGCTCCCGAGCCCGTTCATATCCTGCCTTCGACCCGTTTTTCGGCCGCTCCCTCAGCGGAATCGGTAGCACCGCCAGCTTCGCCATCGTCTCCGCGTTCCACACTTCAAATTGATCCCTCTGCTGCCGCCGGATTCCCGCCACTAGTGACAGATGATCATCCGCACGCCGCCTCGCGTCGCACTCCTTAAACCACCGGCACACATTGCAGTGCTCTACTGGCTCCGGATATGTTTTAGGCTCGGCGCCCTTTCCCGTAGGGACCACCTTCCGAGGCGGTCCGCCACCGATCGCACGAGCGAGCCTGCCCTTTACATGACGGTAATACGCCGCATACTCCGACACGCGATATTTCTCCCCCGCAAACCCTTCGCCTGGCGGCACAACCCACAAAAGCTCCGGCATCGTCCCCTGAATCTTCCCAAGCAAGTCTGAATACAGCGACAGTTGCAGAATCGTCGTCGCCTTCGTCTCGCGCGCCAGCTTCGTATCCACCACTTCGTAGGACCACTTCCAGCGCTTGCTCGGTTTCTCCACCCGCCGGAGCACATCCGGCCGTCCAAACCACTCCGCGTCGCTGAGCGACCCCTGCGCGATCACTTCAGCCCCGCGTTCCATAAGCGCCAGAGTCTCCGCCAGCAACCGCCCTTCATCTTTGTGATCGATCTGCCCTAAGTTTTCGACTGCCAACCCCAACCCCGAAAGATGCGCAAGGTACGCCGCCTCATGCCGCAGCCCCAGTTCCTGAATCACCTTCAGGTCTGGCGCAGCCCAATCCGGTGCGGCTCGCTCGCCTCGCGCCACCTGCAAATCCAGCGCGGTCAGGTGCCGGCATGCGAGGTGATTGCTCAGGTCTGACCCCGCAAGTCGAATTTGCTGCCCAACAGTCTTCATAGGATGAAAGCTTAAACTAGTTCCTCACCGCCGGCGGGTGGCGCACTCTTGATCCTATAGAATAGAACGCCTCTGGTAAGCCTAACCTTGTGGTGCCTACGATCTATAGAATCCTACAAACTGTACAAAAGTGAACAGTACGTGCCCTTGATAGTCTCTACGCTCCAAGGCCAGAGATCCAAATTGGAAATTCCGGTTTAATTGCCAACCCCAGGCTAATACTCGGCGATGTTCTAAAGGCAAAGGATGGAGAAAAAGCATGTTTCACTTGATCTGGTACGTTCTCATTGGGCTAATCTCGGGGGTTATCGCGAAAGACGTCATGCACGTGCACATTGCGATTTTCTGGACGGTCGTGCTAGGCATCATCGGAGGGATCATCGGCGGCGCCGTTACCCACATGTTTTCACGCCCGACAAACGAACGATATCATCCTGCCGGCCTCATTTTTTCCACACTGGGCGCGATCCTAGTCCTCTTCGTTTGCTATAAGCTGAATATCCATTTTCCTGCGGTCTAACCACGTCTTATCCCCTGTGAGTGCCTGGCGGGCGGCGCATTCTTGATCCTACCCTCACCGTGAACCAAGATAGTTGGAGTCGCAGTTTTGTGTATGTCCGTGTTGAAATGCTGAAGTGCGATGCAACATAAAACCAGGGTAAAATCAAACCAGCGATGTCATACGAACTCATTGAACGGGCTGACGAGTTACAACCGCAGGCGGGTTCGAGTCGCTCGGGCGGTCCACCACGAAAATCAAGTCTGGCTGGTGTGCTTAGTCCACAAAACTGCCCCCAATGTGGCCAGCGGTTTCCGTCCAAAACAGAAGAATCCGCCATGAGGAAAACTCGCGCCAAAGACTCTGACGAATGGGAAAAGCTACGTCAGAAAATAAGCAATAGGGTGTGTACGTGCCTGGAGCCGTCGAGCGCCTGACTTTAAACCGTCGCTTTATCCGCCAGGCCCACGAATAGATAGCCGGCGCCCTTGCACTTCGGGCATTCTTTATTGCGGTAATATCCGGTTGCCTGACAGTGTGTACATTCGTTCCAATCAGATGCTTGGATCGCAACAGCGTTAATGCCAGTGCAGCGTTGTTTGCCGCTGGTTCTGCAACAACGGCCGTTTACAACTCTAATGTTGTAACCAGCACCGCCGCACTCGGAACAAGACGTAACAGGCAGTTCTCGCTTCATTCCCTGATGATACGCCTCCGCCGGTGCATTCACCTGTTCCATACGGCACGCCCCATCCTCGCCCGCCAGGGCAGCCCGCCCATTCCACTAGACAAGCCAGAGAGCCCGGCGGGTTTGCTTTCAACCTTCAACTTTCAACTGTCGACCTTTAGCCTCTCCCGTATCCCCCTCCATCCGAACCACTTAAAGTTATCCTTGACTAATAGTACCAATATGCTATAATACTCAATGTAGTCGGCGCGACTCTTTCGTGCCTTGCCTCCCATGGGCGCCCAGCAGATAGTCCTTCAAGCTCCCCCAAGACTTTCCCATCCCAGACCGTTACTTTCTCGCCAATACCCCACATCCATAAGTCCTTTGTTTGGCTCACTTACGCACACTGCGCATCTCTCTCATTCTTCACCACTTACGCGTCCTTTGTTTTCATACGCTTACGCACTCTCTGGCACTACCTAAAGACTTAACTCCTCTCTTTTCAAACACCCCCGCACTCTTCTGCCGAAAAGCGGGGGTGGTAGGCGAGCGCGTCCCCAGTTTCCTGTTCCAGGTGCGCCCCGTGGCGATTCGACCGGCGCGGTTTCCGCGAAGAGAACTCGCCCCGCCCCTGACGCTGCGACTCTTGGACTCTTGGACTCTTGGACTTTTCGACGCTCCGACGTTTCTCTCCCTCCCGCACCTCTAACTCCCGTAGAATCATCCCCCAGAGCAACCGCCAACATGCCCCCGTCCCCCATGCCCGGCCAAACTCCCGTCTACGAGGACTACGCTCGCTGCATCCACTGCGGCCTTTGCCTCAACGCCTGCCCAACCTACCGCCTCTGGAATCTCGAAGCCGATTCCCCCCGCGGCCGCATCCACCAGATGATCCACGTCGAGTCAAAGCAACAGCCCATCACCGACTCCTTCGTCGACCACATCGACAAATGTCTCGACTGCCGCGCCTGCGAAACCGCCTGCCCCTCCGGCGTCGAGTACGGCAAACTCGTCGAGCACGCCCGCGCGCGCATCGATCTCGAATACGAGCGCCCCTGGTTCTCCCGCGTCGTCCGCAACTTCGTCTTCCACGAGTTGCTCCCCAATCCCCACGTCATCACCGATTTCGCGCGCATTTTTCGTCTTTACCAGCGCTCCGGCTTGCAAGCCATTGCCCGCGCCATCGGCGTCCTCCATCTTCTCGGCCTCTCCGAGCGCGAACGTTTTCTCCCGCGCATCGACGACCATTTTTTCTACCGCCGCTATGGCTGGAGCTACCCCGCCGCCGGCCCGCGCCGCGCCCGCGTCGCTTTCTTCGCGGGATGCGTCGCCAACGTTACTTTCTCGCAGCTCAATGAAGCCACCATCCGCGTGCTCACTGCCAACGGCTGCGAAGTCGTTGTCCCCAAAGGACAACTTTGCTGCGGCGCCCTCGCCGCGCACGCCGGAGTCCGCGATGCTGCCCGTGAACTCGCGCAAAAAAATCTCGCCGTTTTCCTCCGCGAAGATTTCGATGCCATCATCACCAACGCCGCCGGCTGCGGCTCCACGCTCAAAGAGTACGACCATCTTTTTTCCCCTGACCAACCAGAATTTGAACAAGCCCGCGCCTTTTCCAAGAAAGTTCGCGACGTCACCGAATTCCTCGTCTCCCTCGGCCTTACCGCAAAACTAAAACCGCTTCCGCTCCGCGTCACCTATCAGGATTCCTGCCACCTCCTCCATGGACAAAAAATCCGCGAAGCTCCGCGTACCATTCTGCGGGCCATACCCAAACTAGATTTTGTGGAATTGCCCGACTCGGAAATCTGCTGCGGCTCCGCCGGAATCTACAACGTCACACAAACCGAAACATCTTTGCAATTGGTCGCCGAAAAAATGCACTGCGCCCAATCCACTCGCGCCCCGATTATCGCCACCGCCAATCCCGGCTGCCTCTTGCAGCTCCGCGCCGGAGTCAGGATTCACCGCACCAGCCAGCAAGTCCTCCACGTCGTCGAACTCCTCGACCGGAGCATCCGCGCATGACGACTCCATGCTCCACTCCGCGCGGCCACCTTCACGTGCCGTGCCCCGTCTCTTTGCGGCGTACTTTCGTTCCTGCTCCATTCTATTTCGCCCCCAGAAACGGCAGCGCCCTCCTCGCGGCGATGGGGGCTGCTGCGAAAAGGGCGTGCCGTCTTCAGGAGAGAAGATCGTTACTTCAAAAAATTAATTTTCCGACGGCGGTGCGGCCTGCGGCGCCTGCTTCATCCCACGCCGGCCCATTCCGTGCTGCTGCACGGTGTAGTCCGACGGCACGGCAAACAGCGACGCCGGCTGTTCGCCGCGCTGAATATTCGTCAGCGTATAGCTCGTTTCCCCGAATCGTGGATCGCTTCTCTTGCTCATCACCACCATTTGCAAATCGTTGGAGTACCAGTGTTCGGAGACGATCAAAATCGGTTTCTCGTTTCCGATCTGTCCCACTGGAATCGTCCGCGTATACCGCGTTCCCTGCGCGCTCATTCCCGCGATCATCTGCGTGCCCAGGTCTTCCTTCTTCAGCGATCCGTCGGCCAGCTCTTTTTGCATACGCGCCTCGAACTTGTCAGCGAAGCCTCCGCCGTTCTTTTTGTGCCGCGCCCCCCCCAACGACATTTGTCGCGCAATTTTTTGTTCCGGCTCGAGCGAATAACCTACCTTCGCCACCGGATCATGGATCACTACGAACGAACGCGGCTTCCCTGCTTGCGCCAGCATTCCAACGGACGAAAAGTTTACTTCCTTGCGGAAACGCCCCTGGCTGTCGCGGAAAAGATTCGTCTGCGTCTTGCGTGAGATTTGGTTGCCGTCCGAAAGCGACTGCGTCGAAACGGATACCGCGACCGCGCTGAACGGCGCGCCCGTAACGATTTTCCCGCCGTGCATTCCCGCAAAACCCAGCAGTTCGATTTTGTCGCCCATCGGCGGAGCCATCATGTCGCCGCCGGGGCCGCCATGCATCATCACGTCGCCGCGCGGAGGCGGCGGGGGTGCCTCTTGCTGTGCCCGCGCCACGCCGGCGCTCGAAACCAAAATCCCACCGAGGATCAAGCTCATAAAAATTCTGCGATTCATTTATTCCTTCTCCTCTTCTCTCCCGATCTGTTGTGAACTTTTTGTTGCGGCGATTTCAGCAACGGCGCACTTTAGGCGTGCCATCCCGGCCGCGAGCCAAACTCCGGTCTGCTTCCATTCCGTGCGTACCGCCGGTTTTAGCTTTTCCCACAACGCCGTCGCTCCCAAGGGTCCATCCGTTTCCGGAACGCAACGTTCGCGATCCTTCGGCCTCGCGCATCCCGCCACTATTGCGGCAAGCGCACTGCTTGCGGCAATCCGTCGTTTCCGACCAGCAGGTCCACCTGGATCCATTCGCCGGCGCGATCTTCGTTCACGGGCAAGCCCAAGGCACCCAGCGCGCCGCGCTGCATTCGAACGCGCACGATGTCCGCATCGTCCAAGTCGGTTTGCAACACCCCAGGCAGCATCGTGAAATCATTCAACTCATTCTCGGCAACCAGTGTTTCGGTTTCTGCGGCATTCGAATCCGCGGTTTCGAATGATTTTTGCGACGGAAGGCCGGATCCTCCGTTTTGATTTGTGCCCGAAAGATTGCCTGCGGCTTGCAAAGTTTTCAGATGTGCATTTGGAGAATCCTGCTGGCTCAAGCGCCAGTCTCTCCAGCTTACAGCGCCGACGAGCAGCGCTGCTGCCGCCATAGCCCACGCTGCGATCACCGCCGTACGCCGTGTCTTCACGGTGCGATGTTGCGTCCGGAACTCCTGCCGCAGCCGCATCTCGACGCGCGCGGGGGTTTCCGCTGCGGCGGTCGCATCCGCAAACAAACGCAGTTCCATACGAGCGGCCAGCCAGGAATCCTGCAGCGCCGCGCACCGCGAACAGGTTCCGGCATGCTCGAGCGCACCGGAACGATCAACTTCGCTCAATGCCGCGTCGCGTTCCGCGTCTAATCCAATCGCTTCAAATTCTTCGCACTTCATCTTGTACTTCCCTCGTAAATCCACAAACTGACTATCGAGCAACGCTGGCGCGCCGCGGCATGTCGCGCAACATTTCCAGTTTTGCCAGAAGTAGAGCGCGCCCGCGATGCAATCGCGAACGAATCGTTCCGATGGGGCATCCCGCGGCCTGCGCCGCTTCTTCGTAGCTCATCTCTTCCAACTCGCAGAGCACCACGGCTTCGCGAAACTCCGCAGGCAGCTCCAGCACTGCGGCTCGTACTTGACTCCGCCGTTCGCGCGATTCCGCCCAATTTGCCGGCGTAAAGACATCCTGCAAGACAATTCCGGAGCCGGTGCCATCCTCGTTCTTTTCTTCCAGGGAAACTTCCCGCGGCCGCCGTTCCAGATGTTTCATTACGCGGTTTCGCGCAATTCCGTACAAAAACCCTCCCAGAGTTCCGCGCGTCGCATCGTATTTTTTTGGGTCGCGCATCAAAACCATGAAAACATCCTGCACAATTTCTTCCGCGGCCCAGGCGCTTCCGGTCATACGCAGTGCAAAGCGATACATCGCTGCCTGGTGCTGCCGGTAGAGAAGAGTGAAGGCCTCTTCATCACCCTTGGCAGCCCGCCGCAACAGAACGTCGTCTCTGTCGTGCTCAGCGATCCGCATCTCCTGATAAGACGTTCCGCGTGCCTTAAATGGGTATTCCCCGTGTCGCATCGAGAAGTTCCCCAGACGGGAACAGCAGTCAAGATGCAGATATGCTAAGATCCATCCAGACTGTGGGGGATCTGGCGGTTTGGCTCTATCCCGGAGGGTTATCCATGTTGCAAAGATCGCTCGTCAGCTTCTTTGCTTTGATCGCAGTTCTCTGGATATCCAGCTTCTTTTCAGGCGTTTACGCATTCATCGCAATCATTTTGCTTTGGCAAGGCGTGCAGCAGCTAACTAAGAAGTTTCTATGGCGACTCCCGTTCTTTAGGGTTTATAGTGATTTCCAGACATTGAATTTGTCCGGTCGATGACTTCCTTGTATTCGAGAACCCCTTAGATAAAAGGCTGTCCTTCGCTTCTACGCTATGCTCAGCTCTTTTTCTCAGGCTTGAACATGCCGGCGGCAACTTTGGTTACGAAGCGGCGCGGTACGAGACGTTCGCCGTGGGCGCCGAGATAATTTCCGAGTCCGGAAATCACGTAGCTCTTCCCGGCCGCGAGCGCCTTTAGGCCGGTGCGCGCGACCTTTTCAGCAGTCTCTGCGTTCTTCTTGAATTTTTCCTGGCCGGAAACGATGTGGAATTCAGACTCGGTTGAACCGGGACATAGCGCGCACACGCGGATTCCGTATGGTTTCATCTCTTCGGCGAGGCCTTCCGCGAAGAGGAGATCGAACGCTTTTGTCGCCGCGTAAGTGGAAATATAGGGAACAGCCTGGAACGACGCGGTCGAAGCCAGAATGAGCACGTCGCCGCGACGCCGCGCCACCATTTCCGGCAAGTACAACCGCGTGAGGTGCACCACTGCGCTGCAGTTGACATGCACCATATCCAACAAACGTTTCGTCTCTACCGCCGGGACTTCGCCGTACTGGCCAAAGCCGGCGTTATTGATCAGCAGATCGATCTCGATTCCTTTTTCCCTGGTGAAGGCAAATATTTTCTCGGGCGCACTCGGCTCCGTCAAATCCGCAACAAACACTTCGGCCTTCACGCTGTGTTTCGCCATCAAAACTTTCGCGAGCTCCTCCAGGCGGTCTTTGCGCCGGGCGGTGAGAACCAGATGAGTTCCTCCAGCCGCTAGTTCTTCCGCCAGCGCTACTCCGATTCCTGCGCTCGCTCCTGTCACCAAAGCCCATTTCCCGCGCCACGCTGCCGTCATCTTTTTTTCCTTATTTGTCTGGTTCTTCGTTCTTCGTTCTCCACATGGCGTCCCGCACACGCCCGCCTTCGCGCTTGATGCGGTCCATCAACCTGCGCGCCCAGACAAATTCCGCCGCGAGCAAGCCCAGGCCAAGGAAAATCACGAGCATCCCGGGTCCCGGAGTCACCAGCATCACCACGCCTGCCAACAACAAAGTGAATCCAGCGATAACGAGGAAGATTCGGCGGACCTGCTCGACCGTGCGGAGGATCATCAATGCTTAGGATAACGGATTTATGGCGGAGAGAGTGGGATTCGAACCCACGGTAGGGGTTAACCTACACACGCTTTCCAAGCGTGCGCCTTAAACCGCTCGGCCATCTCTCCGGCGATGGAAACGACGTTACCAATTTAGCAGAAACTTAAGGCTCGCGCACAGGATGCCACGCTATTCGTGGGCGAAGTACGATTGCTGGATGATTTGGGCGGTCTCACTATTCTTGGCCCACCAAGCTAGCCACATTCTTTTGCTCCCAGGTTTGCCGGTGATTTCGGGAGGCGATGCGACCATTTTGGCCAAGGTGTTGGTGATGGCCTGGTCGTGGCCCACTTTCATTCGGGGAGCATTGCGGCCGTCATTTTTGTAGTCCGGATATTCGGAAAGAAAATTCGCCCCTTTCAGGCTTTCGATCAGCGCTTCCACCGCTTTCCTGCCGCCGATGTACTGCATTTTGATCACGGCATCGAAGCAGCCGGGGCTTTCCAACTCGTCCGCGATGGCTTTGAATTCTTCCACGTCTCCCAGCTTTGCCAAGGCCGCTTGCGCGCGACCGCGGACCGTATTTATCCCGGACGCACGAAGCCTCTGGTCACCGAGTTGGGTCAGTTTTCGGAGGGCTGGCATCGTCTGCGAATTCCCGGCGGCACCCAAATCGAGAATCGCTTCCGGGAAGCCCCATTCAAATTTTCTGGCGAGGCACTGCAGATAGGGATCCTGCAAGTCGCCGCTGATGACGAGAGTGAGAGGCTTTCCCTTGTTTTGTTCCCACCAGGCGGCCCATTTCTCGAGGGTCACTGTGGGGACCCCACTTGTTTCGGATGGCGGATTCTGGAGCGCGAGAGACAATCCATCGACAATCGCGTAGCGCACATCGCTGCCGTAATCGCCCATATTCACATAGAGCGAGTTGTCGGTAAGGTGCGCAACAAGAAACGTCATGAGAATCGCGATGGATTGGTCGTTCGCGGCACGAAGAAGCTTGCCAGTGGCCCAGCCACCATGTTGCGTGCGATTCATTTCCTGCTCCAATTTCTGGAGGGCTTCCTCGTCGCCCAGTCGTGCCAGGCTGGTTTGGGCGGCACCCGGGATGTCATATTCGGGCATTCCTGGTTTGGAAATGCGGCGCAAAGCTGGGATTAAGGAATTCCCGCCAATGGCGCCCAAACGGTAGATGACATTGCGATCTGGTCCGGGGACAGAATGTTTTGGATCGTCCAGGACGAACTGAGCAAACTGGTCACCGGCTTGCATGATTTTTGCGATTAATTCGGCTTCGTTCACGTCGCCGCGCGGGCAGACTTGGGCGGAGGCGCGCCCCGCGGTGAAGGAAAAGAAAACCAGGAAAAGCACTGGCGGCACACGCTTGAATCGCTTGTTCACTGCGAACTCACCTCTGACGTTAGAACGATTCTCACAGGAAAACTTGCGTGAGACGGCGCTCTTGCGAGCCGTTGGAAGCGTAAGAGATAGGAGGACCTAGCGGCTCGGCACTGGCGTCACAATTCTGTTATTCGTAGCGCAGGGCTTCGACGGGATCGAGGCGGGCGGCTTTAATGGCGGGATACATGCCGAAGAAGAGGCCGACGCTCATGGACATGCCGACAGCCAGAAGAACAGACCAGAGGGGAATGGAAGAAGGAAGACTTGGCACCGCAAGATGAATGAGCAGACTGATCGCACCGCCGAGCAACACACCGATAACGCCTCCTGAACCGGTGAGCACGATGGCTTCGGTCAAAAACTGCCATATGACATCGCGCCGGCGGGCACCGATGGCTTTGCGCACACCAATTTCGCGGGTGCGCTGCGTGACGGACATCAGCATGATGTTCATGACGCCCACGCCGCCGACGAGAAGTCCGATCGAGCTAACCACGAAAATCAAGAGAGCAACGGATTCCGTTATCTGGCGGAACTGATCCGCAATCTGCTGGGCGCTGGAGATGCCGAAATTATCCGGCTTGCTGTAAGGCACGTTTCTGCGGCGGCGCAGCACGCCGCGGATTTGATCTTCAGCTTCGAGCATGAGGCCCGGGTAGGCGGTGGCGCCGATGAAATGCTCGTCATCCTGAGGATGGTGCTTGCGATAGGTGCGATACGGAACCATGACCGCTTTGTCCGCGGATTGATCCTTGACGACGCCGCCCTTGCGCGGTTCGAGAACGCCGATGACTTCGTAGGACGCGCCTTGGATCAAAATAGGTTTGCCCAAGGGTTCGACATCCGGATACAGCGCCTTGGCAATGTCCGGCCCGATCACGGCGACGTCCGCGCGGTGCATGTTTTCCGCTTCGCTGAAGAAACGACCTGTGCGTGGCCGGGAGTTGAAGACCTCTTCGTTCGAAGGCAGCGTGCCGTTGTAGTCGATGCCGGAGACTTCCTTGCTGAGATACCGCGCGGTGACGGGGCCACGGTCGGGGCCATCGAAGTCAATATGAGGAAAAACGCTGGCGGTGACGGCGCGCACGGCCGGGCAGAGTTCCCGGATGGCCTCGGCATCCTCCAAGGTTAGCGGTTTGCGGGCGCGTTCCTCGGGCGTCAGCCGGCCTGCATGGATTCCCGGATCGAAACGAAAGATAAACAGCGTTTCCGGGCCGTAGTCGTCGAGGTAGGCATTCACGCTGCCGTAGACACCGACGAGGATGGAGACCACGGAGAGCAACGCGGTGATGCCGATGACCACACCGAGAACGGTGAGAAATGAACGCATCTTGTTCTCGCGCAGTGTGGTGAGCGCCATTTGCGCGTTTTCGCCAATGTTCATTCCCATGCGGATCTCATCTGGCGCTAGGCTTCCTGCCGTAGTGCTTCGATGGGTTGAAGCGCTGCGGCCTTTTTAGCGGGATAGACGCCGAAGAATACGCCAACGGAGGCGGAAATGAATTCGGCGAGAAGCACGGCGGAAAAAGGCACGGACATGGGCACGGAGGTCAACGCCTTGGTCAAGCCGGAGATGGTATAAGCGACGGCAACGCCGATGGCGCCGCCAATCGCGGCCATCACCGCCGCTTCCATCAGGAATTGCAGCATGATGTCCGTGCCGCGCGCGCCCAAAGCTTTACGTATGCCGATTTCGCGAGTGCGTTCGGTGACGGTGGCCAACATCACGTTCATGATCACCACTCCGCCGATGACCAGGAAGACAGAGACGACGCCCACCATGGCGGTGGCGATGACCCCGGTGAGATTTTTCCAGAGCTCCATCAGCGTCGCTGAATCGAAGATGCCAAAGCTATCCTTTTCATTGGGAGACAAGTGGCGGCGCGCGCGCATAATGACTCGCGCTTCGTCCTGCGTTCGCTCCATCCACTCCGCATCGCGTGCCTGAATGTTGATCCAAATTCCATCATAGGCCCCGTACATCTTGAAATAGGTCTGAATGGGGATGTAAGCAAAATTGTCCTGCGACTGGCCAAGGACCGAGCCGATGGCTTTGGCGACGCCGACTATCTGGAAGGGCCGGCCGTCGATGAGCACTTCGCGGCCCACGGGGTCGACGTTCGGAAACAGTTTAATGGCGAGATCGTTGCCGATCATGGTGACCTGGGCGCGGCTCTGGTCGTCGCCATCGGAGATGTAGCGCCCATCGGCCGGTTCGACGATGTCGATTTCACCCATGTTGGCGGTGACGCCGCGAATGTTGCAGTCCTCGAGGCTTTGTGAGCCGACGCGCACTTTGCCGCCGGTGCGCAGCTCAACGCCGAGACGGAGCGGCAGCTTCATGTTTTCGCGCAGCGATTCGTAATCATCCCAGGTCACCTTTTTGTTGCGGCGATTGGCCTTTACGTATTCTTCGACGTCGGTGATGATGGGAAAGCGCGTGAGCAGAAAGACATTGGAGCCGAGATTGGCGACGCGGTCAGCAATATAACGGTCGACGCCGGAAATCAGCGCAACCACAACGATCAGGGTGGAAACGGAAAGGATGATGCCCAGCAGCATCAGGAAGGAACGCATCTTGTGCGCGCGCAGGGTCTCCAGCGCCACGCCGACCGGTTCACGAAGCGGCACACGCCGTCTCATCGATGCGTCCTCACACTGAATTCTACGCTCCAGCGAGGCAAAAGGTTTCCGGGAATTGACCCGCGGCGCGCGCTTGGGAACCGCTGCGCGGCTCTGCTACAATTCTAGAAACAATTCCGGGATCGTCTAATCGGTAGGACATCAGCCTTTGGAGCTGAGTATCCTGGTTCGAGTCCAGGTCCCGGAACCAACCTTCTCCCGCCGGCACGCAAAAACAAACTACGCTTCGCCGAACTGCGACCTGGGATGCGTTGGCTTACTTGGTTGGTTGTAGTGCAGGAAGAGGAGTTACAGCGCCTAGCGCAAGCACGGCAATCAGCTGTTCTCTAAATCGCGCTTCTTGCCATAGCGCAGCGCCAGACCGAAGCCCAGCGTCATGAATCCAATCGGAGGGACAATCAGCACGGCCACGCCCCTGCCAATGGCCTTTTGGCCGTCCTTGGTAGTAGCGGCCACGGCGTTGCGGCACATCGCGCAGCCCTGACTGAACGCCGGTGAGGCGCCCAGGAAAAGGGATAAGACTAGAAGTGCGGCGCGAAGCTTCATTTCACTCCCAGAGTGCGAATGCGCAGAGCGTCCCAGAAAAAGAAAACCGTCATGATGATCAGACAGCCGACCACGGAACACATTGTAGCCCACTTCATGACCGACTTTTCATATTTCAGATGCATGAAGTAGCCGATAATCAGCGCGGCCTTCACAAAGGACAAACCGAGCAAGATGGTCAGCATCTTGACCGGCTCCATGTTCTGATATGTCAGATAGACCTCGATGGCGGTCATCACCAGCAGCGCGCCCCAGACGTAGAAGAAAAGCGCTTTGGTGTGATGGCGCTGCTCTTCGGCGGCGCGTTCTGCAAGAGCTACTTGAGTGGCATCCATATGTCTCCAGCTCCTAAATCTTCGCGGACATCAGATAGACCAACGGGAAAATGAACATCCACACGAGGTCGACGAAGTGCCAGTACAATCCGGCGACTTCCACGTCGGACGAATCGTAAACCTTGGGCTTCAGCCACAGGATAATCGAGATCACGATGGCGGCGATCAAGAGCACATGCGCGCCGTAATGAAACGGGCTATACGACGGCGTCAGCAGCCATGCCGCCAGCCAGAGGGCAAACAGGATGGGAATAAATTTGCGCCGCAACGCCACCACACCCAAATAAACTACGCCAAGCGTCACGTGCAGCATGTGCATGCCAGTGAGGGTGAAGAACGTGGAGCCGAACAGCGGCACGGTTTTGGAGACGTTGGCGAATTCGCTGGCAGCTTCGTGGCCCGGGACGGGTGGAAACAGGGGTAGGGTCAAGCCTTCCGCGATCAGATTGGTCCATTCGCGGCCGTGAAGAACGATGAATCCGATGCCGCAGGCCATGGTTGCGAGCAGCCAGAGTGTCTGAGCTTTGGCATTGCGGTCCACCGACGCGCGCACTGCGAGCACCATGGTCAGCGAACTGGTGAGCAGGAACGCGGTCATGATTGTTGCGTTGATGATGCTTTGGGAATGGAAGGGCGTTGGCCAGCCTTCCGTCGAGATGCGACCGTAACTGTAAGCGTAGAGCAGCGCGCCGAACGTCAGCGAATCGGAGAGCAGAAACAGCCACATCCCGATTTTCTTGGAGTACGTCCCAAATAACGACGGCTCGTACTCGGACGGGATGTCGTGCATCACAGAATCAGCCATGCGTTCGGCCTCCTGGTCAAAATCGCTTGCTTAGCCGGCAAATTCCATCAAACACAAAATGTAAATCCACAGGGCGGCCATGAAATGCCAGTACCACGCCGTGACGTCCACCACGATGCTGCGCCGCGTCAAGGAGATTCCCAGAAACGAAGCGAAACCCGCGATGAACAGCGCAAGCACGCCACCCATCAAGTGCACGGCATGCGTCCCGGTCAACAAATAAATGAAAGAGCTGCTCGGCGTGGTGGCGACATAAAAACCATTTGCGGCCAGCTGCTTCCAGGCCGTCCATTGGCCGAAGAGAAAAACGACTCCGAGGACAAGGGTGATCGACAGCCAGGGCACGCTCATCTGGCCGCCGGCGGAAGCTCTCGGAGGAGTTTCTCCCGTCGCGAGCGCAGCCTGGACTTGCCCTCTGCTCTGCCGCCGCGCCAATTCCATAAACAAACTGCTCAGCACCAGCACAGCGGTGTTGAGCAACAACAGTTTCGGCAGGGTTACTGGAATCCAGTCCTTCACCAGTGTCGCAGTACGCGGGTCCAGGCTGGGCAAACCCTGTCGCACCACGTACGCGCTCGTAAAGGAAACAAACAGCATCAGCACCGGCGTTAGGACCACCAGCAGCCCGAGCCGCGCCCGGCGCAACCGTGTGGCATAGTCCGGTAGCGCGGGAGCAACAATCGTCGCGGTGGTGGTGAACGTGGCCATCGGTGGCTTAGTGTGCCGGCTCGATTTCCGGATCGGTCTGCATTACGAAATCGCGCGGGGCGCCGGGCACGCTGTACTCATATGGCCCGTTGTGGACGACCGGCGTTTTCCCACCGAAATTGTCGTGCGGCGGCGGCGTGGCTGTAGTCCATTCGAGCGTGGTTGCTTCCCAAGGATTGTCGACGGCCTTCTTCCCCTTAAACATGCTCCAGAAAAGATTGACCAGGAAGATTAACTGTCCCGCGATGGTGATGAACGCCGCGTAGGTGATGAACTTCTGCAGAGGAATCAGGTTGTGAAGATAGGCGACCTCGGTCATTTGCGAATAGCGCCGCGGCATTCCCGCCATGCCCAGATAATGCATGGGCATGAAAATCGCGTATGTCCCGATGAAGCTGAACCAGAAATGCCACTTCGCCAGCGACTCGCTCATCATGCGGCCGAACATCTTCGGGAACCAATAATAGGTCGCGGCAAAAATCCCGAAGATGGACGCCACACCCATGATCAAGTGGAAGTGCGCCGGCACGAAATAAGTGTCATGCAACTGAATATCGAGCACGGGCTGCGCCAGGAACGGGCCGCTGATTCCGCCGGTCACGAAGAGCGAAACGAAGCCGATCGCAAAGAGCATGGGAGAACTAAATCGTATTCGCCCATGCATGATGGTGCCAAGCCAGTTAAAGGTCTTGATGGCCGAAGGCACGCCGATTCCCATCGTCATGATAGAAAACGCAAAAGCGGTATAGGGACTCATGCCGCTCATAAACATGTGATGGCCCCAAACCATGAAACCGAGGAAGCCAATTGCAAGGATGGCGTAGACCATCGCCTTGTAGCCGAAGATCGGCTTGCGCGAGAAAACCGAAAGCAACTGCGAACACATGCCCATGGCCGGAAGAATCGCGATGTAAACTTCAGGATGCCCGAAGAACCAGAAGAGGTGCTGCCACAAGAGCGGCGAACCACCTTTGTGACCGGTGAGCTGCCCGTTGATGGTGGTCAGCGGCACAAAAAAGCTGGTGCCCAGATTGCGATCCATCAGCAGGAGAATTCCGGCCGAGAGCAGCACGCCGAACGCCAGCAGACCTAGAATCGCGGTGACGAACCACGCCCACACCGTCAACGGCATGCGCATCATAGTCATGCCCTTGGCGCGCATATCCAGCGTGGTGGTGATGAAGTTCAGCGCGCCCATCAGCGCGCCGAGGCAGAAAATCGCGATGCTGGTAATCCACAAGTCTGCGCCAAGTCCTTCACCGGGCCCCGCGGATTGGATGGCACTTAGCGGTGCGTAGCCCGTCCAGCCATGCAGCGGAGCGCCTCCCGCCACAAAGAACGCCGCGATCATCACGATGAACCCGAGGAGAGTTGTCCAGAACGAAAGCATGTTCAGAACGGGGAACGCCATGTCCGGCGCGCCAATCTGAATTGGTAAGAAGTAGTTCCCAAAGCCGCCCTGCGGCGCGGTGGTCAGCACGAAGAAAACCATGATGGTGCCATGCATGGTCACGAGAGTGAGGTACGTTTCCGGCTTGATGTCCCCCACAAGCGGCAGCGCCAGCGTGGGCCAGATCAAGTGGATGCGCATCAGCAGCGAAAGGAACATGCCCACAAACACGGCGACCAATGCGAGGAAGTAATACTGGAGGCCGATGACTTTGTGGTCGAGACTGAATACCCACTTTCGAATGAAGCCTTGAGGGGCCGCGTGCGCGTGTGCTTCTAGGGCAGCCGAATCATGAGTAGACATGGTTATTGCTTCTCCGCCTCCCGTGCCGCCAACCATTTATCGAACTCGTCCTGGGTCACCACTTTCACGATGCCGTGCATCTTGTAATGACCGAGCCCGCAAAGCTCGGCGCAAAGAATTTCGTAGTCTCCCGTCTGGATTGGCGTGAAGTGCATGTGGATCGCCAGTCCGGGCACGGCGTCCTGCTTGAAGCGCATTTGAGGAACAAAAAAACTATGGATGACGTCGTGAGCGCGCAGGATCACTTCGACCTGGCGATTCACCGGCACGACCATCACACCGGAAACGACGTCGTCCTTGGAGGCGGGATCTTTGGTATCGAGGCCCAGCGCAGCTTCACCACCGGCCGACGCATCTTCAAGTTCCGGTTTCGTCGCGCCAAACTGTCCATCCGGCCCGGGATAGCGGAAGTACCACGCGAACTGCATGCCGGTCACTTCCACGCGCATGGCGCTGGCTTCCGCCGGATCGAATCGCTCCGCGGCCCACAGCGGATAGGTGGCCAAATTCAACCCAACAAACAAAATCGTCGTCAGCAGCGTCCACACAACTTCCAGCTTGGTGTTTCCGTGTGAGTACGCCACTTTCTTGGCGCCGCCGCCTTCGCGGAAACTCCATACGAGGTAGCCCAGCGCCAGCTGGGCGGCCACAAATACCGCTCCCATGAGAATGTACGTGACGGTGAAATGATGATCGATGCCGGCGGCCGATGCGGAGGCCCCCACTGGCAGCCACCAGGTCTTGGCGATGAAAAAATACGTACTGACCAGGGTGATCAGCCAAATTACCAGCAATAGAACGAGGCCCATTGCGCGAGACCTCCAGGATTTATTTCTCCGCCTTCCCCACGAAGGCGCCGAACCAAAATCCCAAAATCAAAAGCGCGGGACGCAAACCGGGGCGAGTCTACCACAGCTTTTTCCCCGCGCAAGCAGCTTCTTGCAGTTCTTTTTTCTTTTTGTCCTGACTCGCGCCGGGCCGTACGGCAAATCTTTCCTCAGAGATCATTGCAATCACGCATTGACGAAATTTTTTGTTTTGAGTAATATCCGTTTCGTTTCCTGGGGGGTCCGCTGAAATGTTGAGGGCCTCACGATGTTTTCGAACTACACTTCTCCAATCCGACGGGCCCCTGACGCTCGCAGCGGACGCGCTGTTCCTTACTTTTTCCCCACTCCCCACCGAAAGTTTTCTGCGTGACGCCGCGGCCCTCGGCAATTCCTCCCCCGCTCTTCTCGGATTTCGACACCAGCACGGCTTTCAACAAGCTGGACCGTCCGTGCGAGAGACAAATTTTCTGAAACTGATGCACAGCTCGCGAAACACCTAGTCGAGGAGGTAGCGAATGGCGGGCCCGGAATCCGAAGCGGGTAAACCAAAGCCGGAGGCAGCGAAGCCCGCTGCTGCTGGCGGCGGAGATGCAACCAGGTATGTGGGCACGCCTGCCGTGGGTACGTCGAAAGCCGCGGCCTCCGCGGGATTGGCGACCGTCGGTCCCGCGCCGAGCGAAGTCAACGTGCGTCGACGGCGGCTCGTTTGGGTGACGGTCACAGGATTCCTGGGAGCCTGGTTCATCGCCTTCCTCCGTTTTTTCCTTCCGCGCACGCTGTTCGAACCGCCCACCATCTTCAAGATCGGCTATCCCTCGGATTACGCCCTGGGCGTGGATACGAAGTGGCAGCAGAAATACCGCATCTGGGTGGACCGCACTCCGGATCGCGTCTTTGTCATCTACGCGCGCTGTACGCACCTGGGCTGCACGCCCGATTGGAAGGCCGGCGAAAACAAATTCAAGTGTCCCTGCCACGGCAGTGGTTACGACAGCGAAGGCGTCAATTTCGAAGGGCCGGCGCCGCGGCCAATGGACCGCGCGCACGTGGAGTTCGCACCCGACGGCCAGATTATCGTGGACACTTCGCGGCTCTATCAATGGCCCAAGGGACAACCGAGCCACTTCAGCGATCCGGGATCGTTTTTGCCGGTGTAAGAGCGGGAGCGGCTGGCGCGTTTGAGGTGGCACGCTAGTAGGCACAAAGAGATTCGAACCGGTCCATCAGGGGAGAGCAGACGATGCCTGACGAAGAGAAGAGCCCGAACGGAAAAAATGGCAAGTCTGTCGGCCTCGTCGACCGCATCAAAACCGGCGTCAAGGAAGATTTGGAGTCTCTGAAGACCGATCTGCCCGCCAAAGCCAAAGAGCAAGTAGAACTCCTCAAGAAGCCTTCCAAGACTCAAGTATTTACTTCCATCTTCCGCCACAAGCACGACGAGACGCCGCGCAATCGCGCTCTCGGGGTGCTCTCCAACGTTTTCCTGCATCTGCATCCCGCGAAAATCAATCGCGACTCGGTGCGCTACAGCTACACCTGGGGCATGGGCGGCATCACTTTTTATTTGTTCATCGTGCTGACGCTGACCGGCGTCATGCTGATGTTCTACTACCATCCGAGCAAGGTGCAAGCCTTCCGCGATGTGCTTTATCTCGAGCACGACGTGCCCTTCGGCAAACTCCTGCGCAACATGCATCGCTGGGCCGCGCACTTGATGGTCATCGCCGTCGAGCTCCACATGTTCCGCGTTTTTCTCACCGGCTCGTACAAAAAGCCGCGCGAGTTCAATTGGAACGTCGGCGTAATCCTCCTGGTGCTGACGCTGCTGCTCTCCTTCACCGGCTACCTCCTGCCCGACGATCAGCTCGGCTTCTGGGCCGTCACTGTCGGCACCAACATGGCGCGCGCCACTCCTGGCCTCGGCAATGAGGGCCCGTTCGCTCCGTCTTTTATCACTCCTTATAATGACGTGCGCTTCGGCCTGCTGGGCGGCTCCATCGTGGATGCCAACGCGCTCCTGCGCTCCTACATCTGGCATTGCATCGGCATTCCCATCATCGCTTCCATCTTCATGATTCTGCATTTCTGGCGGGTGCGTAAGGATGGCGGCATCTCCGGCCCCGCCGCCGTGGTTCTCGACTCCGAAGTAAAGGAGGCGAAAAAATAGCCATGGATTGGAAACAACTGTGGGAAATCCTATCCGCTGCGGACAACGTGCCGATCATCGCCATGATTCCGCTCCTGGCGTTTTATATGTACCTCGCCTGGAAACAAGCGCACGCCAATGATCTTTTGATCGAGCAACTCGCCGGCGATGCCGCGCTGGCCAAGACGCATCACCGCAAATCGTGGCCCTTCAAACCCGGCTGGGCAAAAGAAGTCCACGTCTGGCCATTTCTGCTGCGCATCGAATTCCTGGCCGCCATCATCGTCACCATCATTCTGATGGTCTGGTCCATCACACTGAATGCGCCTCTCGAAGAGCCAGCCAATCCCAACCTGACCATGAACCCGGCGAAAGCGCCGTGGTACTTCCTCGGCTTGCAGGAAATGCTGGTGTACTTCGATCCCTGGATCGCGGGGGTGGTCATGCCCACCCTCATCATTGTCGGCTTGATGGTCATACCTTATATAGATACCAATCCGCTCGGCTCGGGCTATTACACCTGGAAGCAGCGCAAGTTCGCCATCGGCACATTTCTCTTCGGCTTCATTATTCTGTGGGTTTCGATGATTTTCATCGGTACCTTCATTCGTGGGCCTGGCTGGCAGTGGTTCTGGCCCGGGCAAACCTGGGATCACAACCGCCTCATCTATGAGGTCAATATCGACTTGCCGGATATTTTTGGTATCACCTCGAACTGGGGCAAGGGTATTTTCGGCGCAATCGTGGTTGGCGGATTCTTCGTGGTAGGCGGGCTGCTGGTTCACGCTTTTTTCCGCCGGAACAACCCGAAAGACTACAAACGCATGAGTCTGCTGCAGTACTCGATCATGATGACGTTTCTTCTCACCATGCTCGGCTTGCCCATCAAGATGCTCTTGCGGCTGCTCTTCCACATCAAGTACGTGTGGATCACGCCGTGGTTTAACGTTTAGGGTTTAGCGTTCAGGAGAAACTGGTGCCCGAGAAGCCCATTCCCGAAGACGATCCAGTAGTCAGCAAATCGCTCGCTCCCCACTATGTGATCTCCATGGTCATCCTGATGGCCACGCTCTTCTGGGCGCTGTGGGACGAAGATTTCGGCCAGCGCCCGTGGAAGAGTTTCCAGCACGAGTGGAAAAGCCGCTACTCCACTTTTCTCAAGAGCGCACGCACGCAATCGGCCGATTCGCAGAAGGAAGTGGAAACCAGCCCCGATTACCAGGCTTTGAAGCAATCCTACGAGAGCGCCAGTCAGGCCGCCGCTCCGCGCATCAAGGAGATCAACGAAAAGCTGCACGAGCTGAGCGCCCAGATTCTGGCGGTGCAAAACGTTTTCACCGACCGCCGTGCTTACGTCAACGCGCTGACCTACAACATCGAGACGGAAACCAGCAAGTCCTCGAAGGAAAGCAAGCAGAAGGAACTCGACGAGTACAAAAAGAAAGTTACCAGCGTCGAGTACCCCGATGGCAGCAAGAAACCCTACAACTTCACGCAACTGGAAGAAGCCTACAACGATCTGAAGAACGAGCGCACCGCCCTCAGCGCCGAACTCGGAGAATTGATCAAGCCGGTCAACGAAAAGAAAGAATTGCTCGACTCTTACGTCACCGACCACATGGTGACGCTGACTCCCACGCAGATGACCGGCCTGCAGGACAAGACGGCGGCCTGGGTGCCGAAGATCATGCAGATCAACATTCCCGATGCCAATATCGTGGATCGTTGCGAATCCTGCCACATGGGAATCCGCGAGCCCGTAAAACTCACGGCCGCCGCCATGACTTTGCGGGGCAAGAAGCCGGACGACTATGCGCATGCTTTCACCAGCCATCCGGAACCCGACCTTCTGAAGATTCACGATCCGGACAAGTACGGCTGTTCTCCCTGCCACCAGGGCAATGGACGCGCCACCACCAGCATCGAGAAAGCTCACGGTACTTACGAACACTGGCTGTGGCCGCTCTTCACCAAAGGAAATCTGGAAGCGGGCTGCCAGACCTGCCACGCCGCGGACATGGTGCTGGTGAATAACGATGTCGGCTGGACGCTGACCGAAGGCAAAGACCTCTTCCGCCAGCGCGGCTGCATGGGATGCCACCGCTACGAAGGCTACGACAAAGAACCGGAAGACTTGCTTTCCCTCGCGCAGCAGATCAAGCAGCTGGAGCAAGAAAAACGCGACAACATGAAACAGGCCGGCGACTTGATGAAGCAGGCCGACAAAGCCGAGAGCAATGAGGAAGCCAATCATCTGAACGATCGCGCCGTCGCCCTCAAAGTAATCAACAGCAAAGACGACTTGCGCATCGCCCAGCTCGACCGCTCCACCAAAAGTTTGCTCCAGGACATGAAGAAAGTCGGGCCGAACCTCAAGGACATTCGCCTCAAGCTCAACAAGACTTGGATCCCCGTGTGGTTGCGCAAGCCCAGCGACTTCCGCGCCACCACCAAGATGCCGAATTTCCGTTTGAACGACGACCAGATCAAGGCCATCTCTGCCTACATTTGGCAATCCGCGCTGACCGATTCCCTTCCCAAGCACAAGCCGGGCAACGCGTCGCATGGCAAGGAGTTACTCGAAACGCGCGGCTGCCTGGCCTGCCACTCGATTAACGAGGGCGACCAAATCCAGGGCGGTACATTTGCCGCCAATCTCACGCGCGTCGGCGAAAAGGACAATTACGACTATCTCGTGCGCTGGGTTCACAACGCGCGCGAACGCACGCGTCCTTATTGCCCGTACGAGAAAAAAGATATCGGCCCTGAAGATTACAAGAAAAAAGGTCTGCCCTACGTCTTCGACCTGGATCACAGCAAGTGCCCGAATGATGGACACGAACTGCAAGTTCAGAACATGACCGTCATGCCCCGCCTGCGGCTCTCTCCGAGCGACGCCGAAGACGTGGCCAGTTATCTGATCACTTTGAAGAAGGCCGGGGCCGCGCCAAATCCCGAAGCCCCGTACATGGACGACCCCAACCTGAAGGAAGAGGGCAAGAAGTGGGTTAAGCATTTTGGTTGCGCCGGCTGCCATGAAATCTCCGGCCTCGAAGACGAAGGCCGCATCGGCACGGAGCTGACCGCCGAAGGCAGCAAGCCGGTGGAGCGGCTGGATTTCGCTCTATTGACGGACGTAGCGCAACGCGGCGGCAGCGAACCGATTACCGATCCCGATGATCTGGCCCGTTTGCCCGAAGGTCCCGCCAAGGACGCCTGGTATGACCACAAAGGCTTCTTCGAACACAAACTCGCCGAGCCCAATATCTGGGACAAAGGCAAGATCAAGCCGGAAACCGAAAAGCTCCGTATGCCCAACCTGCACCTGACAAAGGATCAGGTTCGCGCGCTTACGACATTTTTGCTCGGCAGCCAGGAAAATCCGCTTCCCGCCAGCTATCAATACCGGCCGCAGGACTATCGCCGCGATATTCAAGAGGGCTGGTGGGTCGTCAAGAAGTACAACTGCATGGGCTGCCACCAGCTCCTTCCGGGACAGAAAACTTCCCTCATGGCCATGGCTCGCTATCAGGGCGCGGACGGCCAGGAGCAATTGCCGCCGAAGCTGCTCACCGAGGGCGCGCGCGTCAGCCCCGAATGGATGCTGCATTTTCTCGGCAATCCTTCTCTCAGCGAAAAGGACGACAACCGCAACGGCGTGCGCTCGTACTTGCAAGTGAGAATGCCTACGTTCTCATTCTCCGAGAACGAACTCGGCAAGCTTGTGCGCTTCTTCCAGGCGCTCGCGCGTCAGCCCTTCCCCTACATTCCGGACGAGGTCCCCGTGCTCTCGGCCAAAGAAACCGAGATGGCGCGCAGCCTCTTCAGCAGCACTGGGGCGCCGTGCTTGAAGTGCCATGCCACCGGCGATCCCGCGCACGACCGCACCGCCACCGCGCCAAACTTCCTGCAAGCCCGCGGGCGCTTGAAGCCCGATTGGATGGAGCGCTGGATCATCGACCCACAAGCCATCAGCCCGGGCACCTCCATGCCATCGGGATTGTTCAAGCGCCAAAACAATCATTGGGTCTTCTCCGGCCCGACACCGCCCTCGTTCCAGGGGTATGATAAGGACCAGACGCGGCTGTTGGTGGATTACATCCTGCAGCTCACGCCCGAAGAGCAGCGCCGCGTGAGCGCCGCCATGGGACATGCGCGGGCTGGCGGCAGCGCTTCGAACGGCAGCAAATCGGCCGGGGGCACCGGGACCAGCGGTTCCAAATAAGTTTCAGTGTGAGTGAGCTTTCAAATTTCAGGAGGGTTAGAGCAAGAACATGAAAACGAAAACGTGGATGAAAGTCTGTACCGTGCCGGCAATACTCGGACTCGTCGTGCTCGCAGGATGCGGCAACAAAGAAACCGCGACCGAGCAACCTGCTCCGGCAGCTTCGGCACCCGCGGCTGCGGCAACGCCGATTGATCCCGCCACCGCTGCAACAGTTACCGGCGTAGTGAAACTTGCCGGTGATGCCCCGAAAGCCGCCAGAATCGACATGAGCCAGGATCCCGCCTGCAAAGGCATGAACATGGCCGAGAACGTGGTAGTCGCCGGCGGCAATCTCTCCAACGTCTTTGTCTATGTGAAGGAAGGGCTCGGCAGCCGCACCTTCGACACCCCCAAAGATGTCGTCACCCTCGATCAAAGCGGCTGTAGGTATCATCCGCATGTGATCGGCGTCATGGCCGGGCAGACCATCAAGATTGTCAACAGCGATCCCACCACGCACAACATTCACCCCACTCCGAAGGACAACCGCGAGTGGAACGAGTCGCAGCCGCCTCAGGCCGCTGCACTGGAGAAGACTTTCGCTCGCGAAGAAATCATGCTCCCGGTGAAGTGCAACCAGCATCCCTGGATGCGCATGTTCGTGAACGTGGTAAAGACCCCGTTCTACGCAGTCAGCGGCCCCGACGGCAAATTCGAAATCAAGGGCCTGCCTCCTGGCGACTACACACTGGCCTTCGTCCAGGAAAAAATGGGCGAGCAGACCGTGAAAGTCACTTTGGCAGCCAAGGACACCAAAGCCGTCGACATGACCTTTAAGCCCTGATCGCGGCAGTTTTTCTTGAAGAGGCGCTCGCTGCTGCGGACGCCTCTTCAAGTGATTTGCAATCGCAACATGGTTTCTTCCGAGGAGGGCGATTGTTTCCAGTGATGCTATTGCTTTCGATCTTGCTCGGCCTCATCCCTCTTGCAGGGATCGGCTGGATCATCTACACAGGAACTATCACTACTGTCGACGGCCTTTTCGAATGCCTGATCATGCTCAGTATCTCCGGAATTTTCTTCCTCAATGTATTCTGGGAACTCCGTGACCACGGGCTCTTCGGAAAACCCAAAGCCGAGCCCGCTGGCAAACCGCCCGCCTCCGACGAGAGCTAATTTGGAGTGCGGCAGCTCGCTGCCGCTTTTCCGGCGCCCACAATCGACATGCCCTCCAGTCCACCATCTTCCGCAGACATCCCCGCCAATACTGATTCCTCTTCCACGCCCGCCGCCTCCCCACACCACAAAATGTCAGTCCGCAGCCGCTTTCTGATTTTCCTCACCGCCTGGCTCATCGTCCTCATGCCATTCCTCTTCTGGTGGAACACCTGGTTCGGCCGCCAGCTCTCCGACAAGCAAGTCAGCGAATATCTGCGCGACGAAAAACACCCCCGCCACATTCAGCACGCGCTGGTGCAGCTCGGCGAGCACATGGGCCGCCACGACGCCGGCGTTCAGCCGCTCTATCCGGAACTTGTCCGCCTAGCTTCGCATCCTATTGAAGAAGTCCGCAACACCGACGCCTGGGTCATGGGCCAGGACACGTCCGGCGCTGGCTTTCACGAAGCGCTCCTGAAAATGTTGAACGATTCGTCCCCGATGGTCCGCGGCAACGCCGCGCTTTCGCTCGTCCGCTTCGGCGACCCCGCAGGCCGTGCGCAAATCGTCGCCCTGCTGCGACCCGCAGTAATCATCGCCACCACTTCAGGCCACGTCACCGACACTGACAAAGTCGGCACCGCCATCCACCAGGGCGGCCTCATCGCCAAGCTGCAAACCGGCGAGCAAACCACTGAACTTCGTTCTCCCATCAGCGGCCGCATTCGAACGCTTTCCGTCGCGCCCGGCGCAAACATCGCCGCCGGAACCGAAATCGCCACTGTCGCCCCCGTCGACGAACAAATCTGGGAAGCCCTCCGCGCACTTTACCTGATCGGCCAGCCCGACGACCTCCCCGCCATCCACCCCTACCAGCGCGAACTCCCAGAAATCTCCGACCGTGTCCGTCAGCAAGCCCTCCTCACCGAAAAATCCATCCGCGACCGCGCTGTCGCTCATCCCTAAATGTAGTCGGCACCAATTTCCCGTCCATTCGGACAGTACCGCTTTGGAACAGCCTGCCCCTCAGGCCATCTGACGTACCCTTCTTCAACCTCGCTATGCTTCCCTAGGGCTCGAGTCTGTCCTCGGGCCGAGGAGGGGGCGATGTTCCGCAAACGATTCCTTATTTCGCTGGCTGTAGTGTTCCTTGGGGCCTCAGCCGCTTGGGCTGATGACGTGGGCTACGTCGACTGCTCCAACCATTCCGAAGACACCCAGGTTTTCGGCAAGCCCAGGAAGACCAACGAAGTCGTCGCCTCCGTACCCTGCGGAGAGCGTTTCACCGTCCTGGTCTACGGCTTTTTCTTCTCTCGGATTCAAACGAAAGACGGCCAGATCGGCTTCATCTACTCCAGCCTGATCGCCGTCGATCGCGCGGCCACCACCGCGCGGCAGTCCGGCTCCGTGCAGATGGCTTCGGATAAAACAAAGGTCCCGAGCACCCGTGCGGCCGTCGCAACTTCCAATCCGCCTGCACAGCCTCAACCCGCGCCGGTCCAACCGGCACCTGCGCCGGTAGCTGCAGCCGTTACATCCGCTCCCACCGCGTCTGCGGCTCCATCTTCCGCTCCCGCAACGCCTTCAACCACAGTCTCCGCCCCCGCCGCGAATCTCCCGGAAGTGACCGGTCCTGCTGCTCAGCCTGCTTCCTCCGCGGCTCAACAACCTCAACCCGCCGTGGATCACCTAGCACAGACAGAAGTAGCGGCCGCGCCCGCTTCAAGCACTCCGCAACCGGCCGCGCCAGCCGCGCAGCCCGCTGCAAGCGCGCCTGTAACGCCTGAGCCTGCCCCGGCTGAGCCCGCGACTCCAGCGGTCCGCCCGGCCAATGCTCGCGCCAGCTGGGAAAAGCGCACCGCTCCCGGTATTCGCAGAGTGCCTGTAATCGAACTCTTTGGCGGCTACGCCCTTGCTCGCCTCGACGGTGGCGGCGGACCCGCCAGCAACGTGAACGGCGCATTAGGCTCCCTCGGCTGGAATGCCAAGCCCTGGCTGCAAATCGTCGCTGACACCAGCTACAACGTTGTCACTATCAGCGGCACCAAGAACATCCTCTACGGCAATCACTACGGCCCACGCTATTTTTACCGTTCGCACAATCGCTGGGGCCTCACTCCCTTTGCCGAAGGTCTTATCGGCGGTTCGCGCTCGGACACCAGCATCGTCGGCGTCCCGGGCTACAACACTTCCCAAAACTGCATTTCCTACAAAATCGGCGGGGGCCTGGACATCCACCCCTTCCGCCACTTCGACATCCGTTTGTTCGATATCGACTACTACCGCACCGCTTTCGGCACCAACGCTCATCAGAACAATTATTGGGCCACTACCGGTATCGTCATCCGCCTGTTCGACAGCAATTCCGATTAGTGGTCTTAGAAACTTCACGTGAGTTAGCGGGCGGCCCTTTTCGGCCGCCCCTTCTTTGTTCCGTGGGGCCGCCATACGCCTTTGTAAAGGCGTAGCGCCGCTGCGCCCTCCCGCCTTCATCGGCAGTTCCGTTACCTCGAGGGCTATTCCCAGCCCAACCACTCGCAGAAATGCTTTTGGAGTCAGAGAAAAACTGTTACAGTCAAACCAATCGAGTTCCAGCAAGCATGAAAGTTTTCCGCAAAACGGCGATTCCCGAATCTCCCCGCCGACGCCGCACAAAAGGGCACGGCAACGCTCTTCTGAGCTTACCTTTCCGCGCACTTCTCTCCCTCGCGATCCTGTTTCTCGGTCTCTCCCCCCTTCTCCGTGCAGACGATTTCTGGAAGCAGAAACCTCCCGCTCAGTGGTCGCATGATCAAGCTCTGAAGCTCTTGCGTCATTCCCCCTGGGCGAAAGTGGCGGTCGTAGTTTTCCTTCGCCCGGAAAACCAGGCCAGCTACAGCATTCCCACAGGAAAAAAACATTGCGATCCCGACGCGATCGATGCCAACGGAAGGTGTCTCCAAAAAGGAAAAATGGAACCCCCGGTTGAGTCTTCCCGGGATCCGAATGCGGCCCCCAAGCTTTCGCCTTCCACCGCCTTCCTCGTGCGCTGGGAATCGGTCACCCCGGTCACCCAGGCCTTTGCGCGCCTGGAAGAACTCGGCGAACGCGCGCTCATCGCATTTCAGGCCCAGGCCCCGCGAATTCCCGCCGATCGCTTTGTAATTACCGTCAAACTCGAGCAACCCGGCTTCACCGGCTTCGAGCCCTTCACCGTTACTTCCGCAGGAGAACCCGACCTGCGCGCCACCCTCAAGACCCGCACCGGTACGGTCACCCCCCTCGAAGTCGAGTTTACTGGGGCAGGCACAAACTCCTCCGTCCATTTTTTCTTCCCGCGCACCCTCAACCGCGTTCCCCTCCTCGGGCCCGGCGTGGATTCCGCGGATTTCAATATGGAAGGACTCGGCTTCGCCGTGCGTAGCAAGTTCACGCTCGACCCGGAGCTCCTCAAGCAACCTGAAATACCTACTCCATGATCTGGCGCTTTGGCGCGAGCTAGACACCGCAAAGAAAAAAGGACTAAACTCTCCGCCAATCCCCTGGAACGTTTAGACTAGGAGAAGAATATGGCCCGACGCCAGTTTCTAGCTCAGCTCTTGGGATTCCCTCTTTTTTCCTTGGGTATGAAGACCGAAGAGCCGAAGAAATCTCTCAAAGTCATGATGAAAAGCGCCTGGGGCTCCGATGACCCCACCAAAGCCGCGTTTCCCTTCTTGCATGGACTCGCCCTTGCAGAAGCCGGCCATCAAGTTCAGATTTTTCTCCTCGGCGAAGCTACCTCGCTGATGCGCAAAGCCACTGCCAACGCCGTCGTTCCTGTGGGCTGGCCTCCTCTCAGCGAAACATTCGAGAAGGTTTTCGCCAAACACATTCCCGTCTTTGCTTGAGGAGCTTGCAGCCGGGCCCGTGGGGTCACGGAGGCGGATCTAAATCAATGGGGCGCGAAGTTCGGGAACCCAGCAATCTTTGTGGGCTTGGTGGAGTGGGCTGATCGCATCATCACGGAGTGATTGCTGCACAAGCACAAAAGGAGGCGCCTATGCATGCGGATCAAGTGGAAGTTTCCTGGGACACCGGCAAATCCAAGTGGCTGGTTCGTATCGTGAATGGAGAGGAAGTCATTCGCCGCTACTGCAATCTCCCCAAGGATGCCGACGAAAAAGCCCTTGGCAGCGCCGCGCAAAAGACCGTCCAGGACGAAGGCTACGAAGCCGATCCCGCCGTCGTCAGCGTCCGCCGTTAGTGACGGAATCCTGTTGTCGGGCAGATTCGCCACGCGAGTTTCGGATTTCGATTAAACGGAATTCGGGGAGAACTTCTCAGTACGCCATCGGGCCGACTTCTTTTTCCACTTCGACGGTGTCTACCATCACGATGGCGTCCCACGGGCAGCCATCCAGGAAGCAACCATCGGGGCCCTTGCTCAGACACTTCTTGCAGCCGATGCACAGAATCGGATCAATCTGGATGCGCCCAAACGGTGGACTATCCTGGTCCGGCACCCAGAACATGCAGTCTTCCACCGGGCAGTACTCAACACAGGCTGGCGATCCCGCGCATCCCGTGCAGCATTCGGTGATGACGGCAAGCTCTTTGGGTTTCTTCTTGCGCGCGGTGGAAATGCCCTTCGAACGCGGTTCAAACTTCTGCTCGTCTGGCACCATTCCAGGGGCTTTTATAACTTGCGGCTCGGTTGCCATGTGCGGATTATACCTTTGTTTTCAGGGATTTGGAACGAATCGTCATCGGGTATACCGCGCCGGAGTCGGCCCCTGTTCGAGCCGGTGGCGGTCCCAGATCGCGCCCTCACGCGTGAAGTACGCCATCTCGAAATCCTGCGTCAGTTCCAGCGCATCCGTCGGGCAGGCATCTTCGCACAGCCCGCAGAACATGCATCGCGAAGTGTCATAGGTGAATGTCGTCAGCACCTTGCGCCGCGTGGCGTCGTCGCGCTCCCAGCCCACCACAATCAAGTTCTCCGGACACGCCAGCGCGCACAAATTGCACCCGATGCATAGCGTCTCGCCCGTCTCCGGATTGTTGTTCAGCCGCGGCGCGCCCCGATACCGCTCGGCCACCATTGGCCGCTCCAGCGGATACTGCTCGGTAACGATGTTTTTGGGATTTTGCGCCCGAAAGGTGACTGCCAGGCCCTTCAAAAAGTCTACTTGGAACAACCGCTCCAGGAGTTCCCGCATGCGCGTAGTTTCTTTCGCCCCTCATCAAATGTCAAGTAGGCCTTGCGACGTAAGTTTCAGCCAAAAAAACCGCTTCCAATTACATTTCGTGATAGTTCAGCAGAATGGCGCCGATCAGCATGATGCACGCAGGCCAAACCCGCGCCATCGTGCTGCGCGTGCGATTCTCCGCCGGCAACCGCAGCTCCAGCCAGCGCGACCAGCCCGCCGCCACCGCCAGGATCGCCAGCGGAATGTGACTCAACTCCGCGAGAACCTCTTCCTTGATGTTCCCCAGCGCGTGCGAATGCGTCAGCAGCAGCGCGCCGGAAACGGCCACAAGCACGGGAAACACGAGACGCACGTTCGCGGAAGCGACGCGACCGGTTTGCACACGCCACTCAAAAACCGCGAGTCCAATCACCAGCAAAACGAAAATGCGATGCAGCAGAACTTCCGGGTCCGCAAACGTCACCCAGAAACCGTTTGGCCCGAGCGGCCACACTTCCGGATCACTGCGCAGAAAAAGAAATGCCGCCAGGCCAAGAAACGCCAACGGCCAATGCCGCGCCCACGCTACATGCCCGGCTTGCGCGAGCAACGCGAGAAATCCAATCACCAAAACCACGATTCCAGCCCAATGGTGGTTGTACTCCGACCACTCTTTTTCCGCGGAAGTATTCGGCCGCGTGCCCGCCTGCCCCGGAACGAAAGATGCGCTCGAGAGAGCGCCAGCATCGATCGCTTTGCTCTGCGCGGCGTAAATATCCTCGGGAAGCTCCTGCATCGTGGGACTGCCGAGCCGCGGCGGGCGCAGCGCCATGCGCGCGAGAATCTCCGTCGCGGAAACGCGATCGTGCGTAAGGTCGGCAGCGGGAGGAAGTGAAGTCAGCGACGCGGCCGTGAGAATCACGGTAATGCCGATTCCAATTTCTGCTTCGCCGAAACGCTTCAGGCTGGCGAGAATGCTGCTCGCGGGGCCGCTGCGCACAAGCTGGTAATTGAGCGCGCCGAGGAACAACAGCAGCCCGAACATGATTACTTTTGCCGCCACCATCGCGCCGTAGGAAGTTCCATAAACGGCTTTGAACGAACCGACGTAGGCAAAGCCAAGCACCAAGCCTGCGGAAGCAAGCACGCAAACGCTGATGAGCGCGAGCTGTGAAAATCTCGCGCTGATTTGCCGGGCGAATTCCGGGCTTTCCGTGCGCCGGATGGCAATCAAAAGATACGGTAGGCCGCCGAGCCACGCCGCCGTCGCCGCTTGATGCAACGCAGTGACAGCGACTAGCGGCGCGCGAAATTCCAGCCGCGCCATCGCGTGGCTGGTCATCACGGAAGAAGCGATGATTGCGGCGGCGGGGAAAAGCAGATCTGCATAGCCGTGGGCGCGCCGAACGCCGGACAGAATCACGATCGTAATCGCGGCGAAAATACCGATAACCCCGGCGATGAAAAAATTCGCGCCACTCACGTCCACGATAGTCATGTCCGCTGATTGCATAAGGATGAACGAATTTGCGAGAACGTAGGAAAGTTGCATCACCGCGAGCGCCAGCGCGGAGCGGCGGATCCAGCGAAGGCACGCTCGCCGAATGCCGTCCGATTCCTGATTATCGCCGCGCAAAACAAAATTCAAGAAAACAATTCCGCCGGCAGCCAGCGATTGAAACGTCAGCGTCGCGCCGCGAAACAACACGGAGAGGAAGCCGAAGATTTGCAGTAGGCGAGCCATGCAGGACGATCAGGATCGCATGACGGTGAACGGAATTTCGCCGCGCGTGATGTGCCCGTCGGAAGCCAGCACTTGCCAGCGCAGCCGGTATTCTCCAGCAGGCAATCCGCTGGCGCCCGCGGACAGAGTATCCGCGGAAATCTGTTTGCCAATTTCGAGCGGCTGAACGGCGCCAGCCGGAGGAACGAGCGTCAAACGCGAGCGCCCTGCATCAATGCGCACGTTGAAACGAAGCTTGATGGAAATGTCAGGACCGGCCACCGTGCTGTTCACCGCGGGAGTGGATTCCAGCAGCACCGCGTGCGCGGCTGCCGAAGCAACAATCAGCAAAGCCGTTGCTGCACCAAACACAACGAGCGCAAATAATCTGCGGCGATCTGAATGCATGCATTCCCTCTCGCCTTGATTGGCGAAGAGCTCCATAGAAGTTAGGCTTGGATGACCCGCAGAGAATTATACCGGAGCTTGACTGGATTGCTATCGCAAACGGACCCCATTGCAGAAATATCTCTGCAACTCTGAAGAGTGATGGAGATTTTGTGAAGCTTCTGGCGTATGGCTGGCGAAACTATTGCTACGAATTTATTTCGTTGGAGTGATTCCAATCGATGGTCGGGTCGGTAGCGGGATCGAAGGGCACGTCCTTCGTGGCATCCTTGTCGATTTTCTTTTGCGCGCGCTTTTCCTCCTTCATTTTGCGCTTTTCGATGCGCTTCATTTCTTTCTGCCGTTTCTGGAATGTCGTCGGCATAAACTCTCCTTCACACCAAGGTGTTATTCCGGCAAGGCCGGGACCGTATAGCCGTGCACTAAAAAAGAAAAACTACCAGCGCGGTTCGCGAGGCTGCCGCGCGGATTCGCGGTAATCCTCGTTCGAAAAACGGTCGCGCCCGCCGCCGCCCTTGCCACGTCCACCCCCGCCACCGGGGCCGCGGCCACCGCTGGGGCCGCCAAAACTCTTCGGGCCGCGCGGGGGTCCGCCTTCGCCCTTGGGCCGCGCTTCATTCACTTTCAAATTGCGCCCGCCAAATTCTTTTCCATCCAGCCCGGTCATGGCCTGCGCCGCTTCCGCGTCGTTGGGCATTTCCACGAAAGCAAAACCACGTGCGCGGCCGGTTTCGCGATCCATGGCCATGTGCACGCGTGTGACCTGGCCGAATGGAGCAAACAACTCGCGCAGTTCGCTTTCCGTGGTCTGGAAGCTCATGTTGCCGACAAACAAACTCTTCATCGTAATTCTCCCTGTACTCTTCGAAGCACCACGAGTGCAGGATCTCGGCGGTCTGCCGCTTCCAGGACACTACGGGACGTTGACCTAAATTGGCTGAAGTCCGCGGAGGGAAGGCCGCAAAGCACACCCTTCAAGGAAGTCAGGCAATCCTACTTCGGGAGTCTACCGCTCGACAGTAACATATTTCGTGGTAAATATCCCCACGCACATTTCGAGGCAACTGGGCGTCGAGCAGCAAGCTTCGGTCATCTCGAGAATCGGCGCACGGTGAGCGAGATGGGAAGTCCGACGCAGAAAATGTGGATAATCACGCCGATAATCATCATGCGAAGGGAGAACGGGCGTTTGGCAACAGCGGAGAGCGGCACGACAATTAGATTCATGAAAAAATAGACGGTCACGCCATAGAGAACTCCCGAAACGGCCGCATGCTCGATTAAGAAACCAACGGAGCGGCTCGCGAGGAAGAAGACGGTAGCCGCACCAAATGCAATTACGAAGTGACAAACAAGGCCCAGCAGGGCCGTCGCGAGTCCCCCGTCAAATGCTCTGGGCCCAAGCAATCCGCTGGCGATTCCTTGCAGCAAACGCATCGGCTTGGCGCCGAAGAAGCCGTAGACAACCAGCGCGGCCGTGATGTCCAGAACGCCGCATGCAAATCCAGCCCAAAGCACTGCAAGCATGGCGTTGGTTTTCGGCATAGAAACCTCCGTTGCTGTAGCCATAGCAACCCCCGCGGAAAACTCGTCAATCTTTTCTCACTTATCAGCGGCGCCGCCCCTGGAAGTGTGCTGCTTACCGCCCCAGACAAACGAAAACGGCCTTTCAGACTTACCGGCGTTTCTCCAACTCTGCGGAAGAAACGGAAGAGGGCGTTCACGATCATAGAGTTCCAGGAGCTGGCGCAGCTCTTTTCTGAGCGAGGGAGGCAAAGGGCAGCGACCACCGAAAAGCGAAGGCAGGTGGTAAAGAGCAAACGCACCTGGGGAAGGCCACGGTGCTGCGATGCTGCGCAAGAGTGAGAAAATCGAGCGCCATCCAAGGTGAGGAACCGTTGCATTCAGCCAAACCTTTATCGTGCTGGCGTTCGCCTCAGCCAAGCCCCGCTTCAAAATTGCAAGGTAATCTCCGCGAGAAAGTTGTGCGCGGTCTGCCAGCTGTAGTGCGACCCATCCATTGACACTCAGTAGAGGCTCCAAAAGCTCCATCCGCTGCGATCGGGGCAACGCACGGATTCTGCGCAACAGGGCTTGCTCCTGCTTCGAGTCGCGGCTTCCAGCGACGTAGGCCCGTAGATCAGCGGCAAGGTCCATGAATTTGGGCAAGACAACGAAATACTTCGATGAATTTGGAATCTCTCTCGAACGGTCTGGGGATTCTACGTCTGGCGGCCATGAGTTTCAATCTCCGGGATGACAGGCATCGCGAGCGCGGCGTTCAGGAACGCTCGGCGTGGAGGATTTCTGCGACGGCGCGAAAAGCTTGGTCGATGGCCACGTCGGTTTCGGCGCTGGCACCGGCGTCGGAATTGGCGATGGAAATTCTGCCGAAGGGTTTGCGGCCAATCACCCAGGGCTGCTCGCCTTCCTTCCATTGCGGGTCGAAAAGCGAATAGGCGTTGGATTCGAAAGCGTAACCGTGGGCCCAGCGATTGACGGTGATGCCGGCGATGTCGCGAGCGGGATCGAAGCCCGCAGCGCCGAGAGTTCTTGCCAACTGATCGCGGGTCTTGCGTTCGAATTGTGAAAAGGAAATCTGGAGCAACTCGGCGCGGCCGGCGCGATTCTGGTCGCGCGCGGGGAGTCCCGGCTGGCACGGGGTCCGGAGCATGAAGAGAACCATCGGCTCTTCGGGCTTGCTCGGAAAATGATATTCGCCGAGGCTGACGGGAAAATCGAGGGCCACGTAGCTGTAGTAGCTGCCGGGCGCAACGATGTGGTGTATGCCGAGTTTTTCGAAGGGCTTCCAGTTGTTGATGGCTACATGCGTGTAGACCAGCGGCTTTTTCACTAAATAGGCGAGAGCTTCTTTCTGTTTGTCGGGAAGTTCGGGGCAGAGATACGGGATCATTCCGTTGTAGCAAGCCAGGATGCAATTCTTGGTGGTGACCTTGTGAAGTTTTCCGCCGCGCATGTAAGTGACTTGCACTTCTTTGGCCGATTCCCTTGAGCCCGCGTGCTGAACGTGAATCACCGTGCTGTTCAAACGAATTCGTGTGGGCGAAGCTGCATCGTCGAGCTTGCCGTAGTCGGCGCGGGCAGTGACGACGTCGTCCATGGTGTGCCCGGGGACGGCGGCGGGAATCAGAGAGCGCACCAGCAGGCGGGCAACGGAAGCGTTGCCGTCGGGAAAATGGAAAATGTAGGGCTCTTCCTTTTCGTCTTCGGCGATGCCCAGCCCGTCGAAACCGGGATAGGTGAAGGAACCGTAATCGTCGCCGGCGTTGTAACAGGAAAGCGCGGCAACGGCTTCGATGCCGACGCAAAAAAGATCGTGAGTGAATTTTTGGAAAAATGGCAGCGCATCCGGAGTAATTTTGCAAACCTGCGTAAGGAAATCGGCGTAGCTGACTTTACCGAGCTTGGCGAGTTTTTCCTGCTTCGAAATCCCCGCTAGGTAGTCCGCTTTCTCCGTGTAAACCCGGGCGATATCTTTTCGCACGGCGTCGGAGAGAGGCGCTTCCGCCAGGAATTCCGGCCAGGGGCGCGTGTTCATTCCCAGGACCAGGCGGTCTTCTCCAAAAGTCTCCTTGTCGAAGAAGCACCCCGTGCCGAGCTTCGAATAGAGCTTCTGGTCATAAGCCTTGTAGAAGCGATTGGTATCGATGCCGATGTCGGTGAGGAGGTTCTTTGCGACTTTGCTGTAGTTGGCCGGACGCTCGATGGCCAGCGTGCCGCCGAAACTCAGTAAAGTCCGGCCGCCGACTTGAAATTCGTTGCGCTTGGCATGTCCGCCAAAGTCGTCGTGGTTGTCGAGTATGAGGATCCGCGCGTTCTTGCCGGCGCTCTTGCGATAGAAGTGCGCGGCGGCCAGTCCGCTGATTCCGCCGCCAACCACGACGAGGTCGTAGCTTTCCGCGGTGTCCACGGCATCGCCGAAAGAATCCGCGGTCTCACCGTCGCGCAGCCGGTGAGCAAAGGTGAACGTGCCGTCATGATTCCCGCGGATGCCCATCTTCGCGGGCGGGTAGTAGTCCGCAGCCTTTTCCGGAGCAAATTCATCGAGAGCGCCAGTGGCCAGCAGAGTATCCGTTGCGATATTGCTGCCGACAAGCGTTCCCCCGACACCCACGGCGACGCCGTTCAGGAAATCGCGCCGGGAGATTTCCCGGTTCATCCCCAAGTCGCGATCCCTCTTTTGATCGCTCATCGTCAGCCCTCTTTCCTGGCGTTCGGGAAAGAGTATACCGCCTCATGGTCCATCTTTGCACAATTCAAGTAACCTTTAAGCATACGATCCAGAACCGAATGAAGTGATGTCAGTTTCGGTTGCAGTTTTTAGTAGAATAGTCTTGTCGTGGGGCAGCGATGAAAGCGGACCAGTTTCTGAGAATCTCAGGGTTGTCCTTACTTCTCGTCTTGCTGAGTGCCGGCTGCGGCGGAGGCGGTGCGCCTCCTCCACCCCCGCCGCCGCCCGGTTTCACGCTTTCGGTTTCGCCGGGTTTCCTGCTGGCCGCGCAGACCACCACGAGCGTCCCGATGACCGTGACCGTAAATCCCACCAATGGATTCGCCGGCACCGTCAACGTAACCATCAGCGGCCTTCCAACTGGCGTCAACCCCTCCGCAAACTCCCCCTTCACACTGGCGGCGGGTGGCAGCCAGATGGTGACTTTTACGGTGGGGCGCACGGTCGGGCGCGCCAATTACACGCTGACCTTTTCCGGAAGCAGTGGGACCATTTCCAATTCGGCGGCAGCCACGCTGACCGTGAGCGGAGCGCCGCTGACTGCCACAACCGGAAACTTCAAACAGCAAGTCATCTATCAGATCGTCACCGACCGTTTTTTTGACGGCGACCCCAGCAATAACGACCCGCCGCAAAGCAAAGGCCTGTTCGACCCGACGCGCACTAATTTTCAAATGTATTGGGGAGGCGATTTTGCGGGGATTCAGCAAAAGATGGCGTACCTGGCCGGCATGGGGATCACCGCGATTTGGATCTCGCCTCCGGTGGACAACATCAATGTCGCCGCGAACCTCGGCGGTTCTCAATTCGCTCCGTTCCACGGGTTTTGGGCCCGCGACATGAAACGCATTGAAGAGCATTTCGGTGATGCTTCGAATGGCTGGACCGCGTTTGACAACATGGTGACCGCGGCACATCAAAACGGTATCCGCGTGATTGTGGATTTCGCCCCAAACCACAGCAACCCCAATGATTCCGGGGAAATGGGCGCGCTGCTGGATATGGGACAACCGTTCGCCAGCTACTTAAGTGATCCCGCGCCTCCCAACAACTTCTTTCACCACAATCCCAAGATAACGAATTTTAGCGATCCATATCAGTTGCAGTACTTCACGCTCGACGATCTTGCCGATCTGAACCAGGACAACGCTTCCATCGACAAGTACCTGAAAGACTGCATGCAACAGTTCCAAGCACACGGCGTGGACGCATTCCGAATCGATGCGGTGAAACACGCGATCTGGGGATGGGATTACAGTTTCGCGAACGTGGCCTTCAGCGCCCAGCCCACATTTTTATTTGGGGAATGGGCGCAAGGCAGCACGTCCGATCTGCTCTACTTCGATTCTCACAAGTTTGCGAACCATAGCGGTATCTCCTTGCTCGATTTTCCGCTTTCCAGCGCCATGCGCGACGTTTTCGCAAACAACGGTGATTTTCATGAGATCGACAATACGATTACTGCGGAGAACATAGACTTTTCTTCGCCCAATGATCTGGTCACGTTCGTGGACAGCCACGACCTTCCTCGCTTGCTGAGCGTCAACAACAATCAGAACCGGCTGAATGAGGCGCTGGCGCTCCTGCTGGCATGCCGCGGCATTCCCGTGGTTCTGTACGGCGACGAACAGTATCTGCACAACGACACGAACGGGGGCAACGATCCTTACAACCGCATCTTCATGAGCACCTTTGGCACGCAAACCACCGCCTACCAATTGATCGATCAAATGGCCCAACTGCGGCAAAGCAACCCGGCGCTGGCGTATGGCGCTTCCCAGCAGCGGTGGATCAACAGCGATGTCTATATTCTGGAGCGGCAGTTCTTCGGGGACGTGGCGCTGATCGCCGTCAACAAAAGCGAGACGACAAGTTACAACATCACTGGCTTGCTCACGGCGCTCGCCCCGGGAAATTACGCGGACTATCTGAACGGCCTTCTGGGCGGCTTCGCAATCACCGTGACCAACGCGAATGGAAACAATCCAGTAACTGCATTCTCCTTGCCTCCGCACACGGTTGCGGTCTGGCAAGCGGCTCCCCCAGCGGCAGCACCTCAAGTCGGCTCTATTGGGCCGCTGCTCGGCCAATCTGGAACCCGCGTCACCATTGCGGGCCAAGGGTTTGGCACCGCGGCTGGCAAAGTCATGTTTGGTTCGACATCAGCAGTGGTAGGCTCCTGGTCCGATTCGACTGTGTCCTTTTCCGCGCCAAGCGTTACACCCGGCAGCTACAGCGTTCAGCTCACGACAAATTCGGGAGCAGCAGCGAATACCGTCCCATTCACCGTCCTCACCGGGACTCTCATTCCGGTGACGTTTGCGGTGAACAACGTGCCGGCTGTGGCCGCTGGAGCAGGCGTTTTCCTGACTGGAAACGTGGTCGAGCTCGGCGGCGGAAGCGCGACAAGGGATGCGGCAGTCGGACCGCTGCTCTCCCCGAATCTTCCGACGTACTTCATCGACGCGTCCGTCCCAGCGGGTACTACTATTCAATTCCAGTTCGCGATAATCGCTGCCGATGGCACAGTAACGATAGAGCCGGGCCCCCCTCATATGTACACAGTGCCTTCCAGCGGAGTGGGCTCAGTTACCGTAAATTGGTAATTTAAATTTGAAACAAACCGAAGCGAGAAGCGTTTATACTCTATGGCGTGACGCGACATAGCGTGCTTCACGCCGTCTTAATCGACGAAATGCCCTCGAATGGGGAGGAGGAAACGTCATGAGAAGAATTCTTGTGGTCATTCTCGCCGGGATCGTAGTTGCCACACTAGCGATGCGGGTGAGCAAGAGCCAGACGCCTGCGGGAGCGACTGCAGGACCGCAGTTCACCGCGGACGGGAAGCTGGTGCGCCCGGAGGGCTATCGCCGCTGGGTGTACGTCTCGTCCGGCCTGGGAATGAGTTATACGCAAAGAGCAGATGACAGCATGCAGATGTTCACCAACGTTTTTGTCAATCCCGGTTCGTACGATTACTACCTCGCGCATGGGACCTGGCCGGACAAAACCATCTTCGTGCTGGAACTTTACGGCTCCACGTCGCAAGGCTCCATCAACAAGCACGGCAACTATCAGAAAGACTTCATGGGCCTGGACGTCGAAGTAAAAGATGAAAAACGCTTCCCAGACAAGTGGGCGTACTTCGGCTTCAGTTCAGGAGAAAAAGCATCGGGCCCAAACACGCCAGGCAAAAATGATTGCTGGCAGTGCCACGACCAGAATGCCGCGGTGGAGCATTCCTTCGTGCAGTTCTACCCGGAACTGCTGAAAGTAGCGAAAGAAAAAGGGACCATCAAGCCGACCGTTCACCTCAATTAGAAAAAGCGACCGAGGGATTCCCTGCGACTTGTGCCGTTGTATGATGCGGCATGGGGGATTCTGGATGACGGCGACGCTGCGCGGGCAAACTGCGGTGATTACCGGCGCGGGAAGCGCTGAAGGAATCGGCTTCGCCGTAGCGCGGCGTCTGCATGCCGCGGGTGTGCGCGTGGTCATCACTTCGACCACAGACCGCATTCATGCCCGCGCGCGTGAGCTGGATACAGGCGGCGAGGCGGTCCTTTCTTTCATCGCGGATCTCACCGTGGAAACGGATGTCCAGCGGTTCGTCGACTCCGTCCTTTCCCGAGCAGGGCGCATCGACATCCTGGTGAACAACGCCGGAATGTCGCAGAGCGGGCGCCCGACGGAAAGCAAGCCCGTGCGCGAAACGTCCTTCGCGGAATGGCAGAACCAGATCGCCATTACCCTGCACACCGCCTTTCGAATGACCCGCGCCGTCTTGCCGGGTATGACCCAGCAAAAGTACGGCCGCATCGTGAATGTCACTTCCGTGACCGGGCCGCTGGTAAGCAACGTGGGCTCTGGAGCCTACGGTGCGGCGAAAGCCGCGATGGACGGCCTGATGCGCGCCGTCGCCCTCGAAACCGCGCTCGACAGAATCACCATCAACGGAGTCGCGCCCGGCTGGATCACGACAGCCTCCACCACGGAATCCGAGCGCATCGCTGCCCTGCACACGCCGCTAGGCCGCGCGGGCACTGCGGATGAAGTCGCGGCCGCCGTTTGCTTCCTGGCCTCGCCCGAAGCTTCCTACATCACCGGACAAGTCCTCGTCGTTGACGGCGGAAACACTCTCCAGGAAAACAAGGGCGGCTGAATTCGCTATACCTCCAGAACCCCTGACGACCGTTCGAAAGGGAAATTTCACCGTTTATACCTTGCCTGGCTTCGATTACTTTTTTCTATTTTCCCTTGCACACTTTCTATGGCATGTTCGCAATTGTCCTAAGGAGGACTGCGTCCCATGCAACGGATGAAACATATAAGCCGTTTTGCGGCGTTGCCGGAGCGAGATTATCGCGGCAGCGGGCGGGCGTCGTCCACGCTCTTCAGTTAGCCCGATTCTCTTCCGGCACATTTTAAGAATGATTTCGGCGTAGCGCGGCCATTTTGTGCCGCATTGTCGCGCTCCTGGTGTGCGAGCGCGATACGTTCGAGCAGCAAGAGCACAGCCTGAAGCGCTGAAGCGCTTCTTAGAAAAGAGAAAGCTATGGTCACGGTTCGAGTAATAGGGGGCACTCCGGAAGGATGCGAATCCCTGTGCCGGACGTGCGCGCGCGGCCACATCATTACCGGATTTCGTGCTACGGAAATAGAGGTCTATTGCAGAACCTTCTACATCGAGCGTGAAATTCATTTTCCGGTCCGCGAGTGCACGTTCTACGAAGACAGGCGATTGGCAAGCAAGGAAGACATGGAAGAGATCGCTTGGCGGTTGAGGTCCACGATGACAAGGCCGAATCAGAGCCTTGGCTTTGTCAGCGCGGCACAACTCCAGGAGATGGAATCCGAAGATTCCGAGATTGCCCCGGCTGCAAACGATCCAGCACTCCCGACAGAATAAGAGCGCATGGATTTCCAATATTTCATCAAAACCGGCCTCTCCAGCCCAGAAAGGAGGAAGCATGACCGTTATTCGGTGGAAGTTTTTTGCTGCAAACGCGGGCGCGGGACTTTGCGCAACGTGCACGTGGGGTACTGTCCGCAAAGGTTTCCGTGCAAAAGAAGAAGAAATCTTCTGCCGAATGATTACCCCAAACGGACTGGTGCCTTTTGCCGTGCGTGAGTGTACCCACTACGCCGACCGCCGCATCGCGGTGGCCGAGCCGGAGCCGAATGCAAGCCGCTACGGCTTCGTAACCAAGCTTTCACTGGGGGAGCTAAAACTTCCCCCGGTGAAGGAAGCAGAAAAATGAAGCGCTAGCCCTGCTCTTCAGCAATGAAGGGCAGGGCCATTTTTCGCCTTTCGCTTTTTTTACTCGCCTTTGGTCAGTTTCCGGTTAGCGCGTTAATCACGAGTTGAGGTCGCCCGCCGTTTAGAAGGAGGGCGGCCCGAATTGACTAAAGACTAGTTCGTGGCGCCCAGTCCCGTCCAACGGGGTCCCTCGCAGCCGACGAAAGCATCTGAGAGCAGGTGCGACGGACCTTCAGTGGAGTCGCTATCAAACATGCGAACATCGTCAACGACAAATCGACGATTCTCGGATACGACGGTGGCCACGACTTCCCACCCTTGAGCTTTATGCCCGGCAAAGTGAAAGTAGTGGCTTCCGTGGCCTGTGTATAAGTGCAGTGGGGATAGATACACCAGAAATGATCCGTCTTTCTGCGGCTCTTTCCGGTTCGGAACTGCCTGAATTGGCGAGACGCGTTGGCCGTCTCCAGTAAAGAGACCGCTTTTCATCCAGGCGGGTTTCGGGGTGCCGTCTGTTGCAGGGTGCTGGCGAAAATAGTCTTGTTCGCAGGCTTGCGCCGTCTGAAGTTGCTCCGTCAATCGCTGGCTCAGGAAAGGTCGGAGCTTCGCCATCTCTGCGCCCGCGGGGATACCAATCGGGTGGTGGGCGACGATCTCTTCGTATAAATTTGCTACGCCAGTGGTGACGACTGGCTGATCCAGAAGGGCTGGAAGTTCGGAGAGCCGCTCGGCACCACCCGTCATGACCATCATCCCCTCCCACACACCCATAGACGGATAGAAAAGCTGTGGGCGTCCTACAATTCCGTCTTTGGAGTTTCCGACTTGAACCAAAAGATATCCTTGCTGACCGTAATGGCTACCATTCTGGCCCTCACGGTAAAACGAAATCCGTGCGCAAAGGGGATAAGGAACTTCGGGGTCTTTCAGGTCACAGCTGTCCGCTACAATCCAATACCCGATGTGAGCGCGCGGCGGCCCGGACTGGAGCCAATCTTCGAGGCGCTGAGAAGGCAGTGAAGGGTCGAGCGCCTGCACGTCGATCGACTTCGCGTACGCGATCACCTGCTCTTGCGTGTAGGGGAGTTGCGCTCGGGAAGTTGAGGTGACTATCAGCGACATCATCAACCCGAAATAGGTCTTCATGTCACCCACACTTAGCAGACGTGGTCGCTAAATTCTTCGACACCACCAGCGGACAATCGGTTCCCAGCGGACTGTCGACTTTCACCTGCCTGGTCGCATAACCGGCATTTGGCCCACTGCACAGTTTCGAAAAGCTATTGACTTTCGCTTTTTGTTCTCCTATAGTCCGGGGCGGTAGAGGAAACGGGAAACGGGTGGCGTGCCGCCTCCATTGCCGATCTGGCTCTCACGAGTCGGCCGCCGCCCGTTGAAAGTTCCGAGCCGTAAGCGGGGTGAGGGGTCGGCTGCAAGACGATCCCTCGACTCCGGAAGCCGACCGCGTCGGCTTCTTTGCTCGGAGACAGTATATGCATCCCACTTCCCTTCCAGGAGCCGCCATGGATCTCTGTGTCGAAAGCGTATTCCCCAACCCAGCGGTTGAGGCCCTGCAAGCAAGCGAAGCGGCGCGGCAAATCGCCGCGCAGGAAAACTCCGGAGCTTCGTGCGAATCCCATCGTGCGCCGCACGATACGAACACGGAGCAAGAACCTCTAGCGCGGGGCTCCAGCCCCGCGGATTCATCAGAAACGCCACAGAAGGAAACAGCGGCGGAAAAAAATCCGTGGGCGGGCTGGGCGTGGCTCGGACTCTGCAAAAATCTGGCTCCCAAAACTCCCAACATCGTGCACGTGGACGTGGACGCGTTTTTCGCCTCCGTCGAGCAGGTGCTCGATCCCAAGCTGCGCGGGAAGCCCGTGCTGGTGGGGCGCGGCTGCGTGGCTTCGGCGAGCTACGAAGCAAAATTCCTCGGCGTGAAAACGGCGATGGGCTTTCGCGAAGCGCTGCGCATCTGCCCCAAAGCCATCGTCGTTCCCGGACAGTACGAGCACTACGCCGATTTTGCCGAGCGCGTGCGACGAATCTTGGAAACGTATACGCCCGCAGTCGAAACCGCCGCGCTTGACGATTTCTATCTCGACTTTGCCGGCACCGAGCGGCTGTATCCGGATTTTCCCGGAACGCTGCGACGCCTGCAGATGGAAATTTTGAAGCGCACAGGGTTGAGCGTTTCCGTCGGCGCTGCGCGCACAAAAGTAGTCGCGTCCATCGCCTCGCGCCTGGAGCGCCCGCGCGGCTTTCGCATTGTGGCGGGCGAAGAAGAAGAAGCGTTCCTGGCGCCGCTGCCGGTCGAGAAATTATGCGGCATCGGCCACGTGCATGCCGGGAAGCTGGCCGAACGTGGCGTCGCCACGATCGCCCAGCTGCGTCAGGTGCCGAAAGCCGCTTTGCAAGCGGCTTTCGGCGAAGTCATCGGCCAGCAAGTCTGGGAGCGCGCTCGCGGCCTCGACGGCCGCGAAGTGCTGCTCCCTTCCACGCCAAAATCCGTTTCCCGCGAAACCACCATCGAGGGCGGCACCATCGACACGGAGTTTCTCGGCGGCTTGATCGAATATCTAAGCGAGCGCATCGGCTCGACCCTCCGCGAGTACGGCAAGCAGGCGCGCACCATCGGCCTGCGCATCCGCTATGTCGACCACTTTTCGGCGCATCAGACGGTGCGCATCAGCAAACCAACCAACGACGAGCGCGCTTTGCTCGCCGCGGCAAAAGATCTCTTCGACAAATTGTTCACCCGCCGCGTAGCCGTACGCCTCGTCGGCGTCAACGTAACCAACCTCGAAACCGACCGCCGCCAAAACGAACTCTTCGACACCAACGCCAATCGCCGCTGGTACCTGAACCGCGGCCTCGATTCCGTCCGCGGCCGCTACGGCTGGAACGCCGTCTTCTACGGCAACGGCCTCGAACTCCGCGAACATTACGCAAGCAAGCCCAATGGACTGGTCCTCTCAACGCCCTGTTTATCGCGGTAGTTTGTTTTAGCTTGCTGAGTTTTTCCTTCCCTCCCCTACCTGATTGAATTCGCAGAGGAGCTAGCACTCTCACGGGAGTGACTGGTAATTGGTGACTAGTGACTGGTGAAGAACCGCCCGCGCAACAAGGTCGGTTTTTACCATTCACCAGTCGCCTTTTCCACGAGTCGCCAATCACGTGTTCGTACATTTGCATTGTCACAGTCACTATTCGTTCCTGCGGGGCGTAGCGTCGCCGGAAGAAATCGTTGCGGCTGCGGCAGAGCAGAAAATGCCCGCGGTGGCGCTGACAGATTCGAACGGTCTATACGCGGCGGTGCCGTTTTATAAGGCGGCCCTGAAGGCAGGCATCAAGCCGATCGTCGGCGTGGTGCTGGATGTCGAATTCGGTGTTTCGAATGACGAGTTTCGACATTCGAAAAACGAAATTCGAAACCCACAAAGTACGCCACTAACGCTGCTGGCGGCAGACATGGAGGGCTACAGCAATTTGTGCCAGCTTGTGACGCTGCGACATTTGGGCACGGCCAACCTGACGCGGGATGCCGCTGCGGCAACTGGTAAAAACGGTGGCCGGCCCGTGACATTGCAGGAATTGGCGGAGCACAGCCGCGGCGTAATCACGTTAGCGCCATTGCCCACAAGATTGCCTGATACGAGTCACCAGTCACTAGTCACCAGTCACTTTTCACGTCTCAAAGATATTTTCGGCGATCGGCTGTACATCGAAGTGCAGATTTTGTCGCCGGGGGACCGGCGCACGCTGCGCGAAGCGGAACACCTCGGCCGGGAGCTGGGTGTGCCGCTGGTGGCGACGAACAACGTTCATTTTCTGCGGCCGGAAGAGCATCTGCATCATCGCGCGGTGAATGCCATTCGAACGGGCGGATTGCTGACAACCGTCGCAGCGCCGGAAATCACGACCGGCGAAGCGTGGTTCAAGCCAGCGTCAGAAATGCAAAAACTTTTTCCCGATCATCCGGAATTACTGCGCGCAGCAACGGAGATCGCCGACCGCTGCAATTTAAAGCTGGAACTGGGGAAAACGATTTTTCCGGAATTCACCGTGCCGGAGGGCGAATCGGCATTTTCGTATTTGTGGAAACTGAGTTTCGAAGGCGCGCGAAAACGCTACAAACCGCTGCGGCCGGCGGTGCTTTCGCGGCTCACGCACGAACTCGAAGTCATCGAAAAGCTGCATCTGGCGCCGTATTTTCTGCTGGTGTGGGACATCGTGGAGGAAGCGCGGCGGCGCGGAATTCCCGCGGTGGCGCGCGGGTCGGCGGCGAGTTCGATGGTGACGTACTGTTTGGGAATTTCGCGGGTGTGCCCGCTGCGGTGGGGGCTGTACTTTGAAAGATTTTTGAACGAACAGCGCGGCGATTGCCCGGACATCGACATCGATATTTGCGGCGCGCGCCGCGATGAGCTGCTCGATTACGTCTACGAGCACTGGGGCACCGACCACGTGGCCACGATCGGAAGTTTTATCACCATGCACGCGCGGCTGGCGGTGCGCGAAGTGGCAAAAGTATTTGGCGTGCCGCCGGGCGAAGTGGACCGTTTCACGAAGCGGCTGCCGCACCGGCCGGTGCGGGAGATTTTGACGGCGATTCGCGATTTGCCGGAGTGCCGCGATCTACCGGTAGACGAAGAGCCGTGGAAAACAATTCTGCAAGTCGCGTTGCGGCTCGATGACGCACCGCGGCACCTGGGGATTCACCCATGCGGGACGGTGATTTCCGCGCGGCCGCTGGCGCGATTGACGCCGCTGGAGCGCGCGACGAAAGGAATCGTCGTGACGCAATACGACATGCACGCCATCGAAGCGCTTGGACTGATCAAAATGGATTTGCTGGGGCAGCGTGGGTTCACGACCATGTCGCTGGCGCTGGACAACATTGAAAAAGCGAATGGAACAAGACAAGTTGCTGAGAAAAGCTGTGTTGCGCCGGATGGAATGACACCGAGACCGAAAGCGCGCGAGATTGATTTCGATGCGATCCCGGAAAACGATCCGGCAACGTGCGAAGTGATCGCCACGGGGCGAACGATGGGAGTTTTTCAGATTGAATCGCCGGCGATGCGCGGGCTGCTGCGCATGATGAAAGCGCGAACGCTCGAGGAGGTGGCGCAAGCATTGGCGCTGATCCGGCCAGGAGCGGCGGAATACGGATCGAAAGAATTATTTGTGAAGCGGCTGCGCGGAGAGGAAGAAGTCAAATACGCGCATCCGTCGCTGAAAACAATTTTGGGTGACTCACTGGGTGTATGCATTTTCCAGGAACAGGTGATGCAGATTTCTCAAGCGTTCGGAGACATGAGCTTGGCCGAAGCGGATCTTGTCCGGCGGTCCTCCGTGAAATATTCCGGACGCAGCGACCACCTGCGCTTGCGCGAGAAATTCCTGCTAGCAGCGGGAATGATGGGGCTGAGCGAAGCGCAGCGCGAAGAAACATGGATGATGGTGGAGAAATTCGCGGGCTTCGGATTCTGCAAAGCGCACGCGGCGACGTATGCGGACATTTCGTACCGCATGGCATATCTGAAAACGCATCACACGGCGGAATTTCTGGCGGCGATGTGCAGCGCGGGCGCGGGGTTCTACCACGTGTCAGCGTACGTGGAGGAGGCCAAGCGCTGGGGCATCGCGGTGCGGCTGCCGTCGGTGAATCATTCGCGGATGGAATACACCGCGGAGGACGGCGATGGCGGAAAGCGCGCGCTGCGCGTTGGGCTGATGCAGGTGAAAGGACTGCGCGTGGAAACGATGACGGCCATCGTGCAGGCGAGGGAAGATGGCGCACTTTTTCGATCACTCGAAGATTTTCTGCGCCGCGTGCCCGTGGAATGCGATGAGATTGAATCGCTGATCAAGTGCGGAGCGTTGGATGAGTTGGGCAATGAAGTTTGCACGATGACGCGGCCGGAAATGCTGTGGCAGTGGAGCTTGTTGCAGGTGAAAGGAAAAAACGCACAGCCCCTTAGCAGCTCAGGACAAGCAGGAATGGCTGTACCACTGGGAATGGCAGCGACGTTGTTTGCCGGAGCCAAGGGAGAAGATGTTATTCGTGTGGCACTCGCAAAAATGCAGACGCCGGAATACACACTGGAGCAGAAGCTGCGGTACGAGCGGGAGATTTTGGAAGTTTGCGTCAGCGGGCACCCGCTGGATTTTCTGCCGCGCAACGGCGAGGTGTGGAGCGATGAACTGGCGGGGCTGCGCGGGAAGCGCGTGACACTTTGCGGGTGGGTGGTGACCTACCGCCATGTGGGGACAAAGAATTACCGCAACATGATGTTTGTGACGCTGGAGGATCAGCGCGGCGTGTATGAAGTAGTGCTGTTCCCGGACGCGTATGACAAATACGGCGGGCTGGTGTTCGAGACGCGCACGATGCGCGTGACGGGGCGCGTCGAGCCGGATGGGCAGATCAAGGGGGAGAAGCTGGAGGCGTTGTGGAAGTGAGCGGTGATTGGTGACTGGTGGCTAACAGCAAAGCCATTCGAGGATGGCGGTGAAGGTGATGATATGAATTTCATGATTCGTCCAAGAAAGCAAAACAGTGCGCCGATGGCGGAGCCGGAGGCGGGGCGGCCGGCGGGGAGCGGCGAGGAGTGGCTGGGGCGAAACCGCAGCTCGAAACGGAAACTTTGGGAGCGGCTGAATCCACGGAGCCGGAAGCAGATTCGCGTGATCGCCGAGGCGCTGGCGCTGCAGCAGACACATGCACAATTGCCGGAGCCGCTGCGTGCGCGGCTGAGCGCGGCGATCGACGAATTGGAGCGTCATCTGGCGCGGATCCGGGCGCTGCTGCTGGAGGTAGCACGACGGACACCACGCGGCGAGTGAAGGTTGCAGGGCGTGCGTGGGGGCGGGATACTTTCTATATGGCTGCCTCTATTACGCGCGGTCCCCTGATTGCTGCTGCATGCTTGCTAGCGGTTTCCGCTATGGCGCTTCGCGCCGGGGCGGATGAGATCCAGCTCAAAGACGGCAAGAAGCTGTATGGCGTGATCGTGGCGTATGAAGACAACATGTTCAAGATCAAGACGGACTTTGGATTTGTGCTGGTGGAGAAAGACAAGATCGCCAAGATCATTCCGACGACTCCAGCCGACAAATCGGAGCCGGCAGCCGTGGCTAAGAAGGATTCCAGTACACACGCGTCGAAGCCAACCGGCGATACGCCGCAAGTGGAACCGGCTGTTGCAACTTCCGCAGAAGCATCAACTACACCGACGAACGCCAGCGCGAAACCTGTAAATGCGGGGACGCCGGGAAAAGCGGACAAAGCGGGACCGAAAATAACAAATGTGGCCGTAAAACCTGCGTTGCCTGCGGGCGCGCCGGCGACAAATGCGGCGGTAGCACCGGCGATCAAGGAAGCTGCCAATGCACCTGCGAACGGCCTGGCGGCGACAGCTGCGCCGAAAGAACCTGAAGCACCGGCAAACAAGGAAGAAATCAAGGGCAGTCTCTACACGAATTACACGCACGGTTTCCGCATGTACAAGGCTCCGAGCTGGAGCTTGATCGAAGAGGGACGCAGCGCGCTGCCGAACGCGATCGTGGCCATGGGAACATCCAACGAATCGACGCTGATGGTGGTTGGCCAGGAAAGCACCAAGGAACCGCTGGATGCGGCGGCGGCTGGGGTGGAGAAACGGCTGCATGATGTGTACGCGAAGTACCAGCGAATTTCCCAGCGCAAGACGGTGGTTGGCGGTTTGCCGGCGGTGGAGTATCAATACCGCGGAACGGCGGACGAACACGACTGGTCGGGAAAGCTGGTGGTCGTGGCGCGCGATAAAGAAATCTTCACTGTGCTGGGGATGACGTACGCGGACACGGACCTGATTCAGATTCAGGAGAACGTGATTGCGCGGGCAATTGCGAGCCTTGATTTCAACGTGCATTGATCTATTGAGCTTGGTTGTTAGTTTTGAGTTTTTAGTAGGAAAAGGCATCACTCCTCTTCGGTCTGCCGGGCTATTCCTTGTCAGTTGTCAGTGATCAGTTTTCCGTAGGAGAAGAAAAGGGTTCGGGTAGAGAGCCGTTCCGAGTACGCCCGTCATCCCGGTTTTCAGTGGTCAGTCTTCGGTTTTCCGTAAGAGAAGAGATAATCGGAAGTAGAGAATAGTGAGCAGAGAGCAGTGATCAGAGATCGTTGCTCACGTTTTGAGCTGCTTTGAGTGTGGATTAGGCCAGGAAGAACGTGAATTCTGAATCGCTTGCTTTCCGTAATCCTCTCTCCGCAATCAGATTTCCACTGCCACGAATATCCACGGGGGAAGAGACTGATATGAGTTAACATGTCATTTCGCTATCGACTTGGGAAGGCCTTTCATGCGTTCGATCCTCTCGGTTGTTCTCGGCTTCATCCTGGTTTGCTTTTCTTCTCCAATCCTCGCGGGGCAGACTCCCACCGAACCGGCTCCCACTGCCCCCAAACCCGCCACTCCTCCCGCCAAAGATTCCAACGCCAAAGAGCCCTACACCTTCGAACTCATCCAAAACACCGTCCGCTATGAAGCCGATGGCAAGGGCCAGCGCGATTTTGTACTGCGTGCGCACATCCAATCCGAATCCGCTGTCCACGAATTCGGCCTCCTGGTTTACAACTTTGCTTCCAGTTTTGAATCCTTGGAGGTCCTCTACGCTCGCGTTCGCAAGCCCGACGGAACCATCGTGGAAACGCCCGCCTCCGATGTCCAGGAATTGGATTCCGCGGTCAGCCGCGAAGCCCCCATGTACACCGACCAGCGCGAAAAGCACGTGGCCATCAAGTCCCTTTCCGTGGGCGACATCCTGGAAGCCCATCTGCGCTGGACCATCCATGATCCCATCGCGCCCGGCCACTTCTGGTTCAACCATTCCTTCTTTCACGAGGGCATCTGCCTCCAGGAGATCCTCGAGCTTGACGTTCCGCTCAATCTTCCCGTCAAGCTCCGCAACGGCGACCTGCATCCCGTAGTCCGGGAAGAGAACGGCCGCCGGATCTATCGCTTCGAGCGTGCTAATCTCAAAAAGCCCGAAGAATCAAAAATCCCAGCTTGGGAAAAGAACTATCACGGACTAAATCCGCCAGATGTCCAACTCTCCTCCTTCAACTCCTGGAATGAAGTTGGCGCATGGTTTGCCGCCCTCGCGCAACCCAAAATCGCCGTTACGCCGGAGATTCGCGCGAAAGCCGAAGAGCTAACCAAAGGAAAGGCCACCGACGACGAAAAAATCCACGCCATCTATGATTTCGTTTCCAGCCGCTTCCGTTACATCGGGGTCGACCTCGGCCTCAGCCGCTACACTCCGCACGCCGCCTCCGATGTGCTCACCAACCGCTACGGAGACTGCAAGGACAAGCACACGCTCTTTGCAGCGCTCCTCCAAAGCATCGGCATCTCCGCCTATCCCGTTCTAATCAGTTCGAATTACCGCATCGATCCATCGTTTCCCACCGCCGGCCTCTTCGACCACGTCATCACCGCAGTTCCCCGCGGCGATTCCTTCCTCTTTCTCGATACCACTCCGGAAGTCGCACCCTTTGGACTTCTCCTATTCAATATCCGTGATCGCCAGGCCCTGGTCGCTCCCACTTCCGGTACCGCACGTCTGGTCTCCACTCCAGCCGACCCGCCTCTTTCGAACTACGAACGCGTTCGCATCGATTCCTCCATCGATGAAAAAGGAACTCTCGACGCGAAAATGCGCCTCGAAGAGCGCGGCGACTCCGAAGTGGCGCTGCGCCTGGCGTATCGTGCCACGCCACAAAACAAATGGCAGGAGTTGACGCAAAGAATTGTCGCCAGCATGGGTTTCGCAGGAACCGTGAGCGATGTCGATGTCGTGCAGCCCGAAGACACTTCCAAGCCCTTCGCATTTTCCTTCTCCTACCATCGGACAGACTTCCCGGATTGGAAGAACCATCGCATCACTCTTCCCGCTCCTCCATTTTTCTTCCGCGATCTCACCGAGGAACAAAAACTTTCGAAAGATCCTCTCCCTCTTGGCGCCCTTCAGGATGTAACCTACGAAACCACTATCAAATTCCCCAAGGGTTTTACTCCTGTTCTTCCAGCCGCGCCGGATCGAAAATACGATTTCGCGGAGTTTGCCGGAGCTTATTCCTACGAGGACGGAGTTCTTCACGGAACCTTGCATCTGAAGACTCTCCTTCACGAGGTTCCAGGCAACGAGCGCGGCGACTTCAGCGACATGGCCAAAGCCATCGACGAAGCCGAACGCCGCTATATTTTTGTTGGCGGCAACTTTCCGCTCGTGATGGGAATGGCGGGCCCAGGCCCAAGTCCGCCTGGATTCGCCAACGCCAAACCGGAAGAGCGCATCGCCTTTCTGGAGAAAATGCTGGACTCGGACTCCGACAATAACGCGCTGATTGTGCGACTAAGCCAAGCCTATATCGAAGCCGGCCGTGCTGCCGATGCTGTTACTTTGCTCCAGAAATCCATCAGCCATCGCGCCGACGTCCCGCGCAATCTTTCGCTATCCCTGGGCCAGGCCTTCCTCCACGTTCCCGATGCGGAGAAAGCCATGGCCACCTTCAAGTCCATCCTTGACGAGCACGCCGAGCCCGAAGAGTTGAACAGTTCCGCCTACTCCCTCGCCGAAGCCGGCGTCCATCTCTCCGAGGCACTCGAATACTCCAAGCGCGCCATTTCCGATCTCTCTTCCAAGACCATGGACATCTCCCCCGATGACGCGGAACCTTCGGACTTCGCTCTGATGACCGCCCTTGCCGCCAATTGGGACACCCTGGGCTGGATTAAGTTCCGCCTCGGCGATTTTCCTGCCGCTGAGAAATATCTCGAAGCCGCCTGGCAGCTTATGCAAGCCTCGGAAGTTGGCGAACATCTCGTGGAAGCCTACGAAAAGAATGGCAAGAAAGAAAAAGCCGCCGCGGTCTGCAACATGGCGCGCACCACGATCGCTTCCACGGACATCAACCACAAGCTCTCCGAGGAAATGGAGCGCCTTCGTCCTTTCCTGAAGGCTCCTGGCGGCCGCCTATCTCATTCTTCCACTGTGGATGGCGCCATGGCCCTGTCGGACATGCGCACTTTGAAAGTCCCTTCCCCAGGCAAACTAACGGGCAACTCCGGCACGGCTCACTTCGTCATCTCGTTCCTGAACAGTTCCCGCGTCGAGAACGTCGTCTTCCTCGATGGCAACGAGGAACTTCGCAACGGCATCGCCTCGATCGCCGCCGCCAAATTCTCTCAGCCCGCGCCTGATAACACTCCGGTGCGCATCATCCGCAAAGCCACTCTCAGTTGTTCCATCTACACCAAAGAGTGTTTCCTGGTTCTAATGCCTATAACCGACGTGGCCACCCCCGTTGGTTTCCGCATGCCAGTGATTCCAGCTCCAAGCAACTAGCTGAGCTCCAGAATGGGAATCGTGGATGTGGTCTAGTGGCCCGCGGAAGCAGAATTGTCTTTCAACGGATGGACGGCAGTGATTTCGTAATCTTGATAGGTGATGGTCAGCGTAGCGCGGCCGCCGAGACGCAGGCTCGAAACGCTCTGGTTTTCGACGGGAAGCCAAAAGTCCTGGAACTTTTGATAGTTGTGGCGGATTTCGGTTTTGGTGATCCAGATGGAGGGGTTCTTGGACGGTTCGGCTTCGATTCGGCACACGGCGAAGTCCTGGTCACTGACCCAGATACGGCCACGGTAAAGGAATTTGTTCGGGATTTTAGGCTGGATGGCGAGGACATAGCCGCAGCCAGCAGCGTCGGTTTGTCGTTCGAGCGATGTAAAATTGTAGTTCTGGGTGTTGAGTTCAACGCTCTTGCGGGTCGCTGTTTCCTGAGCTTCTTTCTCCCCATCGATCAACCGCTTGAGAACTCGTTTAACGATCCATTTGCTTCCGCTTTCGGAGAGAATCTTGAAATCTTTTTTGGCCGGAGCGGTGTAGGTCATCTCCACGGTCATTTCCCCACGAAGCGCGGAGGGAAAGCCTTTGTAGTCGATTTTGTAGATACGTTTGCCGCGATAGCTTTCCAGGGCTTTGGCGCGCTCGGCATTCTTTTGAACCAGCTTTTCAACTACCTGGGAGAGAGTGAGCTGCGGGTCGGTGGCGATTGCGGCGGGGACTTGCGCGGACGTTCCGATGGGAGAGAGCGCCACCGCGGCAGCGATCAGTGGAAAATACAGGCGTCCACGAAGGATCATCGTGTCTCCTCTTTTCACGTCTGGCTAAGAGCGGGGCCGGTGGAGTCGGCAAGTCCTCGACCGAAATAGAGTGGGATAGAGCACGCGGGAAAACTGTACCATTTGGCACACTCCTGGTTGAGCCGGATTTCTTTTGAACCCAGGGTGATTCCGGCTGCATCCTATTTATCGATAACAGGAGGCACCGCATGAATCTGCCGGATGCGCCGATTGCAGACAAAGGTTTCTTCGCCACGCATTTCCTCACCGTGAGGGATCAGGAAAAATCGAAGGACTTCTACGTCCGGATTCTTGGCGGGAAAGTGATCAAGCCGGAAAACCCCTGCTACATCAAACTGGCTAACACCTGGATGATTCTCAATTCCGGTGGTGGCCCGACTCCCGACAAGCCAGAGGTGATCCTTGAAACGCCTTCGGATCTCAACCGAGTGAATAGCTTCCTTAACTTGCGCGTGGCCGACATCTGGGCCTGCTACAAAGAATGGAGCGCCAAAGGAGCGACCTTCCTTACCGAGCCGCTGGACAATCACGGCTGGGAATGGCGTTGCTACATGCGTGATCCCGACGGCTACCTCATCGAAGTCGGCCAATATACGCCAGCGTCGATCGAGCGGTTCAAAAGCTACGCTCGTTGAATTGCCGGGCTGGTTCAGGCCGCATCAGCAAACCGGTCGTTCCGCTCCGTCCAATGTCACGTATCCGATTAGCTCCGTTAATCAGGCACGTGACTCTTCCAAACGGTTACAATCGCTGTGGTCACCATGGGTAGAGAGAATTTCATGGAGGTTTGCGCGTGATGCTGCGTGTTAGCTGCCAAGCGTCGATCGCACCCCCATGGATCACGATGCCTCCACTGCGGCTTGGGAAACTTCCTAGCGGATTGGGGACAGCCGATTTGTTTGTCACGGTCACCGACGACGACCGTCCAGTTCTTCGTGTCGATCTGTACGCGGGAGAGTCATGCGCTCCATTCAAGGACGCAATCGCGTGGGGACAACGTGTGTTCGTAGGCTACGGTAATGTAGTGTACGTGATTGATCCGCAGAAGCAGTCCAGCTCGATGATTATGCTGGGAAGCTATTTCGCCGCGTTTTACGCTGCAAAGGACTATCTTCTGGTTGCATCTGGCGAGGGATTGCTGCGCTTGTCTTCAAGCGGTGAAGTGATATGGCACGCATCTCAGCTTGGCATCGATGGGGTGCTCGTCAAAGTCATCGAGGACTCTTTAATCAAAGGTGAAGGGGAGTGGGATCCGCCGGGCGGCTGGAGGCCATTCGTCCTGCGCCTCGACTCAGGCGAACTGCTGCCGTAATCAACCGTAACTTCGCAGCGCAAACTCCTGATAAGTCGTTAGGCAGCCGCTAGTCTGAGGCATACTGCCGGAGGAACAGTTTATTGCGGGCTCCAAGTAGGGCTCACACCCGGCATCAATGCGGCTTGAAGGTCTTTCCGGTTTCGAGCAGGGTCTTCAGGCGGGAAAGAATACGGGGCCATCCATCGGCGCAGGCAGCGTAAGTGGGGTCGTCGTCGGCCCAGTTGTCATGCGTCACGGTTACTTGGGTGGCTTCGGTCTCGGGCACAAGTTCGATCGTTGCGCGTGATGCCTTATCATTTTGGCCCATGGCGAATGTGTATTGAAAGACTTTTGGCGGCTCAAAGCGCAGGACCTTCCCTTGGACGTAGGTCATGGGCTTGCCATCGGGTCCCGCGCCCACCCATGCGAGCGAGCCGCCAGGCTTGAAGTCCGCTTGAAGCTCAGCGCCCCCGAAGATGATGCGGTTGGACCCCCGCGACACAAAGCCTTCCCACACCTTTTCTGGGGTGGCACCCATGTAGAAGACATATTTCAATGGTGCTTGATGGGCCATGATTGCTCCTGACTCTGCTGCGTCATCTTATATCCGCAGGCAAAAAATCAACAAGGCAGGAGTGCCATGGGTTCTCACTGACCTCAGAACCCCTTGTGCGGTTGGCGCGTTTATCAGGCATCTTCCAAAACTGTGATATTTTCAGCTCTCGGCGGTGTCTAATTTCATCAGGGTATCTTCATGCCTGGCAGAAGCACCGTCATCAAGACATCAGTCTTCACTCTTCTAATTGCGGCTCTCTATCGGTATTGGCTTGTCACACCCGTACTCCAATATCTAAGCTTTAGGAAATGGCACCTTGTTGCCATAGTAGTGGCGGTCGCAATCGGCTGTGTCATGTCGCTGTTGAGGCTTCCCACTCTAGCTTTGGTGTGTACGTCTTTAGCAGGCCTACTCTTAGGCGGAACTTGGACAGCTTGGCATGCTCCCAACGATGTTCCAATTTCGGTGAGTGGTGCATTAGAGTCGCATCTGGTGTCGTTCTGGCGCCAGACAATAATCTTCACTGTCACTGTCACCGTTAGTGGATTTTGCTGTGCTCGGATTCGTAAGGGGCCGCAGACGAACCCTGAATAGTCGGATTACCGGACAAGCGCGTTGGTCTTGCACCGGCGTCCAATTTTGCGCGAGCGAGAACCAGATTGCCGCGCAACACGGGTTACTCCCAACGAAACACCTTGGTGGAGAGGGCGGTGCAAATGACAAAAACTATTGCCAGTGCGGCTATGTCGCCGAGGTGGGCCGACCACGGGTCGCCAGTCCAGATTCCCTGGAGGAGGGCCACGGCATAGGTTAGCGGCAGCGCCCGGGCCACGGCGTGGAGCACGGGCGGCAGTGCTGCGAGGGGCACGAAGAGTCCCGAGAAACCGAGCATGGGGTACATGACGAAACCGCCGATGAGCTGCGCAAAACGCGCGGTGGGAACGATGCTGGCAATGAGGAAACCGATCGACAGGATGCTCCAAGTGCTGATCAGCAGCGCGATGGTGAACGAGAAAAATGGAGCATGAACGCCAACGGGATAGTAGCGTTTGCCGGCAAGGACCAGCAAGGCCAGCGTAGCCGCGGTGAGCAGCAGCTTGACGATGACGTGGGCGGTAAGGATGGTCTGCGGGCGCAGCGGCGTGGCGCGGAGCCTCTTGAGGATGCCGCCTTCGCGGTAGATGGAGATGATGGTGACCAGCGAGATCACCGCGTTGATGGCAATCAAGAGCGATGCAAGAACCGGGAGACCGACGTGGATGAAATTGCTGGCGGCGAGCGTGGGCGGCGGGAGCCTGCCGCCGACAATCCGGCCGGCCACGAGGAAAACCAGAACGGGGATAACGATGGCGCCGACCGCGCCCATGGGCTCGCGCATGAAGATCTTGATCTCCAGCCAAGTCAGTTTCCAGAGCCCGCGCAGCATCATGCTCGTTCCTACCTCGTTCCTACTCGCGAATGGAGTGACCGGTCAGATTCAGAAAAACGTCTTCCAGATTGGGAAGAATCGTGCGGAAATCAGAGACTCGAATGTGGTTCTCTGAAAGACAATGAATGACCTCGGTGACCAGGTCATCGCCGCGGCCGCGAATGGTGAATCGCGAGTCCGTGCGGGTTACTGACTCCACTCCCGGGATCGACCTGAAGCGCTCTTCCGCAAGCGGATTGTCTGTCGCGAGAACGACGGTGCGTTCCGGGCAATGGCGGCTGACGAGGCTCTCCGGCGTGTCAATGTCGATGATGCGTCCGTGCTCGATGATGGCTACGCGGTTGCACAAGCGTTCGGCTTCCTCCATCAGATGAGTGGTCAAAAAGACGGTTTTGCCGCGCTCGCGGATGCCGCGCACCAGATCCCAGATGGCCCGGCGCGCCTGCGGGTCCAGGCCGGTGGTCAGCTCGTCGAGAAAGACCACTTCCGGATCGTTAATCAGCGCCAGGGCAATAAACAGGCGTTGCTTCTGGCCTCCGGAGAGGTTCATGAACCAGGCGTTGCGCTTATCGGTGAGGCCGAGCTGTTCGAGCAGGCGTTCGCCGTCGATCGATTTTTTCTGATACAGCGTAGCCCAAAGGTCTACCGCCTCCCACACTTTGATGCGCTTCTGCAACTGCGCCTGCTGAAGCTGAACGCCGATGCGGTCCTGCAGCTTGTAGACCTGACGAAAGGGATCCAGACCCAGAACCGAGATGCTGCCGCGGTCGGGCGTGCGCAGACCTTCGATGCACTCCATGGTGGTCGTTTTTCCCGCGCCGTTGGGCCCGATTAGACCAAAAATCTCGCCGTCGTTGACTTCGAAGGACACTTCGTCGACGGCTATTGTTTTGCCGTAGGTCTTGCGGACTCCAGAGACTTGAATGACGGAACGCATGATAATTTGCGGAGTCGTAGATTCAGTGAACCGGACGGAAAGTTTATATCATGGACTTAGGGTAAGTCCTGGCAAGTCGCATTTCCGGACATGTGGTTTGGCCGGTATCAGGACTTAGGCTTTGTTACGGTCGAGTCTTGGGCCGGTTTCGACGATTTGCGTCTGACTAATTTTAGATTTCGCGTTTCTTTGATGCAAATATGGCGCATTTCTCCGGGGACCTCCTTCGTCAAGGGGCAGACCACAAAATATCCATATATGGAGAAATCGTCCTGGTGGTCGCGCAGCATAGCTTCCAACCTTTCCGTTCCTCTCGCCGCCCAAAGAACGCGACGTGTCCCCACTGGCCATAAGACTTCCATCCCGTCACCTGTCCAAATATCAAATCGCGCATGAATGCTAAAACATTTTCCGCAACTCGTTTGGACGCAAGAGTGCGAGGAATTGATCGTTGCATTTGTCGCGGAGTCTTGGCCGCAAACCGGACAGCAGGCGGACGCAAAAAGCAAACTCCAGCAAAGGCAGGACCTGTACGTGTTGCGCATGGTGGAATCGTATCCGAGTGGAAGTTTACCTCAGTGAGTAGACTAAGTCCCGGTAAGTTGCGAAATCGGAAACTGAGCGCCGGTGAGCGACGGCTTGCTTACGCGCGCTGAGGCGAAGATCGGGCGACCGATGGCGGAGCTAGCCGGCGGCGGCGGCTTCGGCGGGTTCGGCTAGTTTGCGGTGTTCGCGGATGAGGGCGATGAGGGCCTGGGCGGCGCGGGGGAGGCTGCGGTCGCGGCGGTAGACGAGGCCGAGTTCGCGCCAGAGGTCGACACCTTCGACGGTGAGAAGCTTGACTTCACCGGCTTTGACATAGTCCTTGGCGAAACTTTCGCTGATGAAAGAGACGCCGGCGTCGGCGGCCACGAAACGCTTGATCATGCCGATGCTGGGGAGCTCCATAGCCACGTGGAGGCGCGAGCGGTAGGGGCGGAAGAGCTTGTCGAGGACCTGGCGGGTGAAGCCGGTGCGCGGAAAGATGAGCGGCTGGCCGGCG
>Ga0210410_10000062_pt1 | contig 178897 bp, 136 predicted proteins | sample IncBWC4MmetaG_FD_161058 | JGI IMG/M metagenome (GOLD analysis project Ga0210410, IMG submission 161058) | Forest soil microbial communities from Barre Woods Harvard Forest LTER site, Petersham, Massachusetts, United States - Inc-BW-C-4-M | ecosystem: Environmental > Terrestrial > Soil >... | reverse complement strand
GGAAATCGGCCATCGTGAACAGTGCCCGCATTAGCGAGATTCGTCCGATGTTCGATGGGGTATACGACATCATACTGGCAGAAGGAACGGTGGTCACGTCGAGTCGCAGATATGCTCACAAGTTACGGGCTCTGCTGGAATCCTAGTCTTGGCGCCTGGGATGTAAAGTGGCGCGTCGGCGTGGGATGCCAGCGGCGAAAATGAATTCGGTACTTGCCTCGATCCCGATTTGGCGGGCGTGGGCTTTTTGTCTTCAATCGTGGGCCTGTGGCGCAGCGGCTCGTGGATCATTTGTATTTTGTTGCGGAGCACGATGACCATCACCTGGCAAAGATATGGGAGTTGATCGCTTTCTAGGCGCAGAGGGGGATAGGTAACAGTAAACGCGCGTGTATTGAATGATCTGGAGACCGCCGAACGGCGCGTCGGAAGGTCGGAAATCCGCAAGACGCTTCATCGTTTGCGCTCGTGATGGGCGTACATCGACCGGATATACCGTGAAATTCTGGTTGCACAATAGTTGCACAATGACTGCCGAACAAGGGTGTTTTGCACCAAAGTAGGGCATCTCATCCGAACGTAACTCATTGATTCCGAACAACAGCGTGTGGAATCGGAAATTTGCTAAACCGTTGTTGGAGAAAGTAAGCGGAGAGCAGTCTTTCTGTGACTGTGTGCAGGCCAACGAATAGCCCGCGAACGGTTGCACAAAAAAGGCCGGAATCCAGGATTCCGGCCTTGTGGATCGCCAAATGGTTGCGGGGGTCAGATTTTAACTGACGACCTTCGGGTTATGCGCTGACTCAGCTTTCGCCGAGGGTCGGACCGTACCTTCATCCCGTGGAACGGGATGCTCGCCATCCAGTCTCTACGCCTTCCTCGTTCTTCCGAGGCTTGGTTCGGTATAACCTTATGTAAAATCATCGGAAACATGCGGTAGATTGACGAGGTTCGAATTCGCACGAAATCCATGCCTTGTTCTGTTTGTTCCGATGGATTAGGGCAGGGAACTACAACACATAGAGAACGCGAACCTTATTTAGCGGATTGTCCTGAGGGCGCCCACCGTCCCTTCCGAACGGGTGCTTTGCATAACGTACAGCTAGACGTCAGGATGAATATCGAACACCGATATTCCACGGATACTCTTTAATGTTTTCAATGAGTTAGAAGGCCGTGGATTACTCGGATTATTCAACATCAAGGGAGAACGGCTATTTCCCAGAACCCCCGTTTCTAGCCCGCAACTGGCACTTGTCCGGTAAGGTGACTTATCAGGCACTTGGACCAAATGATGATAGATTCTCCATCGTATGCCTAGAGGCCGCTTTGATTGGAAACAGCCATATCGGTGGCGGACCAATCTCCGCGGCATCTTGCCGGGATTTTTCGGGTGGGTTTTAATAAAAGGCAAGGATTGCGAGGCTGAGGGTGCAACTCATGACTGGTACAACATCGACTATGAAACCAGTGGATTCTATCACTGCCAAGTGCGACGCGACGGTCAACTCTGGAAAGACTAGTCCTAGTGGCTCTGGGCCGGCCTTCTACGTTTCAAGGAGTAAATGCGACTTGTCCGATTAGGCGGGTGGTCTCAATGGATCGACGCAACACTTTCCTGAAGTTTACTCGCAGGAGTCTGAAAACCCAAAGTTTGTCGTGGGCGTTGATTTAAGCGCAGCGCTACTTTGTTCAGATCTGACTGGGAATAGTCGGTCAGGTCTTTGTTCTTCGGGAAGTATTGTCGTAAGAGCCCGTTTGTGTTTTCGTTCGAGCCGCGTTGCCAGGGACTTTGCGGATCGCAGAAGTAAACTTTCACATCCGTGGCCACCGTAAAGTCTTTGTGTTTCGCCATCTCCAGTCCCCGGTCCCACGTCAGCGAGCGGGAGCGCACGCCGCCGTACTGCCGGAACAATCCCACCATGACGCGCCACTACACCACGAATGGAGTTATGGTCCTTGCCAAAAGCGCGCCCGATCTCATGCAGCGTCTGCCCTGCCTTCCAACGACGCCACACGTCGCACTTCTGCTCCGCTCAAAGCCCAAACCGTCTCCCTTGTTGCATAAACACCACCTTTGAAAACAGCTTTATATCAGATGGTGTTGCATCGACCGTTTGAGCTGGCACGACTAATCAGGAGTTGGCAACTAACCCTCGAAAGAATATGATCCGAGGTTCATTCCCGAGTTGCCGACGATGCGTCAGCAATCATGCTATCGGCTGGCGGGAGATCGCTTCGGTATCCCCTTCCTGCGACACGATTTGTGGATTGCCAGTCCCGTGTATTGATTCTGCCGCGATCTCGCTGGGAACTACGCTGGCGGCAAATTCGTTGTATCCAGGGCAGGAGAGGGATTACGATGCTCAAATCCCAGGTCCAAATCGCAATTTCCGGGTTCAGGAGTCTCGACATGCCCAGCGCCAGGCCGAAAGTCATTCGCGCTTCCCTCGCAAAAGCCCCCACAGGGATCCAGGGACTGGATGAAGTCACAGCGGGAGGCCTGCCGAAGGGCCGTGTCACCCTGGTGTGTGGCAGCGCGGGATGTGGCAAGAGCTTATTCGCCATGGAATTTCTTGTACACGGTGCTGTTCGATACGGCGAGCCGGGCGTATGCATGGACTTCGAAGAAACCGAGGAGAAGCTGAGGGCCAATGTCGCGTCACTTGGTTTTGATTTGCGTGCGCTTACCAAACACAAGAAGCTGTTGGTGGACTTTGTTGCCATTGAGCGAAACCAGATCGCCGAGAGTGGAGAATACAACCTCGAGGGCCTGTTCATCCGCTTGGCCCACGCGGTCAAAACGATCAAAGCAAAACGCGTGGTGTTGGACAGCATCGAGGCACTTTTTTCCGGCTTAACTGACGCGACGATTCTGCGGGCGGAACTCCGCCGGCTATTTCATTGGTTGGAAGACCACAAGCTTACCGCTGTGGTTACCGGGGAAGCCGGTGAACACACGCTGACTCGTCACGGGCTTGAGGAATACATCGCCGATTGCGTGATCTCACTGGACCATCGAGTTACGGAACAGATTTCCACCCGGCGGTTGCGAATCGTCAAGTACCGGGGCACTTCCCATGGCACCGACGAGTATCCTTTCCTGATCGATCGCGAGGGTATCTCGGTGGTTCCGATCACCTCCCTGGAGCTTTCCCACAAAGCATCGACAGATCGCGTCTCATCGGGAATTCCCGCTTTGGACGATATGATGGAAGGTAAGGGATTCTTCCGTGGAAGCAGCGTGCTGGTCTCGGGCTCGTCGGGAACGGGAAAGTCCAGCCTGGCGGCGAGTTTCACCCGGGCCGCCTGCGCCCGCGGCGAAGTTTGCCTCTATTTCGCTTTTGAAGAGTCTCCCAGCCAGATTCTCCGTAACATGCGTTCGGTTGGCCTTAACTTGGAGCCTTGGGTAAAAAAGGGCCTACTGCACATTCACGCGATGCGGCCAACCAGCATCGGCTTGGAAGCACACTTGGCCAGTGTGCACAATTTGATTGCAAAGGTTCGACCAAACGTCGTGGTTATCGACCCCATCACCAATCTCGTTCAGGTCACCGGTAGTTATAACGTTAAGTCGATGCTCATGCGCCTGGTCGATTTCTTAAAGGTGCAGCAGATCACTTCGTTGTTCACGAATCTGACATTCTCAGGAGACCCTCAGGAGAGAACTGCGGCGGCCGTGTCCTCGCTCATGGACACCTGGATTGTGTTGCGCGATAGCAAACCCAACGGGCGACCGAGGCGCGAGCTTTACGTTCTGAAATCTCGCGGCATGGCACATTCGCGTGAACCGCGTGAGCTACTCGTGAGTTCGACTGGCATGGACTTGGGCAAGGTTCTGAAGGATCACACAGTGGCCACCACCGCCTCGGGCCGGGTTGCCGTCAAGGCGGATGAGTAGCAAGTTTGGTCCATCTGGACCAGAAACCGAGCCTCCATGAAGAAGAGTTCAGCAAGGAAGCGCCGACCTGCCAAAACCAGACGGAGAGAGTTTTACATCTTGCGGCTTTACATCGCGGGCCAAACGCCAAATTCGATTGCTGCGATCGCCAACCTCAATAAGATTTGTGAGGACAAGCTGAAGGGCAAGTACCGCATCGAAGTGGTTGACTTGCTGAAGAAGCCGCAACTCGCCAAGGGTGATCAGATCATTGCCATTCCGACCCTGGTCAGAAGGCTCCCGCCACCGGTCAAGAAAATCATCGGGAATCTCTCAAAGACGGAGAGTGTCATTGTGGGGTTGGACCTTCAACCGGTACGCTGAAGTGAGATTCGAATAGCACATGGCTAACAAGGAAGCACGTTCCAATAGGCGAGTCCTCCGAGGTGGGCTCTCCGGTAAGGTTGGTGAGCCGAAAGGAACTCGCAGAAGCTTGCGACCTTCTCCACGCAAACTGCCGTCATCCCCGCCACCGGATCAGCAAACAAGGCTCCTCGACCGGTTAAAAGCTGCGGAAGAAACTCTGCGCGCCATACAGTCCGGCGAAGTGGATGCTTTGATGGTTTCCGGTCGTCGCGGAGAGCAGGTGGTTTCTTTGAAAGGCGGCGAGACCGCCTATCGCATGCTGGTGGAGGCCATGAGTGAAGGCGCGGCGACTCTTTCCCGCAATGGCGCTGTGCTCTACTGCAATCGCAGGTTCGCAGAACTGATGACGCGGCCACAAGAGAAGATTATCGGAATCATGGTCCACTCTATGGTTGCGAAAACAGAGCGAGACAGATTTGCATCTTTTCTTGCCGAGGCCCAGAAGGCGGTTGCGAAAGGTGAATTCACCCTGCGCCGTAAGGACGGAACTCTAATTCCGGTCTATTTGTCGCTCAACCGGTTTCCTGGATACAAGGGCCACGCCCTGGGCATGGTGATAACCGATCTAAGCGAGCAAAAACGCCAGCAGGCCGCGGAAATCAAGCAGGCCGAAACGACGCGTCGACTCCTCCTCGAACACGTGCTTTCGGCGCAAGAGGAAGAACGGCGCCGTATTGCGCGGGAATTGCATGATGAAGCCGGCCAATTGCTGACCTCTCTTTTGGTCGGCCTGCGCACCCTGGAACACGCTCGCGACCTGGCAGATGTTAAGACGCAGGGGAATCGGCTGCGGGAAATCACTGCTCAGACCATCGACGAGGTCGGTCGGCTGGCTCGCGGGCTGCACCCGACAGTTTTGGACGACCATGGCTTGGGTGTCGCACTCAGCCGATATGTTTCCGAGTACGTTAAAACGTTTAAGATTACAGTGAATTTGAAGCTCAACGAACTTGACTCCAGCAGCCTTTCCTCTGCCGTCCAGATCGGGTTGTATCGCATCGTCCAGGAAGCGCTGACGAACGTAGCCAAACATTCGGGAGCCAAGGCGGTCACCATTAAGTTCGTGCGTTTAGATACGGGTCTGGAGGTAACGATAGCCGATGACGGATGCGGTTTTGACGCTAAGGCCGTGACTGTCTCCTCGCATCGCCTGGGCGTTCAGAGTATGCGAGAGAGAGCGGCAATGTTGGGCGGAACGGTCAGTTTCGCCTCCCAACGCAGGGGGACCAAGATTCTGGTGCGCGTCCCACTTGCCAAGCAGGACCTCCAGCCTTCGCTGAAGCGGAAAAGCTCCTGAAATGCCGGCGCGCATGCACAAAATCAGAATCATGATCGTGGATGATCACGCGATTCTCCGCGCAGGGCTGAAAATGCTCGTGAATGCCCAGGCCGATATGGAAGTTGTGTCCGAAGCTCCTGATGGAGAGAAGGCCATTCAACAGGTACAGGAAGCGAAACCGGATGTGACCTTGCTGGACCTCACCATGCCACGTGTTGGGGGCATGAAAGCGCTGCAAGAGATAGCAAAAAAATGCCGCGAAACCAGGGTGCTCGTCCTCACGATGCACGATGACCCTGCATACCTACGGTCGGCACTGGCAGCCGGCGCCTCTGGCTACCTGTTGAAAAGGGCCGTGGATGCGGAGTTGATTGCCGCTATCCGAGCGGTGCATCGCGGAGGGATTTTCGTGGACCCGCGCTTGGCCAGCATTCTTGTCCAGGACGTGCTGGCGAAGAAAGGCACAAAAGCCGGTCCCAAAGAGCCGATAAACATCCTCAGCGATCGCGAGCTGCAGGTGCTGAAATTCGTGGCGCGAGGCTACAGCAGTTCACAAATAGCCAAACAGATTGCTGTGGGTGTGAAAACCGTCGAGACCTATCGTTCACGTTTTGCCGAGAAGCTCGGACTTAGGACACGCAGTGATGTGATTCGTTTTGCCGTGCAAATGGGTCTGTTGACGCCAGAAACGCTCGAGAGTGAGCCGGACCACTCGGCTCGCTAGGAAATCCAGTCTCCGCCCACCTTCCTGCCCTGGTGAGTCTTGCCCCGCACACTTGTCAGGGTTTCCCCGGACAAAGCCCCTCATTATTAGCAGCTTCCCCGATACCGCTCTTAATCCATTCGCAGCACACTATCGTGCAGGCTAAGTGTATAGCCTCCCGCTGGACCCGGGCCACAATCCGGTACCGCGATCGGAGAACAGCACGATGAGAACGAAATTGAGTACCTCCCCAAGTCGAGAGGCATCCGCCAGGCTTCGTCGTCCCCCTCCACGAGAGACTTCACGAAGCCCTGCTTTCGATGTGCGATTGTTTCTCGACTCGACCGGTCTGGGGAGAAGGGTCGCGAAGTTTCCAGAAAAAGTGACCGTGTTTGCGCAGGGCGATCCCGCGAAGACTGTCATGTACGTTCAGGAAGGTGGTGTGAAGGTTTCAGTAGTCAATGGGACCGGCAAGGAAGCCGTTCTAGCGATTCTCGGACCTGGTGATTTTTTGGGGGAAGGGTGCCTTGCGGGCCAGGCCATTCGCATGGCTACAGCAACCACGATTTCGCCTACCAATGTGCTCGTCATTGAGAAAAACGAGGTGATTCGGGTGCTTCACGAGCAACACGAGTTCTCCGATCGCTTCATCACGTACATGCTGGCTCGAAATACCCGAGTCGAGGAGGATCTGATAGACCAGCTCTTCAACTCCAGCGAAAAACGACTGGCGCGCACTCTGCTGCTGCTGGCGCGCTATGGCGCGGAGGACCAGCCCCAAAAAGTGATCCCCAAAGTATCGCAAGAGATGCTGGCGGAAATGATTGGCACAACTCGCCCGCGGGTAAATTTTTTCATGAACAAATTCAGGAAGCTGGGCTTCATCCAATATGACGGCGAGATCAAGGTCAACAAATCCCTCTTGAGTGTTGTCCTGCACGAGTAAGAACCAACTTTCGCACTTATCGAAAAGCGGCATACTTCCAGATCACTATTGGTAACAGGACTTCCCACCGCATATCTCGGATTCCTGGTTGGGAGGGGAGCTATCGAGATCCAGGACCACCTGGGAGAATTACTTTCGCTTCAACAGCCTCAATCGCGGCAAGCTTCCGGTCGACATGTGGCGCAGTCCGCGGTTCGCCGGAATACAGCAAACATCGTTGCCCCGCATAGACCCACACGTGGGACAAGGCACAGATATGAACTGTTTTGCAGTTATGTCCCCCCATTTTCACTTCTACACCATCCCATGTTGGACACCAGCCAAACTGCCCGGAACCGCACACAATCCGGCCCAGTCTTCATGTGGGTGCTAGAGCGTTCCGACTCTTCGCAAGTGTTCTAAATTGAGCATCTCTCTCAAATGTCTGAACGCATGCTGTTCCGGTGAGGATGAAAGACATGACGCTAGAACAGTTTTCGTCTGTCCCTTGTCCTACATGCGGCGCCGTTATCGGGAAGAATTGCTTGCAGCATTCAGGTGCAGCTCGTTCCGAGCCGCACACGGACCGGAAGCTCTCCGCCGTTGAGTCCATTGAAGCGAAGAGATACCGGCTCACACAATCCCGCGAAGCGAAGAAATACCGCCGCACTCATTCCCTCGCTAAGGGCGGAGCGGGCAGAAGTCCCACTGCATAAAGGGGCATTCGGGGGGACGATTCTCAGAGTTTTTCATGTGTTCGATTCAGACGGACGGTAGTTCTTGTGCAAAAATGCCTACCTGGGTCCTACGATGCAGCAGCTGCAAAATGAGTTTTGTACATTCAAAGATACCGGAGGCTGGACTCCTGAATTACCTTTTTTCGATCAGACCTGAGTTCCCACTCGGCGGGAGCGAACTGAAATGCCCTAATTGTGGGAAGAAAGCGACCTACGACCAGGTAGCTGTTAATCATCAAGGGCAGTAAGGGCGGGACGCCGGCAGAGGCAACTCCTGATTAACGCCGTTACCGGAGATGTGGATTCGGCCCGATCCTCAATGTCCGGTAAGCCGGTGGATCCAATGGGTCGGCGCAATACTTGCTCGAAGTCTACTTGCACGGGGCTCAACAGCCAAAAGTCATTCGCGAGCGCTGATTCCAAACGGAACACCACCTAGGCTAGGTATGATTGAGTACAGCCGGACTGGTCGGTTGCTCTCACTCGGAAAGAGGAAGGGGTTCGCCACAGCACCCGCAATCCACTTCGAACGATGTATGCTTTTCAATCCACTTCAGCGTTAGTTTTCAGTGTGTGGCTCACTCCGCTGGAAGTACCACCGCTTCCACCACCGGCCCCTGCCCCCACAAGCTGGACGTGCGTACCGTGTCCCTCCCTATTGGAGGCGTGCCCCGAACAAGAATGGATTGTTGGTCTGCACGTCCAACACGGAGAACCGTCTGTGCCGGTTACCATAGATGACGACGGAAACACTGGCTGCGCCGCCGGTGAAATTGGCGGTTCCCGTGCCGCGTCCAGTGGTGGAAACCATTGCGTAGTTGCCGCTTCCAGCGAATCCAACGGTGGACCCAGCGCTGCTGCTGACGTCCAGGGTTCCGGAAAACGTTCCCGTGGTAGCGGCTGAGGGCGTGACGACTCCGACGATATGGGGGACGGCCGGTGTCGGGCCTACGGCGCTGGAGCCAATCGATTCGCCAATGATATACGGCGCGCCCGGACTCTCCATGGTAGTCGCGTTTTGGACGATGCCATCGCCCATAATCACGCTTACGCTCTCGTCCATAAAGCTGCCGCCACCGATAAAATGGATGGTGGGGCCGGTGCCTTTGAAGGTACCGACGTCGTTGACGTCGCCTGCATAGGACGTGTACGGCCACGTTGCGGCGGTGGTGATGGTGCCGCCGAAGTTCTCGTCCAAGACGCCGGCAAGCGTGCCCGTGGTCGTCGTGACCGGTGTCCCGGTGGCGCGAACGAGGAAAGCGACGGCGTGACCAGTAATCGTGCCATCGGTTGTGCCTGACCCGGCCAGAATACACCACGCTGGGGCAGCACAGTTCGCGAACCCGCCGCCGACCGGCTGCGCAAGGCCGCCTAGGATGGGCTGGTTGGCCGCAATTGCATCCTCTTCTCCGAGTAACATACCCAGCAAACTGCCCGACGCGCTGGCGGCATAGTAAACGAAATTCAGAGTGGTGTTGGTGAAAGGCGTACCGCCGCTGATCGTCAGCGTGAGGGTGCCGCGGCCCGTGTTGGGATCGGGGGCTGTGCACGACCCGGTGATCGTGAGGGCGCTGTTCACCGTGCCGGCAGTGTTCGTGATGACATGCTCACCAACTAACGAGTTGAACGAGCCGCTCGCGCCGTTGCACCCGCTGCTCCCGACTTGGAATTCTCCGAGCATCCCCACCCGTTGGCCCGCGCCGTTGTAGCCCTTGAGCGAGATGCCAAGGATGGTGTTCGCGGGTATCGTTGCGACAGGCGGCGTTCCGGGACCAATTATGGTGCCCGCAGCGAACGTCCCGCTGCCGTCGAACTCCTCGATCGCCCCTACACCTGCATTGGCCACCGACTCCAGCACAAAGCGGAAAGTGCGGCTCGCGGCCGTCGAGTCGATGAGCGTGAGCACACCGCGGCCATCTCCGCTCGCGTCCATGGCATAGCTGCCTCCAGTAATGGCGATATTGGCTTGGCCACCACTAACACTGTTGATGTCCTGGATGCCGCTGATGACATGGCCAGTGTTGTCGGCGGTAAAGCTGACCCCGATTATTACCGGCCCGCTGGTGCCGACGAATCCTCCGAGGCCCACCCCGTAAGTGCCGCACAGAGTCAAGTTCACAACGGCGGGGCAATTCAGTGTGGACGACCCACTGACCGTCAGCAGGAAGCTTACCGAGACCGTCGATGGCGTCGGTGCTGCGGAGTCGGTGACTTTCACGGTGAACTGGAAGGTCCCGGTGGACGTCGGTGTTCCGGAGATGGTGGCGCTTGGCGATGCGGAATTCAGCGTGAGACCGGCAGGCAGAGCCGAGCCCGTCGCCAGACTCCACGTATACGGTAGGACGCCTCCGGTGGCAGTCAGTTGCGTGTTGTATGCGGAGCTAAGCGTCGCGCCAGGCAGCGGACTCGTGGTGGTGATGCTCACTCCAGCAGCGCTGATTGTGATCGAGTACGTCATCTTCTGAACCACCGCAGGCTGCTCGGAATCCTTCACGTCGATGATGATGTTGTTCGTCGTGGCCGCCGCCGTGGGCGTGCCCGAAATTGTGGCCTTCGTGGAATTCGAGGCAATACTCAGGCCCGCTGGCAGTGCGCTGGAAGATGCATCCAAACTGAAAGTGTAGGGTGACACACCGCCCGTGGCCGTGATGTTCACGCTGTAGGATATGCTGACAGTGCCGTTCGGCAACGAGCTGGGCGAGATGACGATCGCGGAAGCGGTAATTGTCAGCGTAAACGCCTTCGAAGCCATCCCGGCTGTGGGCGCCTGCGAGTCATGCACGTCAACGATGATATTCGCGAACGTTCCTGCGGTTGTGGGCATCCCGGAAATGGCGCCCTGGTTGTTGCTGGTTGTTAGCGCCAGTCCTGCCGGAAGCGGGCTGGAAGCCGCATCCAGACTGAATGTATAAGGAGCAACGCCGCCGGTTGCTGAAATCGTCGCGCTATAAGCGGTGTTGTAGGCCCCGTTTGGCAATGACGTGGTCGTGATGCTGAGCGGAGCCGGCGCATTGATCGTCACGGTGAAACTCTGAGTCCCGGATTGCGCTGGATTGCTGGAATCCGTAACTTTGATTGTGAACGCGACGCCGGCCTGCGCCATTGTAGGTGTTCCGCTGATTTTCGCCGTAGTATTGCTGCCCGTAAGCGCCAATCCCGTGGGCAACGCACCGACACTCACACTCCATGTATACGGACCTAGCCCGCCGTTCACCGAAAGTGTTTGACTGTAGGGTGAACTCACATTCCCATTCGGCAGCGTCGTTGGACTGATGCCCGGCGTCGAAGGCAAGTTGATCGTGATGCTCAGAGCCTTCGAGACCGTCTGCTTCGGGTTGCTGTTGTCTGTTACGGATGCGGTGAAATTGGATGTCCCGTTCGGGCCTAGTGGAGTTCCTGTAATCACGCCCGTGCCGCTGTTCAAACTCAACCCCGCCGGCAATGTCCCGCCGCTTACCGAGTAGCTCAATGTTCCGAAGCCCGTTGCCTGAATCGTCTGGCTATACGCGGTTCCTTCCACGCCAGCCGGAAGTGAGACCGTGGTAATCGCCGGTGGTGGCGGCAAATTGACAGAGATGCTCAGATTCTGAATCGCGGACTGCGCGGGATTGCTCTTATCGGTTACCTTAACCACAAAATTCGAGGTGCCACTGGGGCCGGTTGCTGTCCCCGTGATATGTCCGGAAGTGTCCATGCTCAATCCGGCAGGTAGTCCGGTCGGGCTGCTGATCGTGAAGGTGTAGGGTGTAAGGCCGCCCGTAGCCGCGATGGTCTGGTTATAAGCTGTGCCTTCCACATCCGCAGGAAGATTTGTTGTCGTGATGGCCGGCGGTGGAGGCAAGTTGGTCTGGATGCTCAAGCTCTGGGTGGCGCTCTGCGCTCCTCCGCTGCTCGAGTCCGTGGCCTTCACGGTGAAATTCACGATACTGTTCGGGCCCGTCGGTGTGCCCGTTATATGGCCTGACGAGTCCATGCTCAGTCCCGCAGGCAAGCTTCCGGTGCTGACCGTCAGCGTCAGCGTCCCCGCACCGCCTGATGTTCCAACTGTTTGGGAGTACGCGGTCCCCTCCGTTCCTGCTGGCAAAGATGTCGTCGTGATGGCCGGCGGAGGCGTAAGCGTGATGGTCACTGCCGCGGAACTTGCGGGATTGGCCACGGAAGTTGCCGTGACCGTGGCCGTTGGGTCCGCGCTGGATGCGAGCGGATTGGCCATGGAAGACCCGCTGACCGCGGCCTTCGCGACAGCGCCGGCAGCCGGCGCGTTATAGGTCACAGAGGTCGAGGTTTGGTTTGAGAGCGAGCCGGGGCCACTCGTCAAACTCCACTTCACTCCCTGGGGGCCCGCACCGTTCACCGTAATGATGACGCTCTGGCCGTTGTCGATCGCCTGCGCTGCGCCGCCTTGAAAAGTCAGCGCGATCGGTTGCGATCCGCCGCTGCATCCCGACAGGCCCGCTACGACACATAGCGCTGCCACCACACTCACTTGTAGACACAGGCTCCGCAGAATGCCGTTACGAATCTGCTCAACACTGGTTTTCATGGTGAATTTCCCTCCGCCGCTGATTGCAGAAAAGAAAACAGCGCTCCTGCGGCCCGAAACACCTCGTCATCGCCGAACGCAGGATCGATTGGTCAGGAAGCTGCTTTTCGTTATGGAGTGGGGAAAAGTGTCGAAATGTATCGAAAAAATTGGAGCAACTGTGTGCGCTGGGAGCTGCCCCCCCCGAATCACAACCATTTGGAGATATTTGTCGCAATCAGAGTCCGACGGGAAGCTTTTCGAGTTACAATTTCCCCCGTTCCCCGAGAAATGCTGCGAGAGGCCCAAATGATGGTGGAGCAGGCGCCTGCAGCGGCGGATGTCGAGCTGGTCGCAAGCATCCGGAGCGGCCATTCAGGAGCCGAGGCGGCGCTCTATGAGAAGTATGCCGCGCGGGTATATCACCTGGCCCTCCGGGAATCGCGTTTGCCGCACGACGCTGAGGATGTGCGTGCGGAAACCTTTTTGCGGGTGCTTCAAGCAATCCGGGCGAACAGCGTACGCTCGCCCGCTGCTCTTGCTTCGTTCATTCTTGGGACCACCCGCAATGTACTCCATGAACTTTTTCAGCGGAGAAAACAGTCAGGCATAACCAAAGAGCCTGAGGCGGCGGATTTATCCACGCCCTCCCACGAAGAGCAATTCCTCGATTCGGAAGTGCAACACGCCATCGAGCGCACCATCGTGCGTTTGAAGCCCAGGGAGCGCGAACTGCTCCGCATGCACTTTTACGAAGAATTGCCTACTCAGGAGATCGCCCGGCGTGCCGGGATCGCCCCGGAACGCGTGCGATTGGTCAAGTCTCGGGCCCTGAAACACTTCCGTGAGTTCTATTGGCGCTTGTCTCGCGCAACAACGCCAAAAAAGATTGATACACAAAGGCAGTAAGGAATCACTTGATTATGATGCACCCCCAGATCGAAGACGAAGAGATCGTTGAGCGTTACGTTCGCAAACAGCTTGCCGAGGAGGAACGCAAGGCCTTCGAAGAACACTTCTTTGCCTGCGATGATTGTTTCGAAAAGTTGCAAGCCATGGAGCGATTCGTCGCGGGAATGCGTGACGCCGCCCGCCGGGGCTTGCTCGCCGGCGATGCTGAAGGCGCTGCTTCCGCTTGGCGCGTGGGCTCGTGGCTTATTCCTGCGTTCGGTGTGAGTGCTTGCGCGGTGTTGATGCTCGCCGCCGCGAGCGGCTGGCTTTACTTCGTTCAAATGCCAAAACTGCGAGGGCAGCTGAGCCAGTCCACGGCAGAACTGCGCGCTCAGCAGGAAGCTCGCGCCGCTCTCGAGCACCAGCTAGCTGGCAGCATTCAAGCCGAAGCGAATGTGCCTCTTGTCATGCTTCAAGCCACTCGCGACATGCAAGCCTCTTCCAACGAAGTAAGCGTTCCACTAGGTGCAAAGCACGTGGTTCTATGGGTCGAAGTGCCGCGAGGAGAATCCAATCGTTTTCGTCTGGAGGTGGATGCCACAGATAATCGCCCAGTTGAAGTGCTCGACAATTTGCAACGCAACGGCTATGGCGCCCTGGCCGTCAGCCTCCCTGTTGAAGCATTGCAACCGGGAGACTATCGGATTAAACTCTCCACCCAAGAACCATCTCCAGCGTCCCTGCTGGCAGAGTACAGGTTGAGAATCCGCAGGCCGTAGAGAACGCGGCCATGTGCCATGAAAGCTCGTCCGAAGAATTGTCTTTCTCTCCTTTTGTGCACGGGTGTATTCCTGCTCACAGGCAATGCGCTTACCCAGGCACAGCAGCCTGCTCCAGCGCCGAACAGCTCCCCAGCCCCCGCCCAAACGCAACCTCCTCCTGCCTCTGATCTTGCCGCGCAAGAAGACGAATTAATCAAAAAGTGTAATGAACAGTTGAACGTAAAAGGCCAATTCAAAGAAGCCGAGGAATTGGCCAGGCAAGCCCTTGAACTCAGCCAGAAAATGGGCGACAAAAAACGGATTTTAGTGGCGATGCTGTATCTCGGCTCCGCCTATTATGGCCAGGGCCGCAGACCCGAAGCGTTGGAGGTCTTCCAAGACACGGCGGCGGTGGCGCGCGAGACGGACAATCGAAAGGGGCTCTCGCGCGCGCTGAACAACATTGCCGGTGTGCTCGGCGACCTGGGGCGTTACGAAGAATCGATCAGCTATCTCTATCAATGCCTCGATGTAGCTCGGGCATTGGGCGACCAGCCCATGCAATTCACGGCCCTCTTGAATGTCGGTCAGTTGTATATCCGTTTGGGCGATCCGGACAAGGCCGAAGCCCCGCTGCTCGAGTCCCTGCGCATTGGCGGCGAACTCAAGCACAGTGACCTGGTGAACAACCCCTCCAAGGTGGCAACGGAGATGGCGTTGCGGGTCCTTGCCGAAATGGAGATCACTCGCGAGCGCTTTCAGCCTGCGTTGAAATACTTGGACCAGGTCCGCGAGAGTCATCCGGATAATGCTCAGGCGCAAATCGAGCTACTCAATGGTTTGGCGGTAGTCCACCAGAGACTCGGCGAATATCAGAAGGCCGCGGAAGTTCTTCAAGAAGCTATGCCCATTGCCGAGAAAGCGGACAGTGCATATTATCCACAACTCGTTGCCAACCTGGGAGAAGCCCAGGAATCGCTCGGGCAACTGAGGGAGGCGCTGGCGTCGGAAGATCACGCTTTGACTGCTCTTCGGCGGACTGGTGGAAACCCCGACGAAGAGTGGCTCATCGAGAGGCGCATCGGCCACATTGATCGGGCCCTCGCCCGCAACGAACAGGCGCTCGCGCATTACCAGAATTCCATCCATGCCATCGAACTTCTGCGCGCAAGTGCACTGAATACCGAGACCGGCCGCGCCAGCTTCGGCGGCCGCAGCCGGATGGTTTATGCGGAAACCGCCGATCTGCTTTACGACATGCACCGCGGGGCAGAGGCACTGGAAATGGCGGAGCTTGGCCGCGCCAGAGCTTTCCTCGATATCCTGGCGATGTCTCGCAGCGGGATACCGGACCAACTGACGCCCGAACAGCGCAAGCGTGAGGACGGGATTCTGGCGCACATTTCCGACGTGCAAAAGAATCTTTGGAAGGAAAACATCCCGCCGGAGGAAGAGAGCAAACTCAAACAGAAGCTATCCTCAGCCGAAGATGATCTCGAAACTTTTCATCTCGAAGTCCGGCAGAGCAATCCGCGTTACGCAAGCATTCAGTATCCGGAGCCGGTCACTGTCAGCCGCATGCAGAAGGATTTGCTCGATGCGCAAACCGTCCTTGTGGAATTCCTTCTCGGCGAAAAGCGATCACTGGTCTGGGTTGTGTCCAGGGAAAAGCTGAGCGTGGGCGTCCTGCCTCCGCGTAAAGAGATTGAAGGTGAGGTTTCCGCCTATCGAAAGGCGTTGACCGGAAAAATTTCGGCTTTGACGCTGGCGGGTTCACTGGCTGAGATAGAACCTGCCGGCAGGAAATTATATGGGTCTCTTCTTCAGCCGGTGGAAAATGCACTCGTTGGAGCCCACAGTTTGGTGATCGTGCCCGACGGCGCCCTGGGTTACTTGCCTTTCGAGACGCTGGTTCTCCCGCAGCGTCACGGGGCGTCTGGTGAAAACGGTCCGACGTATCTGCTGGAGAAGTTTTCCATTGTTTACGGCCCTTCGGCTTCAGCCCTCGTGGCAGTGAAAGGGATGAACCGCGTACAAGGCGCGCCGACCAAGACACTTCTGGCCTTTGGCGATCCGATTGTTGACGCCCCCGCGGGGCCGGTGAAAAACGAAACGGATGCCACTCGGTCTCCTTCCTCGGAGCTGGACTCAAAATCCGCGAAGACTGTCGCCGATGAGTATGCCGACCGCGGCTTTTCTTTTTCGCGGCTCCCCTACACCCGGGCGGAGGTGCTCGGCATCAGCAAGCTTTACCCGCAAAATCAGCAACAGGTCTATCTCGGCGAGCAGGCGCGCGAAGAGACGGTAAAAACCGAGAATCTGGAAAACTACCGCTACATTCATTTCGCCAGTCACGGATTCGTCGATGAAACCCAGCCCTCGCGCTCCGGTATCTTGTTCTCGCGCGACTCCCATTCCACGGAAGATGGCGTGCTGCAGCTGGGAGAAATCATGCGTTTGAAATTGAATGCGGATTTGGTGACTCTCTCCGCCTGCAGTACGGGCCTTGGAAAGCTGGTGAATGGCGAAGGAATTCTCGGTTTGACGCGTGCCTTTTTCTACGCAGGCGCGCGCAACGTCACTGTGAGTCTTTGGAATGTGAATGATTCGGCAACGGCTACTCTGATGGGAGCCTACTACCAGAATCTGAACCGCGGCCTGCCGAAAAGCGCCGCATTGCGCCAGGCCAAGTTGACCCTGCTGCACGGCAAAGAGGCTGCGTGGCGCCACCCCTACTTCTGGGCCGCATTTGTACTGGTCGGCGAAGGCAAGTGAAGCAAAGATCCGCCGCAGTCTGTGGCTGTGAGATAGACAACGGAAGGTCGCGTAGTGTTTAGACTCCACGTAACTAGTCAAGAGGCCAAAAAGGAGAAGGACAAGTCACGCAGCCAGCGACAGGTTGAACGAGTATGCGCGAACGGTGCGAACCGGGCCCCGGAATCGAACTCGCTGACGGTCTCCACTTGTCCGGTAATCCGTGCCAGCTCAGACGGTCGACGCAACACTTGCATGAAGTTTACTCGCCGGAGTCTGAAAATCTAAAGTCTGTCTAGGGCGTTGATTCAAGCGCAGTGCGACCCGGTCGAGCTGTGCTTGCGAATAGCCAGACAGGTCAGTGCCTCGCGGGAAGTATTGTCGTAATAAGCCATTTGTGTTTTCGTTCGTCCCGCGCTGCCAGGGACTCTGTGGATCGCAGAAGTAGACCTGCACATCTGTAGCGACCGTGAAGTCCTTGTGTTTCGCCATCTCCAGCCCGCGATCCCACGTCAGCGAGCGTTTCAGCTTAGTCGGGAGTTTGCGAACATGCTGACTCATCAAAGCGGCAACCACAGCTTCCGTTTCTTTGCTCGGCACCTTGATCAGCATGGCAAAGCGCGAATGACGTTCTACCAGTGTCGCGATGTAGCTGTTCTTGGAGCCGCTCAGTAGATCGCCTTCGCAATGACCAAGGACCGGGCGGTCCGCAACTTCAGCGGGTCTTTCCCGGATCGAGATGGCATCGACGATCTGACCCCGTGACTGTCCGCTGACTGTTGCATGTCGCGAGCGACGCATGCGCCGCTTGGACCGCAGGTGGTCCATCAGCTCTTTTTTCAATACTCCCCGCGCTTGAATGAACAGGCTTCGGTAAATAGTTTCGTAGGACACGCGCATGCTCTCGTCACCGGGATACTGGGTCTTCAGCCATCCGGAAATCTGTTTGGGCGACCAGTCCAGGAGAAGTTTACTAGCAACAATCTCTCGCAACCCCGGGTGCACAGCAAGAAGGCACTGCTTGGGTCGCAGGGCCGAGCCCCAGGCATGGTCATCCGCCTCATGAGCGCGATAGATAGGACGGCCACCATGACGAGAAATCTCCCGGCTCACCGTCGAGGCTGCTCGATCCAGTCGTCGAGCAATCTCACGAAGTGGGGAGCCACAAGCCATCCCTCGCGATATATCTTCTCGCTCAGCCAGGGTGAGCGCTAGCCGTGAGCGACGACGCGCTGTGGGAGGAATCCCTTTGCAGCGCGGCGACAGGGTTAGACGAAAGTGCGTCCAAATGCGGCTCAACTGAGTTAAGGTCGCAATCACGTCATTCTGCCCTAGTGGCCACCTGCCCAGCTCTACATGTAACTCCTTAGGGAATCAACCGAATATCTTGCCGCCCCCAGACAATGCACACTGTGTAGGTAGATTGTGCTATGGAGCCCAGCAAACGAAAGATTCGCGTGGTGGTTGGCGATGATTCGCGAACTGCGTTGCTTTCCGTTTGCGGATACCTCGAATTCGAGGGGCAGTTTGAAATCGTCGGGACTGCCGGTGACGGTCTGCATGTCATACAACAAGCCGAATCTTTTCGTCCGGACTTGGTGCTGACCGACCTTTGCATGCCCCGAATGACCGGCCTTGAAGCGACGAAGGAGTTGCGCAGGTCCTTTCCGGAGTTGCGCATTCTTATTATCACGGAATTGACCGCTCCTTCTCTGCAGGCGGAGTGTTTACGGTCTGGCGCCGATGGCTTCGTGGAGAAGAATCGCATGCCGGAAAAGCTGATGGAGGAGGTTCGCAGGCTTTTCCCGCTATGCGCCGTGCGGGATTGAAAGACCCTTCGAGCCCGCGATTTTCCTGAAAGGTTTACGCGGATTTATGACGGTCTGCAACGAACGGCTCAGTTGCTGCCCTGTAATTGGCGATGCGCCCGGCGCACCGCTCGAAGTTTGATGCAACGATTTCAAGCCTTAGACATACGGCGCTGCCGGTGTCATCAAAGATGAGACTCCGCGAGGGAGATCGGCTTTGTGAGGCCTAAGGGAGAGAAAGCAATGGCGACCAAGAAAATTCTTCTCGTGGATGATTCCTGCACCGCGCGGCTGGTGAACCGCATGATCTTCAGCCAAAAAACCAACTACGTCCTGGTCAGCGCCGTCGACGGGAAAGAAGCGGTGGAACGCGCGCGTGAAGAAAAGCCCGACCTCATCCTCATGGACATCGTCATGCCGCGAATGACCGGGCTGGAAGCTTGCCGGGTCCTGAAGAAAGACAAGGACACGGAACGGATCCCGATCATCCTTCTGACCACTCGCGGTGAAGAAAAGTATGTCCAGGAAGGTTACGCCAGCGGTTGCAGCGACTACCTGACGAAGCCGGTGAACGATGCGGAGCTTCTCGATTTATTGAAAGCGTACCTCGGCGAGTAATTCAAAACGACTCGCACTCAGTACCGATCTCACTATGGAGCAACGAGGAAAAAAGATGAGCAGCACACGAAATGGAAGCCGCCCGCCTGCTCAGACGGCGTGTCAAACCGAGCCGGTAAATGGAGGCTCAGGAGTTCCTGCCGGAACGGAAGAGCTGCGCCGCCGCGTGCAGCAACTCTCCCTTCGCGAGCAGCTGGAACGCCATCATTTTCTTCTGGAGCGCCTCAACGCCGCCAGCGCCCGGCTCATCGAAGCACTGGAACACGGCGATGTCTGTGAAGCGATCGGTGAAGTTATTGCCAATTTGATTGGCTCGGAAGAAGTCGCGATTTTCCACTATTTTCCCCTAGTGCAGTCCTTTAAGTTGGCTTGGTCTTCCGGAGTTGAAAACGATGTCCTGCGCGCATTTGGATCTGGTGCTGGTTTTCTTGGCCGGGCGGCGCATGGGCAAACAAGTCTGTTTCCGGAACGGCAGTTGAATACGCCACTCATGTGCCATGAGAAAAATTTGACGGCTTGTATTGTGCTCAAGTCCAGCAACGAAGTCGTTGGCGTTATCGCCATCCTTGGCCTCCTCCCGCAAAAGAGCTGCCTCGAATGGGCCGACTTCGAACTGTTGAAATTCCTGGAAGTCTACGGCGCCGTGGCTCTGCAGTTTCAGAGATTGCAGCAAGAAAAGGTAGCGCCATGAGGTCCGTAACACCTCAAAAACACGCCCCATCCTTGCCCGCTGGCCTGGCAGCGGCCGAGAGTCACGATCGAGCGGCTTCCAACTCTCATTTCTTGCACGCGGGTCAGGTATTCGTTTCCGGGCAAGGACAATCCATTGTTCTGATTCTCGGTTCTTGCGTTGGCGTATGCATTTGGGACTCGGCGAACGCTATCGGTGGTGCCACTCATTATTTGCTGCCCAGTTGGGATGGCAAGAGCGCGCAGTCACCCCGTTACGGTGATATCGCCGTTTCGGTTTTGTTGCAAAAGCTTCTCGAAGCCGGAGCAGACCGTGGACAGCTTCGCGCCATGGTCTTCGGCGGAGGCTGCTTGTTCGATTGTCTGCGCGAACCGGGTTCCAGAAAAGAGCCGCACCTTGGAAGCCGCAACGTCGAGGTCGCGCTGGAAATGCTGGCAAAGGCGCGCATCCCGGTCATTTCCACGGAGGTTGGCGCGGACCGCGGACAACGGATCGTTTTTCGCACCGATACCGGCGACGCTCAAGTCAGAGCTTTGTAGAGGCGCAATGGAAATTACTCGAGAAATGCTCTTGCAGTCGTTTCGCGAAGAAACCGAGGAATGTCTCGCGCAAATGGAGCAATTGCTCCTCGCGCTGGAAACTCATCCGGAAGACCGCGAACTGCTCTCTTCTCTTTTCCGCGCGGCCCACACCATTAAAGGCAACGCTTCCTTATTGGAATTCACCATGCTCGCGCGATTCCTGCATGGCCTCGAAGACCTGCTGGATTTGTGCCGCAGCCATGCCGAATTTCTTTCGCTGGAAGTGATCAATATTCTGCTCCAGTCCGTGGATGCCCTGCGGCAAATGGCCAAACAGGCGGTGGCGGGAGAGGAAAGTCTCCTCCCGGAACACGAGCAATTGAGCGCGCGCCTTGCCGAAATGACCGCTCAATTCAAGAAAACCGAAACCTCAGCAGTCCTGGAGAGTCCTGCCTCACTTTTTCCTGCCTCTGATTCCGGCGCGGGAGTGTCCAAAGCGGCGGTCCAGAATCTGCGCGTGGACGTCGGCAAACTGGACCGCATGCTGAATCTGACCGTCGAATTTGCGATTGGCCAGGGGCGCCTCCGGCGCATGATCGAGGAGAAGCATGTGGCCATGTCCGGGAGCAGTGAACTCCTTGAAACGCAGCACGGGCTGGAAGCCCTGTTCCTGGACTTACAAGAGCTGGTGATGAAGATTCGCATGGTTCCCGTCGGACCCACCTTTCATCGTTTTGCTCGCAGCATCCGGGACACGGCGCGCCAGAGCGGCAAGCTCGCCCGCATGCTGATTATGGGCGAGGACGTTGAAGTCGACACCACCATCCTCGAGCACATTCATGACCCGCTGATGCATATGATCCGAAATTCTGTGGATCACGGCTTGGAAACACCCGAAGTCCGCCGCGCCGTGGGGAAGGACCCCAGCGGAAAGATTGTCGTGAAGGCCTTTCACGACGCGGGAAGCATCGTCGTGGAGATCTCCGACGACGGTGCAGGCCTCGATCACGAACGCATCCTCCAGCACGCACGAAAACAAGGAATCATTTCCGAGGGATCTCGGCTCAGCGAAGCGGAGATTCACAATCTGATCTTCCAGCCCGGTTTCTCCACCGCCGACAAAGTTTCTGAACTCTCCGGCCGCGGCGTGGGGCTGGATGTCGTGCGTCGAAACGTAAACGCCCTCAGCGGTGCGGTTCACGTGGCTAGTCAGAAGGGCCGCGGGACCACCTTTACCATCCGCCTCCCGCTGACCCTGGCCATCATCGATGGCTTCGCCGTAAAAGTGGATACCGAAACCTACGTGATCCCGCTCAGCTCCGTGCAGGAGTGTCTCGAATTGCCCCGCGAGAAACATCGCTCCGAGGATGGCGGCGTCATCAACTTGCGCGGTGAAGCTCTGCCTTATGTGCGGCTCCGCGATCTCTTCGGCTGCGGAGGAATCACACCCGCACGGGAAAAAATCATCGTGGTCGAGTATCAAGGCGGCCGCGCGGGTCTCGCCGCCGATGAGCTGTTGGGCGAGCAGCAGGCGGTAATCAAGCCGCTAGGGCGTTTGTTTCAAGGCATTCGTGGTGTTTCGGGGTCGACGATCCTTGGCAACGGGCGTGTCGCGCTGATTCTCGATGTGCCAGCTCTTTGCGGGGAAGCCGTCCGCCGGAGCTCCGAACTGGTTTCGCAGTAGGGCCAGGTTTTGGAAGTGCGAGGCGGCGTGGGGCCGCGCTCGGGATACTGTTCAAAGGAGAGAAGTTCATGTTGAAGAATCTGTCGATTGGAAAACGCTTGGCGATCGGTTTTGGCCTGATCGTGTTGCTTCTTATCTCCATGGGCCTCAGCGGCTATTTGGGCCTCGAGGCCATCACCAAGGAAACTCTGAATGTTCTGAACGGGGACGCGAAAGTGGTGACAATTGCCGCCCGCGCCAAGTCTACTACGCTCGAATTGCGCCGCTTCGAAAAAGACACCTTCCTTAATATCGAAGACGCACAGATCAGAACTCAGTATGCCGCCAAGTGGGACGCACAGCGGCAGAAGCTCCGCGACGTTTTCAACGAGCTCGAGAGGTTTTCGCTTTCCGCCGACGATAAGGCCGGGCTCCGGTCCATGCGCGAAGACCTCGATGCCTATGAAAGTGGCTACACCAAGGTCCTCGGCCTCATTCAAGAAGGCAAGCTTCGCACCCCACAGGAGTGCAACCTCAAGATCAACGAGTACAAAGACTCCATTCACCGGCTCGAGGATCTTGCCACCGAGCTCACCAACCGTCACGCAGAGGTCTTGGTTCCGGCCGTGACTGAGATCGCCAGGACCACCACCACCACCTTGGTAATTTTCTCCGTGATCTCTATTTTCGTCAGCATTCTCGTCACCCTGGTGATCTCACGCGGGATCACACAGCCCATCCAGGAACTAGTCGAAGTCGTAGAAAACGTCAGTGCCGGCGATCTGACCAAGACCATCAACGCGGATCGCGCGGACGAGATTGGCCGCCTTCTCGGGGCCATGGCTAAAATGACCGGCAAGCTCAATGAAATGATCGGCGAAGTGCGCATGGGCGCCGGCTCGGTAAGTACCGCTGCCGCACAAGTGGCTTCCTCCGCTAGCATCGTTTCTCAGGGCACAAGCGAACAGGCCGCTGCGGTCGAGCAAGTGACCAGCAGCATGGAGGAGATGAGCGCTTCCATCACCCAGAACGCCGAAAACAGCCGCAAGATGGAGCAGACGGCGCGCAAAGGCGCCCAAGATGCCGGACAGAGCGGCCAGGCCGTCCAAGAAGCGGTCACAGCGATGAAACTGATCGCCGAAAAAATTGCCGTCATCGAAGAAATTGCCTACCAAACCAACATGCTTGCGCTGAACGCTGCCATTGAAGCAGCCCGCGCCGGCGAACACGGCCGCGGCTTCGCCGTTGTCGCAGGCGAAGTCCGCAATCTAGCCGAACGCTGCCGCACTGCGGCTCAGGAGATCGGTGGGTTGGCCGCTGCCAACGTGCAGATCGCGGAGCGCTCTGGTGGCTTGTTGACCGAACTTGTCCCGGCGATTCAGAAAACCGCGGACTTGGTGCAGGAAGTAGCTGCGACCTCCAGGGAGCAGGCCTCTGGCGTCAGCCAGATCAACGGAGCGATCAGCCAGGTCGGCGTGGTCACTCAACGCAACGCCGCCGGGGCCGAGGAACTCTCCAGCACCGCCGAAGAACTCGCGTCACAGGCCGAAGCTTTGCAAGACATGATTAGCTTCTTCCGTGTCAGTGCTCATGGCAACCACCGCTCGGCCAAAAAGCAAAAGCCCGAGAAGCCTCATTTCCCTGAATCCAGAGACGACGATAACCATGGCCTCTCCAAGCACTCGGGAAAGCCAAACGCTGACTTCGCCGAATCCTTTGCACGGTTCTAACTCCCGAGGAGACTTATGGAAATCAAAGAATCTCAAGAAGCGGTTCAGCAGCAATTTCTGACCTTCTTCCTCGCGGAGGAGGAGTACGCCGTCAACATCCAGCGCGTGAAGGAAATCATCGAGTACACCACGGTCACCAAGGTGCCCAAAGTGCCCCAGTGGATTCGTGGTGTCATCAACTTGCGCGGCAACGTCGTCCCGGTGGTGGATCTCGCCGTCCGTTTCGGGCTCGAGGAACGCCCCGTAACCAAGACAACCTGCATCGTCATCGTCGAAGTCGAGCAGGACTCCGAGCGCGCCGTCATGGGAGTGATCGCCGATGCCGTCAACCAGGTCATAGATCTCGCTCCCAAAGATATCGAAGAGCCACCCGCTTTTGGCACGCACGTGCGTTTGGAATATCTCCTCGGTATGGGCAAACTCGGCAAAAAGTTTGCTCTCATCTTGAACATTGACAGTGTCTTGAGCAACGCCGACCTGCTGACCGTTTCCGCGCTTCAGACCGCCGCCGTGGACTCACCGGCTCAAGCGGGCGGCAACGCCGAGGGACAGCCATAGGCCACCTGATGCCTTCCGGAGAAGTCCCAGCGCATTCCACGTTGACTCTGTCCAAGCCCATTCCGGATCTCGCGGTGGAGGAGTTTCAACTTTTCCAGGTCCTCGTTCTCCGCGAATCCGGAATCCACCTTGGCGACAAAAATCGTGCCATGCTGGTCAGCCGCTTGTGGAAGAGATTGCGCGCCCTGGAATTGAACTCCTTTTCGGCCTACTACCGGAAAGTAAAGGCGGATCCCCAGGAGCTGGTGCTTATGCTCGATTGCATATGCACCAACGAAACGCACTTCTTCCGCGAGCCTGCTGCATTCGAATGTCTCCGCGAACGCGTTTTTCCCGAATGGATGGCGCAAGCCGACGCAAATAAAAGGAACAGAACCCTCCGCGTCTGGAGCGCCGCGTGCTCCACGGGCGAAGAACCTTATTCCCTGGCGATGACCCTCTTGTCCGAGTTTCCAGTTTCCTCCGGCTGGACCGTCGAGGTTCTCGGCACGGATCTCTCTACCAAGGTCTTGACGCGCGCTTCCAAAGCGATCTGGCCCGCCGAGAAAATTGCCGACGTCCCCGTGGACTATCAGCGAAAGTTCCTTCTGAAGGGCTTTGGTCCGGAGAAAGGGAAGATCAAAGCGGCCGACGAGCTGCGCCAGGTCGTCCGGTTTCAACGCCTTAATCTCACGCAGGAACCCTACCCGGTCGCGGGTCTCTTCGACCTGATTCTCTGTCGCAATGTTCTCATCTATTTCGAATGGGAAACCAAAATCAAAGTGGTTGATCGCCTCGGGAGATTCTTGACTCCCAATGGTTATCTCTTTCTGGGCCATGCGGAAAGTTTGCACGGAGTGTCGGACAAATTGCGCTCCGTCGCCCCGAAGGTTTTCCCGGCCCCCAAAGTTCCCGTGGCTCGCAACAGCGCTCTTTGCATTCTCCAGCGCCGCGAAAATGCTTTTCGCGACTGAACATATTGCCGGCAGTTCCGCGATGCCAGACCTCGGGGCGGCTGCCTTCACCTGTAGGAAAACGACGTGACCTCTGACAAGCACCAAGACTTCGCCGAAACCAACCCTGCCCCTGCCCCGGGCAACTCCGTGCTATTGAATGTCCTCGTCGTGGATGATTCCGCCATCGTTCGCCAAGTTCTCGTGGCCGTGCTTTCCGAAAAACGTGGATTCCGTGTGACCGTGGCTGCCGATCCCCTCATCGCCATGGACAAAATGAAAAAGTTCTCGCCTGACGTCATTCTTCTGGATCTGGAAATGCCCCGCATGGACGGCCTGACTTTTCTCGAGAAGCTAATGTCTCAAAATCCAATTCCCGTCGTAGTCTGTTCTGGCTTGACCGGGCCCAGGACCGAAGAAGCCATCCGCGCGCTGGAAATTGGCGCCGTGGATCTCATCACCAAACCGAAAGTGGGCATTCGCGGTTTTCTGGAGGAGTCCGCCGTCCTGCTGGAAGATACCGTTCGCGCGGCTGCGAAAGCCAAGCTCAACAAGTTTCGCATGCTCCGTGGCAAGTCCTCAAAATATAGCTCCGCAGACGTTGTGATTCCCCATGTGGCCCTCCCAGCAGGCCCTCAGCAAAGGGAAAAGATCGTGGCCATTGGGGCGTCCACCGGAGGCACTGAAGCACTTCTCCACATCCTCGAACAGATGCCCGAGGATTGCCCGGGAATTGTCGCCGTCCAGCATATGCCCGAGGGCTTCACCGCCGCTTACGCGAACCGGCTAAACGGCATTTGCCGTATCCGGGTAAAAGAAGCCGCCGACGGCGATAAAGTCGTTCCCGGCCGAGCCTACATTGCCCCCGGAAACCGCCACACGCTTGTCCACCGCATCGGTCCAAGCTATTTTGTGGAAGTTCGTGAAGGCCCCCTTGTGTCCCGCCATCGCCCCAGTGTCAATGTGCTGTTCCGCTCCGTAGCGCAGGCTGCAGGCGACAGCGCGGTCGGTATTCTTATGACAGGCATGGGCGATGACGGAGCTGACGGTCTTTTGGAGATGAAGCAAGCGAAGGCGTTCACCATCGCGCAGGACGAAGCTAGCTGCGTAGTTTTCGGCATGCCGCGCGAAGCCATACTTCGTGGCGCTGCGGATGAGATTCTCCCTCTCTCCAGGATTCCAACTGCCATTTTGCGAAGTAGCTTTGCGCGAAAACCCTGACGCGGGGCCAATCTTGTGCTCTACCATTGGGCGCTGTGCAGTAAACTTGATAGAGGTTCCGCATCGGATGACTTCTCGGTGATACACACAGTGGCAGTATCTTTGGTCAGTTCATGGTTACTTGCAAGAGCTGCCTGATGGCTGTTGCGAACAGGTTTCCTAACGGCTAACGGACCAATGCCTGATAAACGAGAGGTTTGACGCTTCCATGCTAACGGTCGCCGCACCATCCGCGAAAACCTCCTATTCTTCGAAGTTCGGCAAGCTAGAATAGCTTCAACTCAAGAGGCATTATGAGAATCTTGCGCCGCAATTTCCGACAATCTTCTGTAATAACGGGCTAGACAAATGTTGTGAACAAAAGATCATTTCAATGGTTCGAGCAGCCAACTCACATGGCAGGGAACGGAAAGCTGGGATATTGGCTGGTAGCTTTGCGCGCCTATTCTTAGGATTTAAGTCGAGATTCGTTCTCATTCCAGTCGTTGTAGCTCTCGCCCAACTCGCTGCCATTTCTCTGGCAGCCCAAGTCTCGGCCCGGAACTGGAAACCACCCAATACTGCAACAAGGCCTTGCAAGATCGTCCCTGATACTTCGAAACCGTCGAAAGAAGCGAAGAAAAACGGTAAGAAAAGGCTGGGCGATGCCGATGGTTGCCTTGAGGTGCACTCCACGACGCTGGAGGTTCAAGAATACCTGCAAGCTTATGGGCGAGAACAGAAATGGAACTTGAGTGATGAACACGTAGCGGAGGATGCCTGGACGTTTTCGAGGAAGCTGGAAAGAGACGAACTCTTGCACTACGCGCAGAACGACGCAAATACCGAGCGCGTGAACTGGACTTCGGGGGTGGCTTTTGTTCAAGTCAGGACGGCGGAACTCGATGAAGGGTTCGTCCGCGTGCAAGTTTCTGCTCGTTTCCAAGGTTACGGCCAGAGTCTGGATCGATTTGCTCCACAAAAAGAATTCTGGCCGCTGATTTCAAACGGTTCCTTTGAAAGGCAGCTCATTTCCGCACTTGAAGTGCACCTCAAGAATGCCCAGTAAAACGCGCTTGAGTGCAAAGTGGCTAGGGCAGCGGCTCTCTTTCCTGAATGGGCACCAACAACAGGGACAAAGCAAAGAATTCATTTCTATGTGGTACGTTTAACTGATCCAGCCACTCGATTGGAAGCTAAAGAATCCTCAGGCGGAGGAAGCCTTGGTCGACCTCGGACCAACGTGGATAGGTGTATCACACACTCGCGCCTTGAGGACGATATTCCGATTCGTTTTCGTACTTCTTGGGATATTTTTTGCGAGCGGAACCGCACCGGCACAGATTTCGCCCGGTCCGCTTTCGAAGGCGCATCAATCCTTAACGGGAACCACGCAATGCGCGAGCTGCCATCAATTTGGCGCCAGCACTCCGACCTTTAAGTGTCTCGATTGTCATAAGGAAGTGGCCCAGCGCCTGGCGGCAAACCATGGGTACCACGCCAAGCTTCAAATGCAGAATCCGAATGGCAAGGACTGCGTGCGCTGCCATCTTGAGCACAACGGCGAAGACTTTAATCTCTTGCATTGGGAGCCATCGCAGAAACAGTTCGATCACCATTTAACGGGATACAACCTCGAAGGAAAGCATGCGGGGCTCTCTTGCGAGAAATGCCACACCCCTTCGAAGATGGTTGCGAGCGAGCAGGCACTCATCAAATACAAGGATCTGAATAAATCTTTTTTTGGGATGTCGGCGAACTGCCTGGCCTGCCACGCCGATCCTCATAAAGGGCAGCTGGGAAACGACTGCCAGCGCTGTCACAACGTGAACGACTGGAAGCAAGCCTCGCAATTCGACCATTCGAAAACGCGATACCCGCTGACGGGCTTGCATATGAAGGTGGCTTGCGAGAAATGCCACAAGCCGGATCAGCCCGGGGGGGCGGCCCGCTATAAGGATATGAAGTTTGACTCCTGCACGGCTTGCCACATCGATCCGCACAAAGGATCGTTCAAGCAGCGCTGCGAAACCTGCCATACCACCGTAAGTTGGAAGAAAATACTGCCGGGATTCGAATTCGACCACTCGAAGACTAAGTATCCGTTGCTCGGTCTGCACGCAAAAGTGAGCTGCGTTCTTTGTCATCTGAGTGGCGACTTCAAACGACAATTGGTATTCGCGGAGTGCATAGATTGTCACAAACCCGATCCGCACAAGGGGCAGTTTGAGGCGCGCCCGAAGAAAGGCGAGTGCGAGGAATGCCACACCGTCGGCGGCTGGAAGCCATCATTATTTGGCGTGAAAGAGCATGCCACCTCGAAATACCCGTTGCTGGGCAAACATGCCAACGTGGCATGCGATAAGTGCCACGTTCAAGCAGGCAAGGATACCCTCTACAATGTGAAGTTTGCCGCCTGCCTGGATTGTCACAAAGATGTCCACGAAGGGCAGTTTTCCGCTGCTCCTTATCATGACCGTTGTGAAAGCTGCCACACCGTGCAGGATTTTCACCGTTCGACATTTACGGTTGCCGCTCATCAGAAGACTCGGTTCGCTCTGGCGGGCGCACACGTGGCCGTGCCTTGCAATGAATGTCACAAAACTGGCGCAGGCGGGCCAACGGACAAGATGCTGCCTTTCCATTTCCAGGATCAGAGTTGCACCGCATGCCACGTTGATCCGCATCATGGCGAGTTTAAAGAGCGCATGGCCCGGCGCCGTGCAAATGGAACGCCGCTCGGCTGCGAGGCCTGCCACGACGTGAAGTCATGGACAAACGTGAGCAGTTTCAACCATTCCAAAACAAAATTCCCCCTGTTAGGTGCACACCGGGCAGTTGCCTGCGGCGACTGTCACAAAGCGCCGCCCGGTTCTCACCAAGCACAATTCAAGGGGACATCCCAACTCTGCGAGGATTGCCATGTTGACGCGCACGGATCGCAGTTCGCGAAGGTGGGCAAGACCCGCTGCGCAGAGTGCCACAACGTCCAGCGGTGGGTTCCTTCAACGTTCGACCACGACACGCGCACGCACTTCCCGCTCACCGGAGGTCACGCGCATGTTCTTTGTGATAAATGTCACAAGGAAACGAAGATGGTCGATGGCAAACCTGTCCTTTTTTACAAACCAACGCCGGAGAAATGTGCCGACTGTCACGGCCCGGGAATGCGTTCAGAGCAGCCAACATTTTCAAATTAACTCAATCAGAAACATCGCATTACAGCGTAGGGCTATCCGGAGCAGGAAGATAATGCGCCAAGAACTCCATTTCCCAGTTGAGTCATAACGATGCCACAACAGACAGTTGAATAGACCCCGGACATGGCCACTTACTGGCCATGCGTACAGTTGTTTCGAACTTTCTAGTCCGAGAAAATTCAGGTAAGTCCAGCCCGCTGCACCCCCATCTGCTAGGGAAGATCGGGGGAAGGGGGCAAATACGCGCAGAGTGGTCAAAACCATTTGTTGGCTGCTGCTATTCGCCGCCTGGCAGCCAGCCGGGGCACCGGTTTCCGCTGCACAGCGGGAGACCACTCGAAGTCCGCACGGACCGTTGGCGATTCCCTGCGAAAATTGCCATACCGCCGCCGGATGGCGTCCTATCCGTGCCGTCCCTGAATTCGACCACAACAAGACCAAGTATCCGCTGCGGGGCTTGCATGAGAAGGTGCCTTGCTCGCGTTGCCACTCCAAGCCGGTATTCACCGACGTAGGGAAGAATTGCCAGGATTGTCACGCCGATATCCACCAGCGAAAAATGGGAACGAATTGCGCGCAATGTCACACGGTTCAGGGCTGGCAGGTTTCCGTAAAGCAGATCAACGATCACCAGAATCGTTTCCCACTTTTCGGCGCTCATGCTGCCGTGCAGTGCGAGGACTGCCACAAGAGTGCCGCCGTCGGCCAATTCCAGGGTCTTTCCACGGCCTGTGCCTCCTGCCATTTGACGGATTTCCAGAAGACCACGAATCCCAATCACGTGAGCGCGCAGTTCGCGACGACTTGCGAATCCTGCCATTCGTTTGACAGTTGGCTGGGTGCGAAATTTGATCACAATGCCACGGGATTTCCGCTGACGAACGGCCACGCCAACGTGGCTTGTGCATCCTGCCACATCAACAACAACTACAATCTGCAAATTGCGCCGACGGATTGCGGAAATTCACAGTGCCACTTGACGACCTGGCAGAAGACCAATAACCCGGTGCACTCTTCCGCGGGGCCGGTCTTCGCCGTCGCGAATTGCGCGAATTGCCATACGACCAAGGGCTGGGACTCGGCTAATTTCGACCATACCTCGACGGGATTCCTGCTTACGAACGGCCACGCGAATGTGCCCTGCGCTTCCTGCCACATCAACAACAACTACACTTTGACGATCGCGCCGACGGATTGCGGAAACTCAGGTTGCCATTTAACGAAATGGCAGCAAACGACTAACCCCGTGCATTCGACGTCCGGGCCAGCATTTGCTGCGGCGAATTGCGCCACCTGCCATACCACCAAGGGTTGGGACTCGGCGTCTTTCGACCACAGCGTAACGGGCTTCACACTAACCGGCACACACGCTTCTCCCTCGCCGACGCCCTGCGCGTCCTGTCACATCAACAATAACTACGCGCTGAACTCCACGGACTGCATGGGCTGCCACCTGTCGGCATGGAACAGCACGCCGACCTTTGGCGGAAGCGTGCCAAATCACATCACCGCCGGTTTCCCCACCACAGCTTCCGCCTGCTCGACGTGCCATCCCATCACGAAGTGGGCCGACGGCAAGTTCGACCACAACGCTTTTGGTTTTCCGCTAACGAATTCCCACGCACTGGTAGCCAACGGAGGCAAAGTGCCCGGCTGTACCTCCTGCCACATCAACGGCAACTTCAGTTTGAACATTGCGGCAACGGACTGCGGGAACTCCGGATGCCACTTGACCACCTGGCAGACGACAAACAATCCGGCCCACCCGACGGCAGGAGCGCCGTTCGCGGCGGCGAACTGCTCGACATGCCACAACACGATCGCGTGGACCACCGCGATTTTTGACCACAGCGTGACCGGGTGGGCGCTGACGGGTTCGCATCAACTGGCACCTGCTGGCAAAGTCGTGGCTTGTACCGACTGCCACGTCGGGAACAACTACACCTTCACGGCCGCGAACACGGATTGCTACGGTTGCCATATCGCCGCGTGGCAAAGCACGCCAACCTTTGGCGGCAATGTGCCGAATCACATCACTGCAGGATTCCCGACGTCCCAATGCTCGACCTGCCATGACACCATCACTTGGACCGACTCGACGTTTAACCACGCGTCAACGGGCTTTCCGCTGACGAATTCGCACCAACTGGCGCCCGCTGGCAAAGTCGTGTCGTGCGCCTCCTGCCACATCAACAACAACTACAGCCTGACGATTGCGCCGACAGATTGCGGGAATTCGCAATGTCACTTGACGACCTGGCAGACGACGAACAATCCGGTCCATTCAGCCGCTGGGGCACCCTTTGCGGCAGCGAACTGCTCGACATGCCACAACACGATCGCGTGGACCACCGCGATTTTTGACCACAGCGTGACCGGGTGGGCGCTGACGGGTTCGCATCAACTGGCGCCTGCTGGCAAAGTCGTGGCTTGCACCGACTGCCACGTCGGGAACAACTACACCTTCACAGCCGCGAATACGGATTGCTACGGTTGCCACGTTGCCGCTTGGCAGAGCACGCCAACCTTCGGTGGCAATGTGCCGAATCACATCACCGCAGGATTCCCGACGTCCCAATGCTCGACTTGCCACGACACTCTGAACTGGGCCGACGGCAAGTTTGATCACAGCACCACAGGTTGGGCGTTGGCCGGCGCCCACGTGACTACGCCCTGCGCTTCGTGCCACATCGGCGGCAACTACAGCCTGACGTCGGCGAACACGGATTGTTATGGTTGCCACCTTGCAGCGTGGCAGAGCACGCAAACTCTCGGTGGCAGCGTGCCGAATCACATCGCGGCGCAGTACCCAACTACCTGCATCACCTGCCACACCACCTGGACCACAACCAATTGGCTCGGCGCGACCTTCAACCACACATGGTTCCAGCAGCCTCACCACGGGTCCGTTTGCGCCGATTGCCACACCACTTCGACAAACTACGCCGTCTTCTCTTGCATCGTTTGTCACTCTGGCCCGCACAGTAACAAGGCTCAAACAGACGCGACTCACAAAGGTAATGGCGGCTACTCCTACGGTCCGATGACTTGTGTCCCCTGCCACAAGAATTGACGGCGTAGCTCAATGCGCTTTCATGGTGCCGGTGGGTAAAGCGAGCGAATGTATACAGAAGCAAGAGAAACAAAAGTGGTTGAGGGAAGAGGGGAAAGTGTTTCGAGCGAGCAGAAAAGGGGAGCAAGGCGTTAGGCGCTTTTTCACGCGCTCTTTTCCCGCGACCCTGGTGTTCTGCGCGATATGGAGCTTCTCCGCTGGCTCACTCCGCGCACAAGCTCCGCAGCTTCAGCAAGCCGATAAAAAACGGTCCGTCTTTCGCGTCAAGTATGCCGCGGAAGGATCTTTATATCTGGATGCGGGACGAAACGATGACCTCCAGGAAGGAATGAGACTTTCGCTGATCAATGCGCCACCGGATGCCGCCATTTCCGATGGCGTGCGCTTCCGGGGTTACGAGCACGTTGCCGAATTGAAGGTTACTTCGGTAGCGGACTCTTCTTCCGTTTGTGAAATTGTGAGTTCAAATAGCGAAATTAAGGTCGGGCAGCTGGCGTTTCTGACGCCGGATAGTGTGCAGGAGCGCCGTCAAGCGGAGTTTGTCGCTGACTCGGCCAATTACCCAATCGTCTTGACCTTCACGAATGGCGATCCATTGGATGAGGAAATTCGGGCGACGGAAGAAAAGAAGACGCTTCAGGAAACACCTGTCGGCCACGTGCGCGGCCGGTTTGGGCTGGACTACGGCGGGATTCAGCAATCGGGCGGACTAAATTCCAAGCAGGTGGGAGTGGTAATTCAGTCCGATATTTCCAACATCGGGGGAACCTATTGGAGTTTTCGAGGCAATTGGCGCGGGAATATGAATGTGAGCAGTTCCAGCACGGCGGGTGCGACTCCCACCACGCTTACGGATCTGATCAATCGCACTTACCAAATAGGTTTCATTTACGATAGCCCCTATTCGCCGATTTCCATGGGCGTTGGAAGGCTTTATCTGCCTTGGGCGCCGGGCCTGAGCACGATTGACGGAGCCTATTTGGGAAGAAAAATTACGCGGATTGCCACGATCGGTTTCTTCGGTGGTTCCACGCCAGACCCCTCCTCCTGGAGCTACAATCCCGATCAGCATATCGCCGGAACGTTCGTCAACATTTCGGCCGGCAACTTTGAACGCACGCGCATCTTCAGCACGGCGGGTGTCGCCCTCACCAGCATCCAGTGGAAAGTCGCCCGGCAATTTGCCTTCTTGGAAAACAACATTTCATGGAAGCGCTACATTTCTTTTTACAGTTCGCTCCAGGCCGATGCTGCCAGGACTTCTCCGCTGCCAAACGGCGGAAGCAATCCCACGGGGATTTCACAGAGTTATTCTTCAATTCACTTTCAGCCGTTCCGCCGCGTGAGCTTCGGCGTGAATCACAATTATTTCCGCAGCCTTCCGACCTACGACATCCGCCTGTTGGGCACCGGCCAGCTGGACCGCTATCTTTTTCAGGGCTTCAGCGGAGACGTGCGGGTGGAACTGATGAAGCAAATCAACGTTTACGCCAGCCTGGGCCGTAGCAAAGCCACCACCGATACCAAAAACTCGCTCAATCAAGCGTACGGCATTACCTTCAACAATCTCCTGCACACCGGGCTGCTCGTGGATCTCCATTACTCGAAATTTGACAGCGTGTTTGGCAGCGGCAAATACATTTCGTTTTCCTTGTCTAAGAACGTCACAGATTCCTTGCACCTCCAACTCTTCGGCGGCCACCAGGCCTACAATTCCACTCTCACGAACGATACGCACTCCAATTTCGTCAACGGGGTCGTGGATTGGAATGTCGGCCCGCGGTATTTCCTTGAAGGCAACTACGGTTTTTATAGCGGCACTAGCATGAACTACCGGCAGTGGTTCACGACTTTCGGTTACCGTTTCGGGGGTTACCGAAAATGAAGAATCACCGTCATCTGTGGTTGTTGGCAGCCTGTGGGCCGTCAATACTCTGTTTGCGATTCTCCACAATTCTTTTCTTGGGGTTATTGCTCCCAACTCCGGCAACTCGAGCTCAGCTGCAGACGGCATCGCTTCCAGCGTCCGCAGATACAAGCGTTGCCCCCGCCCCGGCGATGGACGCTCTGCTGCTGGCACGCAAATCCGTGGAGAAATTCTTCGAACAATCTTCCAACGTGGTCTGCACCGAAAGTGTAAGCCAGATCACGATTGGAAAGAATGGAAAGCCCGAGTATCGCGAAGAATCCAGGTTCGTCTATCAACTTCAAGCCAGCACTAGCACGGGTTCCCTGAAGCTTGCCGAGTCTCGCGAAACTCGCAAGGCTGCTTTTCGCGATGCGGCCCGCACGCTGCTGATCACCAATGGCTTTGCCAGCATGCTGCTCATCGTCCATCCCGAGTATGAAACCAGCTACATCTTCGAGCGAGCAGGGGAAGAAAACGTGGATGGCAAGCCTTTGGCCAAAATCAATTTCAGGCCCGTTGCCGGAGGTTCCTCTCCCGCGGCGTTGCAACTTCGCGGACAGAACTATCCCCTCCCCCTGTCCGGCACTCTTTGGATCGACCCGCGGAATGGCGCCATCACAAAACTCATTGCGGCGGTCGACTCCAGTTTGAGCGACTTGGGTCTTCAGGGAATGCGCAGCGAAATCCATTACGACACTGTGCAATTTCACGATCCCGAGGAGTCCTATTGGATGCCGGTTTCGGCAACCATTGACGTTGAGACTCCGCGCCAGCATTGGCGCAATGTCCACCGCTTTACGGCTTACAAACGATTTACCGCAACGATCCGAATTGAAAACGCCGAGGGTAAACCATGAGCGCATCCGCCACCATACGTACCGCTGTTTTAGCCCAGGAAGACGCCGAACGCGGCCATCGCATCCGCGTGCTCCTAGCCTGGTTGCTTGCTCTAGCCGTCGTTCTAGTTATTGCCGGCTATGGCTTTGACTATTACACGCTGGGGGCTTCGCAGCGCCCCTTCTCGGCGAAGCACGAAATCCTGCGTCCTAGCGGAAGTATCGGGATGAAGCTCGGCATGTTCGGCGTGTTTCTCTTCTTCCTGATTTATCTTTATCCCCTGCGCAAGCGCTGGGGCTGGCTCGGCAGGCAGGGCAACTCCCGTCATTGGCTGGATTTTCACGTTGTTCTCGGGACGCTTGCTCCCTTGATCGTCGCGTTTCATTCCACATTTAAGTTCGGCAACATTGCGGGGATGGCTTTCTGGAGCATGCTCGCCGTTACTCTCAGTGGTTTTGTCGGCCGCTATCTCTACTCCCATATTCCGCGCGGACTCAGTGCCGCGGAACTTTCCATGAAAGAGATTCAAGATAAAGAAGAAGCGCTGCGCAAGGAACTCGCGGAACAAAAGGCCACTTTTGGCTTTTCCGTGGAGGCCCTTTCCGAGTTGCCGTCTCCGGCCGAAGTCGCAAAGACGCCCCTGATCGCTTCGCTCTTATCCATGTTCCTGATCGACATCAAGCGGCCTTTCAAGGCTTCTCTTTTGCGGCTGCGCCAAGCCGGCTTTGGCGCCTGGCTGCTTTCCTTTTTTGGTCTCTTCTCCACGCGGGACAAGAAACTCGAGCGAGCCATTCGCCTGGCGCAAAAGCAGTCTTCGCTTTCCCAGAGCATCGCTTTTCTCAACCGCACGCAGCGCATCTTCCAGCTCTGGCACGTCATCCACCGGCCCTTCAGTTACGCATTCGCGATTCTGGCCATCATTCATATTTGTCTGGCGCTCTCCATGGGCTATAGGTTGTAAGTGCCCGTCCAATCGTTATCGCCGGATACGGAAAAGGAATTGCGCATGAAAAAAAGCTATCTAGGATTTGGTTTCTTCCTCGTGATTCTCTTTGTCACCGGCTGCAAGAGTCAGCAGAGCGACAACGATGCCATTCGTGCGGGAATCCTGCAGCACTTGAGGAACGTAGGCACCCTGGACATGAACGCAATGGTTATGGATCTCAAAAACGCCTCGGTGAACGGCAATCAAGCTCACGCTGACGTGGAGTTCCGTCCGAAAACGGGCGCGCCTCCGGGAGCCGGTATGCAGGTTACCTATAACCTGGAAAAACGGGATGGCGCATGGGTCGTATTGAAGACTCAAGCTGCCGGCGGAATGATCGAGCATCCCGCCCCGGGCCAAAATCCACATCAATCTCAAAACGTACACGGAAGCCAGCTTCCTAATTTCAGCGAGTTGGTAAACCCCGCGGCCGCTCCGGCAACAGGGACTCTGCCGCCGGGCCATCCGCCGATTTCTTCAACGCCGAATAAGGTCGATCAGTCCTCAACCAAGAAACAGCGATAAATCTATGGATTCAACCGTCTCATTCTTCATTGCCGTCGCGGTCATCGCGTTCTTCATGTGGCGGTATCTGAAGGACCAAAAGCAAAAGGACTCCCAGGCGCGCGCGGCTGCAGAGAAGGGAAAACTCTATTCCGAGGGGCCCAAGTCCCAGCATCCCCACATCGACGAGACTTATTGCATCGGTTGCGCTGCTTGCACGATGGTGTGCCCCGAAGGTGATGTCCTGGCCATGGTTGGCGGAAAGGCGGCCATCGTCAACGGACACAAGTGCATCGGCCACAGTCTTTGTGCAGATGTCTGTCCTGTCGGGGCCATCACCATGGTCATGGCCAGCCCCAGCATGGGCGCGGATATGGCGACGCTGACGCCCCAATACGAAACCACCATCAAAAACTTGTTCATCGTCGGCGAACTCGGCGGCTTGGCGCTGATCAAGAATGCCGTAAACCAAGGACGCGACTGCATCGATAACATTTCCAACAGAATCAGCGCACTGGGATATCGCCGAATGACGTCGGATGTTCTCGATGTTCTCATTGTCGGGGCGGGCCCTGCAGGAATCAGCGCTTCGCTTCGCGCCGCCGAGAAAAAACTCAATTACCTCACATTGGATGAGGGTGAAATGGGCGGCACTGTGGCGAAATATCCGCGCCAAAAGCTGGTCATGACCAGCCCTGTCGAATTCCCGATGTACGGAAAATTCAAGAAGACCGAGCTCTCCAAGGAAGAACTGATTGCTTTTTGGAGCAAGGTTTTGGAGCGCACGGATTTTAAGTTCCGCAAGGGGGAAAAAGTCGAGGATGTCAGGAAAGGAGAAGACGGCATTTTTGTCGTTGTGACCGCGAAGAACCAATACCGCGCGCATGCCGTTGTCCTTGCGCTTGGCAAGAGTGGCAGTCCACGGAAGCTAGGAGTCAAAGGCGAGGAGCTGCCCAAGGTCATGTATCGCCTGATTGAAGCGGATCATTATGTGAACAAGCGAATCCTGGTGGTAGGCGGCGGCGACAGCGCGATCGAAGCCGCCATGGGGCTTGCACACCAGGTCGGCAATCAGGTCACGCTTTCCTATCGCAAAGAAGCCTTTAGCCGCATCAAAGAAAGAAACTCGCAGCGCATCCAGGAATGTCTGCGCAAGGGAAAGCTGAAGGTGATTTTCAATTCCGTTCCCGTGGAATTCAAACAAGACGCTGTTGTCCTCGATGTCCAGGGTAAGTTGCAACAATTTCCTAATGACTACGTATGGATCTTCGCAGGCGGTGAACCCCCCACCGCCTTCCTCAAAAGGATCGGCCTTGGGTTTGGCATGCGCGACCTCACCGTGGAAGCCAGCACCGAAGCAAGACATCGGCAGGTGCTAGCAGGTGTTAAACGATGGGTTAGGCAGCCCGTCTGAGCCGGCAGCGCTTACCGGACAAGTGAAAAACTGCCGAATCGTCGCGTCCAACAAGCCCTTTGAGACCGGGAATGCGCGTCCAACTGCGTCCAAAACTAACGGTCTTGCGCGGTTTGTGAGGTGGGAAGCCCGTAAAGCCAACTGCATCAACAGGGGGTCGACCAACTGTAAGGGCAATTGAATCATCAAGACTTAGGGTTTGCTCGTCAAGCTTATAACCCGAAGGTCATCCGTCCAAATCTGAGCTTCGCGACCAAGTCATGCATCGCTCCACGAAGAAGGGTTCCGGTAACCTTCTGTCAGCCTTAGTGACCATGGAAGAGCTTCGATGACGGCCGGTGACCGACGCGCGGATTACGCGGAGACTGAAGTTGCGCAGGTGAGACTTGCACATCATCCAGGCGAACTGGCGCGTGCCGCGTCACGGCTCGGGCTAGCCGAAATCAACATAAACTACAGCTACTGCGGAGCCGGGCCCGATGCCAATGCAACGTTTCTCATCTTCGGGGTAGCAGAAGCAGGCAAGGCAGCTGAGGTTCTTGATCAGCCAGCCGCTGCCAGCGCGACGATCTGAAACACCGAACTCAGATAGGAGCAATGAGAGTCTGCAAGAGAGCCAAGCGGCTCCCTCGGAAGGCAAAATACTAGCACTTCGTGCGTGGTGATTTGAGTCTACCGCTAATCACAAGTACCCTACGAGGTACGGGAGCTTATTCCGGCTCCGAGACGATCAGCACTTGTGCCTCGCTCCGATTGTATGTATGAGATTGACGGCAAGCTCCGCATTGTAATGCGTGAGTGACCTACGACTCAGTCAAAGCAGGCAAGGGTGGTATCTGGCTGGTCATGTCATACCGGCCAATTTTCGTCACCGTCAGGGGAGTGTTGCAGTCTTTGGTTTTACATCGAAAGCCCCAGTAGGCGTAACGCATAGCGGCCCGAGGCTATAACACAACTACGTACCGTGCAAGGAATCTGCCGGGGTTACGCTTCTCGCTCTCGGTCAAAAACCTCGTGGCATTGCTTCTCAAATTCCGGCTCGTGGTCGGCCTTTTTCAACGCGGCGCGTTTACTTGACGTGTGCCACTCTCATGTTAGAGTTACTTACATAATCTAGAGGCCGCGCGAAGAGCGGGGAGCTTATTCAAAGGCCGAGGAGAAGAATCAGGCATGGGACGCGTGAAGACGGCAAGAATTCATCCTATAGGGGGGCGACCGCCGGCGGCACGGAGGCGGCTTGGAACAGGGTTTGACGGAACGCTGCCAAGGGGTGATCGGGTGGTGGGCCGAGAAACACTGGGACTGCGTGAGCGGAAGAAGGCGCGGCTGCGTCAGGAGATCATTGATACGGCGCTGCGATTGTTCCGCAAGCGAGGCTACGAAAAGACGCGTATAGACGACATCGTGCAGTCTCTGGAAATCAGCCAGCCCACGTTCTTCCGGTATTTTCCGAGCAAGGACGCAGTATTGGGGGAAGTGGGGAGGCGGGGTTTTGCGTGCATCACGGACCATTTAAGGAACGAGCTTTCCAGCGAGGCGACGACGGCGGAACATTTGCGCCGAATGTATCAGGAGCTGGCGCGTCACGCGGAATCGGACCGCCCGTTGTGGCAGGCGGTGGTGCTCTCAGGGGCGATGGACCCGGTACGGTCTCCGAATGTGCGGGAGCGCAAGGAATGCGCGCTGGGCTTGCTGCGGGAGATTCTGGCGCAGGGGCAGAATCGCGGAGAAATCTCCCGGGATTTTCCGGTCGAGCATCTTGCGGAGTTCATGGAAGGGCTGTACAACACCATCGTCCGTCAGTGGGCCGTGGATCTTACGGGGCCGCATAAGTTATCCGACCGGGTCAGCAGTGCGGTGGAGTTTTTCCTGCGCGGTGTCCGCCCGTGATGAGCACGGGCGCGTTTGCGTCCGTGAGCCAGAGGCCCTCCATTCAAAATAGTATTGAATACGCAGTGATCCTCCTAGGCAGTTTCACCAATCACACACTCTCGTTGGGGGCATAGAAATGAAGGCCGCGGTCTTGAATGAATTCAAGCAGCCGTTGGAATTCCAGGAAGTTGCGCGGCCGGAGCTGGGTCCTGGCGATGTCTTGATCAAAGTAGAAGCTTGCGGGGTGTGTCATTCGGACTTGCATCTCGCGGATGGAGATTGGAGCCAACTGGCGGCGATCGTGAAGAGACCACTGATCCTGGGCCACGAAATTGCGGGGCGGGTGATCGAAACGGGCGGGGAAGTACACGATTTGCGAATCGGGGACCGAGTGGGAGTGCCATGGGTGCACTGGACGTGCGGGGAGTGTGAGTTTTGCCGGGAAGGGAATGAGAATCTCTGCTCCAAACAAAAGATAACGGGAGTGACGGTGGATGGCGGGTATGCGGAGATGATGAAAGCGCCGGCAAGCCATGCGATGAAAATACCGGAAGGACTTTCGTCGATCGAGGCTGCGCCATTGTTCTGCGCCGGGGTGACTGTGTATCGCGCGCTGAAGCAGGCAAGAGTTTTGCGGGGGCGGCGATTGGCGGTATTCGGCGTGGGTGGACTGGGACATCTTGCCGTGCAGATTGGGCGCGAGATGGGCGCGGACGTGACAGCGATCGATATTTCAGAGGAAAAGCTGGAGCATGCAAAATCACTTGGTGCGTCAAGTGTGTTCAACGCAGGGTCGAAGAGTACGGTCAAGGAATTGCGCGGTAAGGGTGGCGTGCATGTCGCGCTGGTAGCTTCGGCTGCGAAAGCCGCGTACGACATGGCATTTTCTTGCGTGCGGCCGACGGGGACACTCCTAGTGGTGGGTTTGCCTGCGGAGAATATCTGCTTCCCTCCGATTTTGATGGCTTCACTGGAAGTGCGCATCCAGGCGAGCGCGGTAGGCACGCGACAGGATGTGCGCGAAGTACTTGCGCTGGCTGCCTCGGGAAAAATTCATTGCAGGGTGGGCACGCGGCCGCTATCGGAAGCCAACGAAGCACTCGAGCAGTTGCGCAGCGGGCAAGTTTCCGGACGGATCGTTCTCGCAATTCCATAAATCGCAAGTTAACAAAATCCCAGCAAAAGCCAAGGCAAACGTGTTGAATCACGCGTGTGATTCCCTCGGAAAGTGCGTCGAGCGAAGAAGCGCGTTTGGGGTGCGCCAGGGGGAGGAGCCTGGGTGCGCCTGTGGTGGGGTATTGACGTTAGTTGCTAATATGTGATACGGACTATCACAATATTTGATAGTTCTGGCGGTGGAGCGGGGCTCAGCGCTGTTACGAAGACTGAAATCCGCAGCCAGGCTGGTGCTGCTATCTTTTGGTCGAGTTGCAGTAGTGACGTAACAAGATTAGTTGTCCGTCGCAGACTCATCTGAAGGGGAGCACGCAGACTTGAATCCGAATAAAACCCAAAAACAAGATGCCTTCGAGGAACCAGGAGGAGCTATGAAGTCGATCATGCTGGCAGTTCTGTTCATGTTGGTAATCGGGCTGTTGCCGGGCGGCCCAGTGGCCTCTGCGCAAGGAGTTGGGGCTTCCGCGGATCTGACGGGAACGGTAACGGATCCTTCGGGCGCGGCCGTACCGAATGCAAAGGTAACTGCAATCGACGCGGCGAAGGGAGCACAGCGCAGCGTGATGACCGACGAACAGGGGTTTTATCGGCTGTCCGGGCTGGCGCCCGCGAGCTACAAGGTGAGCGTGGAGCACGCCGGTTTTCAAACCGAGGTGGTCACTTCGCTGAGCTTGACGGTCGGGCAGAACGTGGTGTTTGACTTCAAACTAAAGTTGTCAGGGATTTCCGGAGAGGTGGAGGTGACATCCGAGCTTCCGGTGGTGGAGACGGAGAGAGGGAGCCAGGCGAATACGCTCACGCAGAACGAGATCGCCAACCTGCCGATTGACCGGCGCGACTATCTTACATTCACGTTACTGGTACCGGGCGTTTCGAATTCAACCCGACTGGCATCGGACCAGGATTTTCGAGTAAAGCAGACGCCGCAGAGTGGGCTCTCGTTTTATGGCAGCAATGGGCGAGGGAACAGCGTCACGGTAGACGGCGGAGAAGCGAACGACGACGCGGGCGGAGTGCGCTTGACGCTGAGCCAGGACGCGGTGCAGGAGTTTCAAGTCAATCGCAGCAATTATTCAGCGGAGCTCGGGGGAGCGAGTGGAGCCGCGATTAACATCGTTTCGAAATCCGGGACGAACGATTTGCATGGAAGCCTGTACGGGTTTTTCCGGAATGACGGGCTGGATGCAGCCGACCCGTTTGCCCGGAAGCAGGCGCTGCAGAACGGAGCGATCTTCGATCCGACCCAGCCGGATAGTGTGGGAGGGCCAACGAAGAATTCCTTGACGCGGTACCAGTTTGGTGGAACGGCAGGATTTCCGATCAAGAAAGACAAATCGTTTCTGTTCGTGGCGTTCGAGGGATTGCAGCAGGATGCAGAGAATTCTGTCCCAATTCTGACGAATACGGCAGTTTTCCGGGCGACGGCGGCGCAACAGGCAATCATCAATGCGCTTGGAAACCCATCAAACACTTCGACGGTAACCTGCTTCCCCGGTGTGACTATTAGCGCAAACCAGTGCGCGGGTGCACTTTTCGAAGGTTTGAACGTCAGTCAAACAACGGGTCTTTCGCTGGGCCAAAATGCGCTGAACACCTTCCTAGTGAACGCGCTGGAGACTAACGGCGGGCTGTTCAATTACAAAACCCGAGAGTACCTGGCCTCAGGGCGGTTCGATCATCGTTTCAGCGATTCGAACCAGATCAGCGTCACGTACAGATTTGGACACGACCTGGAAGAGAATCCCGACGTGCAATCGTTGACGGGATTTTCGGCAGGAAGCTCGATTCATGATTACGACAACAACGTTTTAGCCGCCTGGTACCATCAATTCAGTCCTACCGCGCAGAATGAACTCCGATTGCAATTTGACTACGCCACTCTGAACGTCATCCCTAACGAACCGGGAGAAGTGGGACTGCAGATTCCAGGCGTGGTGAATAACCTGGGAACGAGTATCTTCATCCCCAACTTCACGATCACGCGAAGATACGAAATTGCAGACAACTTCACGCTGATCCGCGGCCACCACACGATGAAATTCGGAGGCTCGGAGCTATTGCGGGGCAATCACACGGAATCGCATACCTTTTTCCCCGGACGGTTTATCTTCGGCTCGCTTCCTGGCTTCCTTCTAAGCCCCTGCTTAGCCCCCTCGGCCAGTCCGACAACTCAAAACCCGTGCGGACTCCTCACCCCAGGAGCGAGCTTAGGACCGATTCAAACTGCCTCTCTCGGACTACCTCAGGTTTTCCAGCAAGGCTTCGGCAATCCCGTCTATCCGTATTACACCAGACCATGGACGGCGGCTTACTGGCAGGACGCCTGGCGGATACGGCCCAATTTCACGCTGACCTATGGTTTGCGCTACGAGCTGGACACGCAATATGCGCCACTGAACACGTATAAAAAGAATTTTGGCCCTCGGGTGTCGTTCGCCTGGGATCCATTTAACGATCACAAGACAGTCATTCGTGGAGGATACGGGGTCTTTTACGCGCCCATTTACGACCAGATTCCCGCGGTGGACTTGTCCCTGGGCGTCTTGAACGCGAACAAGAGTTCCGTCGGCAATTCGTCGAAGGCTGGTCAAGTAAATAATCTGGACGCCATTTGCGGCATGGCCGGAGCTTTCGGACTTTTCCCCCCGCCAACCAGCCCCACCAGCCCCTGCAACCGTGAAATCTCGATCTACATCATTCCGCTGACCGGAGTGCCCGGCGGCAACCCGGCGTTAAACGCGGCCACGGTTTTCCAGACCTTGTTCGCGCAGCAAGCGATCACCTGCACAAAGCCGGCACCGGGAAGCTATGCTTGCATTACGGCCAATGGGGGCGCAGGCGGAGTCGGCGGACTATCGCAGTTTGGACTGAATGTGACCAATAGCGGTCCGCTTGCCGCGCTTCAAGTGGTGTTCGTTGACCAGCCAAACTTCAGAAACCCCTATTCGCAGCAAGCGGAGTTTGGAATTGAGCGTGAGATTGCTCCGGGGTTCTCCGTTTCCGCGAGCTACATATACTCGCATACGATCGGCTTACCCGTTGCCATCGATACCAACCTGCTCCCGGCTCCCAAGAGCACGATTACGCTAGCGAATGGCAAGAGCGTTTCCTACCGAAACTGGAACACGACGGCTGCCTCGGCCGATCCGCTCGGCGGAATTGAGGGCCTGCCCTGTGACCCAAGCGCGGCCAATCCTGCTGGTCCCTTCGCTTGCTTCGTGAATCCGTTTATCGTGCAGAACAATCAATACAGCTCGGCTGGTTCAGCCGTGTATCAGGCGGGGATCCTGGAAGTGAAGAAGCGTTTCGGCAGTAACTTCTCCTTGTTTGGGAATTACACTTACAGCAAGGGATTCGACACCGGGACGGACTTCAACAGCGACTACGGGCCGCAGGATCCGACGGACCTGGGCGCCGATCGGGGGCTTTCGGAATTCGATCAGCGACATAAGGTGGTGATCGCCGGGGTGTTTGACAGCCCCTGGAAGAATCCGTTCCTTTCCGGCTTTCAGCTCGCGCCGATTTTTGCATACAACAGCGGACATCCGTTCAACCTTTTGGCGGGAGGAGAGGTGAACGGCAACAACCACACCACCAACGAACGTCCGATCGGGGCGGGCCGCGACACGGGACTTGGGCCGGACTACACCAATGTGGATATGCGGCTGAGCTGGCGGCACAAAGTGAGCGAGAAAGCGAAGGTGCAGTTTACCGCCGAGTTCTTCAACATCGCCAACCATACCAACTATGCGAGCGTGAACAACGAGGTGAGCCCGCTGTTCGGTCTGACACCGGGATTCACCACGTTCGACGTGCATGGGAGCGCAGCACTCTCTCCGAGCCAGCCGCTGGGTTTCACTTCTGCTTTCCCCAAGCGGCAAATCCAGCTTGGGGTGCGGTTGACGTTCTAATCGGAAAGCGATGATTCGCGGCGCCCGAATGGGTGCAGCCGGCGAATTCGCGTAGCCGAATCAATCAGTCGATGCTTGCAGAATCATGGAGTTTTGCAGGAGCAGGTATAGCATTTCAGGTCCGGGAGGATCCTTCCATGTGGCGAATGAGCAAGCGCGTGATTATCGTCTTAGTGTCAGGGGCAGTGGTATTCCTCTCGTGTGCAGGCAACTCGCGGGCACAGTCACCACCGGGCGTTGTCACTCACGCGGGAACTCTGGCCGACGGCGCAACTTATTTGATTGAAGTTCCGGCAAATTGGAATGGAACTTTGTTTCTGTACAGCCATGGCTACGTGATCCCGGGTACCGCCAACCCCGCACTCGACGTGGGACAGGGAGACCTAGCCACTCGCTTCTTCATGCTTTCGAGCGGTTTTGCTCTTGCGGGGTCCTCGTATGCCACGACCGGATGGGCGATTCATGAAGCAATTCCGGACCAGATCGCGGTTCTCGACCTGTTCAAGCTGATGGTCGGTCAACCAAAACGAACCATCGCCTGGGGACATTCCTTGGGGGGAATGGTAACCGCTGCGCTCATCCAAAGGCACCCCGACCGCTTCGACGCGGCGTTGCCCATGTGCGGCGTGCTCTCGGGTGGGGTGGCTACCTGGAACACGGCGCTCGACTCCGAGTTTGCTTTCAAGACGCTACTTGCGCCGGGAAGCGGGTTGCAAGTCGTCAATATCGCCAATCCTCTTGCCAATCTCCAACTCGCTGAACAGTTTCTCGTCATCGCCCAGTCCACCGCCCAAGGGAGGGCGCGGTTGGCACTGGTGTCCGCCTTAGCAGACGGACCGGGATGGTTCGTCCCTACCTCACCGGAGCCGGCGCCAACCGATTTCACTACTCAGGAAATGAATCAGTTTCTTTGGGATCAAAACGTTGACTTCCCATTTGTCTTTGCGTTTCGGGCTGAACTTGAAGCGCGGGCGCGGGGCAATGTCTCCTGGAACACCGGCGTCAACTACAGAGCGCAGTTGGCGCACTCCATCGACAGAGATGAAGTGCGGGCGCTCTATAAGCAGGCCGGTCTCAGCTTGGATGCCGACCTGGAAACTTTAGAAGATGCCGTAAAAATCAGCGCCGATCCAGAAGCCCTTCACTATCTCGAAACAAATATCATTTTTGACGGCGAGATTCATATCCCAGTGCTGACTCTGCATACCAAGGGAGATGGGCTGGTGGTGGTACAAAACGAATCAGCCTACAAACAGGTCGTCGAAGAGGCGGGCAATGAAAAATTCCTGCGCCGGGCATTTGTCTCCCGAGCGGGACACTGCGCGTTTACCCCCGCGGAAACCATTGCCTCCGTGCAAAAGTTGATCAATCGACTTGATACCGGGGAATGGCGTGAGGTGGAGGCCGACGATCTAAATGGCGCTGCTGCAGCGCTGGGGCCCGGTTTCAATATTTTCCCTACGCCGAATGGCATAGTTCCTGTTCCGCCGGCCTTCATTGACTTTAGACCGGCGCGCTATCTACGGCCGTTCGACGCGTCGAAAGAAAAGTGAGAATCCGCGGCCCTTTGCAAAGAATTCATGATCTATGCTGAGGACGCGCATCAGTTCAACTGCTATGGATGCGGGAGACTGCCAATTGGCGGTCACGAAATTGGAGGTTGGATTCTTTTCCAGAAGACGTGAGCATATTCCAAGAGAACCGCAGAGGACTATCTCGGATATAGCGGATTTGGAAAGAGTTGATCCCACGGCCAGGCATTCGAAATGAACACGAAAGACCTTTTTGATCTTACAGGGCGTGTTGCGATTATCACCGGGGGCTCCGTTGGACTAGGACGCCAGATGGCCCAGGGTTTGGCGGAGATGGGCGCCAGCCTGGTGCTTTGCGCTCGGAAGAAGGAGCGCTGCGAACAGGCAGCCGAGGAATTGAAAAAACTCGGTGTGAGGACGCTGGCTTTGGGATGTGACGTCAAGAATCCTGAGCAAGTACAAGCCGTTGTGAATGCGACGGTTTCGCAATTCGGGCGGGTCGACATCTTGATCAACAATGCGGGCACGTCGTGGGGCGCACCTGTGGAAGAGATGAAGCTGGAGCAGTGGAACAAAGTGATCGAGACGAATCTGACGGGGACGTTTCTTTTTTCGCAAGCCGTTGGAAAAGTGATGGTGCCGCAACGACGCGGAAAAATTCTCAACATCGCGTCGGTGGCCGGGCTGCGCGGCGCGCCTCCGGAGTTTCAAGCCATCGGCTATCATGCGAGCAAGGGCGGAGTGATTGCATTTACCAAGGATCTGGCGTGCAAGTGGGGAATTCACAATATCCAAGTGAATGCCATCGCTCCGGGGTGGTTTCCGACGAACATGTCGCAGCTGGTCATCGAACGGAATAAGGAAGCGTTCCTGAGCAAGATTCCGCTGCGACGATTTGGCAATGAGCACGATTTGAAGGGCGCTGCAGTGTATCTCGCTTCGGACGCGTCGGACTACGTTACCGGCCACGTGCTGGTAGTGGATGGAGGGCAAACCGCCTAACGGAGGCGACCCGGACCATGAATATTCCGCTTACACCCCTGCGGTGCCTCCGCTATGCGGAGCAACAGTATCCGCATCGAACGGCGGTAGTTTGCGGGAACGAGCGATTTACGTACGCGCAATTTGCGGATCGCGCGGCGCGGCTGGGCGGCGCGCTGAAGAATGCAGGAATCAAACCGGGTGAACGAGTGGCGTTCCTTAGTCTGAATTGCCACCGGTTGCTGGAAGCGTACTACGGTGTTCTTGAAGCCGGTGCCGTGCTGCTGCCGCTGAATGTGCGGCTTTCTTCTGGAGAGCTCGCTCACATTTTGAATGATTCCGGGGCGACGGTGCTTTTTCTGGAGAGGGAGTTTCTAAACGTTGTCGACTCCTTCCGCAGTGAACTCACGACGGTCAAGTCCTTTATCCTTCTGGATGGTCCGCCACAAGCAAATTGGCATTCTTCTCAGAGTTATGAAGATCGTCTCGCCGTGGCCGCGCCTTACCAGACAGACATCATGGCAATCGACGAGGACGAGGTAGCCGAGCTTTTCTATACCAGCGGGACCAGCGCCAATCCCAAAGGCGTCATGCTGACGCACAGAAATGTTTACCTGCATGCTTTGCATGTTTGCCTTACGTTTGATGCCACGCGGGACTTCGCCCAGCTTCACACCATTCCGTTGTTTCATGCGAACGGCTGGGGCGTGGCGCATATCCTCGCGCTGGTCGGCGGAAAGCACGTGATGCTGCGGCGGTTCGACTGCGGGCAAATCTTCCGGCTGATTGAAGAGGAGCGCATTTACACGATGTGTCTGGTGCCGGCGATGGCCATCGCGCTGGTTAATTCGCCGGAGCTGGCGAAACACGACTTGAGCAGCCTGGAGAGAATCATCATTGGTGGCGCGGCATCTTCGCCGACACTCGTGGGGGAAGTCGAGCAAAAGCTTGGCGTCACCTGCATCTCCGGCTATGGACTTACGGAAACGTCGCCGGCGCTCTCGCATTCTTTCATCAAGCATGGATTGGAGTTCGAAGGCGAGCAAAAGCACGCACGGCAGGCGATGACGGGATTTCCCGATCCAGGAATCGAGATGCGAGTGGTGGATGAGAGGGGCCTGGATGTTCCGCGCAACGGGAAAAGCGTGGGAGAAATCATCACGCGCAGCGATGGGGTGATGAAGGGTTATTGGAATCAGCCCGAAGCGACGGCAGAGGCTTTGCACGGCGACTGGTTTCATACCGGCGATATGGCCACCATCGATGAAGAGGGTTACTTCCTGATTGTGGACCGCAAGAAAGACATTATCGTCAGCGGCGGCGAGAACATTTCTTCGCTCGAAGTGGAAAAGGCGCTTGTGGCCCATCCCGCGGTTTTGGAAGCGGCGGTGATTCCCGTGCCCGACGAAAAATGGGGCGAAGTGCCGAAGGGGCTGGTGGTCTTGAGGCCGGGAGAGCAGGCGAGCGAGATGGCATTGATCGAATTCTGCCGCGCGCGGTTGGCGCATTACAAGTGTCCGCATACTGTGGAGTTCTTTGAGAGTTTGCCTAAGACCGGGACGGGGAAAATCTTGAAGAGGGATCTGCGGAAGAAATACTGGCAAGGCCGGGAGACGATTCGGCTGGATTTTGTGGACAGGGCAAAAGGCTAGGCGGGGAGAATTCGAGATTAGAAAGGGTTTTTCTAGATGGACCTGAATCTATCACTCGAAGAGGTTCGATTTCGCGACGAGCTCCGCGCCTGGCTAGAGGCGAACGTGCCGCGCGACTGGGGTGAGTGGCGGGAAAAACCAATCGAGGAGTCGTTTCCTTATTTGAGAGCCTGGCAGCGGAAATTGCATGAGGGACGGTGGGCCGCAGTATCGTGGCCCAAAGAGTACGGTGGACGGGGCGCGACACTTCCGCAGCAGGCGATTTTTTGGGAGGAGATGGCGCGGGTGGAAGCGCCGCCGATGGCCAACTCTCTTGGTTTGGGACTGATTGGACCGACGATCATCGCGCATGGGACGGAAGCGCAAAAAAAACGGTTTATTCCTAAAATCCTGAGCGCGGAGGAAATATGGTGCCAGGGGTTTTCGGAACCGAACGCCGGCTCGGATCTTGCCAGTCTGCAGACGGAGGCGCGGCTGGATGGGGACCATTACGTCGTCAACGGGCAGAAAGTGTGGACGAGCTATGGCTGGGTGGGGAATTGGTGCGAACTGGTGGTGCGCACGGATCCAACCGCGCCGAAGCACAAAGGACTGTCGGTTCTATTGATTGATATGAGCTCGCCGGGCGTGGAGGTGCGCCCGCTGAGGCAGATGACGGGGGAGAGCGAATTCAACGAGATGTTCTTCCGCGATGTGCGCGTGCCGGTGGAAAACTTGCTCGGTCAGGTGAACGACGGCTGGAACGTGGCCGTGAGCACGCTTATGTATGAACGCGGCTCGTATGGAGCGCGGCTGCATCCGCTTTTTAGGCGCAACATCACCCGGCTGATTGAACTATCCAGGACATTTCAAAAGAACGGGCACGCGGCGTCTCAGGACCCGCTGACTCGGCAGAAGCTTGCGCAATGTTACGCCGAAGTCGAGATCATGCGGTTAAACCAGTTGCGTGCCTTCAGCCGGATTACCGCTACAGGTGCGCCCGGGCCAGAAGGATCCATTCAGAAAATCTTCTGGAGCGAACTGAACCAGCGGCTGCAGCAGGTTGCGCAAGAAATCTTCGGACCCTACGGCCAGCTGCTGGCGGAGGACCGGTATTCGGTCGACAAGGGGATCTGGTCTTACGGATATCTGCGGACGCGCGGGAACACCATTGAAGCGGGCACGTCGGAAGTGCAGCGCAGTATCATCGGGCATTTTGTGCTGGGCTTGCCCAAGAGCTACTAGACGGAGACACTATGGAATTCGGATTGAGTGAGAGCCAGCAGCTACTCCGAGACAATGCGCGGAAGTTTTTCGCGACGGAATGTCCGATGGCGGAAGTCCGCCGGCTGATGGAGACGGAGACGGCGTTCGACGCAGTTCTGTGGGCAAAGCTTGCCGAGCAGGGCTACACCGGCTGCATTTTTTCAGAGGAGTACGGTGGAGTCGGACTCGGAAAGGGTGAGCTGATTCTTCTTATGGAAGAGGCGGGCAGAGCGCTCTTGCCGGGGCCGTTTTTCTCTACGGTGGCGCTGGCGGGGCCAGTGATCGACGCCGTTGCCAGTCCTGAACAGAAGGAAAAATATCTCACACCCATTTGCGCGGGCGAGGCGCGATCCACAGTCGCCATCTTTGAGGACGCTGCTGCGTGGGATCCGGCACGCTTTCAAGTTACCGCTGTCAGCGGAAGGGTTTCGGGTGAAAAACGATTTGTGACCGATGCGGTGGCAGCTAATTGGATCGTCGTCGCGGCCAGTAATGGGGTCTTTCTCGTGGACCCCAAAGCTTCCGGAGTCGAAATCGCGCCAATGTCGGGAATGGACCTTACGCGCAAACTGTATACGATGCGCATGAATCACACGCCTGCTGAGAAGCTCGGGGATGTTGCAGGGCTGGCGGGAGCGTTGGACATTGCAACGGCGGCGTTGGCAGCAGAAATGGCTGGAGGAATGCAGCGCACGCTCGAAATGACCGTGGAGTACGCGAAAACGCGGAAGCAGTTTGGCAAGCCTATCGGCTCATTCCAGGCGGTACAACATCAGTGCGCGGACATGTATCTAGAAACGGAAAGCTCGCGTTCTGCGGCGTATTACGCGGCGTGGGCGCTTGAAGAGAGGGCGCCGGATGCAGCGGTGGCCGTCTCGATCGCAAAAATGTATGCCAGCGATGCGTCCCGCACCGTCGGCAATCGCGGGATTCAAGTGCAGGGCGGGATGGGTTTCACGTGGGAAAACGACGTTCATTTGTATTACCGGCGAGCGAAGGCATCGGAGACCGCGTTTGGTGACGCAACTTTTCATCGCGAGCGCATTGCCCGCCTGGTCATCGATGTGGGCGCGGAAACCGCAAGGCACGCTTAAGAATTCATATGAGAGAGCGCTTACCATGAGCGATTTGGTTCAGTTCACCACAAACAGCGGAATAGCCGTCATTACGATTAACAATCCTCCGGTCAATGCGCTGAGCCCGGGTGTGCCGGAGGGAATTTTCGAAGCGATCACAAAGATCGACAACGACGAGAGCATTTATGGGGCAGTGCTGATTGGCGGAGGCCGCACTTTCATCGCCGGCGCGGATATCAAGGAATTTGTAAAGATGACTTCCGGAACCAGGCAACGAGGGGCGGGACTGTTGCCCATGCTGCTCCGGATCGAGGACTGCCGGAAGCCGGTGGTGATGGCAATTCACGGGACTGCGTTCGGCGGTGGACTGGAAATAGCGATGGCCGGGCACTATCGAGTCGCCGTTGCCAGCGCGCAAGTTGGTCAGCCGGAAGTGAAGCTCGGCATTATCCCGGGTGCGGGCGGAACGCAAAGGCTTCCGCGGCTTGCAGGGATCGCTGCTGCGCTGGAGATGTGTGCCGAAGGCAAACCCGTCTCAGTCGAACAAGCACTGAAATTCGGGATCGTCGACCGGTTGATCGAAGGCGATTTGTTGACAGGGGCTTTGGCTTTTGCACGCGAAGTTGCCAGTAAACCGGCACCTAAGACGCGCGAACGCAACGAAAAGCTCGGGACTCCAGAGCAGAACGCCCCGATCTTTGCTGCGGCACGCGAGACGGTTCGGAAGAAACAACGTGGATTGACGGCACCGCTTGCAGCGATTGAAGCCATCGAAGCCTCGGTGAGCTTGCCGTTTGATAAAGGCTGCGAAGTGGAGCAGAAGTTGTTCGCCCAGTGCCTTTTTTCCGAACAATCAAAGGCGCTGATTCACGTGTTCTTTAGTGAGCGGGAAGTCGGCAAGATCCCCGATGTTCCAAGGGAAACGCCACTCATTCCTATCAACTCTGCGGGGGTTGTTGGCGCGGGCACCATGGGCGGCGGCATCGCCATGGTCCTGGCCAACGCGGGCATTCCGGTCCTGCTCAAGGAAGCGGATCAAGCGGCACTGGACCGAGGCATGGCCACGATCAAGAAAAATTACGCGAGTTCGATGAAGCGCGGGAGATTCACGCAGCAGTTTGTGGATGAATGTCTGAAGCGAATACAGCCTACGTTGAGTCTTGATGGATTTTCAAATGCAGACATGGTGATCGAAGCGGTGTTCGAAGGGATGGCGCTTAAAAAAGAAGTATTCCGGGAGCTCGACCGCGTTTGCAAAGCCGGCTCCATTCTGGCCAGCAATACTTCCACGCTGAGTATCGACGAAATCGCTTCGAGCACGAGGCGTCCCGAATTCGTCATTGGCATGCATTTCTTCAGCCCCGCTAACGTCATGCGGCTCCTCGAGGTGGTCCGTGGCAAGGCTACTTCCAAGGAAGTGATCGCCACCTCCATGCAGATCTCCAAGAAGCTCGGGAAAATTGGTGTGCTCGTCGGCAATTGCCGGGGATTCGTGGGCAATCGCATGTTCGGGCCTTACCGCCGCGAAGCGCAGTTTCTGGTCGAAGAGGGTGCGCGCATTGAAGCGGTGGACCAGGCTCTTTCCGATTTTGGGATGGCTATGGGCCCTCTGGCCACGGGCGACCTTGCGGGCCTCGATGTCGGGTGGCGTATCCGCAAAGAGTATCGTCATCTGGAGGAACCCGGGATTCGTCAGCCGTTTGCGGAAGACCGGCTTTGTGAACTCGGCCGATATGGGCAGAAAACCGGAGCGGGTTGGTACAAGTACGACGAGCAGCGTCGCGCAGCGCCAGACCCCGTTGTTGAGGAACTCGTTCGTCAATGGGTGGCCGAGGCCAGGATTGTGCAGCGCCAAATCTCGGGGGAGGAAATCAGGGATCGCTGTCTCTACGCGCTGGTCAACGAAGGCGCGCGCATTCTGGAGGAAGGCTACGCGTTGCGAGCTTCCGATATCGACATTATTTATTTGAACGGCTACGGGTTCCCCGCGCATCGCGGCGGGCCGATGTGGTATGCCGATACCGTGGGATTGAAAAAAGTCTACGAGCGCGTCTGCGATTTCCACCGCGAGCACGGTGAGATATGGCGTCCAGCCCCGCTGCTGAAGCGTCTTGCAGAACAGGGAAAGACATTTGCCGAGAACAGCAAACAAGAGGGCGCGGCAGCCTAGTGGGGATTCTTTTTCTTATTCGTCACGCGCAAGCTTCGTTTCTCGAGCAGAACTACGACAAGTTGTCCAAACTCGGAGAAGAGCAAGCCGGCCTGCTCGGCGAATACCTCGCGCGACGCGGCATTGTTTTCGACCGCGTCTGTGCCGGTCCATGTGTCCGTCAGAGGGACACGGCGGGGCTGATGAGAGACGCGTACCTGAAGGCCGGCCTGGCATTCCCGGAGCCTTTGATGCTCCCTGAATTCGATGAATATCAAGGAGAAGCAGTGCTCGAGCGCAGCCTGCCCGGATTGCTCGAGAACGATCAGAGCATCCGTGGTCTCCACGCCGCATTCCAGTCTTCGACTAGCTCAACGGAACGACGGGCCACCTTTCAAAAACTATACGAGGCGGTTATTGGGAAGTGGGTAGATGGGGCGCTCCCTTTGCCTCACGTGGAGACGTGGTCCGAGTTTAGTTCCCGGGTAAATCTTGGTCTCTCGAGGATTTTGAGAAATGGCGGCCGCGGTGAAACAGTAGCGATCGTGACCTCCGGCGGGCCGATTGCCGTGGCGATGCAGCGGGCGCTAAGCCTTTCCCCGCAACATACCTTGCAGGTCAGCTGGATGTCGCGCAACTGTTCCTGGAGCGAGTTTCTTTATTCGGGGGAGCGGTTTACTCTCAGCGCGTTCAATGCCCACCCGCACTTAAATGATGCCACCATGCTGACCTACCGCTAGGGAATGCGCCGATGCCCGACCTGCTGGACCATCCGACAACGGTTCGACCGGGAGAAGAGCTCGACCTGAACAAACTCGAGCCGTTTTTGCGCAGCCACTTTCCGGATGTCCATGGGCCGCTGAGCGTCCAACAATATCCAAGCGGCCACTCCAACCTGACTTACATGGTTCGACTCGGAGCCAGGGAACTGGTGTTGCGGCGCCCGCCCTTCGGCAGCAAGGTGAAGACGGCGCATGATATGGGCCGCGAATTTCGAGTGCTCTCGAAGCTCCACTCCGTCTATGCTTCTGCACCCAATGTGCTTTCTTACTGCGAGGATGAATCCATCCTGGGCGTTCCGTTTTACATCATGGAACCCATTCACGGCATCGTCCTTCGCAGGGATCCGCCGCCTGGTCTGGATTTTCCTCCGGAAAAGGTGCGGCGACTGAGTGAATCCTTTGTGGAAAACCTGACCCTTCTCCACAGCCTGGACTACGCCGGCGTGGGCCTCGGCGATCTCGGCAAACCGCAAGGGTATGTGGAACGTCAAGTCCGCGGCTGGATCGAACGCTACCATGGCTCGAAAACCCCGGATCATCCGGAAGTGGAAAAGATATCCAGGTGGATGCAGGAACACATTCCTTCCACCACAGGAGGTTCGCTCATCCATAACGACTACAAGTACGACAATGTGGCGCTCGATCCCAGAGACATCACAAAAATTGTGGGAGTTTTCGACTGGGAAATGTGCACCATCGGCGACCCGCTGGCGGATCTGGGCACCGCCATGGCCTATTGGATCGATACGGCTGATCCTGCGGAATTGCAGGAAAACCGCTCAGGACCGACGAACCATCCGGGCAGCTTTTCTAGAGCGGAACTCGCGGAATACTACGCTCGAAAAACTGGCCGGGATATCTCCCAGATGCCTTTCTATCTCACTCTGGCTCGCTTCAAGCTCGCGGTTATCGTGCAGCAGATTTATTTCCGCTTCCATCAGGGCCTAACCAAGGACGAGCGTTTCGCCTCCATGCCGGGACGAGTCAGTACGTTATTGCGCGCCGCGTGGCACACGGCGCAAACCGGCGTGATCTGAAAGGAAAATACACGCAACATAGTTTCAAACGTTGTCCGCAGTCTTAAACTGCACGGCGCAGTCAGAGAAAGTAGCGGACCACCCACTCCGCCACACAGCACGGTTTGCTGGAATTCTCGTTTTCGATGGCAATGGAATAAGTAGCTTCGAGCGAATCTGGAAGCTCTTTCAGCCCCACCAGTCCGATGCGCGCACGAATTTTGGCGCCGGAACGAACCGCGGAAGGGAATCGAGCACGGTTTAATCCGTAATTGACCGCCATGCGCACGCCGGCCCGGATGTGAATCGCCTGCTTCATAAACTGGCTCACCAAGGAAAGCGTCAGAAAACCATGGGCAATCGTTGCGCCATAGGGCGATTCCTTTTGGGCGCGTTCGCGATCTACATGAATCCACTGGCGGTCATCCGTGGCTTCGGCGAATTGGTCGATACGGTCCTGGGTCATCAGGAGCCAATCGGTCACAGCGATCTCACGGCCAGTGTAATCCTTCAGCGAATGGACGTTTTCCACCACGACCGGTGGCATGGGTGATCTCCTAGAGAAGAGAGTTGCACCGCAGTTGGCAAAAGCAGAAGGTCAATGCGTGCCCGATTTCGCCGCGGACTTGCCCCATTTTCGGAGTTCCTGCTTGGCGATTGCTTCGATGTGAACCTCATCTGGCCCGTCGGCGATTCGCAGCGTGCGGACATTCGCCCATGCGGCAGCTAGGAAGGTGTCTTCGGAAACGCCGGCTCCTCCGTGGGCCTGGATGGCGCGATCCAAGACACGCAGGGTGACGTTCGGCGCGACCACTTTGATCATGGAGATCTCGGCGCGGGCCCCCTTGTTGCCCACGGTGTCCATGAGGTACGCCGCTTTCAGCGTTAGAAGGCGCGCTTGCTCGATTTCCATGCGCGATGCGGCAATGTCCGTGCGAATGGTACCTTGCTCGGCCAGGGGCTTCCCGAAAGCCAGACGCGCTTGCACACGCTTGCACATCGTTTCCAAGGCGCGCTCCGCCACACCGATGCAGCGCATGCAGTGATGGATACGTCCGGGGCCTAGCCGCCCCTGGGCGATTTCGAAGCCCCGGCCTTCGCCAAGCAAGATGTTAGCGACAGGAACTCGGACTTTATCAAAAGTGACTTCGCCGTGGCCGTGAGGAGCATGGTCATAGCCAAACACCGTCAGCAGTCGCTCAACCTTCACGCCTGGCGCGTCCATCGGCACCAGAATCATCGATTGCTGTTGATGAGCCGGTGCCGAAGGGTCCGTTTTGCCCATGAAGATGGCGATCTTGCAGCGCGGGTCGCCGGCCCCGGAAGTCCACCATTTTCGACCATTAATAATGTAGTGGGCGCCGTCCCGAACGATTCTCGCCGAAATGTTCGTTGCATCGGAGGAGGCCACTGCAGGTTCGGTCATCGCGAAGCATGACCGGATTTCGCCCGCCAAAAGCGGTTTCAACCAGCGGTCTTTCTGCTCCGGCGTGCCGTAGCGCGCGAGCACTTCCATATTGCCGGTGTCTGGCGCCGAACAGTTGAAAATCTCAGGAGCCATGTGGCTTCGCCCCATGAGTTCGCAGAGCGGCGCATACTCCAAGTTCGTCAGCCCCGCACCGTTTTCATCATTCGGCAAGAATAGGTTCCAGAGACCCGCCGCCCGGGCCTTGTGCTTCAGCTCTTCAACAATCCTGGCAGGCTTCCAGCGGTCGCGCTCGATTTCGTCATGAAAGCGCTGCTCGTTCGGGTAGACGTGCTCGTCCAGGAAGGCTTGCAGCCTGCTTTGCAGATTCTTCACTTTGTCGTTGAACTCGAAGTTCACGGGACTTCTTATGCGCCGGCTGATCGTAGGCTCAGACATCTCCAGCTTGGCACGGCGGGCGCCATTATATACAATGACCAGCCCGTTAGTCACTCTCATGTGTAAGCAACCTTCAAGTTGTTCGCCAGAGCTTTCAAGCCGCCATATTCCACGGTTTTCTGAGGATATGCGATGAGCCTGACCGAGAATCGTGGGGCGAAGATTTATTGGGACGAGCAGGGACGGGGCGAGCCTGTCCTGATGATTATGGGTCTCGGCTGGTCTTCCAATATGTGGCATCGCACTCGCCCGGTTCTGGCGGCACGCTACCGCACCATCGCTTTCGATAATCGCGGCGCGGGCCGCAGCGACGTTTCCCCGGGCCCGTACACGATCGCAATGCTAGCCTCGGATGCGGCCGCAGTGCTTGATGCCGCTGGCGTCGAGCGGGCTCATATTCTCGGCATTTCCATGGGAGGGATGATCGCGCAGGAATTTGCACTGCAGTACCCGGACCGCCTGCGCTCGCTCATTCTCGGCTGCACGGCGGCGGGTGGTCCCCGCGCGGTACAGGCCGATGCGGATGCGATTCAATTATTGTTCCGGCGGGACTCGAACCCTGAGGAACGCGCTAGGGCGGCCGTTCCGTTCATTTATGATTCCGGAACTCCGCGCGAGCGAATCGATCAAGACCTGGCAGTTCTCAGCGAATGGTATCCAAACGCGGAGGGTTACACGGCCCAGCTACAGGGCATTCTGGCCTGGGAAGCTTACAATCGCCTAGGGAATATCAAGGCTTCCACTCTAGTCATCCATGGAGAAAACGACCGCCTGGTGCCCGCGGCCAATGGCGGTTTGATCGCGGAGCGTGTCTCAGGCGCCCGGCTCGTCATGCTCCCGCACGCGAGTCACATTTTCATGACCGATCAGCCCACCGCGGCCCATCATGCACAGATGGAATTCCTTTCCGCGCACGACGAGAAACATTCCGCGATTGGAGAATCCTGAAACCGGCGCCTGTGGGCCGTGTGCGTGCAACTCGGATCGTGCGTCCAACGCACGGTTCTGCCGAAACCTTAGAGAATGGCTTTGTCACAAAAATGCCGGACGCGGGAAGCGAGTTTAACTTCCGAGCGCCACCTGCGCAAGAAACGAAGGAATGGAAATTACCAGCTGGACTCTCTACTTCCATTCTCGAATTCAAGCCACGAAAATGCGGGTCCATGCATCGAATCCTCAGGTAGAGTTGGTAGGATGAACCTATAGGAGAGGGAAGGAATGCGGGGAACAACTTCCGGAAAAAGAGAGAAGATGGGCGTGAAGATTGGAGTCAGCTTGCTCCTCGCGGTTGTAGGCGGGCTGCTGGCTAGTACTCTCGGGGCGCAACAGAAGGGGCCTTTGCCGCCAGCGGCGCGAACGGACAGTGTCGCTGCTACGACAGCTACGGCACCGAAAACAAACACCGCCCCGCAAGATAGATCTTCACACCTCACGAATGACCCGCCGGCGATTCCGGTGGAGCAGATCATCAAGAGGTTTACGGAGAATGAGGCGGAGTTCCGGAAAGAGCGGGAAAAGTACACGTATACGCAGGTCTTTCTGTTCCAGACGATCGATGATGACGGTCAGCCGGATGGAGAGTTTCGAATGACCAGCGATATGACTTTCAACTCGTCGGGGAAGCGCAACGAAAGGGTCATCGAAGCACCAGCATCGAGCATACAGCGCATCGTGATGGAGCAACAGGATTTCGACGATATCGAAAAGGTTTGGCCGCTGGTGCTGACTCCGGAGGAATTGCCCAAGTACGACGTCAAATACGTCGGGCGGGAACAAGTGGACGAACTGGGAACCTACGTATTTGACATCACGCCGATAAAATTGGAGAAAGGCCAGCGGTACTTTCAAGGGCGCATCTGGGTCGAAGACCGGGACATGCAGATCGTCAAGACCCGCGGGAAGGGAACTGGTTTGATTAAGAAAAAACAGGATAGCGCCTATCCGATATTCGAAACATTCCGAGAGAACATCGAAGGGCACTACTGGTTTCCGACTTACACACGTTCTGACGATACTCTGCACTTCAAGACCAGCGACGTGCGAGTTCACGTGGCGGTCCGGTATCAGAACTACAAGCGGTTCGGGTCTACGGTTAAGATCGGAAAGGCGACACAAGTGGATCCGGACAAACCCGAGAAGCCGGATAAGCCGTAGAGCACGGCACTCTGGCATGGACTAGCGTCTGCTGAGCCACACCAGGGTAACACCTACGCAAACGATTAGAACACCGAGCCAGCGTTGCGGGCTGATGCGTTCGTGCAGGAAGAGCAGGGCACCGGTGGCGCCGGCCGCGTAGCTTAACGCCGTCACAGGCACGACAAGGCTTACGTTTTCGATAGAGAGCATGGCCAATAGGGAGAAAAAGGCCAACGTCATCATTCCGATTCCAATCCACATCCAGCCAACGCGCATGGCACGAAATACAAAGCGCACAAGCGCGGCAGGCCGGAAGTCGTGGACCTCACCAACGACCTTCATCGCACGGGTAACACAGAGTTCGCCCCCCGTACCTGCGACGATGACCATAAACAGAAAGAAAAATTCGCGCACGGTTAGGTTCTCTCTGTGGTTCGCGGCGGCGTATGGCCGACCACCAGAACGCCCAGGCAAATCACCGCTATGCCAGCCCACCGCAGAGGTGGAACGACCTCTCCAAGCAGAAAGTAACTGAGAACAGCAACCACGGCGTAAGAGAATGCAGAGGCAGGCTGCACGTAGCTATAGTCCGCCCATGTGAGCACGAGCATGTAAGCGACAAAAAACGCCAGGAGACAGACGATACCGAGCCATATGTATGGGGAAGTGAGGATTTTGGCCAGAATTGGAAGCACATCGGCGGCCGCCCAATTCTTCGCGGAGCCAATCTGTTTCATCCCCTTGCTCAGCAGGACATTGCCAAGCGGGGCAAAGAGGATCATCAGGGAAATTAGGAAGTAAGTCTTGAAGTGGAGGCCGGGAGAATCTTTCATGCGCGCGATGGGCTGTCCTCAGTGAGAAGAGTACTGCAACAACGATGTTACTCGATGTTTCGCTCCCGCCAAAGCCTCGCGCAGCGAAATGTTCGAATATTTGCTATTCTTTTTCCACAACTTGAACGTGCAAATGCCAGAGCACGGGTTGGTTTCGAGGCACGTTCAATCAGATGTGATCTGTCCCAGTTCTGACAACTTCTGCGAGGAATGGCGGGAATCCGGGAAAGTACTCGCCTGGTCTCGACGGAGAAGTTTTAGCAAGTTTGCAGCACGAGAGGGGGCGATGGTCTCGACGGTTGCCGAATACCTGTTCCTTGTTCTTGCCGCCACACCATTCATTTATTATTTGATTGTACTTTATAGCTCATGGCGTTTTTTCCGAGACGCGAAAGGTCGCGTGTTGCCAAATTCAGATTTCACGCCACCCGTCAGCAATTTGAAGCCCGTCCGAGGATTAGATCCCGAAGCCTACGAAAATTTTGCCAGCTACTGCCGGCAGGATTATCCGGACTATGAGCTGATTTTTTGCGTCAGCGATGAAAACGATACATCGGTGCCGGTTCTTGAGAAACTGAAGCGCGATTTCCCCGATCGGAAAATCCGTGTGCTTTATGGTTCAGGCCGTAATGCAATCAACGACAAGGTGGCCAAGCTGGTGAGGATGGCGAATGAAGCACAGAACGAAGTTCTAGTGATCAACGACAGTGACGTTCGAGTGGAGCCGAACTACCTGCGTACGGTGGTGGCCCCGCTGCGCGATCCCAAAGTAGGCGGTGTGACCTGCTTGTACGTTTCGACGCATGACAAAACGCTTACGCAGCATCTTCAGTCTATCGGAATGATTTCCGATTTTTATCCCGGAATTCTAGTTGCGCGGCAGTTGGATGGAATCAAGTTTGCGCTAGGACAGACCATTGTGACTACACGCACGCGGCTCGCGGGATTTGGCGGATATGAAGCCATCGAGAACAAGCCTGCGGACGATTTGCTGGTTGGGCGATTGATTGCAGAGCAGGGTTACGAGGTTGAACTGCTGCCATATACGGTGGAGACCGTTCCCGACTATGATTCACTTCGCGATCTGTTCGTTAAGCGATTGCGATGGATGACGGTGATGCGGCACATGAGACCGTGGGGGCACCTGGGGCTTGTGTTTACCCAGGGATTGCCGTGGAGCATTGCCGTGGCTGTGACGCAATCGCCGGCGGTGGGGCTTGCATACTTGGGCACCTATGCCGGTTTCCGCCTTCTCACAACCTGGCTCATCGGTGTTTGGGGATTGAAACAGGCCGGACTTTGGAAAAAGATGCCCCTGATCGCCGTTTGGGATGCTACCGCGTTTGTTATCTGGCTGCTGACGTTTGGACGCAAGAGCATCCGCTGGCGCAACGTTGACTACAAGATTCGAGACGGGATGCTTGTGCCGGTCGTTCCAAATCCTGTAGAGAATTCCTCACAATCTTCGACTGTCTGAGTTCCCTAGGGCCGGAACATCAAAGCGCCGAGCGGCACAGCGCGTGAACAGCCAGCAAACTAGCTGCTGAGGGAGTACATGGGCGCCAAGATCGCTGTAGCAGGAGCAGGCATTTACGGCGCGACGGCAGCGATCCGGCTGGCTGAGCAGGGCCATGACGTGCATCTTTTCGATCCTCTGGGCATCATGCAGGCGGCTTCGGCGATCAATCAATATCGCGTACATGCCGGTTACCACTATCCGCGCAGCCCGGAGACCATTCAGGAGACGCTCGAGGCGCGCGCGGAGTTTATCGAAGCCTTCGAACCGGCCATCGTTCGAAACAGCCGTCACTACTACGCAATTCCAAAAAGAGACTCGCGAACGCCGCCGGATTTGTATGAACGCGTGATGCAACAGCACGGACTTCCACTTAAGAGCTGCCGACCTTTGTGGATGAGTTTTAATTTCATTGACCGGTGTTATGAAGTGCAGGAGCACATCTACGATCCGGACGTCTTGCGAGCACTAGTGGCGAGCCGAATTCATTCGCTGGGGATCCATTTCGAACAGAAAGCATTCACGCGGGATCGGCGTTCTGAATTCGACTTCGTGATTTGGGCGACATATGGGCTGGGGCCCAGTCGGCGCGCATTCAAGATTGCGAAATTCCAGGTAGCCGAAAAGATGTTGATCGAGCTTCCGGTTGCCCTGCGCGGCGTTGCTCTGGTCGTAGTGGATGGGCCGTTCACCGCGTTCGATCCTTATGGCAGCTCTTCACGATCCCTTTTTGGATCGGCAAAGAACACGAACCACTGGACGACTACAGACCCGGACGAGCCCGTTCCCGAACCATATGCGGGGATATTGAACGAGCGGGAGTTCCGGCCGGTTCCATTTACGCGATTTGAGGCAATGCGAGGGGATTGTTGCAATTCGGTGCCGAGCGCCAGGGACGCTATTTATCTAGGGTCGCGGTTTACGATTCGAGTGGTGGAAGACCATCCGGAGAGCGATCGCAGGATTCTCTATGTGCAGGAGGGCGCACCCGGCGAATTTCACATTTTTTCAGGGAAAGTGGTGAGCGCCGTGAAGGCTGCCCGGCTCATTTGCGAAAGGATAGAGCGGAATGGCTGAAGGACCGGTGTACGTCATCCTGGGCCGCGGACGCTGGGCAAAGAGGATGCAACCGATCATCGGGGGCGAAGGCCGGAGTGTGGCGGTGATCGAAGAGACGAGGCAGAAACTCTCTGAGAGTCCAGAAGCATATCTCTCCCGCCTTGCAGGGGGTATGAAGGAGAGTCGAGCGCAGATTGCCTGGCTCTGTGTGACACCGGGTCCGCATGTGACGCTAATGATTCAAGCAGCCATCGAGGCTGGCCTGCATGTCGTTGCCGAAAAGCCTTGGTACGGTTCGGCGGAAGACACGAAGAGATTATTGGCACTGGCGGCGGCGAAGGGCCGCCTCATTGCGATTCACTACGAATATTGCGTCTTGGACGAAGTACAAAAGTGGAAAGAGAGATTTTATCCGGGGTCGGGTTTGCAGCTTGGCGGCCGTTTTTTCTTGAGCCGTTCCGATCAGAACGGAATTCCTGCGATCGACAATCTCGGTTGCCACATGCTGGCGCTTCGTGAATGGGCGGTCCCCGCTTCGGAAGTCTCGCAAATTGACTGTGCGTATGAACAAGCCGACGAGCGCGTGGTTTGGCTAGAAAAGGAAGGACAGAAGATCGGGTCCATCGATCTGCTGAATCACCGGCAGCTGATCGTTCAGCGGTTTATTGAAAAGGTCGAAGCCGCACTGGATCGTGCGGCTTTTCCGTTCGATCTGGAATTTGGACTGCGCGTTGCCATCGAACTAAATGCGCTGAAGAACCGGAAGTGAAGCGCTTCAGGCTTTCTTAGCCTTCGCTTCACCCCGCGACTCCGAGCCGGAAGATTTCGTGGGCATGCTCATCTGCATGCGGCGCTCGTTCTTTGGTTCGCGCCAGTTCACCTGCGGAAGCATGAGCGAAGCATCCACGCGATCGCGGTATTTCAGCGCGATATTCATCAGCGAATCCAATAGAGAATCTGAGAGACGATGCGGTTGCAGGCCAAGATCGATGAGTTTGGAGTGTTTGGCGTTGTAGTAGTGCTGCTCGGCTTCAACGCGCGGGTCGGGAATATGATCGATCTCCACGGTAATCCCCATTTTCTTCGCGGCAGCTTCCACAAGGTGGGCGAGATCCAAGATGGAGAACTGCTCCGTGAATTGATTGTAGACCCTGCATTCATGCCGGGCCGCCGGGTTGTGGCAGGCAATCTCGATACATCGCACCGTGTCGCGAATATCCAGGAAGCCGCGCGTCTGCCCACCCTTGCCGTAGACGGTGAGAGGCTGGCCGATAGCTGCCTGAACGCAGAAGCGATTTAGAACGGTGCCGAAGACATCGTCATAATCAAAACGATTGATGAGCGCTTCATCGAGGGTTGCTTCGTCGGTCATGGTGCCGTAAACGACGCCCTGATTGAGGTCGGTGGCGCGGATGCCCCAAATCTTGCAGGCGAACATCATGTTGTGACTGTCGTGCACCTTCGAGAGGTGGTAAAAGGAGCCGGGTTGCTTCGGGAAGGGAACCACGTCTTTGCGGCCGTTGTGCTCGATCGCGATATAACCTTCCTCGATGTCGATGTTTGGCGTGCCGTATTCGCCCATCGTTCCCAGTTTGATCAGGTGACAGTCCGGAAGGAATTCGCGAATGGCGAATAGGACATTCAGCGTTCCTACCACGTTGTTCACCTGGGTGAAAACGGCGTGTTTGCGGTCAATCATCGAATAGGGAGCTGAACGCTGCTCGGCGAAATGGACGATGGCTTCAGGCTCGAAGGATTTGAGAGTCGAGGCCAAGAAATCATAGTCAGCAACGTCGCCGACGAACATTTCAATGGTCTTGCCGGTCAGATTCTGCCAAACCCGCACGCGGTCCGTGAGCGGTCGAATGGGAGTCAGCGTCGGCGCTCCGAGTTCGTGATCCCAAAGGCGGCGCAGGAAATTATCAACAATGGCGACGGAATGGCCCTTTTGCGAAAGATAAAGGGCCGTCGCCCAACCGCAATAGCCGTCCCCACCGAGCACGGCAATCTTCATGAAGCCTCCTCAAGGTAATGCTCAATTGTAATGTCTACGACAGTATTTTGCAGCGAGCGGCGGTTCCGTTTGAACCGCACTTAGCAACAACAGGCGCTGGGTAAGTCCGCAAAGGCCGTGGACTTCTTTTTTTACCTGTACACAGATGGTATTGCAAGCGCGTTCTTGTAAGCTGCTGATTATTCATGTATCCCCCGCGCCACGCCGCCTTGCTCCAACGGATGGTTGGTAAAAACCAGTTTGCCGCCGCTTGAAGTCAGAATATTCAGGTGGCCGTGGCCTACCAGATTCTCCAGTCGCGACAGCTGGTTCGGGTAGGCAACGAGAAAGTAAAGCTGAGAGTCCACCCAGCGCTGCTTAAACTGAGCGTCGTCAATGAAAACGTCTGGGGAACCATGAGCGTAGGAACCGTACTCCAAATTGTTGTACCGGCCGTTGAGGATTAACGCCTCCCGGTTGGTGTAAAAAAGCAGCGATGAAAAGGTGTAGTAAGGTCGTGCGAGTATGAGCTTTCCGGGGGGCTCCTGAAGGATTCTCTCCGCGAGCGGACGCGAGGTCAAATACGGATCGAAAACTACAAGGGCCAGGCGGGCGGCGTGAAAAAACAAAACCATCATAAGGGCGGCTGACAAAAAGGCGCGCTGACCGAGCCAACGCAGTGTGCCGATCGCACCAACTAGAAATCCTGCGGCCGCGACGAGGAGCGGAAGGCGGAGATACGCAAATGAATCGAACGTGAGATCCAACATATGTCCCAGAGACAAGCTGTATACGCTCGGATGTTGACTTAAGGCTTCGGAGATATCTCCTGGAGTGGGTAGATTGCGAACGGCGGTGAATATTGCGAAACACGCGACAGCGGCGAGAGCGGCGACTCCTGACAAAACGCGCGTGCCGCGACGAATCCAGGCGCTGCTTGCGGCCATGGCCGAACCCAGCAGAAGTGCAAGCGCAGGGTAACAGGGCATGGAATAGTATTCCTGCGTGGTGGAGAAGGTAAAAAAGATCAACAGAAAGCCGGTCCAGCAGAGGGCCAGGAGGCGCATGCGTCCGGCGCGGTCTATCGGCTTGTAACTCAGCTTGACGATTGCCGGAAAGTAAACGCTCCATGGGAACAGCCAGAGAAAGTGGAAAAGCCAGAACCACAGCCGGGGTACGGTATTGTAGTCCCGTGGATAGCGCAGGTTGAGGAAACGCAGAAGTTGTTCGTTGATGAAAAAGAACCACAGAAAGCCGTGATACTGGCCCGGGATGCTGTGAAGTGTCCACGCGAAATAGGGTGGGTTGCGGCGCGCAGCGAGTACATGCCAGGGGGCAGCAATTGCCAAGGCGATGAAAAAACCGCTGATGGGTCGCAAACGACGCCAAGTTTGACGCAAGAAGAATTGTTTGGTCAGGAAGAGATAGATGACGGCGGCGGCGACGGGGAACACAACGCCGATCAAACTTTTTATCAGCAAACCGATTCCAAGGCTGGCCGCGAGAAGAAAAGCCCAAAGGCGCGGGCGCGGCTCGTCGGGATCGAGCGCTCGAAGAAAAGCCCACATTGCCAGGGCAATCGTCAACGTTAGCATCACGTCTGGAATTTGAACCCGCGTAAACAAGAACAGGCCAACGCATGTGGCCATGCACAATCCTGAGTACAAACCGGCGCGACGCCCGAAGGCCCAAACCCCCATTGCTGCCGTGAGCACGGCAACTCCGATGACAGAGAGGGCCACCGGAATGCGCGCCGCCCAATCATGCACGCCGAAGAGCATGTAAGAAAACATCATCGGCCAGTAGTAAAGGGGAGGTTTTTCGAGGTAGATGACGCCATCCAGCCGCGGGGTCACCCAATCTCCGGAAGTCAGCATCGTACGGGCAGCCTGCGCCAGCACCGCATCCGAATCGTCCATGAGCGACGGCGGAGAAACGATGCAGCCCAGGTAGATTGCAGCGGCGACGACCAGAACGGTCAGGTAGACGCGCCAGCTCTTGCTTGTAATAAAACTTTCGGCGTCGCGGAGGACGCTCCCTGAATCCGCCATTTTTTCATCCATTGAAATAAGATCATCAAGCCCCAGAGGTGATAGCCCGCATTCGCCTGCCGATCGAGATGCCGTTTCAGAAATCTTTCGACGATTTCGCGGTTGAAGAGTTCTCCATAAGCCGAGAGGCCCTGTTCCAAAGAATCGACAAGCATGCCTCGCAACGGACCGCGCAGCCATTCATGAGCGGGAATGTCAAAGCCCGTCTTCTTGCCTTGAAGGATCGAAGCAGGAAGTTTGTCTTTTCGCAATTCACTCAGCACAAGCTTTTGTTGTGTGCCGTGGATTTTCAATCTGGCCGGGAGCTTCGCTGCAAACTCAACGATTCTGTGATCGAGAAACGGCGGACGAACTTCGACGGCGTGCGCCATGCTCATGCGATCGCTCTTCACCAGTATATCGTCAGCAAGATAGTAGTTCTGGTCGAACCAGAGCAACGGAGCAAGATGGTCTCCCGTTCGCGGCAATCGATCCATCTCCGCCAGAATCCGATGGAATGATCCTGGCAGCCGCTCCTTCGACAGCGATTGCTTTTCCTGTTCGCTGAATGTTCCATTCCAGAAAGCATGCGCAGCCCCCGCAGGCAAGAGACAGCCTTCCAGGAAACGCTTGAGCTTGTATTCAAAACTAATTTTTTCATCTGACGCTCGCAAAAAGCGAGTCGCGGCGAGTCCCATCTTTAGGAAAACACGAGGGAAAAGCCGTGCGCGTTCCGCCAGCATGTCTGCCCGGCAGGTGATGTATCCGCCGAAGAGTTCGTCGGCACCTTCCCCGCTTAGCGCCACGGTCGTCTTGGTCTTGCTAAGTTTGGACAAAAACCAGACTGGCAGAGAACCCGCATCGGCGCTCGGTTCGTCCGAGTAGTAGGCGAATTCTTCGATGGCGCTCTGCAGATTAACCTCGGGGGTCAGGTCCAGTTCCTCGTGGTCCGTTCCATACTGCTTTACAGCACGGTGAATGAATTTTGATTCATCGAAGCTTCGCCCGCGAAACGAAATCGAGAATGTTTTGAGCCTCGAATTGCTGGCTTGGGATGCGTAATGGAGGATGGTGGTTGAATCCATTCCCCCACTCAGCCAAATTCCCAATGGCACATCGGAGAGCAGGTGCTCGCGGACGGATTCTCGCAGAAGTGAATCGAGTTCTTCTTTCGCAGCGTCTAGCGTGTATTCCTGTACTCCACCGAAGGGCAGTTTCCAATACGAAGCCGAAGACACCTGGCCATCACGCCATTCCAGCCATTGTCCCGGCGGGAGTTTCTCGATGCCGTCGACGAGCGTCCAGGGGCAGGGCACATAGTTCAGTGAAAGGTAACAATCGAGACCATTCAGACTGATGCGCCTCTCTATCTCTGGGTGGATCAGGATGGCTTTCAACTCCGACCCAAAGAAAATATCTTCGCCCTGGTGATGGATATAGAGAGGTTTAATTCCCATGCGATCACGAGCCAGAACGATTCGCCGCTGGGTCTTGTTCCAGAGAGCCACCGCGAACATGCCTCGCAGCCGGGAGAAGCACTCCTTGTCCCACTGGACAAAGGCGCGCAGTACCGTTTCCGTGTCGGAGTGAGATGTAAACCGGTGCCCTAGTGACTCGAGCTCCGAGCGTATTTCCAGGTGATTGTAGATTTCGCCGTTAAATACAATTCCGATTTGCCCGTCTTCGGTGAGGATGGGCTGGTTTCCAGAATCCAAGTCGATAATCTTCAGGCGCGTCGAGCCCATGGAAAAAAGGCTGCACTGATATACGCCCTGCTGATCCGGCCCGCGGTGGATCAAAGTATCCGTTGCTTCACGGATCCGCTCGGGAGGGGCAGCCCAGTTTTTATTCGTAAACCCCACTATGCCGCACAAATTTCGACACCCCTCGCCGCCAAAGCTGGCGGAATATTTTCGCGGTACTTGTGTTCCTTGAAAGCTTGTAAGAAGAATGCGATCAAATCGCCTCTTACTCCCAATTTTCGGCTCGCTTCACACGGCACCAAAAGAAGTTTGCAGGACGAGCTCTTCTAGACCGAAGCTGCACCCGCGGTCTGGGTTCGCCTGACTGTCGCCAGCCCCGTCCAACTATAACCTCTGTGCGAACGTAAAATCGCGTCTCTAAATCCGCTAGCCAGCCACGGCCGGACTTCATCTTCGCGCAAATAGTAGGCCACGGGAGTCACCAGCTGATCGAAGACATTTGCGTGCACCTCATCGAAAGGATAGTGATACATCGCCGCGAAGTAGTCCCCGTAAGGGAGCTTCGCCGGGCCCTTGCCATTCTTATTCGGGCGGTAAAGGACTTTGATCACCATCCATAGCATTGCCGCTGGCACAAGACAGGCAATGCGCAAGAACTCCGCTGGCAGTCTGGAGGTCACCGCTTTGCGCACTGGATCGACAAATCGCGTTATCCATTCATTGCCTTCTTGTCCATACACCCAGAAGGCGACACGCCCGCCATCACGGACTCGCGAGGAGAGACTTGCAAAACCGGCTGCAGGATCCGGCAAATGATGCAAAACACCCACGGAAAAAGCCAAGTCGAAGACCGCCCGAACGGGTGGATTCAACAAATCTCCGATTACCACATGCGCGTTGGGGAATTGCCGCGTGTGGGCGAAGGCCACGAAAGCGCTTTCACCCAGGTCCATCGCGACGATGGCCTTGGCGCCTTGCGCTGCTACGATTGCAGTGTGTCGTCCTTTGCCGCAGCCACCCTCCAGGACGGTTTGCCCTGCGAAGTCCGCGGCGGTCAGCGGCGCCACCCAGTCAAAGAATTCTTGCTCGTAGTAGTCGCGAAGTTCGCTCCAGCGCGTCCACTCTTCCGCAAACCGCGAAGCCGTCTCTAGCTTGAGGGCGGCAAGGTTTGCCGGAAGAAGGACGGGCACGCCATCGCGGATGGGGAATCGAGAGTAGCAGGCACTGCAGTCGAGCTCCCCTGCCATGAAATGACCGTCTGGACCTTCCTTTGCCGTGTCGCTGTTTAGCGCCAGCGCACCTGCGCAATTCGGGCATGAGAGAAAATTTAGGGCCTCGCTTCGCATCTAGCTCTACTTTACACTACAGCCGCGGGTCGACACTACCCGTGCGCGGCTCCTAATGAGCGCAACAAGGCACTGGCGCCGTTCCAAAATATCTGCACACCGATACAGACAAGAAGAAAGGAGGAGAGCCGCAGAATAATGCTCATCCCGCTCTCACCGATGAGAGCAGCGAGCCAATCCGCAAATCCATAGCAAACGAAAATGCTGACACACACCAGAGCCGAGCCTATCACGGCCGCGAGGATCGCCAGAAGGTTGGGACCCATATGATGGGGCTCGTTAGCGCCGAGCGTGATGGCCATGGAGATCGACCCGGGGCCCACAGTGAGAGGAAGAGTCAACGGGTAGAAAGCGCTGCGAAAAATGTCATTCAAGTTCACTTTTTTCTGGACACTCTCGCCGCGGTCTACTTCCTCTTTGCTCTTGAGCATGGCCCAGCCATTGGAAATGACAATAAGTCCGCCGCCTGCCTGCACAACGGGGATGGAGATCCCGAAGAAGTGTAGGATGTGGGTGCCCACCAGAAAGGAAGCGATCAGAAGAAAAAAACTATTCATCGCGACTTTGCGCGCGAGAATCCTGCGAGCGGAGGCCGGGTATTCGCGTGTCAAGGCGAGGAAAACGGGGCTGCCGCCCAAGGGATTCACGATAGGGAACAGCGCGCTGAGAATCAGAAAGATGCTCTTGGCAACTTCCAACGCCGTATTCCTCCGGATGAAAGAGTATAGCCGAGTCTTGCTTGGCCGGTCCGCCGTCTTGCCTTGAAGAAAGACGGCGGCCTGGAAAAAGGTGGTGCGCTTGCCCTGCGGGACGTGCCTGGGCTAGAGTTCCGCTTCCACACTTGTGGAACGAAATGCCCATTTACAGAAAAACTCGGCGCCGCACCGCAAAGGTACGGGGAGAGAGCGTTAGAATCCTGATCTCCGGGCGCCGGATTCAAAGACGAATTCAGGCGTTGGCCCGCCAAATCCGGAAGGACTTTCCGGGCGAACCCCTTCATCTAGTAAGCGTCCTGAAGGGAGGCGTATTTTTCCTCACCGATCTTGCGCGGAGTATTTCCGGCGAAGTCTCATTTGATTTCATTGCAGTGTCCAGCTACGGACAAAATACTCGTTCTTCGGGGCAAGTACGACTGACGCGCGATCTGGATTCCAGCATCGAGGGCAAAACGGTTATCGTGGTTGAAGATATCCTTGATACGGGTATGACCTTGCAGTACCTCCTCCGACTCTTCCAACAGCGCAAGCCGAAGCACTTGCGCGTCGCAGTTCTGCTAGACAAACCGGAGCGGCGCATCACGGCCGTACATGCCGACTATGTCGGATTCATGATTCCCAATGAATTTGTGGTGGGATACGGGCTCGATTATTCGGAGCGCTACCGGAATCTGCCGTACGTCGGTGTTCTCTCGCTTGGTTTCGCGCCTAAGAAAGAAGCCAAGGGAGAGTGACTGTCCAATTCTGGTATCGTTCCACTGGCCAAAAGACGTGTGGAAGTTCTTCTCGACCATAAACAAAGCATCGAGTTCCCTGTGATCATTGCCGATTGCGGGGCTGGTCATCTTCGCCTGTTATAATAAATAGACCTCATGAATCCGACAGGGACACAAGCGGAAGCAGCAGCGATTGCAAAAGGCGGGGAGATCTCCGCAGAAGTTCTGGCGACGCTCGCTGAAATCGGCGAGGAAGTGAATTCTTCGCTGGACCTCGACGAAGTTTTGGCGCGCACAGCGGCTCTCATCAAACGGCACATCGACTATGAGATTTTCGGCGTCTTGCTGCTCGAAGGAGATGGAAGCTATCTCAGGCACCGTTTCTCGATCGGATATGCGCGCGACCTGGCAGAAAATCTACGCATCCCCCTCGGTCAGGGAATTACAGGTACTGCCGCGGCGACTGGCCATTCCGTGCGGGTGAGCGATACCACCAAAGACGCTCGGTATATCAATGCCATCGACAGCGTCCGCTCAGAGCTCGCGGTGCCTTTGATGCTTCAGGGCAAATGCGTGGGGGTGCTTGATATCCAAAGCCGCCACCTCGACTACTTTACGCCTGACCAGCAGAACATACTGACTCTCCTCGCAAGCCGGCTGGCAGTGGCGATCGAAAATGCCCGACTGTTCCAGCGGGTGAAAGCACAGGCGGATACACTTCTGCTGCTCAGCGAAGTTGGGCGCGAAACCGGTTCTATCCTCGATGTCGAAGCGCTATTGCGGCTCGCGGCCGAACAAACGAAACGAGTGATCGACTATCAGATTTTGAGCATCATGCTTTATAACGAAGAACAAAAGGTTTTTCTTCATCGAGTAGACGTAAAACATGGGCATCAGGTACAGGGAAAGCTGCGGGTGGCGGCGAGTGAAGGCATTGTGGGGGCGGCGGCAACTTTGAAAGAGCCGGTCCTCGTTCCGGATGTGACGGTCGATCCCCGCTATGTGATGGTGAATCCAGAGACGCGCTCGGAACTGGCGATTCCAATGGTGAACAAAGGCAAAGTCATCGGTGTCCTGGATCTGGAGAGTCCGCAACTGAACTATTTCACCGAAGACCACGTCCAGACCCTTTCGATCCTGGCGGCGAATTTTGCCGTTGCACTGGAAAACGCGAGGCTGTACGAGCAGCTGGCACGCGACGAAGCGCGGCTCGAGCGCGACCTGCAGGCGGCCAAACGAATTCAGGGCGCGCTCCTTCGCCCTGTGCCCTCGGACGACTACGGGCTGGATATGGCCGCACGGTATCTCTCGGCACGCGAAGTCTGCGGTGATCTCTATGAGTTTCTGCGCTATGGACCTCAGCAACTCGGCATCGCGCTAGGGGATGTGAGCGGCAAAGGAACTGCTGCAGCCCTCTATGGCGCCGTGGCCATCGGAATCATGCGCAGTCTCGCGCCCCAGAAACTGCAGCCCGCGGAAATGTTGCGGCAGATGAATCAGATTGTAGGCGAGCGACGCATCGAGGGTCGTTTCATGACGGCGTGTTTTGCAACCTGGCAGAAAGGTCGTCAGAAACTGCGGATCGCGAACGCGGGCCAATCACAACCCTTGCTTTACAAAGACGGGCGCTGCGGGAAAGTGGAACTGACGGGCTTTCCGCTGGGTATTTTTGAGGAAGTCACCTACGACGAGTGGGGTGTGACGCTCGATGCAGGAAACATTCTCGTGTTTCACTCCGACGGCATCGCTGAGTCGCAGAACAGCGAAGGCCAATTCTTCGGCACGACTCGGATCCAGAATCTGATCGAGCAACACCGCGAAGCGTCCGCAACCGAGCTGGCCGACCTGATTCTGCGTGAAGTGGATTGGTTTACGCAAAGCGCTCCGCTTTCTGACGATCGAACCTTGGTGATCGTGAAAGTCCGATGAGCTCTTCGGGTCCCTCGCCTTCTCGAAAACTCACGTACATCGATCCCGTAAGTTTCACGCCTCATTTTCGCTGGAAACAAGTAAGCAGGCGAGATTCCACAGGGGAAGAAGTTGTATGCGAAGGCGTCTCTCTGAACTCGGTGGCAGAAGAAGTTGGGACTCCGGCCTATCTCTACAGCCGAGCAGCGATCGAAGATGCTTACAGGGAGCTCGACCGGGGTCTGGGTTCGCAGCCCCATACTTTGTGCTTCGCAGTGAAGTCCAACGGCAATCTTTCCATTCTGGATCATTTAGCAAAGATGGGCAGCGGCTTTGACATTGTTTCCGGTGGAGAACTGGATTACTTGCGGCGCATCGGCGTGCGCGGAAATCGCATCGTCTTCTCCGGTGTGGGCAAAGACCCGCGTGAGATTCGTGAGGCACTTAAGTATCCTGCCTCGTCGCGAGACGGTCGCCCGGGAATCCTGCTGTTCAACGTGGAGTCTGAAGCGGAACTTGACGTCCTGATGGAGGAGGCGGCGCGACAAGCGGAGAAAGGCGTCCGTGCGCCGGCTGCGGCAATTCGCGTGAATCCCGATGTGCAGGCCGGCGGCCACCCGCACATTGCAACCGGTCGTCACGAACACAAGTTCGGTTTGGATTGGGCTGCGGCAAAGCGTCTTTACCTCAAGCATCGCGACTCGAAATGGATTCGATGGAGGGGAATTAGTGCTCACATCGGGTCGCAGATCACTTCACTCGAACCATTTCGTCGCGCGGTCGGGCGCCTGGGGGGATACGTTGGCGAACTCCTGCGCGCTGGAATCGAGCTGCGCTATTTGGACGTCGGCGGGGGCCTCGGCGTGCGCTACTCCGACCAGCAGCCACCGACGCGAGCGAGCTACGCGCGGCTGGTGTCACAGCTTGTTCGAAAGCTTGGCCTGCACCTTTTGCTGGAGCCCGGCCGCTCCATCATCGCGCCCGCGGGTATTCTCCTGACGCGAGTCGTCTACACCAAAACAAATCATGGCAAGACGTTTGTGGTGGTGGACTCCGCGATGAATGACTTGATGCGCCCCGCGCTGTACGGAGCCATTCATCCGATCACCAAAGTCAGGCGCAATCACAATGGCAACGAGAGTCAAAAGAAACGTGTCGACATCGTTGGCCCCGTCTGTGAAACGGGTGATTGTTTTCTACACGATTGGCCGCTCGGCGAAGTAAAGCCAGGCGACGTGCTTGCCATATGGGGTGCCGGCGCGTATGGAATGGCGCAAGCGTCAAACTACAACGCGCGATGTCGTCCTGCCGAAGTTCTGGTGAAAGGGAAGAACTTTAGTCTGATTCGCCGGCGTGAAACGAAAGGCGATTTGCTGCGAACCGACGTTCTTGCTGGATGATACGTTTTCTGAATTTCTTATTCTACGCTTCGCCCCACTTCAGCTTATTCCGCAGAATTTCGAAATAGGGTTTCTTGGGCGGCTGGATAAGCTTCAGCATCTCTTTCGCGCGGCTGATTCGAACGCGATCCGTCACCTGGAGTGGAATACCTTTTTGTCCATCCAGCGTAAGAAAGACGGATTCCGTGTTTCCGGACAGCTTCATCTCAATGGAAGAGGAATCTCGAACCACTACTGGGCGGTCGCTGAGCATGTGGGGGCAAATCGGTGTGATGATGAAGGCTTCGACGGCCGGATGAACGATGGGACCGCCCGCGGAAAGGGAATAGGCGGTGGAGCCCGTTGGGCTGGCCACGATCAACCCATCGGCGCGGTAGCGGCAAACGAAATCCGCGTCAATGCTGAGTTCCAGCTCGATCATCCGCGCCAGTGCCCCCTTGTTGATGACGGCCTCGTTGAGCACGCTCTGGCGCTCAATCGTTTTCCCTCCGCGCTCGAGTTCGACGTGCAACATGATGCGTTCACTGACGGAAAATCTGCCACCAAGACAGTCCTCTAGCGCCGGATAAAGTTCCTCGAGGGTGAAGCTGGTAAGGAACCCCAGGCTGCCCATGTTGATCGGCAGAATCGGAATCGCGCGCGGAGCGGCGAGTCGGGCCGCGGCGAGCAACGTGCCGTCGCCGCCAAGGACAAGCAATAGCTGGGACTGATCGGCTACTTCCTGGCGAGTTTTTCCGCGCGGCCCATTCGGCAAGGACCCGGCAGTCTCCTCGTCATATAGAGCTCCCACGCCGCGGGCTTCGAGCCACTTCAGCAAAGGAGGGACAACTGCGTCGAGATTCGAACGACGGGGCCGCGAAATGATGCCGATGGTTTGGAAGGATTTTCCGGGGTGCATGTCTGCTAGGGATTCTACTCCAGTGACTTTTTGCGTGCGTGTAGAAAATACTCTTGATTGCCCTCGGCTCCCCGAAGACGGCTTGGACGGACTCCGAGGCATTCAAGACCGGCGGACTCCACCGTCTTGCGGACTGCCTCGATCGCCTTTTCATGCAGCTTCTCGTCCGTCACAATGCCGCCGGTAGGGATCTCCTCACGGGATAATTCGAATTGCGGTTTGATGAGGATGAGAAAGTGCGCGTCGCGTGCGGCAACAGAACTTGCAGGTACGATTACCTTGCTGACCGAGATGAATGAGACGTCGATGACAACGATTGTAGCTACCTCCGAAATGTCCTCAGAACGCAGGTCGCGCGCATTTCGCTCGATTCGAATGACGCGGGGATCCTGCCGCAACTTCCAGTCAAGCTGCTCCGTATTCACATCAACCGCATAGACACGCATCGCACCGTGCTGCAGCAGGCAATCCGTAAAGCCACCGTTTGAGGCGCCGATATCCAGGCAAACGCGCCCACCTGGGTCAATCGCAAAGTCTTCCAGAGCCCCTTCCAGCTTGATGCCACCACGACCCACGAATTTTTGCGCGCGGCTGTTCACTTCGATGAGTGCATCTTCGCTGACGGGCATGCCGGCCTTTTCTACTCGGCTGCCATCAACGCATACCTCGCCCGCCAAGATCATCGCCTGCGCTTTCTGTGATGTCTCGGCGAGGCCTCGTTCGACCAAAAGAAGATCGAGCCGTGCACGGCCTGCCTTGGGTTTCATAGTTCTTTCGATCTTTCAGGCACGCCGGAGGACGAGAAACTCGGCGATTTCACGAAGGCGCGTAGCTTTTTCCGCATAAGGCTCGAGTTCTGCGATGGCTTTGGTTGCGAGGTCGTTGGCGATCTCGTGGGATCGCTCCAGTCCGTAAACTGCGGGGTAAGTAGCTTTTTGCTGCGCGATGTCTTTTCCCGCGGTCTTCCCCAGCGCGGCCGAGGATTCTTCAACGTCGAGTATGTCGTCGGTGACTTGAAAAGCCCATCCAATCGTTTCGCCAAATCGGCGAAGGCGCGCGACGTCCTCGGGACTAGCACCCGCGCACAGGGCACCGGCGGTGATCGCAGCGCGGATGAGGGCAGCTGTTTTCGAGAGGTGAATGTATTCGAGCATCTGCGGATCGACGCGCTTTCCTTCCGCCTCGATGTCGGCCACCTGTCCACCCACCATCCCGCGGATTGTGCCAGCCGAAGTGGCGACCTCGGTCAGGATGGCCACACGCCGCTCAGACGCAACCGGAGCAGCACCGATGGTTTCGAACGCAAGAGTCAGCAGTGCGTCGCCCGCCAAAATGGCGATGGCCTCCCCGAATTTCTTATGACAAGTCGGCTTGCCGCGTCGCAGGTCATCGTTATCGAGGGCCGGCAAATCATCGTGAATTAAGGAATACGTATGAATGAATTCGATCGCACAGGCGGGATAGTGCGCGGGCATCACATCCGAAGTGAAAATGTGCGCCGTCTCCAGGCAAAGGATGGGGCGAATGCGCTTCCCGCCGGCAAACACGCTATAGCGCATCGCCGTGTGAATGGAGGTTGGCTGCGCGCTCTCCGCTGGAAGCAGCCGTTCAAGTGCAGCGTCGACGGAAAGCCGGTCTTCCTCGAAAAAGGCAGGCAGCTTCATTACGCCAGGAAACCAGCACGCCGCAAAACGCGCATGCGCCTCACGACTCGCTCTCCCGCTCGGGATCGAACGGCTCGGCTGCGAGCTTGCCATCCGCCTTCTTCAGGAGGATTTCCACGCGGCCTTCGGCCTCTTCCAATTGCTTCTGGCATTCGCGGGAAAGCGTCACCCCTTCCTCGAAGAGTTTCATGGCGTCGTCGAGCGAGAGTTGCGGGCTCTCGAGCCGGCGCACGACTTCCTCCAGGCGCGCCAGGGAGCGCTCGAATTCGGGTTTCTTTGGCGGTTCGGGCTTCTTGGCAGCTGGTGAATTCACGTTATCGGCCTGTATCCTTCTCGGTGCTCATTTCTGGCAATGCCCGCAATAGTAAGTGGACCGGCCGCCTTGGGCAATGCGCCGGATGGGTTCCCCGCAGCGCCGGCAAGGTTCTCCTTCGCGGCCGTATACACGAAGAATTTTTTCCAATCCCTGGAACCACCATGCCGGATCGCGAAAGTCAGGCGCCGGATGCAAACAGCATTCTAAGGCACGCTTGAGAACAGACACAATTGCTTTGTGCAGCCTGCGCGCCTCTTCGCGTTTTAGAGTGTTCGCACGGCGCCTGGGGTTAAGCCGCGCACGCCACATCGATTCGCAGGAATAGATATTGCCAATACCGGCCACGCGCGTCTGGTCCAGCAAAAACTCCTTCAGAGGGCGCTTGGATTCCGCGAGCAATTCACTGAATCGCCGTGTTGTAAACTCAGGCGAAAAGGCATCGATCCCCATCCCAACAAGGCCGGGGCATTTTTCGGCGGATTCCCACGCGTGGACGCGGCCGAAATGCCGCCGATCCGCAAAGCCCAATACTCCCCTGTCCAACTCGAGAGCGAAATCCACGTGGACTCCGTTCTCGCCCTGATTCGCGCGTTTTAGAAATTCTCTTGCATTCGAAAACCACAGGAGCTGGCCATCCAGCCGGAAGTGCATGGTTAGAAGTCCGTGATCCAGCACAAGAAGCACGTATTTCCCTTTGCGTTCAACGAGGCGAATGCGTTGGCCAGTCCCGAACCGCGCAACGTATGCGCCGGTCTGGGGCTTCGTCACAATGGGGTGCAGAACATGAACGCAGCGTATACGCCGCCCTTGAACCAGCGGACGAACCGTTCGAACCACAGCTTCGACTTCGGGAAGCTCAGGCATGAGGTGAGAGGGCGATCACGGCGTCGGCTTGAGAGTAAGTGTATGTTTTCGCGCGCGCGCCACTGCGGCGTCGCTGAACGGCACGAAAATTGGTTTGCCTTCGTACCAGTAAGAAAACTGATCGGAATAATGGCTGCTCCCAAGCTGGCCTGATTGCCCAGCGGGAATCAACAAAATCGAGTTGTCCCAGTCGCCGGGGTTGGCCACAAATCGCATTGCCGGGCCGTGCGCCTTTGTCGGAGCGCGGACGCTGTACGATGTTCCCGACTGTGGCTTGTCAGTAATGCTGAGAAACCATTTCAGAATTCCGGCGTGGCCGAGAGGATGAAACATGTCCAGCGAGTTGAATCGTTTCCAGGCCCAATCCTCCGGCTTCTCGCTTCCGCTTTGCTTGGCCAGCTGTACAACCGCCTGGTCGGCAGCCGCGGCGAGCATTTCGTCATAGTTCTTGTACTCGGGGGGCAACCAATTCGCGGGCCGATCTGTGAGAATCCTTTGCAGAAACGCAGTGCTCCGCCACTGGTAAATCGCAGTTTCTTTTCTCAAGAATGGCTCGAGCAGCAGGTCAATTGCCGCGCGTCGCGTAGCCTGAAGAAAACTGACTTCTGGCGAGTTGGCGTCCGCTATGCCGTTCCAATCCTTCAAGCCCTCAATCAATTTCTGCGCCCGCGCATCTTTGGGCTTGACGGTTCTCGCCGCCGCTGACAACTGATCTGCGATAAACACGTGAGGATAGCTGTAAGTATCCGTCTGGACCTTGAGCATGTCCTCCGGGCGCAAATCGTGCCGGTCATGCAGCAAGTCATAGATTCGCGCAGTCCGGTACGGCTCCTCCCAACGGTCGGTCAAATACGGTTTGTAATTGGGCCCCACCACACGCGCATTGGCTGTGACGATCAGCCCGCTATCCGGATTCAAAGCCTGTGGTAGTTGGTCGAAAGGAATGTAGCCGGTCCACTCGTAGTCCTCCGTGTCTCCGGGAACGGGCACTTCGCCGTGGCCCTTCTTTCGAATCGGGACGCGAGCGGCCATGATGTAGCCGATGTTGCCGTCCACATCGGCGTAGACGGCGTTCTGTCCCGGACCCCAGACATGTTTCATGAGGTTGCGAAACTCACTCCAGTTCCTTGCTTTGCCAAGCCAATTGTAGCTGTTAGCCAGCCCGCCGGGTTCCGTAGCGGTCCAGCGCAAAGCGTAGGCCTTGTCACCCTCGCGATGCACGACGGGGCCGTGGCGCGTGACCATTACCGCCAAGTGCTCTTCAGGCTGCCCCTTTACTACAATCGTCTCGTCAATCGTTTTGGCCTTCAGCCATGCGCCTTTGACGCGATACTCATCCGCAGCTGCGGGATTGATCGTTTCGATGTAAAGATCCTGGACGTCCGCTCCGTTATTGGTGAAGCCCCAGGCGATGCGATCGTTGTGACCGATGATGATCAGCGGGGCGCCGGGCAATGTGAAGCCTTTCACGTTCAAACCCGGCGCCGTAAGGTGCACCTCGTACCAGATCGACGGAATGGTGAGTTCGAGATGCGTGTCATTCGCCAGGAAAGGCTTGCCCGTCGCGGTGTGCGCGCCGCTCACCACCCAGTTATTGCTACCGAGACTTTGGCGAATCTCACTCCGCGACTGTTCCAGGAACCCTTCAATGGAAGGCAGGAGTGCTGTGGCCATGTCTGGAGCGTTCTCCGGTGCGGCAATCCCATTCGCCCCGTGTTGGCTTGCCTTCAGTACCGTGTCCGGCTCCATGTCGTCATCATCATCCTCATCGTCGGCGTCCGCAGCCGAACGCTGAGAACCGTCGTTGGGCGCATTCGGGTCACCGACGACGAAATGATCCATAGCGGCTTCCTGGGAGAAAAGGTCTTTCGAACGATCCGGGCCGGCCAGTTCAACAACCTTGGCTCGATTCAGTTCTCGCTCCCAGGTATCCGTCAGCGTTCGATACATATATCCGGAGATAGCGAGCGTATCCGAAGGCTGCCAGGGCTGCGGCTTGTAGCGGAGAAGCGAAAACTCAAGCGGAAGATTCTTCTGGTGCTGCTCGATGAATTTGTTGACGCCCCGCGCATACGCTTCGATGAGTCTACGAGGTTCCGCATCCAAAAGCGTGACGTCACGTTCCGCGGCCAGCGCAAAGCCCAGCGTCCGAAAATCTTTGTCGATCTTCAACGTGGCGGGACCAAGAATCTCAGAGAGCTGGCCTCGTGCGGCCCGCCGCAGAAGGTCCATCTGCCATAGACGGTCCTGGGCCATGACGTAGCCTTGAGCCTCCACCAGATCATCCAGTGACGCGGCCCGAATGTGCGGAACGCCCCATTGATCGCGCTCCACCGTCACCTCGTTTTGGAGGCCCGGCAGGGAAGCGGTGCCGTCGATTAGCGGCAGCGGCCGGTAAACAAACCACCACGCGGCAACACCGACAGCAAGCAAAACGAAAACAAAAACCCAGTAAAAGACTCGGACGATCGCTCGCAAGGTCGCTCCCGCACAGCTTGGGCAAAAATTCAGTGTAGAGGACGCGCTACGACCATGCAACCGCTCCGATCTCAACTTGCATTCGGCATGGGGCTGCTATCACTTGCTGGACAACGGTTGCGCTTGCGTTGCTTTGGTGCTGCTACAATGCCGCAGGGGGAATCGAAGCGCTCATGTTTGCAGTACGTCTGCTTGGTGTTTTGGCGTTGGTCGCGCTGAACGGCTTCTTTGCCGCGACGGAATTCTCGCTTGTGGCCGTGCGCCTGTCGCGCGTGCGACAGCTGGTGGCCAACGGCAATGTAAGGGCGCGAGTAGTCGAAGGGCTACTCGGCGATTTACACCGGGTCGTTTCTGGCGTGCAGCTTGGCATTACTTTGACCAGCCTGGCGATCGGAGCGCTTGGCGAGGCTGCCTTCGCGAAAGTGTTTCAATCCCTCTTGGCTGGCGTGCCCGGGGCCCACACCGCGCTCATTGTCCATGCCGTCGCACTCACCTGTGCCTTTGCCCTTTTGAGCGCACTCCATGTGGTCATCGGTGAACTCGTTCCCAAGACATTGAGTTTGGCGCGAGCCGAACGCGTTGCTTTGCTGGTGGCTGTGCCATTTCTCTGGTTCTTGAATACGTTTCGCTGGGCAATCAGCCTTCTCGACGGGGTATCAGGCGCCATCGTGAAGGCTTTGGGCGTCTCCTCGCCCCAAGCTCACGGGGGAGCACATTCAACGGAAGAGCTGCAGATCCAAATTCAACAGGCGCGCGAGCGCGGGCTCCTCGCTCCAGGCGAGGAAAGATTCATTCTCAGCGCTATCGAGCTTGCCCAAATCCAGGTTCGGGAAATCATGGTCCCGCGGCCCGACATGCACACGCTGCCCGTGGAGTCCACGCTGGATGAGGTGATGCGTTCCTTTGCCACGACGCAGCGGTCTCGCATCCCTGTCTATCGCGGCACCGTCGACCACATTCTGGGTTTCGTCCATATCAAGGACATGATGTGGATTCTTCTGGACCGTGAACGCCGCATCGAGGAGAATCTCTCTCCTCCCCCTTTCGATTTACGGCGCGTTCTGCGCGAAGTGCTCATCGTGCCGGAAACCAAGCCTGCCAGCGAGCTGCTTCTGGAGTTGCGTACCCGCCGCGTCGGCCTGGCGGTTGTCGTGGACGAATTTGGCAGCATCCTCGGACTCGTGACCATGGAAGACGTCCTTGAACAAATGGTCGGTGAAATTCACGATGAATTTGACGTTATCGAGCGGCCGCTCACGCTGTCAGACGGGGCCCTGATTTTCGACGCGGCCTTGAATGTGAGGGACCTCGAGGCGCAATACAACATCACGGTGCCCGAGGATCCCGCCTACGCCACCGTCGGCGGCTTTGTGCTCGATCAGCTCGGCTTCATCCCCAAAGGCGGTGAGAGTTTTGAATACGGCAACTATCGCTTTTCCGTTGTAGAGATGGACGGGAAGCGCGTCGCGCGGGTAAAAATCCAGCGCGTCCGCTCCCCCGGAACAGATGCAACGCCTTCGAACGCCGCCGACGCTATGCTCCAAGTTGCAAAAGATCCCAAATCTTCCGGGGGCGACCCTTAAGGGGTTTAACGACCCGCTACGTCCTCAGACGAATCCTTCTCGCCCTTCCCGCCCTCTGGTAGACAATGAGGGCGTGAGTTCGCACAAGCACCGGCTCGCCGATTACCTGCGGCCCAAAACTCTTTCGATGTTGTTGCTCGGATTTTCTTCAGGCCTTCCCTTTTATCTGGTCGGTAATACGTTCGGCTACTGGCTGGGCGATGAACACACCTCTCTGACGGCCATCGGGTTTCTTTCCTGGGTGGGCATTGCCTATTCGCTGAAGATTCTGTGGGCGCCCTTGATCGATCGCGTCGACTTGCCGTTGTTTAAACGGCTTGGACATCGGCGCGGATGGATGATGTTCTCGCAGATCGTCGTCGGGCTGGCGCTGGTCGCCATGGGCGGAACTGGCACGAAAGCCGGGCTAGGCCGGCTTGGCGCTCTTGCGCTCGTCGTCGCGTTTGTCTCTTCGACACAAGACATTGTGGTGGACGCCTGGCGCATTGAATCGGCAGACGACGAAGAAGAACAAGGTCTCCTGGCGTCTGCCTATCAGTTCAGCTACCGGCTGGCGCTCCTGGCTACGGATTCCCTTATCCTCATCTTGGCCGCGGCCGTGGGCTGGCGTATGTCCTATGGCATCTACGGCGCATGTATGGCCATTGGAATGATCGCGACCTGGTTTGCGAAGGAACCGGAGCGCGCGGATGCGGCGATGGATGAAAAAAAACGCGAAGCGCCGCTTTCGACACCACGCGGTTTCTTCGACGCTGTTGTCGGACCGTTCATCGCTTTCTTCCGCGCCCATGGCTGGCTTGCGCTTGTGATGTTAGCGGCCATTAGCCTCTACCGCTTGCCGGACTTTTTGATGGGTCCAATGGCGAATCAATACTACATCCATCTCGGCCTGACGAAGCAAACGGTCGGAGCAGTACGCGGCTCCATCGGGCTTATCGCCACGTTTTGTGGAATCGCAGCCGGCGGATACTGCTCCCTGAAGCTTGGCTACATGCGCGCGCTGATCATTGGAGGCATTTTGCAGGCAGCTGCGACCGCCGCGTTTGCGACTCTCGCGTTCTGGGGATTGAGCCTTCGTCTCTTCGCTGTCGTCATGGTCGGTGACAATTTCAGCCTCAGCTTTGCCGGCGTTGCGCTTGTGGCCTATATGTCGAGTCTCACCAGCCTGGGATATACCGCCACGCAGTATGCGCTCTTGAGTTCCACCTATGCCTGGCTGGGAAAGATCTTGAAGGGATTTTCCGGGGCCGCAGTCGAAAGCCTGAGAGCCACGCACAGCCTCACTCACGCCTTCGGCATTTTCTTTATCGCTTGCGGGCTGACCGGCGTGCCTGCAGTCCTTCTGTTCGCGGCATTGGGTTACTGGCACAGACGGAAGCAACCGGCGCCAGCCGCTTCCTAGGAAAGTCTTCACTCGTAACGCAAAGCCACTGCCGGGTCGACGCGCGAGGCACGCTCAGCTTCCTCGGCCTCGGCGTCCTCGCGATACCGAGTTGCGGAACGATGCTGAATGATGCTGAATGATGCGCGTGACCACCTCTTCGACGCGCCACATATGGTGGTCTTTCCCGCATTTGGCCGTAACGACCGCGGTGCTTTCGTTCAACCTGTTGGGAGATGCCTGGCGCGATTGACTTGACCCGCGCACGCGCTCGCAGATGACCGCGCAGGAATTTTCATCCTAAATGTTTATTAGGATATGCCGAAGATTTGATTACGTGCGGTGGGACTATTATTTTGTCAGGATGACCGCAGCGCCCTTGCCCAGGCTCAGAGTGCGAGCCGCGTTTGCCTTGTTCACTCCGATTTCGAGATATCCGCTGGAGCCTATGTAGGCAATGGCTTCGCCATTCTTGCCGCTGGCAAAGGTGTCCACCAGCCGCGTCACCGCCTGAGTCCCTACTTGCAACTTAATGTTACCGTCCTTCAAGGACGATTCAGGCAAATCTTCGACCCGGAAATTCGTAATGAGGTTGCCAAACGAATCAGCGCGCAGGACCGCACCCTTCACGACACCATCGACCGCTTTGGGGCGGGGAAGAGAGAATTTCTTATAATCGCTGATCTCATCTCCCATGCTGGGCGTCTGCCAGCCTTTCGTTAGCCAGGAGGCCACCGGAGCGAAAATGTCTCGCCCATGAAAAGTCTTGCTCACCGGCGACAAATAATAATGCTCGACGTTGGCATGGCGCACGATGAGAGCTTCTTTCTCGCGTTCGTATATAACAGAGAGTACGCCGTTGTCAGGTGCGATAAAATACTGGTTTTGCGCGCTGACCAGCAGCGGCCGCCGTTCCGTTCCCACCCCCGGATCCACCACCACCACATGAACTGTCTTAGCCGGAAAATAGGAGTACGCAGAACCAATCGCGAGCGCGCCATCCAGCAAATCGAATGGTGTGACGTTGTGCGTGATGTCCACAATCGTAACGTCAGGATTAATCTTCAGAATCACGCCCTTAAGCGTGCCAACAAGATGGTCGTTGGTGCCGTAGTCGGTTGTCAGTGTAATGATTGCGTTGGCCAAAGGATTCTCTCGCCCAGGATGATTTGCGCGAATGCGCGGACGGAGTGTGGAGGCACTCCACCTCCTCTTACGCTAGCGAAGGCGAGCTACTCCGTCAAGATTCCGCGCCGCAAGTAGTGTGCAAGCGCCAACGGTACTTTCCATGGCACAAGCTCGTTCGAATCAACTCTCGCCCTGCTCCGGTGCGCAGTGATGCCACTCGGGGTCGGGGAAATGCGCCCTGCAGAACCATTGCGTGCAGCGCTCGCAATACTGTCCGGCGCTTTGGTCGCACGGTTCATCCAAACGCGAGATTCCCTGGCAAAGTTGTTCTTTGGGCCTTGCGGCTGTTGCGTTCATCGCATCCTCCGTGGCGCAGAGAAGCGTAATGCTGGGAAGGGTGCCTAGCGCGCCGGTTCCACTACGCCGACTTTGTTCACGCCGCTACAGGCAATATACACCCGCCCGTCGGTCGTCGCGGCCATATTCCGCATCGTCCCTCCGCCGGAGGGAATCGCCGCCCGCGCGAACTGTTCCGTCCGTGGATTGAATCTAGAATTGGCTTTCAGCAGGCATATCTCTCAGTAGACTTCAATCGGGAATTACTGCGGTGACCTCGATTTCAAGGCGCGCCGCGTCTTCGACGAGACTGGTGACTTGAACCGCGGTCATCGCCGGATAATGACGGCCGATGATTTCGCGATAGACCAAGCCAAGTTGTTTGTAGGCGCCAAGGTACTCGTTCCTATCCACGACGTACCAGTTCATGCGCACGATATGCTCGGGCTTGGCACCGGCTTCGGAGAGCACTTCGACGATGTTCTTCAGAGTTTGGCGCGCTTGTTTGACAAAATCTCCGGCAACCACTTTGCCTTGAGCGTCCGTGCCGATCATCCCGCTAACGAAAACCGTGCGACCGCGTGCGACGATGCCGTATGCGAAACCCTTCGGACGCGACCAATTCGGCGGCTGGAGATATTTCATGTTTTTCGTCCTTCACCCTGCTTTAAAAGCCCGGGAACTCAATCGCCTGCCCGAAACGCCAGGATGCGCGCGCGCAAATCATCCGGCCAGGGAATTGCCCGATGCACAGCGCGGTCGATGAAAACGAGCACGACTTTTCCGCGAACGCGATCCCCGTCATCTGGACCGCGCAAGATAATGTCCAGTCCCATCGAGCTGGGGCCAACGCTGTTCACCGAGAGGGCCGCAGAAAGCATTTCGTCAAATCTGCTCGGCGCAACGAAATCCACTTCCAGGTGAACGGTCGGAAGTCCCTTACCATTGTTCGTAACGATTTCCGTGAAAGAAGCATGCAGCTCATCGCGAAACCAATCTTCGACCAGAGCGTTGAACATTTCAAAATACCGCGGATAAAAAACAATACCGGCTGGATCGCAATCCGCGAACCGCACGCGGATTTGTGTTCGATACAAGCCGGTGTTCCGCGGAATATCAGGCACGCGATGGCTCGCTTTCTTGAAAGGCCTTGATGACGCCACGGGCGACGATTAAGAGCTGCACTTCCGTCGCGCCCTCGTAGATTCGCAACGGGCGAATTTCCCGGTAGAGCCGTTCGACAGTCTGCTCGCTGACGACTCCGAGAGCGCCCGCAATTTGTACAGCAGCATCTATGACGCGCTGCGCAGTTTCGGTGGCCGTCATTTTGGCCATGGCGGCTTCGACAGTCACCAGTTGCCCGCGGTCGCGCAGCCAGGCGGCGCGGTAGGTCAGGAGAGCCGCGGCATCAATATCCGTGGCCATGCCTGCGAGCTTGGCCTGGGTCAGCTGAAAATCAGAGAGTGCTTGGCCGAAAATCTTGCGAGAAGTGGCACGACGCAAGGCTTCCTGCAAAGCGCATCGGGCGAATCCAAGCGCGGCAGCGGCCACCGACGTGCGAAATACGTCCAAGGTCGCCATGGCGACTTTGAATCCGCGGCCCGGTTCGCCGAGCCGCTGTGCATCCGCGATGCGGCAATTCTTGAACGTGATGCGCGCGAGCGGATGCGGAGCGATGACTTCAATACGTTCGCCAATCGTGAATCCGGAAGCGGCGGAGTCCACGATGAACGTGGTGATTCCCCGTGAGCCTTCCGCTTCGCCGGTGCGCGCGAAGACGACGTAGAAGTCAGCGATGCCGCCATTGGAAATCCAGGTTTTTTCGCCGTTGAGCACGTAGCCCTCGCCATCGCGCCGCGCCTCGCATTGCATGGCCGCGACATCGGAGCCGGCCTCGGATTCGGACAAGGCGAACGCGGCGATCGCGGCGCCTTGCACGACCCGTGGCAAATACTTTTCTTTCTGTTGTGGAGTGCCGAAGAGGGTGATGGCTCCTGAACCGAGGCCTTGCATGGCAAAAACAAAGTCCGCCAAGCCGGAATGCCGCGCAAGAGTTTCGCGAATCAGACAAATGGACCGTGTGTCGATAGCGTCGGCGGACGCCCCATACTGTGTTCCACCGACGGCATACTTCAGCCAGCCCGCTTCGCCAAGTTGGCGCACCAGGGTACGGCAAACGCTGTCGACATCTTTGCCGTGTGCGGATCTTAGTTCCGCGCCGGCCCAGCGGTCCAAATCCGCAGCGAGCGCTTGGTGCCGCGGTTCAAAGAAGGGCCAGTCTAAATGCGGCTGCGCGGGCATCCTCAATCCCCCTTGAACTCGGGCTTCTGCTTATCAACAAATGCGTGATAGGCGCGATGAAAATCGTTCGTCGCCATGCAAATGGCCTGGGCTTGCGCTTCCGCATCAATGGCCTCGTCGACGCCCATGCTCCACTCCTGATCCAGCATTTTTTTGGTCATGGCGTGCGCGAAGGTAGGGCCGCCGCCGAGCTCCGCGGCCAGGTTCTGCGCGGCGGGCAGAAGTTCTTGCGGCGCGCAAAGGCGATTCAAAAATCCCCAGCGCTCGGCTTCTTCGCCGCTCATCGTGCGTCCCGTAAGAAGAAGCTCCGCGGCGCGCCCTTGGCCAATCAGGCGAGGCAAAATCGAGCAAGCACCCATGTCGCACCCTGCGAGGCCGACGCGAGTAAACAGAAATGCAATCTTGGCGCATGCCGTTCCCATGCGCAAGTCGGAGGCCATGGCTAAAATGGCTCCGGCGCCCGCGCAGGCGCCGTCGATCGCGGAGATAACTGGTTGCGGACACACGCGCATGGCCCTGACCAGATCGCCCGTCAAACGGGTAAAGGTCAGCAGGCCCGGCATATCCAGCTTGGTGAGCGGCCCGATAATCTCGTGGACATCGCCACCGGAGCAAAAGTTCTCTCCGGCGCCTGTGAGGACAACGGCTCTGATGTCGGTGGCTTCGGAGAACGAGCGAAACAGATCGCGCAGCTCCGCGTACGATTCGAACGTGAGAGGGTTTTTGCGCTCCGGCCGGTTAAGAGTTATCGTTGCTACGCCGCCGGCGAATTCATACTTGATATGTTTGCTTTTGTAGCCCGCCAGGGAAGTGCGATGGACCGGCAGTTGGTGTGGCTCACCCGGAAGGTATCGCATTAGCTTTTCCTTTCCGCAGAATTGGAGCGCGTCGAAGTTCGCGGAGTTGCAACGAGACTTAAATGCATCTTGAGCTTGCTCAAAATTCCCAACATGCCCTGCTTATTTTCCTGGCTGAGTCCGCTCAGGAGTTCGACGATCCACTGTTCATGCTGAGCTGCCATGACGCGGAAGCGCTTATGTCCAGTGGGCGTGAGCTTCACCGTGATGGCGCGGCGATCACCGCGTTCGAACGTTCGCGCGACTAGGCCTTCACGCTCCAGTTGATCCGTGATTCCGGTCACGTTGCCGCCGGAAACCATCAGCCGTTTGGAGAGCTCGCTCATTCGAAGGCCGTCCGGGTTGCGATCGAGTTGTGCCATCAAATCGAAGCGCGGCAAGGTGGTGGAGAAATCACGGCGCAAACCACTGCGAACGTGATTCTCGATGCGCACGGTGCAAGAAAGCAACCGCAGCCAGAGGCGCAAGGCTTGATGATCGTTTTCGGTGGCGCGCGTCTCTAGATCGAAGAAGACGGCAGCGCTGCCGATGAGTTCCGAACCGTTTTTTCTTACTGCAACTGAGGTTCCCATATTCTCCTCAATTCGTTTCGCCTCCCGAGACGGCGATGGTTTGGCCGGTGACCGCCTCGCTTCCCGGCAAGCAAAGCCACGCAACGGCATTCGCAACTTCTTCCGGCTGTATTAATCGTTTCTGCGGATTGCGAGCGACCAAGTCCGCCAACGCTTGCTCACGAGAACGGCCAGTCTTCGCGACGATGTTGTTTATGGCGTCCTTAACCATGTCGGTTTCCGTGTAGCCGGGACAGACGGCATTCACCGTCACACCTTTCGAAGCGACCTCCAGCGCAAGAGCGCGGGTGAAACCGACGACTGCGTGCTTCGCGGCGCAATAGGCGGACACATAGGCATAGCCAATAAGGCCCGCGGTGCTGGCGATGTTAACTATGCGGCCCCAGCGCGCTTCCAGCATGTCTGGCAGGGCGGCTTGCGAACAGAAGAACGTTCCATCCAGGTTGATGGCGGTCATGGAGCGCCAGAGTGCGAGGTCTGTTTTCAAAAAAGGAGCGGAGACGGCTTGGCCCGCGTTGTTGACGAGAATGTTGATGGAACCAAATCGCGAGCGGGCATCGGCGAAAGCCCGGCTGACGTCCGTGGAATTTGTGACGTCGGCAATGATGTAATTCAGATCCTGAGATTTTTCTTGCGCAGCATCGGCGTTCGCGGCTGGCTTGGTTCGGCTCAGGACGGAAACGCGCGCGCCGTGCGCCAACAACAGGGCGGCCACGGCTGCGCCGATCCCGCGCGAGCCGCCAGTGACGAGTGCATGTTTTCCGGCGAGGTTGCGATCGAAATTCGAATGAGTGGGTTGCATCAGGCTTGCACCAGGAGTTGTGCGCGCGCCATATTTCGTTCGAGCTGCTGCTTGCCCGCGAGATATTGGTCCGGCCACCACACGTCGGTGTAGCCTTGCTTCGCCGCTTCATGCAACGTCCACGACGGGTCCGCAAGGTGGGGGCGCGCAATAGCACAAAGGTCGGCGCGGCCCGCGGCAATAATGGTATTCACGTGATCGCCTTCGAAAATATTTCCTACGGCGATGGTGGGGATTCCGACTTCATTGCGAATGCGATCGGAAAAAGGCACCTGGTACATGCGGCCGTAGATGGGCTTTTCCGCTTTACTGACTTGTCCGGACGAGCAATCTATGACATCGGCACCCGCGGCGCAGAAGAGGCGAGCGACTTCGGCAGCGTCTTCTGGGGTGAGGCCGCCGGGCACCCAATCGTTCGCGGAGATGCGCACGCTCATGGGCTTTGCAGCAGGCCAGGCGTTGCGCATGGCGTGAAAAACTTCCAGAGGAAAACGGCACCGGTTTTCGAGGGAGCCGCCGTATTCGTCGGTGCGTTGATTCGTCAGCGGAGAAATAAAACTGGATAGCAAATATCCGTGGGCGCAGTGAAATTCGAGCCAATCGAAACCTGCGGCTGCGCCGCGTTTTGTGGCGGCAACGAATTCCGCGAGGATGCGGTCCATATCCGCGCGCGTGGCTTCACGCGGCGTTTGCGATACGCCCTCGATGTAGGGGATAGGCGAAGCGGATACGAGCGGCCAATTATTCGAATCCAGCGGTAAATCAATTCCTTCCCAGCCGCGACGCGTGGAGCCTTTGCGGCCGGAATGCCCCAACTGTAGTGCGATTTTGGCATCCGCATGCGTGTGAACAAAATTAACGATGCGCTGCCATGCCACCTGTTGCTGGTCATTCCACATTCCGGGGCAAGACGGAGTGATGCGGCCTTCGGGTGAGACGCAGGTCATTTCCGTGCCGACCATGGCGGCGCCACCCATTGCGCGGCTCGCCAAATGAACCAGGTGAAAATCGTTGGGCACGCCGTCCACGGCCATATAGGTGGCCATAGGGGAAACGATCACGCGATTCTTCAACGATAAGCCGCGAACAGTAAATGGAGTGAACATTGGCGGTACAGCGTGATCCACGCCGCTGCGGGCCGCGAACCACTGTTCGACGCCACGCACATAGCCAGCATCCCGAAGCTTCAGGTTTTCGTGACCGATGCGTTGGCTGCCGGTGAGAAGACTGTAGGTGAATTGCTCAGGTTCGAGATGCACGTAGCGCTCGACTTGCTCGAACCACTCCATGCGATTGCGCGCCGCGCTCTGCAGCTTTAGGGCTTCGATTTCGCGATTCTCCTGATAAAGCTGAAGGGCCTCGGAGACGTCTCCTTTGTGAGAGGAAACCACATTGGCCAATCCCATGGCGTCTTCCATGGCGAGTTTGGTGCCGGACCCGATGCCGAAATGAGCGGTGTGCGCGGCATCACCGATAAGAACGATATTTTTGTGATGCCACTTTTCACAGAGCACGCGGGCAAATTTTAACCATACCGCCGAACCAGTCAGGTGTTTGGCGTTGGAGATGAGCGCGTTGCCATCGAGGCGTTCGGCGAAGAGATTCTCGCAGAGGGCGATCGATTCCTCCTGCTCCATTTTGTCGATGCCGGCTTTGAGCCAGTTTTGTTCAGGGGTTTCGACAATGAAGGTAGACCAATCCGCGTCGAAGCGATAGGCATGCAGGTTGAACCAGCCCCATTCGGTTTGCTTGAAATCAAAGGTAAAGGCATCCAGCTTTTTCTTTGTGCCGAGCCAGATGAAGCGATTGTTGCGGACCTGAATGTTGGGTTTGAAAATGCTTTCATACTTTCTGCGCGTGATGGAAGAAGCTCCGTCGGAGGCGATCACCAAATCGTGGGCAGAAGCGTAGATGTCCGGATCGGTGACTTCGGTTTGAAAAACAAGCCGCACACCCAAGCCGGCGGCGCGTTCCTGCAATATCTGGAGTAGCTTCATACGCGCGATGCCGCAGAATCCGTGACCGCCAGAGGTGAATTTGCGGCCTTTGAAGAAAACGTCGATGTCGTCCCAGTGCCGGAATGCCTGGGTGATAGCGGAGTGAGTTTCCGGATCAGCGTCCTTAAAGCCGCCCATGGTTTTGTCGGAGAACACGACGCCCCAGCCGAAGGTGCTGTCAGCGCGATTGCGCTCGACTACGGTAATGTCCCAGGCGGGATTCGTTTTCTTCGCAAGGATCGAGAAATAAAGTCCGGCGGGACCGCCGCCGAGGCATGCGATCTTCATCGCGCACCTGCTTGTTTGCGGCACGCGCTTGCTCTCTGGTTGGATGAGAACATCATGCTGGCAACTCCAGCAAAGCTTTGTTGAATTTTTCGCTGGTATCGTCGGCCAGGGCCGCTTCACGCAGTTTTTTGAGGTTTGCCACAGCGTCGTTCATGCTCCGAAGCTTTGGGAGGTTCTTGAGAACCAAGTCAAAATTCTTACGACCGCGCTGGTGCGTATCGCCGTAACCCTTCACGATGCTGGGGCATTCGGCAAGCTCCAAGGCCAGCGGATAGTTTTCTCTCGCCACGAGGACCATTTGAGCGAGCCAGTCCTGGATTCTTGCGTGTTCTTCCTGATAGCGCAGCGATTTGCGGCGCCACGGGCGCAATCCGGCGAGGAAATAAAGTTGGAGGAAGCCTCCCAAAGTTGTCGTTCGAACGATCTGTCCGCGCTTGGTGAACCGCTCGATCAATTTTACGGGCCAGCGGGATGTTCGGAGCCATCTTCCGAGGAACGCGGGCATAATGTCGCTGAATTCCTCGACACCGGGATGAAGAAACTCGCTGATCTGCACCATCTGCGCGGCGCTGGCGCGGGATTCTTGATTGACGCGCTTGAAACGGGCGCTGCGAGTCTTCAGGTCCGCCACGCGAATGGCATCTTCGTAGGACATCCAAAGCGCGAGATAGCGTGCGGTTTCACGCAGCAGGGAACAGGACTGGTTGCCGCTCCGCAATTCCAGATCTCGAACGGGTTCCAATTGCTTCAAGTATTCAGAGGCGTAGGAGACATCCTGGTAGTCGGCGAGGCGCTGGATGCCTGCCAAAAGAATCGAGTGACATGCTGGCGGAAAGGAGTTCTCAATTTGTGAAGCGAGCGGCCACAGGAGTGCGCCTGCCACGGGCTGCGTGGTGGCTGGGCAGTTTGTCGCGGCGATAGGGGATTGAGTAGCGGTGCCAAATGCCGTGGCGAATGCGGCGAGGCTGGAATCAACGCCCACGCCGCTTCTTCGAATTGCTTCTTCAAATTTGGCGCGTTCGAACGGCAGAGCACCGGTGCCTGCGAGCGCTCCGAAGAGGGCCGCACTCATTACACTTTTCGTTTGTTCCGCAATCAGTGCGAAGTTCGTTCCTACAAAGTGTTTTGCCGCGGCGCGGCTCGCATCCAGTAATTTTTGCGTGTCTACCTGGCCGTCGCCGATGGCGGTCTTCTCAGTCATTGAAAACACGCGGTGCGTTGAAGTGATCAGCGTCGTGCGATCGGGCGTCACCAAGCCGCGCTGAATCGCGCGCCCGGCCTCCATCAGTTCGGACGCCAGCACAATGTCGAGCTCGCCGGGGACGGGCATCAGCGCCAGCACGGGGTCTTTGCCCGCTGCCTCCGCAGCCGAGCCGGGGAAGAGTTCGATGTAATAAATGGTTGAACCAGTACGTTGCGCGACGCCGGGTACGGACGTAGTCTGCGCGCGGTAGCCGGCGTGTTCGGCGAGATCGACGATCCAGTCGGCCAAGACTCCGCCACCCTCGCCGCCCATCGCGACGATAGCGATGGTAATTGCCCGAGGTGTTCGGTTGTCCGTCTCCGTCGTGGGCGGGCTTGTGGTGGTAACAGTTTCCATTCAGAGTCTCTGACTAAAGCTCAAGAAACAATGCCGGCGAGCCGGCGATCGGTGCGCCGCTGCAGGAATCCGATGATCCTGTTTCGAAAGCCGGCCTTGAAGCGATCCCAGCCCGTGGGATTCGAAATGACTTCGGTGCGGAAAAAAGAGGGACAGAGGCGCGCCGCGTGCGCGACTTCTCCGCACAAGCCGCATCCAACGCAACTTTCGATAACGGTGGCGACGGGATCTTTTCGAAGAGGGTCCGGATTGTCCGCGATTGTAAGGGACGGGCAGCCCGAGAGCCGAATGCAGGAGTGATCGCCGGTGCAGGTGTCGGCGTCAACGCCGAATTTCTCGCGCACCACGCGCCTTCCTTCTTTTTCGAGCTTGGCGGCTAGAGGCTTGATCCGGCGCTGTGCGTTCAGGGTGCATTCGCTCTGCGCGACGATGACTTTCGGACCTTTCTCTTTCGTCGTGAGCGCCTCCTTCAGCACATCCCTCATGGCGACGAGATCGTATGTTCGAGTGATCGTGCGTACCCATTTGACGCCGACGCCGCGCACGGCATCGGCAATGGATAGCTTCGTGGTGCGAAGCGGATTGCTGGCTGCGGAAGACAAGATATCCTGGCCGCCAGTTGCAGCGGTGTAGCTGTTATCCACCACAATCAAAACGCTGTCGCTCTGATTGAACACGGCGTTGCCGACGCCGCTCGTCAAGCCGTTGTGCCAGAATCCACCGTCACCCATAAAGCTGATGGTGCGCTTCGAGGTTTCCTTGGTGTTGAACGCCGCGGCGCTTGCCCAGCCCAGACCGTATCCCATCGTGGTGGCGCCCAGGTTGAAGGGCGGCAAGGTTGAAAAAAGGTGGCAACCGATGTCGCAACTGACGTGATGGGAGCCAAGCTCACGCTCGACGAGCTTCATGGCCGTGAAGATCGGGCGCTCCGGGCAGCCGGTACAAAAGGAAGGAGGCCGCGCGTGCACTTGATTGTCGACATCTTGTAGCGCGCGGGATTTGTGAGACACCGGCCTCACAACCGCCGGCAAGTTCTGGCGGTCAATCAACTTGGGAGCGAATTGCTCGATGAATTTCAGGATGCCTCGGATAACCGTCGCCGCCGTATATTCTCCGGCCATCGGGAGCATTCCTTTGCCGCAGATTTCGGTTTGAATGACGGCCTTACGGAGGATGGAATGCAAATTCTGTTCGATAAAGTCGGGCTGTCCTTCTTCGATGATCAAGACGGCGCGCTTGCCGGTGCAGAAGCGCTTGACTTCGTCATCGACTAGCGGATAGGTGACGTTCAAAGCGTAGAGGGGAACTTCTGTGTCGCCAAAGGCGTTGGACAAGCCCAAAAGCTCCAACGCGCGGATCACGGTGTTGTACATTCCGCCCTGCAGGATGATGCCGAAATCCTGAGCCCCGTCGGAGAAGAGTTCGTTCAGTGCATGTTCTTGAATGAAACGCTGCGCGGCGGGCCAGCGCTTCTGAATTTTTTCGTGTTCGTGCATGAAGCTGCCAGGCGGCAGAACGACCCGGCTGGGATCGCGGGAGGGATTTTCAATGGCATCCTTGAGCGTGAACTTCGGGCGGACGTTGTCTTTTGCGATGAAACTTCCGTGAACGTGGCACGCGCGGATGCGCAATTCGAGCATGACGGGAGTGTTAGTGGCCTCCGAAAGCGCGAATCCTTGCTCGACGGCGTTGACGATGGATGGCAAGTTCGGGCGTGGATCGAGAAGCCACATCTGCGACTTCATGGCGAAAGCGTGCGAACGCTCCTGCATGATGCTGGAACCTTCACCGTAATCTTCGCCAACGATGATCAACGCTCCGCCAGTAACGCCGCCTGACGCCAGGTTGGCGAGCGCATCGGAGGCTACGTTTGTTCCGACCGTAGATTTGAAGGTCACCGCGCCGCGCAACGGATAATTCACGGAAGCGGCAAGCGTGGCGGCGGCAGTCGCTTCCGAAGCGCTGTGTTCGAAACGTACGCCAAGACCTTCCAGGATGGAGTTGGCGTCGGTCAGCACATCCATCAAATGGGAGATGGGCGCGCCCTGGTAACCGGCGACGTAGGAAACGCCCGACTGCAGCAGTGCTTTGGTGACGGCGAGGATCCCTTCGCCGCGAAATTCCTGGCCGGCGCCGAGGTGCAGTTTCTGAACTTCCTTGGTGAAGAATCGTTCAGCCATTCAGTTTGTCTAGGATCGCGAATTCAAAAGAGTCAGAGCGCCCCGGAGCGCAGCTCGAAAGGCCGCGCAAATACCGGGTTGGAATAAACTTTAAATGCAAACATTTTAGGTGTCAATTGATCTGCAACTGGCTTCAACCCTGCACCAGCGCCAACACTCTGCAGGGACTGCCAGAACCTTGGACAATCTTCAGCGGCGGCGTGATAAGCATAGCGCCCTTCGCGGGCAGCTGATCCAGATTGGCGAGGCTCGCGAGGCCAAATTTGCCGCTGCCATGCATGATGCTGTGGCAGGGAAAAGGAGGAGTGAAGCGGTACGCTTGCCCAGCGTCTGTGCCGACTCCTTCGGAACCCCAGCCGATGACATCGCGATTCTTCGCCAGAAAGGGCACCAGCTCCGGATGTGGGCCAGGGACGTGAGCGCCGTCTTCCTTGATGTTGGTGAAAGCCGCGGGGTCTTTGCGTTTGGACCAGTCGGTACGCATGAGGACCCAGGAGCCGGCTTCGATTCGTCCGTGTTTGCTCTCCCAGTCTTCAACGTGCTTCACGGTCAATAGAAAATCGGGGTCGCCGGCCGCTTCTCGGGAGACATCAACTACACAAGCAGGCGCGAGGAAGCGTTCGGCGGGAATATTGTCGGTGGCGTTGTTTTTGTAGTCCTTGCCGGTGACCCAGTGAATCGGCGCGTCGAAATGCGTGCCCGTGTGTTCGCCGCACGAAAAATTATTCCAATACCATGCGGGGCCGCGGCCGTCGTATTTGGAAATTTCTTCCAGGCGAAAAGGCCAAGTTTTCCCAAACTCCGGTGGAAGCTGGATGATGGCCGTATCGGCGTCGAGAGGCTGACTCAAATCAACGACGCGAATTTTTCTGGCGGCGATTGCTTCTGCAAATTGCTTCAAGATGCTTTCAGCCATGTCCACCCTCCGGGATGCGCTTGGCGGTCCTAAGCATATTTCAGTTCGCGACAGTGCGCCAGTTAGGTCACCAACTCCAGCTTCCTCCATGTGCCCCAAATATGGAAAACGGCCCGGTCTGTACCGGCAGTCGTTTAGTTGTGTATAATCAGCAAACTAGAGGAATGAGCGGGCGTCGTACAATGGCAGTATAGAAGCTTCCCAAGCTTCGGACGTGGGTTCGATTCCCATCGCCCGCTCCAGAAACCTCGTTTGACTCTAATAACTTTGTGATTGGTCGCGGCAGCAAATGCGGCATTGAGGAGCCCAGCCTCTTGCTATGCCTGTGTCTGCCACTTGCGAGCCTCTACAGACTCGCGATCCAGAAGCGTTCGGATTAATCGCGTAAGATTTAGGACACAGTGTTTCTTCGTGAACACAATAGCCTTCCTAAGATTCAAGCAAGATGTAGTCAAACTTCGAAGAATGCAAACGGAACTCTTCCTGCAAGAGGTTTGTTGGAATTGGCGTTCCAGTGTTGGCAAATCGAAGAGGAATCATGGTCCCTTTTGGCGGGCGGCGATGGTGGAGGATAGCTGGATTAGCGACAGTGGCCGCTGTTTTTGTGGGCGGCGTTGTCATGTGGCAGGCAGCGCAGGCCCTCAAGCTTTCCAAGCGGGAGTTCCAAGCAGAACGCGAGTTCGGATTTACGCTGCGACCGTTTTCACCGAACCAAAATCTCCATTTTGAAACCCTGCGCTCGCCTGAAGTTTTCTCGCAGGTTGTGCATTTCCAGGACAGTCTGTATGTCGCGGGACCAGCTGGCCTATTCCAATACGATTTGCGCGGTAATGTTCTTCGTGAATTCTCGGTCGGCCGGGACCTGCCCGGCTCGCCTTTGGTTTCCATGGCAGTCGGACAACTCACAGGAGCAACGCAACCTGAACTGATACTGGCCACTGCCAACCAGGGGATTTTGCTGTTCGATGGGCAGAAGCTCCGCCAAATCTATCCCGCGGACCCGGATGTGCGCACTCTGACCGCTATCCTGCCGGTTGCGAGCGGACACCTGCTCATTGGCACGAAGAAACGCGGCGTGTTGGTTTATGACGGAAAGACGATCCAGGAATTACATCCCACGCTGGGCCATTTGTATGTCCAGGGGCTCGCGGGCTCCGACATGGACTTGTGGGTCGGGACGCTCGACCAGGGCGTCCGGCACTGGCATGCAGGTACGACAGATGTGTTTGCAGTGGAACAGGGACTGCCGGATCGCCAGGTCCAAGCCATCACGTTGGATGGGGATAAGGCTTATATCGGAACGCCGTTGGGCGTAGCGGAGTTTGACCAAAGCCGTTTTTCACGCGTGTTGGCGAGCGGTGTCCTGGTGACCTGCCTCCACGTTGAGGGCGACGAGTTGTGGATTGGTTCGGAGGATCAAGGCGTCCTTCGCGTGCCGCTTGCCTCAAATCTTCGGCACGCAGCGTTGCAGAACAGCAGGGGCATAGGTCCTGAAGAGGTGCGGCAAATTCAGGGAACTGAGCAAGGGGTGATGGTCCTCACGCGCAATGGGATTTTCCAGGTCAAGGCGAATGGCTTTGGGTGGCAGGAAGTGCTCAAGCCGCGGCCCGCGGTTCTAAATGATCGAAACATATCCGCCTTGGCGCGCGACACCAATGGACAACTGTGGGTGGGCTATTTCGACCATGGCCTCGACATTTTGCCGGACGGCCCAGCGCGCACCGCGCACGTCGAGAATGAACACGTTTTTTGCGTCAATCGCATTTGGCCTGATGCGAAAGGCGGCGCTGTGGAAGTAGCGACTGCCAATGGTTTGGTACGTTTCGGAGCAAGCGGGAAGCCTGAACAGGTCCTAGGCAAAGCGGACGGTTTGATAGCCGAGCATGTCACTGACGTGGCGCCTTACCACGATGGATTGGCCATCGCGACTCCTGCCGGTATCACGTTTCTGGACGCGGAAGGTGCGCGCAGCATGTACAGCTTTCACGGCCTTGTAAACAACCATGTCTATGCACTTGGAGTCTCCGATGACGACCTGATGGTGGGGACACTGGGAGGACTTTCCGCAGTCGAAAAGGGATTCGTGAGAGCAAATTTCACGGCAGGAAATTCCGGATTGAAGCAGAACTGGATTACCGCTGTGGCTCGTGTCGGCGACGAATGGATGATCGGGACTTATGGAAGCGGCGTCATGGGGCTCGACAGCGCGGGAAAGTTTCACGCCTTTCAAACCGCGACCACCTCGACCGAGATCAATCCAAACGCGATGCTGGTAACTAAGGACCATGTGTTTGCTGGAAGCCTCGATCGAGGACTCTATGTTTACGACCGCCAGAAGGAACGATGGATGGTCGTTGCGGACGGTTTGCCTTCCGCGAATGTGACCGCGCTCGCCGAAGGCAACGGGTACATCTACGTCGGCACGGACAACGGCCTGGTGCGCATTGAGGAGAGCAAGTTCTAGTCATGAATCGAACATTGGGCATTCTTTCCCTTTTGTTTTTGGCGCCGTTACCTGCCTTTTCGGACGGCGGCGTCCTGATTCCACGAGAGAAATCCCAGCCTGATCCCGCAATTCTTTCCCTCGAGGAAATGGAGATTACCGTCGAGATTGACAACGGCGATGCCCACGTTTTTGTGCGCCAAATCTTCGCCAACCATACTGCTGGTATTCAGGAAGGCAATTACGTTTTCGCTTTGCCCAGCCGCGCCACGGTTTCCGACTTTGCCGTATGGGACGGACCAGTGCGCATTCCTGCTGTCATTCTGGAACGCAAACGGGCGGGCGAGATTTATAACGAGCTGAAGCAGCAATCCATTGACCCTGGATTGCTGCAGATGGGGGAACGCGGCGCCGAGGAGGCCAAACGTAGCGCCATTTTCAGCGCGCGAGTTGTTCCTATTCCGGCCTATGGCACGAAGCGTCTCGAATTCGAATACCACGAAGCAATCCCCGTTGAGAATCTCAAATCATACTTTGCGATTCCTCTCCGTCCCGATGCCTACCATGCGCAAATTGCGCGCCACCTCCGAATCGATTTTGAATTGCGGTCCGCTCACGGTCTGACCAACTTCCAGGGGCCCGCGAAGACTTACGCGCTGCAGCTCGCGCAGAATACGCGTCAGGTTGTACGCGGAACATTTGAAGGGGAGAACGTCAACCTGACTGAGGATTTCGTGGCCACGTTTGATCTGGATAAAGCGGGAAGCGATACGCTGGCGCTCATCACGCACAGGAATCCTTTGAGTGGACAGCCTTCGCCCACCGAGACTGCTCCGGTTCGAAGCACAAACGAACCAGGATTTTTCGCGGTTGATGCGCTCTTAGGTCTTGGGCCGAACAGTGGCACAACGAAAGATGTATCATCGGGTGCTGCGCCAACCAAGACGATTTTGATTCTGTTCGATACCTCGCTGTCCATGCAGTGGGAAAAGCTCGAGCGCAGCTACCAGGCGTTGGAGACCTTGCTCCACGCATTAAAGGCCGAAGACAAGTTCAATCTGATTCTCTTCAATAGCCGGGTTCAGCCATTTCAACAGGCGCCGGTCACTGCCGGCGGCAATAACGTGCAACACGCCCTCGATTTCGTGCGTGCCAGCCGCTTGCGTGGCGGCACCGATCTTCAGAAAGTCCTCCAAGAAGCGTTGCGCGAATCCGCCGCTTCTGGAGGCAACCCGTATCTCGTGCTGCTGAGCGACGGCGGCGCCACCGAGGGGCTGATCAAAAACTCCAAACTGGCTGCTTCGTACCAAGCAGATTGGAAGCGCCTGCCTGAAGCGAGCCGGCCCAAGACCTACATTTTTGGCGTGGGGGACGACGCGAACCTCCCGCTATTCAAGCTGCTGGCGCGCGAAGATGGCGTTCTGGAAAATGTTCTTTCGACAGAACCGATCGAATTCAAATTGAATTCCTTCCTTTCGAAGATTGGGCGCAGCCCGGTTGGTCAACTGGCACTCACGGTTTCGCCGGACTCCGCGGTGGAGTCTGTTTATCCGTTGCAAGACGCGGCCTTCGCCGGTTCACGGGCAGCCTGGGTTGGCCGTTATCAAAATGCAGCGCAAGCCGTAAGCTTTAGCGTCCGCGGGGTGAGAGACGGGACGCCTCTGTCCATGTCGTCCAAGGCGAATTTGCCCAGCGAATCCGCCGAGCATCCACAATTACCCAGACTTTGGGCGCGCGCGCGTGTCGATGCATTGCTGGAAAAAATCGAGCGCGAAGGCGAAGACGCGGCCTCCATTAACGAAATTATCCGGCTGTCGCGCCAATACAAATTTGTGACGCCCTACACTTCGTTCCTCGCTGTGCCGCGGGCGCTGCTACGGCCGCGCGTGATTCGCCCAGGAGATCCGGTTATTCGAGTGAAGACCGACCCTGCGATTGTATCGGTCGTGGCGTTGTTTCCGTTTGGACTTGTGAAACCACTCAGGTATTTGCCTGCCGAAAGTACCTGGCAAACACGCTTCCTGGTCCCGACGGACCTGGCGGATGGAACGTATCCGGTGCGCTTGGTGATGCGTGATCGTTCCGGGCAAACCTACTGTGAATCGAAAACCTTCGTAATCGCCAGCAAGTCGCCGACGGTGCAAATCAAGCTTCCAAAAACGCGCTATCGGCGCGGCGAAATGCTGGATTTGAAGGTTTCTGCGTCGCAAAGCACGCGGACGCTCGTCGCGCGGCTCGAAGGCGCTGCACCCGTCAGTTTGCATTGGGATACCAAAGCCAACACGAACACGGGGGAACTGTTCATTCCCGAGCAGATGATTCCTGGAATCTACCATCTGACGGTCACAGCAGAAGACATCGCGCACAACATGGGTTCTCAGGGGGTGGACGTTGAAATCGTTCCGTGATTTCGCACCCAATAGCGGCTGGAGCATCTGCGCAGTTGTCCTTTTTGTCAGCGTTGGTACGTTCGCGCTGACCGCCAAAGGCGAGCTGCCCGCCTGGATCTACAACATCGAGGCAAAGACTGAAGTAGAACGCGCCTTCTTTCGCGCGATGCAATTGCCTTACGGGGACGTCCTTTTTCACCGGCCCCCGGCCGAAACCCGTTCCGCACTGGGAGATTTGATCCAGCAACAACCCGGGAACGCGGACTTGTATTCGTTGCGCGCGCTCGAGGATGAGCGGCAGCTCGATTTTGCGGCGGCGGAGCGTGACTGGAAGTTGTACGCCGAGAAAGCGGCAAACAAAGCGACGGCGCGAGGAGATCTCGCTGACTTTTACCACCGCCGCCTGCGACCGCAAGACGAGATTTCAACTCTGCGAAGCATTGGCGACTCGCCGACACTCTCCAGCGAAAAGCTCGCTCCACCCAATCAACAGACTTCTTGGAACGCCTTCGAGCGCATTCTTGGCGTCATTCAAGCGCAAGGGCTCCCCAAAGAATCCACGATCGCGGCTTATCACGCATGGATTTCCCGTTATCCGTTGGAGGAACAGCTTTACGTCCGATTCCTAGACTATCTTGTGAGGCAGAAGGAGTTCGACGCTGCCAACCAGTTGATTGCCGTTTATCAGAAACAATTTCCCACCGACGAAATCTTTCCGGTTAAAGCGAAAGCCTTGGTGGAGTACAGGCAGAGTTCCATTCAGCAGGGTTTGGCAGTCTACGAGAAGAGTTTTCAGCCACTCTGGCAGCCCGAGCTTGTGAAGGGTTATTTTGACCTCCTGGCGCAAACGCAAGGCCTGCGAAAGTTCCTGGATGCGGCACGCGCTGCTCTTAACAAGAATCCCGTAGACCTCAATGCGGCCGCCCGCGTTTTTTATTACTACCAGCAACAAGGCAAGCTGGACGCCGCGGAGCAGGCCATCACGAACCTGCGGATGCACAAAGAGGCGGTAGACTCCGCGTGGACTGCGCAAGAACTGTACATTTGCGGACGCCTGCTCGAAGACATTCATTCGTATCCAGAAGCCGCGCGCTACTATTTCGCGCTTTACAACAGCAAGGGAGCAGCTGATTCCCAGGAGCGCGCTCTCACGCGGCTAACCGACATGCTCCTGATGTCGCCGGAAGCTACGATCCGGCTGGGCAGCGGAGAATTGTCCATATATAAGGACATTGCCACGCTGGATCAAGGTCCTGGCTATTTCAACGGCATTATCTCGCTTATTTTGAATACGACTTCTCCTGACAGGTCCTACCCCGAAGAAGAGCAGCGAGCGTCTTCCTATTTCCACCGTTCACGCGGAGCTGAGTTGCTGGCTCTTTTGGACAAGAATTTTCCAAACGCTGCAGGCCGCGCGGAATTGCACGTCAAGCTGCTCGAATTTTATTCGAGTGCCGGTCAGAGCGAAGCCGTATTGCAGGGCGGGAAAGAGTTTCTCACGTCTTTTCCAAAGTCGCCTGACCGCGCACGTGTTGCGTTGTTGATGGCAGACGCGGATGCCCGGCTCGAAAAAGCGCAGGACGAATTCGCGATTTATGACGCAATTCTGCGGGAGCTTGCCACCCAAGCCGACAAAATTCCCCTAGGCAGCCGCGTGGTAAACACCGAAAACTTCGGGGGGCCGCAAGGCTACCAGCGCTTTCAGCAGCCCGTGAACCAAGACGCGGAAGGAGGGGCTGGGGCTGAAGTACAGGAAGGAGTGCCGGCCCGTTCTCAAGTGCCGAACGCGGCGTTTCAGGTGGGACAGAATCCCGAGACGCGGGAAACTGGTCCGCGTTCGCCGGAGTATTCGCGGGTGCTCGAACGCTATCTGGCGCGGCTCGTGCAATTGAAAGAGGTTCCCCAGGCGCTCGGTGTTCTGCGCCGGGAAATTGATCATAACCCTGACGATCCGGGTCTGTACGAACGCCTGGGGATTTTTCTGCAGCAAAACAATCTGAGCCAGGAAGAGGAGGAAGTGTACCGGCGCGCCTTCGCGCGTTTCTCCGATCCGTCCTGGTATAGCAAGCTGGCGCGCCTCTATCTGCGCTATCGGAAATATTCCGCGCTCGAGCAATTGACGCTAGATGCCGTGAAGCAATTCGATGGCAGCGCACTTCAAACCTACTTTGCGTCCGTCGGCGGAAGTACGCCTGCGATGTACCTGCGATTAAATCAGTTTGCCAACACGCGATTCCCGCACAATCTCTATTTCGTTCGTAATCTGTTGCAGGCTTATCACTCCAGGCCGACCTACGACCAAGCGGCCTGGATCGCGCTCATCCGACAGCATTGGTTTGAAGACGCAGGGCTGCGAAGCCAATACTTTGAGTATCTTTCCTCGAACCATCTCTTGGAACAGGAGTTGAACGCGTTGCGCAATTCTGCGCCTTCTTCCGGCGCCCAAGGCTGGTCTGAATTTGCGAAGAAAAACCCCGCGGCAGCGACGGAACTAGCCGATGCTGAAATCTGGCGCTCTCATTTCGAAGAAAGCGCTCCGGTTTTAATGGGTCTAGCCGAAGTGTATCCTGCCGAACAGGAGCTGGACCGCACGGCCTCGTCAGTTTTCCGCTCACTCGCCTATTTTGACTCAGCAAAGACAGCGGTGGCCGTGCATATTCAAGAAAATCTTCTCGCCGCGAATCCCGGCAACATGGAGATTCTCGGCGGCATCGGCGACATCTACGCCGACCGCGATCTCTTGCAACAAGCTGCACCGTATTGGGAGCGCATTCCAAAAGTGGCTCCGGGGCAACCGGATGGCTACCTGGAGGCGGCCACGATTTATTGGGACTATTTCGATTTCAGCAATGCGCTGCGGCTGATGGATGAGGGCCGAAAGAAATTGGGCAACCCGACCCTTTATGGATATGAAGAAGGCGCGATTTATGAGACGCAAAAGGATTATGCGAGAGCTGTCCGCGAATACGCTAACGCGGCGGTAGGCAGCGTTTTGCCGGCTGCCGGAGCGAATTGGACAAATGGAAACTCGCCCGCATTGGGCCGCCTCGTGGAGCTGGCGCGCCGCCCGAAGCTCCGCGACCTCGTGAACGACACCACCGAAAAGCTGGCCGCGGATTCGCACTATGCAATACCGGCCGTCAATCTACGCGTGCGTGTCTTGGAAACGGCGAACCAGGCGCCACAAATAGCGGCATTTCTTGCCGCGGCGCTGGATCACGCCGAAACTATTGAGCAGGCTTCGGAAATTGAATCGATCGCCCAACAGCTATCCCTGGAATCCGTGCGGCAGAAAGCGCTCGAGAAGCAGGCCGCACTTGCTACCGACCCTGTGGCGCGAATCCAGCTGCTCTACGCGCTGGTGCGCTTCTATGAGAGCAAAAAGGATTTAGCCGCGGCGCAGCGAAACATCGAGGCGTTGTACCAGGCCAATCCCAAGGTTCTAGGAGTGGTGCGCTCGACTGTGGACTTCTACTGGCGCGTGAAACTGTACCCGCAGGCCATCGCGGTGCTACGGCAGGCCGCAAAGGATGCCTACCCACAGCTAAGCGCGCAATTTACGTTCGAAGCTGCGCGCAAATGCACCGATGCAAAAGACTTTCAGCTGGCGCGCACCTTGATGGATGGCCTTTTGAAGGATTCGCCTTACGACAGCCAGTATCTCGCAGCAATGGCGGATACCTACGCCCGGGCGGGTGACGCGCAAGGCTTGAAGCAATTCTATCTGGATAAGATTGCACTGTTCCGCAATGCGCCACTCGGCGCCGACGACCGCAAAAACCGGATCGCGGCCTTGCGCCGTGGACTAATCCCTGCGCTTACCCAACTCAAGGATTATCTCGGCGCGGTCGATCAATACATCGAGTTAATCAACAACTATCCCGAGGACGAGGGACTTACAACGGAAGCTGCTCTCTACGCGCAGAGGTATCAGCGCGAGAAACAGCTGCTGGATTTCTATTCGAAGACCATTCAGCAGTCGCCCCGCGACTACCGCTGGTCTATGGCGCTGGCGCGCATGCAAAGCAGTCTTGAGGACTATCCCGCGGCGATCGATTCGTACGGTAAATCGATTGCGATCCGCCCGGACCGCACCGACTTGCACTTTGCACGCGCCACGCTCGAAGAGCGTTTGCTGCGATTCGACGATGCAGCGAGCGATTACGAGCATCTTTACCAGCTGGCGTACAAAGACCCGAAGTGGATGGAGAAGATCGCGGAAGTGCGCGCCCGCCAGGGCCGGAGCGCGGACGCCGTCGCTGCGCTGAAGACCGCCCTCATTGATGCAGCACCGGAGCTGGCAGGGAACTACTTCGAGGTTGCCCGCCGGCTGGAAGGCTGGGGCTTTCTGGAGCCTTCAAAAGCCTTCGCCGGTCAGGGTATCAGCGCGGCAGGCCAGGAATTACTTGCCTCGCAGGAAAATCATGAAGGCGCAAAGACTTATGTGCGCGTCATGACGCGCCTCCGCCAGCAGGACAAGGCTTACGCGACTCTGCAAAGCGCCATGGACGCGGCGTCGAATGCGCTTCCAGTTCTGAAGGAACAGGTTGCCAAGCAGGGAATTGCCGGCGTTTCCGACAGAGAATGGCGCGAGCATGTCCTTGCTACCCGCAAGCAAAACGCCCGCAACGGCATGCGCAATGCGCTGACGGAAATGGGCTCGACAGTTTCGCGCTACTTCACTCCCGAACAAAAGGTAACGTTTGCGGCGTTTGCCCAGGCACTGCGTGCGCCCTTGTCCGACGTGGATGCAAAGGAGTTTGCCATTCCAATTGTACAGACGGCCGGGTTGGCGGAACAGGAAGCCGCTTGGCGCTACGAGCTGCTGATGAAGGCTCCGATGGATCCGGCCAACTCTGGGCAGCTCCACGAGTTCGAGCAGCTTCAGCGGCAGCGGCTGAAATTTACCGAGCTCGCCCAGCAACTGGAAAACTTCGCTCCTCGGGTTCGACCGGAGGTTCGTACGGCGGTCCTCTCGGACGCTGCAGGGGCCTACCGCGCCGCCGGTGATACCGACAACGAACTCCGCCTACTCTCCAGCGTGGGCGCCAACAACCTCGATGGCGTAAACCAAACGCGCTGGTTCACTCTTCTCCTGAAAAAGGACCCGCAGAAACTCGTCCAAGTCGCCGGAGTCTGGTTGCCTTGGGGGCAGGCGGCTGCGGGTTTTGTTCTGGCAAATGGAGACGCGGAGTTGGCCGACGCCGTGGTCACTGCGCGTAGCACCTCGCGCACGCCGGTTTGGGGGAAGTCGTATGCCGCGCTTGTCGGCTTGTACTTTGCAGGGACGCAGCCTGCGATCAACACCGCGTTCGTAAATGCTCTTGGGGATCAAACCATCGCAGAGCGGATCGGCAAACAACTTGACCGCAACAATCAACTAGCGGGAGACATCTGGTTCTACTATGCGTCGCGCTACGGCGAATTTCTAGCTGACACCCGTCAGGGCACGCCCGAGGATTTCCTTCCTGCTGAATTGGAGCACAGTCCCGCCTCCGCAGCCCCCTATTTTTCCCTCGGCGACTACTACATGGATCTGGGAGACACTGGCAAGGCCATCGAACAATACAAATACACGCTGGAGCTTGCCCCAGGACGTGTGGACATTCACGATAAACTGGCGCTTGCCTATTTCAAGTCCAAGAACCGCGCCGAGGCCGTCGCGCAATGGAAGCTGTTCTTTGCGGGGGAACTCGACCAGGTGAACAAGGCGGGTTTGCCGGAGACTTTCTGGGCGGATTTCGGCCGCGCTTCTGATCACGTACATACACGCGGCTTGTTCGCAGACCTTAAGCCCGAAATCGAGCAACTGGTTCGTGCCTACCTCCGTCGCAATGGGAACTATCGTTCCAACGCGGTGTTGCACAGTGTTTTTGCGCTGCAAAGCGATCCCGCGGTTGCAACAACCTGGTTGCTCGATCTTTCTACGTCGGCGCCCGATCCCGCGGTCGTTCTGCAGGACATTGTGGATATGTCGTGGATTCCGCTGGCGAATCGCGGGCCACTCTACCAGCGCATCCTCGAGGCAGTGCGGGCCGGGACTGCGAAGGCGGCAGGACTGGAGCAGGAAAACGCCAAGGCTACGTTGTGGAGCTGGCAGCTTCGTTGGATCAAATATTTAGTCGCAACTAAGCAATACAACCAGGCTGCTGACCTGATCGCCACACTGCGAAGGGCCCCCTCGGTTTCCGATTCCGCCGCCCTCGTTCCTTATGAAATGCAATGCAGCGCCAAACTGGGAACCCTCGACGCGATTATTTCTGGCTATAAGGCAGACCGGCAAACGGCGCCTTCCGTGGAAAGCCTGCGTGCCGCTGCTCGTCAGCTTTTCGATGGCGGCGACAAGCAATCGGCGCGAAAAATCCTTGAATTCGTGTTCGGACGCGAGCTGGAAGAGCATCAGCTCGTTGCCACGAATTTCCTTGGCTTGGCCGAAATTCGCATTGCTGATAGCGATACCGCAGGGGCGGTCACTCTGCTTAAGCGGCTGGTCCTCGTCGTAGGCGATGCGTATCAGAATATGGACTCTTCCGCCACGCTTTTTGAAAAAACTGGCCATCCCGCAGAGGCGGTGATGTTCCTCGAGACGCTCGCCAAGGCTACTCCATGGGAGCCGTCCTTCCAGTTGAGGCTCGCCAAAGCGCAACTCGCGGCAGCGCAAGATAAGACAGCGCCGGCGCAAAGCCTCGCGAAGCTCGGCGCTGCGTCCGAAAATCCTTATGCCCTGCGCGTGCAGGCAGCCACGGCGTTGGCTGGTTTGCCTCAGCCTAATGATTTCGGGACTGCCGAGCTGAAGCTTCTGTCGGCGGGCGCGAAGGAAATCACTCCGGCTGCATCAGACCACCCTTATTTCTATGATTCACGCTTGGCCGCGGCACAAAACTCGGCCGATGCTCACAGCAAAATGGAAGTGCTTTCGAAAGCCCTGGCGGACTCACCTTCGAGAGAGGATGCGCGCGTGCCTTTCTTCCGCGCTGCTGTTTCCATTAAAGAGGACGAGCGCGCTCTGGCTTCGATCGAGCAACTATTGCAAAAGAGACGACTAGGCCAGGTTGCGCCTGCCAATCCAAACGACGAAGAGATTCTCGGTTCCGATGAAAATGAGGCCAGCCAAGGTACTCTGGAGACTTCGCCGGGTCTTGCGCTGCAGCCTACCCAGCAAGCTCAACTCGCGCACGAAGTAGCTTTGGCGATGCTCCGCCTCGATCGTTTGGACGAGGCGGCATCCTACCTGCAAATTGCACATAAGCTCGAGAAATCGCTGGCGGAGCTGAAACGCATCTCCTCACAGCTGCTGAATGTCAGAGCGCGCCTCCGGCGCCAACGCTCCAACACGGCGCGCATGCCGATTCTGCACGTCGAGTTGGAGCAGGATCGCCTCGTTCGCCCTCGCCTCGTTGCCCAGGCCGCCGCTCCCGCAAAATCGCCTGCGAAACCAGGAGGAAAGCCATGAAGCGCGCTATCTTGGTTGCACTGCTGTCTGTCGCATCTTTTGGCATAACCTGGGGCGCTTACCGCGTCGCCATTCCGCCCGAGCCCGAACTCCCGCACTTTGTGCCTTGGGGCGCTCTCGTTTATCTGCAAGCCAAAGATTTCTCCTCTCTCCTGGCGGATTGGGACAAGTCCCAGGAAAAAGAGAATTGGCTCAAGAGCAAGAGTTACGACGTCTTCGCACAATCGCGCCTGCTCCTTAGGTTACAGGCTGCCAGCGGTGAGCTTTCCAAGGCTGCGGGTGTGCCCGTTGGCACGGATTTGCTGCATCAGGTAGCCGGAAAGCAAACCGCCTTTGCCCTATACGACATCGGGAAGCTGCAGTTTCTCTATATCACGCGGCTTGCTTCTGCCGATTCCATGCAGTCCGCGCTCTGGCAAACGCGTTCGCAATTCGAAACGCGCACCGCGGGCGGAGTCAATTTCTTCTATCGCAAGGACCCCGAATCCGACCGCGAAGTTGCCTTTGCCGTTACCGGTGACCATCTTTTGTTGGCGACACGCGAAGACTTGATGGCGGGTGCCCTGCAACTGCTGGCCGGTGACAAGGCTCAGAGCGTGGAACAGGAGCCGTGGTGGTCGCGCTTGGTTGCCGCGGCCGGCGCGCCGGGCGATCTGCGCATGGTTCTCAACCTCGAGAAAATCGTTCCAAGCCCTTACTTCCGATCCTACTGGATTCAGCAAAACATCACCGACATGAAGCAGTACAGCGCCGCAATTTCCGATCTCACGCGCTCCGGAAAGGAATATCGCGAGGAGCGCATCTTATTGCGGAAGGATGCCACTCACGAGACTCTGGAAGGTAAGGGGCCGGCAGCTGTCGCCGAAATTCTTAGTATTGTTCCGGCGAATATCGGCATCTACGAAGCAAAAGCTGATCCGGATGCCAAAGAATGTCTCGAGGTGCTCACGGTGAAAATCCTTGCGCCGCATTTGCGGTCTGCCGCGCCTGACAAACTCGCTCCTCAGGTACAACTTGGTGGCGGCGAAACGGGTTCTGCCTCGGACCTGGAGACGCGGATCGACCAGCCGCCCACGCAAAATTCGGCTAAAGGGGATAGCGCCGCCCCGCTTCAGGCCGTATTTGCCAAGAATCGCACTCTCGCGCAACTGCAGCTTCAGAGCACGGAGCGCGATCCCGCGGGCGTATTCGTTCGCATTCATTCTGCGGTCGCATTTCGCGGGGAATCCGATTGGGACGAACAGGCAGTGCATACGGCGTTAGTTGAGTTCATTCGCCCCGGATTCACCACCGGCCAGTTGGGCGTCGGATGGAAAACCATCCCCGGCTACAGCGTTCTTGACGGGCTTTGGCCTCTCGCTGTCGCCGTCCGCGGGAAATACCTCATCGTGTCGGACAATGTTCCGCTTCTAGCCAGTGCTCTCGAAGGTGTAAGTAAGAAACCGTCCGCCCCGGTCGCGGTTTTTGCTGCCGCATTCAATCATCAGCATGAGAGGGAGAACTTCGTCACCCTCACCAAAATGCTGGACCTCGCCTCCGGCGCTCCTCCGAATGGCGGCAGCCCGGAGTTCTTCTCTGAGAACATCGGGAGCCTAAGTTTCGCGTTAAAAGCAGTTTCCTCTGAGAAGATTGTCATTCACGATGCCGCCGACCGCCAGACGCAAACGGTCGTTTACGCATGGGCGCAATAGCCGATCGAAAAAAGATGTGGCGTTTTCTTTTTTTTGTTTTCCTTACGGCTCCAGCTTTCTGTCAGCAATCTAAACCCTTGAGCAGCGATACGCGCTCGCTGTTCTTGCAATCCGCTGTCGAGACTCTCCAGCGTGACTACTCGACCAGCGAGACATCGTATCTTTTGCTGGATGCGCGATCCGGCGCTCTCCTGGCAAGCCACTGGGAAAATTCCGAAAAGCCCATTCCGCTGGGTTCTCTGGTGAAACCTTTTACCGCGCTGGCGTACGCTGAAGCGCATGATTTCCGCTATCCCGAGTACCAATGCAAAGGCAAAGCCAGCGGTTGCTGGCAGCCCCAGCCGCACGGCAAACTTGACGTGAGTTCCGCCGTCGCCGTCTCCTGCAATACCTACTTTCGCCTTCTGGCCGAGAATGTCGCGACAGAGCAGCTTGCTCCGCTCGTCCAGTCCTACGGACTCGAATCGCCCGACGCCGATTCCACGGCCGCTAGACTCATGGGCCTGGGGGACCAGTGGCGTATTTCCCCGCTACACATGGCAAGGGCCTATCTCGAACTGTACCGCCGCAAGGATCAACCTGGCGTTTCTCCTCTGGTCGAAGGAATGCGCCAGGCAGCTCTTCGCGGCACGGGCGCCGCGATTGGACGCCAACTGAAACAAACCACGGCTCTGGTGAAAACCGGCACCGCGCCTTGCACCCACTCTTCCTGGGCTCCCGCGGATGGATTTGTTCTTGTGCTTGTTCCGGCGGATCAGCCCGAGATTCTACTCTTCATCCGCATGCACAGCGTCACTGGCGCAAAGGCCGCGGAAACCGCGGGGCGCATGCTCCAGCAAATGGAGAAATGACGCCAATGCGTTGGCTCTGCGCATTGCTACTCTCGTTCGGGCTTCCCGTAATCGTGCGGGCGCAGAACCGCACTGTCCGCATCGGCGTTCTCGGGATTTTTCATACGCAACAGCTCACGCTCGCGGCCGATCAAACAGGAGAGTTGCTTGTCTCGGCTGCCGATCAACGCATCTTTGTGCGCTCGGGATCCACCTGCAGCCTCCTTCACATTCGATCCTCGGGCGCCAGCTTGCTGCTCAGTTGTGGAGGCAAGGAAATCCGCGCGCCACAAATGCGCGCCTCTGGCCGTAATCAGCAAGCCACTGGACTCGTTATCGCCGTGCCGGGCAAAGTCAAGCGTCGCTACATGGGTGTGCTCCATCTGAAGGTCACTGATGGTGAGTTGGTCCCTGTCGTAGAGATAGGCATCGAAACTGCAGTAGCGTCCGTTGTGCAGGCAGAATCTGCCCCGGGCACCCCGCTCGAGGCTCTGAAAGCTCAAGCGGTCGTCAGCCGCTCTTATTTTGTTGCCGGCGGCGGGCGCCACTCGAACTTCGATTTCTGCGACCTCACCCATTGCCAGTTTCTTCGCGAACCGCCCCCCGCCGATAGCCCTGCAGCTTCTGCTACAGCCGCGACGCGTGATCTCGTGCTTAGTTTCGATCAGAAACCTGTCACCGCCATGTTCACGCGAAGTTGCGGCGGGCACACACGCACCCTCGTGGAAATCGGCTTGCGTCAAACCGCTTATCCCTATTTTTCCGTGTTGTGCGATGTCTGCTACAAGAATCCAGTCCGTTGGACCCGCAACGTCTCGCGCGGTGATGCTGCGCTACTGCCCCGCGGAGAAAACGGGCGCCTTGCGATCGATCGCGTTCTCGGCTGGAACACCATTCCGAGCAACAACTTCGTAGCGCACGAAGAGGGTGGGGAAGTGATTCTGGAAGGTACCGGTCAAGGACATGGTCTCGGTCTTTGCCAGCGCGGTGCGCGCAGCATGGCGCAACACGGTTCAGATTTCCGCGCGATTCTCGAGCACTACTTTCCGAACACCCAGTTGAAAGCTCTCTCCTCGGTTCCTGAAAGCTAGTGCTGCGTTAAGGGTTCGGGAGGCTACTAAGTCCTTCCAAATCGGTACGAGCCCTAAGTCCTTGAAAAACCAAGCGGCGATGATTTCGATTCCCATCGCCCGCTCCAGATTCCCCTCTAGTTCTTATCCCTCAAGCATCGCACCAGGTTGCATCCTCTCTCGCCAGAAAACCTTGCAAGAAAAACGCACCTCACCGTTCTAAGGGTATGTGGTACCAGCAGTCGTACAACCAGGCTGTTCGTTCTTGCTGAAAAGTTATTTTATGAAACAACCATCTTCACGCGCCTCGACATCCTATCCGTTCAACACCCCACTTTGTCCCCGGGTCGCACAACCAACGGTTTTGCTCGTTCACCTTGAAGATGAGGAGGCTACTCGTATGCCCGCACGAATGAATTCAGATCTCTACCGAAATAAAAGGCCCGTCTTGCCGCTCGCTTGTGTTCCCGTTCTCCTTGTTGTGCTCCTCTTCGCGGCCACCTCCTACGCGCAAACCGCCGCGCATTCTCCGGGCTGGGTCGTTCTGCCCGTCGAAGATTACCGCGCGCTACACGCTCGCGCCTTTCCCACTGAGCGTGATCCCGAGCCGCCTCCCGTCGAAGCTACTCTCACGCGTGTCGACTACGAGATCCGCATCAATGGCGATCTGGCTTCCGGCCGCGCCACCCTTACCGTGGACGTTCTCAAGGACGGCTGGGTTCGCGTTCCAGTTCCCGCAGGCTTGCTCGTTCGCGAAGCCCGGCTTGATGGCAAGCTCGTCTCACTCGTCCCAGTTGCTGGCGGTAAAGCTAGCGGCCAGCTTTCCGCGCTCCTCTCGCATCCGGGCCGCTCCGTTTTGTTGCTGGACATCGCCCTTCCCGTTACTTCTTCGACCGGCGAAGAAAGCATCTCGCTTCCTGCCACCGCCTCAGGCGTCACTCGCGCATCCGTGCAGCTCCCGCGTCAGGGCGTGGATATCAAACTCGTTGGCGGTCTGCTATCGGAAAAATCAGCGTCCGCCGTCGAAAGCAAGTGGATCGCCTACGGTCGCGGCAACGAAGCCCTCACCTTCACCTGGCGCAGAAAAACAGAGGACCACCGCACCACCCAACCCCTGCGCCTTCGTGGTTCTCTGACGCAGCTTCTGGGTCTCGGCGAAGACTCCACTTCGATCAACGCCGAAGTAAATCTCGAAGTCACCCAAGGCGCGGCCCACGAAGTCAAAATTCAGATCCCGGATAAGGTCACCATAAACCAGGTCTTGGGCGCCATGGTCGCCGATTGGGAAGTCAAAGCCGGTCTGCTCTCCGTTACTTTTCTCGAGCCCGTCGAGCAGCGCGCGCGCTTCGTCATCACCGGTGAAACCCGCTGTCCCCGTGAAGGTCCGATGGACATCCCACTTCTTCGTCTCCTCGACGCCGAACGCGAAACCGGCGGCGTCGCTGTGGAAGTCCTCGGCGCCGGCGAAATCAAAGACGCAAAATCCGAAGGTCTCGAAAGCGCCGATGCCACCGACCTCGGCGAAATGGTGGCCAGCCGCCAGTCCCAATCGCTCACTGCCTTCCGCTTCCGTCCCGGCGCCGCAAAACTAACGCGCTCGCTCAACGTGGACGTCGCTCGCTATACCCCGCAAGCCGTGCTGATGGCCAACGTCGAAGAAGCGCGCTATCAAGTGCTTATCAGCAACGAAGGCAAGGTCCTCGTCCTGGCGCGCTACGCCGTCCGCAATAACCAGCGCAACTTCCTCAAGATCACCCTGCCCCCTGGCGCCACTCTCTGGAGCGCCACCCTGGCAGGCAAGGCCGTTCGCCCAGGGCAATCCCCCGATGGCAGCCTGCTGCTCCCGCTCGATAAGGCCCGCTCCGGCGAAGAAGTTCCCGCATTTCCCGTCGAAGTTGTCTTCCTGGCTCGCGGCGGCGCCTGGAATGACAAAGGCCAATTCAAGCTCGCATTGCCCGCGCTGGATTTGCCAATCTCCCGCACAGGTCTCCTCGTCTACCATCCGCCTCTCTTCAAAGTGACTCCCGAGCAGGGAGCATTTCGTGTGGAGACCTACGCGAATCCGGCCTCCGCTGCTCTAAACCCGCCGCCCCCGCTCAACGGAGCCACAGGTGGATTTTCCGCAGGGGTTGGTGTAGCAGCACCAGCACCGGCGCCAGCCAATGCCACAGGCATGGCGGGGTTGGCTCCCGCTTCTCCAGCGCCATCATCCGTCATGGATGGCAAGGACGAACCCAACGCCAAGCGCGCGCAATCCACTGCTCAGCTGGTTCTCGACAAATTCCGCGCCGACGCCATAGCAGGGAAGCGCGCCGGGATTCTTCCCATCCGCGTTTCCTTCCCCGCATTCGGCCCATCACTCTATTTAGTCTCTGAACTCACCGGCGAGAATCAAGCTCCCATCGCGAGCTTGACCTATCAGCACGAGAAAAAGGCAGGTGGCAAATGAGAAAGCTACTCTCAATCCTCTCGACGTGCATGCTGCTGTTTCCGGGATTTGCGATCGCGGACGAGAAATCGCTTCCGCCTGTCCCGGCCGCGGGCAACGTCACCCTCCCGCTCGATGAGTACAACCACCTCCTCGAACTCGCGAGCCGGCCGATCCGCAAGCCAGACGCGCCGCCAGTACCCTACACCATGAAGCGCGCGGACCTGAAACTCCATGTCACGAACGAGTCCGTGCAAGGAACCATTCAATTGCAGGGTGAGATCCTCCACAAAGGCGCGACGAAGGTCCCGCTAACCACCGGCATGGCCATCCTCGACGCCCGCCAGGAAGGCAAAGGCCTGCCTCTCGAATTGGAAAATGGAACGCACACCGCCGTTCTCGACGGACCGTCCGAATTCGCCGTTTCCCTCGACGCCGGAATGCCGCTCAACATCGAAGCTGGCAAAGCTTCCTTCTTTCTTCCCGTCCCATCTGCCAGCAGCGCACGCCTCGCCCTCGTGGTTCCCGGTGACCGCACCAACGTACGCATCAATCCTGGCATCATCACTTCCCGGTCCTCCGAAAACGGTCAAACCGCCATCGAAGCCACTCTCGTTCCCGGCGTTCAAGCAAACATCTGGTGGACCACCCGCGAAGTCGCCGCTCCTGTCGTCCCCAAAGAAGTGCGCTTCCTCTCCGACGTCAAGACCCTTGTTTCCGTCAGCGAAGCCGACATTCGCATCGCCGCGCTCGCCGACATTTCCGTCGTTCAAGGCGAACCTGCTCAATTCGAAATTGAAATTCCCGCCGGTTACGAAGTCACCGGCACCACCGGCGCATCCATAGAATCCAGCGAATTCGAATCCGGCGTCTTGACCCTGAAAGTCTCGGGCCCCGCGCAGCGTTCGCACCAGTTCCTCATCTCCATGGAGAAATCCATCAGCGCCACCAAAACCGATGCGCCGTTTCTCAGCCTCAAGAACGCCCAGCGCGAAACCGGCGAACTCCTCGTCGAAGGCGCCGGCACTATCGAAATGACTGCCACTGAAGCCGGTGGCCTCAAGCGTATGGACTTCAAGGAAACGAACCCCTACCTGCGTTCTCTTTCTCGCTTTCCCATGCAGGCTGCTTTTCGTTACCACAAACAGCCCAACGCCACGCCCGGCCTTGCGCTCGAGTGGACGCGCTTCCCGGATAGCAGCGTGCTCTCCGCCGTCGCCGATCGCGCCATCGTCACCACCCTCGTCACCACCGAAGGCCGGTCGCTCACTGAAGTGAAACTCGTGGTCACCAATCAGGCGCAGCGCTTCCTGAAAGTGGATTTGCCCAAAGGCGCAAGCATCCTCACCGCCGAAGTCGCCGGAGAAAAAGTGAAGCCGGTCGAAGGACCCGACGGCAACCGCGTCCCGCTCGTGCGCCCCGGCTTACGCCCCGGCGATTCCTACACCGTTTCCTTTGTCTTTATGCATTCGGGCACGCCCTTTGCAAAAAAGGGCGGCTCCGATCTCTCGCTTCCAAAAATGGACATACCCATCAATCTTCTGCAATGGGAAGTCTTCCTCCCCGAGCAGTACAAAGTAAAAGATTTCGGCGGTGACGCCATCGCCGCAAACCTTCTCCCTCCCGCCTCTCAGGACGTCTCTGGTGCGGAATCAGAGACCGACGTTTTTGGAATCCCCACCGCGCCGCCAATCTTGAACTACGAATCCGTCTCCCTGCTTCCCGGCCAACTGGGCGGCATCATCGTTGACTCCAGCGGTGCCGTCGTTCCCAACACGCGAATCACCGTCACCCAGCTGGACACCGGAGCGATGCGAAACACCATGACCGACTCCGAAGGCCGCTGGATTGTCTCCAACCTGCCTTCCGGCCGCATCAAAATCAATGCCAGCGCCAACGGTTTCAAGCAGCTCGTTGGCCAGATCAACTACGATGGCAGCGCTCCGGCCCCTGTCAGCTATGCATTGAGTGTCGCCGCAGCTACGGATACGGTGGAAGTCTCTGCCAGCTACAACAACGCCGACTTGGTCAGCCTTCAGCGCGAGTCGCGTAAGGCTGCCGAAAAGCAACTGACCGCGGCCTCCGCCAACGTAACCAATCTCCAGCAGCGCGTTTCCGGCGTTCTCCCGGTTCGCGTTGACGTGCCACGCGCCGGAAATTCCTATCACTTCGTCCGGCCCCTGGTTCTCGACGAAGAAACCAAGGTGAGCTTTACCTACAAATCCAAATAGCCTTCATTCCGGAAGGGAAGAAGCAGGCTTTCGGCTCGCCCTTCGCATCGCACGATCCAGAGCCTGCTTTTCTTCGTTTTCCAGCGCCCGACTCGTGCCCTTCGGGAGGTCCATTAGCTCCAACGGCCCGATAGCCACTCGCACCAGTCGCAAGACCTCAATACCAAAATGTTTTAGCATCCGCCGAATCTGCCGGTTCTTGCCTTCATCCAGGACGATTTCAATCCACGAATTCCGTTCACCTTGCCGAACGATGCTCACACGTTTCGCGCGAAGCAGATCGCCGTCACTCGCGTGAACCCCGTTACGCAACTCTCTGAGCAGCTCATCGTCTGCAACCGCCCCAATTTGCACGTGGTACGTTTTCTCCAGATGCGTCTCCGGCGCCGTGATCCGCGCCGCCCACTCCGAATCATTCGTCACCAGCAGCAACCCTTCGCTCGCCTTGTCCAGCCGTCCCACCGGCGCGACCCATTGCACTCCCCGCGGAAGATATGCATAAACCGTCTCTCGCCCTTTTTCATCCGAAGCTGTAGTCACCACTCCGCGTGGTTTGTTCAACATCAGATAAATCATTTCGCTACGCGACGCGCGCTTCCCATCAATCTCAATCCGATCCTTCCCAAGATGCACCGGTGTTTCTGGATCCCGCCGCAACACGCCGTTCAGTTTCACGCGCCCTGCATGAATCAACTCTGCCGCTTGCGACCGCGAGCAATATCCCAGCTTCGACATCGCTCGCGCGAGCCCGATTCTTCTTAAATGGGAGTTTTGAAGTGCTCGTTTTTCTGGAGGCCGGCGCACCCCGGCATTATAGGCAAGCTCTTGCGCGATGCGCCGTTCGAATTCTACTTTTTCGGCTCGGCCGCTGGCGCTGAAGGTTTTTCCGCCGCCCCACCCGCGGGAGTCGTCGCCGGCGCTGCTGGAGCATTCGGCGCAGGCTCGTGCTTCACCACTCCATACCGTCCCGCTAGCCAGTCCCGCGCTTCCGCCGGCTTATAGTTGAACGGCCCCATCCCCCCGCGATAAGCGATGTGCCCGGTTTCATCAATAATATAGAGCCGCTCCGGCCACGCCGCATACGCCAGCTCGGCCGCATTACTCATGTCATCGACGCCAAACGGCAGCGGGTATTTGAATCTCTTCGTGAAATCATTGGCAATCGCCATCCGCTGTTCCAGCGTCTTCGGCTGCGCGTAACAGACATCATCCTTCACATTCGACTTCATTTGCCATTCGTCCGTCGGATGCGCCTCGCGCACATACACCGTCAAAAAGTCCGCGTGTTCCTTGTAGTCGTCGTAAATCTGTACCACGTCGCCAACCTGGCGGCGGAATGGTGGTCATGTAAAACTCCCGAACACCAGCACCAGCGGCCGCCCGCCGGTACGTTCGCGAATATGGAAACGCGTCGCCCCATCCAGCTCCAGCAGACGCGCGTCCGGCGCATCATCTCCCACCTTCAAATTCCCTCGGTGCATGTGCGGCAGCGCATATCGCACCATGTACAGCGCATCCTTCGGGCTTCCCGCCATGAAAGAGAGCACCCCGAAGGCCACCACCAGCAGCCCAAGCACAACTCCCATCGCCCATTTGAAAACTCGCTTCATTCTCCGGCGTCCCCCCGCTCAGTTAAGACGCGCAAACTTATTATCCGGCACCCGAGCCGTATATAGTGCAAATCTATTATCGTCCTGATAGGCGGCTGGGCGAAATCAAACAACTTGTAGCGGAATGTCGCGCGCCACCCCGCTATTCGTCTCTTAACGCAACCATGGGGTCGACGTGCATCGCGCGACGAGCAGGGACCGCGCAAGCTGCGAGCGCAACGATCGCCAGCAAAGCAATGACGCCTGCGAGTACAAAAGGATCCAGCGGCCGAACACCATAGATTTCGCTGGCCACAGCCTTCTGCAAGAATATAGCTCCGGCGATTCCCACAACCAACCCAACTGCCACGAGTTTGAGCCCCTCGCGCAGGACGAGCCCGAGAATGCCCGCCCGGCTGCTGCCAAGCGCCACGCGAATGCCGATTTCCCTTTTGCGCTGAGCAACCAGATAGGCCAGAACGCCATAAATCCCCAACGTCGCCAGAAACAAGGCCACTCCGCCGAAGGCATTGGCCAAGAGCATCGAAGTCCGGCGGGATGACAAAGAAAGGTCCATCCGCTCCGACATGGAATAGATGTCGAAGACCGCCAGGTCAGGATCAAGTCGGGAGATTTCTGCGCGAAGCGCGCGGATGACGGAGTTCGGATCAGCCAAGGTCTTAAGCGCAAATGTAAAGCCGCCAGCGGGTTGCTGGGAATTGGGGAAATAGTACGCCCCGACGGGTGCGCCGGAACCGTCAAGGTTTTCGTAGCGCAAAGTGTGTGCAACGCCGATAACCGTAAGCCAAACCGTATGCTCGTCAATCTTCAGCAGGTCTTTGCCGTCGGAAGGCATGTACATTCGGCGCCCGATGGGATCGCGGTCCGGCCAGAAGTGCTGCGCCAAGCGTTCATCCACGATGACCGCGCGCGGGGCGCCCTCATTGTCTCGGTCATCGAAGCTCCGTCCTCGAACCATGTGAATACCCAGGGATTCGAAATATCCCGGGGTCACCGTGAGGCTCAGGGGCGAGATCAGCGATTCGCCCGGTTTCATCTGATAGCCCTCTGCGAAAATGACGCTGTCACTATGGTCGCCGCCAAGGGGAATAATATCCGTTGCACCCGCGATGGAAACTCCCGGAATGGCGCGAACGGCAGGCAGCGCCCGGTTCATGAAGTTGCGCTGATCCTCAGCCTTGCCGTATCGAGAGCGCGGCAAGCTGACCGATGCCGTGACCACGCCGTTGGAGTTGAATCCCGGATCAACCTGCAACAACAAGCGAAAGCTGGCGAGAAGCAACCCCGCGCCGACGAGCAGCGCGAAAGCAAATCCAATTTGCGCGGCGACGAGAAGCTGGCGGACGCCGCGCGATTTCTTCCCTGTGGTGCCCGTGCGGCTCTCTTCATGAAGTGCGTCGTTGATGCCGATTTTCGAAATGCCGGCAAGAGGAAACAGTCCTACAAAGAGTCCAGCCGCCAGGGACAGGCCTAGAGAAACGAGAACAACCCGGCCGTCTAATTGCACTTCCGCTGCCCGGGGAAAATGTTCCAGGCCAATGGCATTCAGCGTCCGCAGCAAAACTGCTCCGAGAGCGATGCCGCCCACGCCCCCAAGCAATGCCAGCCCCAGGTTTTCCAGGATCAACTGCCGCATAAGGTGTGCACGGCCCGCCCCCAAGGCGATGCGCGTGGCCATCTCCTTGCGGCGCAGAGCCAGCCGGGCGAGCGCAAGGTTGGCAATATTCAGTCCGCCGATCAGAAGGACAACGAATGCGCCGCCCCACAATAGATAGAGCGTCTTTTTGACCCCCGCAATCAGCAGGTCCTGCAGCGGTTTGACCTTGGTGTTGAACCCGGCGTTGATCAGGAGTTCCTTGAACTCCGGGAAGCGCTCCAGATTGCGAGCGTTCAACGCATTCACCTGTTCCTGCGCTTGCTGCAGGGTGGCGCCCGGCTTCAAACGGCCGATGTGATACCAGTTGTTGCTGTGATGAACGGTTTTGTCCTTGTCGCTGAAGGCCAGCGGCAACCACAGCCGAACGTCCGAGTCGATGAAGCTGAAGCTGGGAGCCATCACGCCGACAATGGTATAAGGCCGTCCACTGATACGCAGCGCGCGGCCAAGAGCCGATTTGTCGCCCCCGTACAATTGCCGCCAAAGCCCGTGGCTGAGGATCACCTCTTGCTCGTTGCCGATCTCACCTTCCTCTCGCGTGAAAGGGCGGCCGACCGCGGGGGTAATACGCAGCAGTTCGAACCACGAAGGTGTCACCACCATCCCGTGAATCCGCTGTGGCGAACCGTTCAGCTCCACCGTTTGATCACGCTGGCGGAAGATGGCCTGGTTCTCGAAAGCCGTCATCTCCCGCAGGCGGTCGAAGTAGTCTCCGGAACTGCTGTTGTTCAGGTCGGACGCGCCGGCTTTCGGATAATCATTGGAAAAAAGCACGATCGCATTCGCGTCCGACACTGGCAACGGCCGCAAAACGACGGAGTTAACTACGGCAAAAAGGGCGGTATTGGCGGCGATGCACACAACAAAGGTGAGAAGGACAGTCAGGGCAAAGCCCCTGTCGCGCCACAGAGAACGGATGCCGAATTTCAAGTCCAGGAGAAATGTATCCATCATGTGCGGTCCCCCTTTGCGGCGTCCCTGATGTGCTGCCTTCAGACAGACTGCTGCCCAGAATTCAGTACGCATCGAACAAAGGAAAAGTTCAAATGCCCCGGCGGGAAAGGCGCTCGCCTCAGGCCCGCGCCTTGTCGATCATCTTCTCCCAAATCCCTTTGGACTTGAGAATCAGTTCCACGGCCTCTCGCGCGGCACCCTTGCCGCCATTCGCTTTCGTGATGTAGTGCGCCGCGCGCTTCACTTCATCGGTAGCATTGCAGACGGCCACCGCCAGCCCCACTCGACGCATCACCATCAAGTCCGGCAAGTCGTCCCCGAGATACGCGACCTCCGATTCCTTCGCGCCGGTCCTCCGCAACACGTCTTCATACGCTGCAATCTTGTGCCCCTGCTTCTCATACACAAACGTAATATCCAGCTCCTTGCACCGCCGCCGCAGCGCCGCGCTCCCGCGTCCCGTAATCACGCCCGTGTGCAGCCCCGCCGTCACCGCCAGCGTCAAGCCTTGACCATCGTGCGCGTCAAAATTCTTGATCTCCAGTGCTGACCCATCCGTCTGCGACAGGAGCGTCACGCTGCCGTCCGTGAGCGTTCCATCCACATCCATCAACAAGACTTTGATCCGGCTCGCCCGCTTTTTGACGACAGGTGTTGCACTTCCCGGTGTTCGTGCCAAGTGGTTTTCCTCCGCGGAATTGTATGTTTCGATGTAACTAGAAAGTTTAATGCGCTGGCTAGATCAATTCCAACGTCCACAAATCATGCAGATGCACCACGCCCAGAACCCCTCGGGCTTCATCCACAACAACAATCGAAGTAATCTTTTTCTTCTCCATCATGTTCAGAGCCTCGCTGGCCAGCACGTGCGGCCCGATCGTCTGCGGATTCTTCGTCATCCCATCCGCTGCGTGCATCTCCAGCACCGCCCCGCGATGTTTTTCCATCAGCCGCCGCAAATCTCCATCCGTCAATATTCCCGCCAGCCGCCCGTCCGCCTCCAGCACCGTCGTCATCCCAAGTTTCTTGGCCGACATCTCGTGGAACACGTCCGGCATCGCAGTGTCTTTCGAAACTCGCGGCAGCTCGTCGCCCGCGTGCATCAGGTGCTCCACGCGCAGCAGTTTCTTGCCCAGGCTTCCAGCGGGATGCAGTGCCGCAAAATCATCCGGTCGAAATCCTCGGCGCTCCAGTAGTGACACTGCCAGTGCATCTCCCACCGCCATCGCCACGGTTGTGCTCGCTGTGGGCGCCAAATTCATGGAACACGCCTCTTCCTTCACGCTCACGTCCAGCACTACGTCGCTCGCTTCCGCCAGCGTCGACTGCATCTTTCCCGTCAAGGTGAGCAGCGGCATTTCCAGCCTCTTCAGCGCCTCCAGCAGCCGCACAATCTCTTCCGTCTCTCCTCCATACGACACCGCCAGCATCGCATCCCCGCGCGCGAGCATCCCCATGTCTCCGTGCAGCGCCTCCGCCGCATGCAAAAAAAACGACGGCGTCCCCGTGCTCGAAAGCGTCGCTGAAAGTTTCCGCCCAATCAGTCCGGATTTTCCCATCCCGGTAACCACCACCCGCCCCTTGCACGCAAAAAGCAGCTCTACTGCCTTCTCAAAACTCGCATCCAGCCGCGCCAGCACATCCTGAATCGCCTGCGCCTCAATCTTCAGCACCCGCCGCGCTGTATCCAGGCTCATGGCGTGCTCCACCGTCGCACCATCGCACCCAACTCTTTCAATTTCGCGAGCAGGGAAGGGAGCTGCGCTAGCGGCAATGCATTTGCCCCATCCGAAAGAGCCGCCGCAGGATTGTCATGCGTCTCCAGAAAAACTCCATCCACCCCCGCCGCCACACCCGCGCGCGCCAGCGTCTCAATAAATTCCGGCTGGCCCCCGCTCGCATCCCCTTTTCCGCCCGGGAGCTGCACGGAATGCGTCACGTCATAGACTACGGGATAGCCAAACTTCCGCATCACCGGAAATGACCGCATATCCACAATGAGATTCTGATAACCAAACGACGCGCCGCGTTCCGTCAAAATAATCTTCGTATTCCCCGTGCTCGCCACTTTTTCCGCCACGTTCCCCATGTCCCACGGCGACAAAAACTGCCCCTTCTTCACGTTCACGATCCGCCCGGTCTTCCCAGCGGCCACCAGCAAATCCGTCTGCCGCGCCAGAAACGCCGGTATCTGCAGCACGTCGCAAACCTCCGCCGCCGCCACAGCCTGCGACGCCTCGTGAATGTCCGTCAAAGTCGGCAATTTCAATTCCGATTTGATCTTGCCGAGAATCCGCAAACCTTCCTTCGCTCCCGGTCCGCGAAACGCCTTCACCGAACTCCGGTTCGCCTTGTCGTAGGAAGCCTTGAAAATGTAAGGCACACCCGCATCCGCCGCGATTTTCGCAATCTTCTCTGCCATCATGCGCGCGTGTGCCTCGCTCTCGATCACGCACGGTCCCGCAATCAAAAACAGCGGATTCCCGCCGCCGAGGCGCATCGATCCAAGCGTGATTTCATGGGTAGAGCTCATACGGGATTGTGCGATTGCCGCAAGGTACTTAGGCTACGCAGCCAGCGCTGCGTTTGCAACGTCTTATGCCGTCGCGTGCGGCGAGATTCCCACGGCCTGGGAGCGTCTGGGTTCTGCTGCCGGGCGTGTTTTAGTTTTTTTTTGTTCCAGCGCTGCTCCGATGAACGCGGCGAAGAGCGGATGTGGCTCCAGCGGCTTGGACTTAAATTCCGGGTGGAACTGGCAGCCGAGGAACCACGGATGGTCCGGCGCCTCCACAATCTCCACGTAATTCTCATCCGGCGTGCGCCCGGTAATCTTCAATCCCGCCGCAACCAGCGTCTTCTCGTGGTCCCGGTTGAACTCATACCGGTGCCGGTGCCGCTCGCTAATCTCCAGCTTCCCATACGCCTTGTGCGCGAACGAACCCGGCTCCAGTTTGCACGGCCACGCCCCCAGCCGCATCGTTCCGCCCATCTCATCCACCCCGAGCAATTCCCTCAATTTGTAGATCACCCGGTAAGGCGTCTGTGGATCAAATTCCGTACTGTCCGCCTGCTTCAATCCCGCCACATCCCTCGCGTATTCAATCGTCGCGCACTGCATCCCCAGGCAAATCCCAAAAAAAGGCACCTTATGCTCGCGCGCGTACTGAATCGTGTACACCATTCCCTGAATCCCGCGCTTCCCAAATCCCCCCGGAACCAGAATGCCGTCGAACCCGTGCAGCCGCGCCGCCGCCGTCTCCGCCGAATCAATCTCCTCCGCTTCAATCCACTCCAAAACCGTCTTGTGATTGTGCGCCAGCCCCCCGTGCAACAACGCTTCCCGCAAACTCTTGTAAGCATCCTCCAGCTGCACGTACTTCCCAACTACCGCAATCCGCGCTTCCCCCGCGGGATGATGCATCCGGTGCACCAGCTCAATCCACGGCTTCATGTCCGAAGGCCGCGCCTCCAGCTTCAGCAGCCGCAAAATCTGCCCGTCCAGTCCTTCTTTGCTCAGTTCCGCCGGCACCGCGTAAATCGTGTCCACATCCTCCATCGAAATCACGCACGCTTCCGCCACGTTGCAGAACAGCGCAATCTTTTTCTTCAACTCCGCTGGAATATGGTGATCGCTCCGGCATAGCAGGATGTCCGGCTGGATCCCGATGCTCAGCATCTCCTTCACGCTATGCTGCGTTGGCTTCGTTTTTAGCTCGCCCGCCGCCGCGATAAACGGCACCAGCGTCACGTGCACGAACAACGTGTTCTCCGCTCCCAATTCCAGCCGCATCTGCCGGATCGCTTCGAGGAACGGCAGCGACTCGATGTCGCCCACCGTCCCGCCGATCTCCACAATTACGACGTCGACGCCGTCGGAAACCTTTCGAATCGTCGCCTTGATCTCATCCGTCACGTGCGGAATCACCTGCACCGTTTTTCCCAGGTAATCCCCGCGCCGCTCTTTCGTCAAAATCGTTTCGTAGATCCGTCCCGTCGTCCAGTTATTGTCGCGGGAAAGTTTGGCGTGCGTAAATCGCTCGTAGTGCCCCAGGTCCAGGTCCGTCTCCGCCCCGTCCTCGGTCACAAACACTTCTCCGTGCTGAAACGGGCTCATCGTTCCCGGATCAACGTTCAGGTACGGATCGCATTTTTGCAGTGTGACTTTGAAACCGCGACTTTCGAGGAGACAACCGATCGAGGAGGCTGCTACGCCTTTTCCCAGTGAGGATACAACTCCGCCGGTTACAAATATATATTTTGGCGCCATCCTTATAGCCCGCGTTTCTGCGCCGGGCTTGTATGCCCTCCAGAGGATTGACGTACATACAATTATGTTCGGAACTCCTAATTCTGTCAAATCGAACTCTTCGCGCGCCTGAAACAATATTTTGCCTGCTCTCCATCGCGAAACTTTTCTCAGGGGAACGGGTTTCTACATTGTAGGGAATTCCTTGTGTGCCCGGATGGTTTCGCAGCTATTGCAATGCTGGAAAAAAACGTTGCAAAGAGAAACCATCTCGCGGGAATTCGCCATCTAATGGACTGAACCATGACCTTGCGTCCGCATGAGCTCTTTCCGTTTACCCCAATCCATTCGGGGTTCACTCCGGATCGATCCGTGTCGTCCCCGCAACGGTAAAGTCTCCGAGTGGCACTCTTGCAATTGGGAAAGGGAAATGAAACCTACAACTCGAACGAGAATTGCACCTCTCATGCTTCTCAGCGCGCTGGCTCTTTGTCTTTCTGCTGCCGCGCAGCAATCTGCGCCCGCCGTGGCGCAGCGGCTCCAATCCTACGATCTGAGCCGTGAAGTTTTTCTCGTCGGCGCTGTCGTCAAATTTGATCCGGCTTCTGCCACCCCGCCCATCGGCGCGCATGTTCTCCTGCAAACTTCTTCCGGCCAGGTGGACGTCCACATCGGGAATGCCCAGCTGCTCAAAGCCAATCACTTTGAGCTGAATCCCGGCGACAGTGTCCGCATCGTCGGCGAGCCCTTGGCTCTTGGGAGCGCAACCTACTTTGCCGCCCGCATCGTGCAGAAAGGCGCACAAGCCGTCGCCGTTCGCAACTCCAAGGGTTTTCTGACCACACCGGCTATCGCCATGTCGCAAGCTCAAGTCGATGCGCTGCGAGGTGTGCGATGAAGCGCCTCCTCGTCGCTTTTTCAGTCGTGGCCGCTCTCTGGAGCGCCTCCTGCAGCAGCGGCGGTCCCGCTATCCAGCCGCCTCCCCCGGCAGGAAAATTCGGCGTCACAAACTTGAAAGGAACTTATGCCTTCACGACCAGCGGCGAAGTCTGCGCCGGTTGCCAAGTGGCAGCTACGCCCATGGCGCGTGCTGGAAGCTTCGTGGCGGACGGAAAGGGCGGTATCACCGGCGGCGTCTATGACGTCGCAATCCAGGGCGGAGCCACCAGCGCGGTTATTTCCATCAATAGCAACAGCAGCTACACCGTCAATGCCGACGGGCGTGGAACCTTAACTTTCAACGTAACTTCTAACGGTGCTCCAACCTCGATTAGTTTCGGCATTGTCCTCACTTCGAACAGCGACGGCCTCATAATCGACGAAACGAACAATGTGACCCAAGCATCCACGGGGAGCGGCAATTTCGTCCTGCAGAGTACAGCGGCGTTTCAGGTTTCTACCATCTCGGGATCCTACGTTTTTGACTTTACAGGATTCGATGGCAACGTGGTGAATGGGCCCTTCCCCGAATCTCTCGTTGGCCAGTTTGCCGCGGCGAATGGCGTGATCACCACTGGATTTGAGGACGCCAACGACGGCCTTGGTCTGGCCAGCGGAAGCATGGCACCAGGAAGCCTGACCGCTGACCCCGTAAACATGTCGACCTCTGGCCGCGGCACAGCGATCATCGAAGGGCAAAGCTATGTCTTTTATATCGTCGATCCCACGCGCGTGAGGTTCATTAGCTCCAATACGCTCAACGGTTCCGGGCCCATGCTCGCTGGCGATGCCGTACAGCAGCAGGCCAATATCCCGCTGAATCTCGCCGCCATCAACGGAAGTTTTGCCTTCCTCGTCGGGGGAAGCGACTCTGCCGGCAACGGTCTGACGCGCGTCGGCCGGTTGACCGCCACCGGCAGTGCCCTCAGCAAAATGCTAATGGACGTCAACGATGGGGCAAACGAAGTCCAGTTCAATAATCTCTCGAATGGCACCATTTCTTCCTACGATCCCACTACGGGCCGAGGCCAGTTTTCCTTTCAGGATTCAAATGCCCAGGTCTACACCTTCGTCTTTTACCTCAGTTCACAGAACGGCGGAGTAATCCAGGACGTAAGTCCCTCCAACATCGCAAACCAGGCGAGGGTCGTGGCCGACGGCTCGATCAATCTGCAATCCGGAAGCCCCTTTACCAGCAGCAACATCTCGGGAACCTACGCGATCAACTGGAGCGGCCTCGTAACAGCGGACGGCAATATTGCCAGCACGGATGAAGAAGATTTGCTGGGCCAAACGACGATCTCCAATCTTTCTCTCATCGGCACTTCGGACATGTTCCAGTTTACCTCCCCGACTCTGACTCCGAAGCTGGACATCGGCACCGCCGGCTCGATCACCCTCAATGGCGGCGATGGCGCAAGCGACGACACCAAACGCGTGGACATGAATGTCAACTTGTCCGGAAGCGCGCCGATTGACATGGTGGTCTACGTTGTCAACTCCAAGCTCGCGTTCTTTGCCAACCGTGACAATTCCGGGACGCCCCGTATAGTCGCCGGAATCCTGAAGCTTCAGCAGTAGCCCATACTCTGGAATCGAGGCCGCCCGGCGAGGTCCTTGCCGGGCGGCCTCGTTCGCCTTCACGGAACTCCTTCTCCGCCCCAACCGTTCACCTGTGGAAACCTAGCCGCCATCCTGCGCGTCTGTCATCATAAGTGCGAGTTCGTGCTGGGGGCGCGGTCGGCGCTTCCTATGTACGCGTCGCCATCTCCAACCCTCCACTGCTTTGCCCCAGTGAAGGGGGAACTCATGGATCCATCCGGGAGGATGCCTTGAAGAATTTCCGTGTCGCTATGCTTCTGTCGTTGGTGTGTTTGTCTGCCGGTTCTAGCTGGGCCAAAACCATCTCCATCCCGCGCCATCCGGATTTTCATGATGGCAAGATCGTCTTCAGCTACCTGGGAGACATCTGGCTGGCGAATGAAGACGGCTCCAGCCCGCGCCGCCTCACCGATAACATCGCCCGCGACGTCTTCCCCCGCTTTTCCCCCGACGGCAAATGGATCGCCTTCTCCTCCAATCGCTACGGTAACTACGATGTCTTCGTCATCCCCGCTTCCGGCGGCGAGCCCAAGCAGCTCACTTTTAATAGTGCCAACGATACCGTCGTCGGCTGGTCCCGCGATTCCCATCACATCCTTTTTCAATCCGCCCGCGGCCTCAATTATCCCGGCATTCCCAATCTCTACGCTGTCTCCATCGATGGCGGCCTCGAGCAGCCCTTGCCCACCGACTGGGGCTATTGGGCCAGCTATTCCCCCGATGGCAAAAAACTCGTCTTCAATCGTCACCCCGCCGTCTGGTCTCGCAAGCACTACCGCGGCACCTACTCCGCCGATCTCTGGGTGATGGATATTTCATCGAAAGTCTCCCGCAAAATTCTCGATGGCGACATGCCCGACCAGGAAAAGCCCAATAATTTCTGGCCGCAGTACGGCAACGGCGAAATCTATTTCGTCTCCGACCGCGCCACACGCGGCAAAGCCGGCGACAAATCCGTCATGAACTCCATCTCCAACATCTGGAAAATCCCCGAAGCCGGTGGTGCTCCCGTACAGGTCACTCATCACAAGGATGGCTCGCTCTTCTTTCCCTCGCTCTCCTCCGACGGCAAAGTCTTGATGTATGAAGATGATTTCGGCATCTGGAAGCTGGAAACCGCCTCGGGAAAAACCTCCGAAGTGAAAATCGATATCGCCTCGGATCCCAAGGAAAACAATCTCGAGGTTCTCACCATCAAGGACGATGCGGACAGCTTCTCTCTTTCGCCCTCTACCCAGCGAGCCACCATTTCCGCTCATGGTGAAATCTTTACTATCGCCACCGATCACGGCGATATCGGCCGCGTCACCAACAGTTTCTGGCGCGACTCCTATCCCCGCTGGTCCCCTGACGGAAAATGGATTGCCTACGTCAGCGATCAGTCCGGCCGCGATGAAGTCTGGATCGCCTCTCCCGACGGCGAAAACCCCAAGAAGCTCTCTGATGCCGACTCCGAAAAACTCGGTCTGGCCTGGTTGCCGGATTCGAAATCCCTGCTCTTCACCGCCTCGGACCACAAGCTCTATCGCGCCGAAGTCTCCGGTGGAGCATCACGCGTCATCGCCTCCAGCGACGTCGCCAATCTCTCAAATCCCGAATCTTCTCCGGACGGCAAGTGGGTCTCCTTCGTCGCCATCGATCGCGATCTGCGCCCGCACATCCACATTGCCTCCACCGACGGTGGCAACGACCGCCAGTTTCCCGACGCCGACCTCTTCAGCTCCACCGTCGCCCGTTGGACCCCCGACGGGAAAAAACTGATCTTTCTCGCCGGCTCCCTGCAAGGTGCTTCCGCCGCGCAGCGCCAAAACGTCGCTGGCCTCTATAGCGTCACGCTCTCCGCGGAAGAAAAAAATCCGATGAGCCGCGATGTCGACGATGAATCCGAAGCGCAACCCCCCGATCGCAACGCCGTGGAACGCGGCCCCCGCGGTCCCGCCGAGCGTGCCCCCGTCACCGTCAAGCTCGATTGGGACGGCCTTGCCCGCCGCATCCATCCCGTCACTCGCCTTTCCGACAACATCACCACCGTCGCGCCCTCCCCGGACAGCCGCGTCTACGCCTTCGTTGCCGTTTCCGAAGTCGATGGCAGGCCCTCCTCTTCGCTTTACACCATCCAGGAAAACGGCGAACAGATGCACAAGATTACCCAAGCCCAGCCGCCCCCACCAGGTGAAGAAGGCGGCGGTGGTGGCCCCGGCGGTGACATCAACTCTCTCCAATTCTCGCGCGATGGCCGCACCATCTACTTCCGCGAAGGCACCGGCATCTGGGCCGCCGGTCTCGGGCCGTCCGCCGCAACTGCGGAATCAGCCGCGCCTTCCGCCCCTGCTCGCGGCGCCGAAGGCGCTGCCGGACGCCGTCGCGTTAGCTTCACCGTCCGCGTCGAAGTCGATCACCGCGCCGAAGATCTCCAGATTTTCCGCGAGTCCTGGCGCGTCCTCAAGCATCGCTATTACGACGGCAACATGAACGGCGTCGATTGGGCCGCCATGGAAAAGAAATATGAGCCGCTCCTCGCCGATGTCGCCGACCGCGAAGAATTGCACGACGTCATCATGCAAATGATTGGTGAGCTTAGCTCATCCCACACCGGCGTCGGCGGCGGTGGCGAGCCCGATCGCAACGCCATTCAGACCCGCTACCCCGGATTCGAACTCGCTGCCGATGATTCCGGCTTCTATAAAGTGAGTTACATCTATAAGGACGGCCCCGCGGACCACGATTACGTGAAGATTCATGTCGGTGATTTCATCGTCGCCGTCAATGGCGTCCCGCTCCGTTCCGGTGAGAATTATTGGAAGCTCTACTCTTTCGCTTCCGGCCGTAAGTTCCTCTTCACAGTCAATTCCAAGCCTTCCGCCGATGGCGCTTGGACCACCCGCGTCGAGCCTGTCAATGCCGGCGGGTATGCCACACTCCAATACAAGAAGTGGGTCGAAGACCGCCGCCAGATGGTCGATAGACTCTCAGGCGGCCAGGTCGGCTACCTGCACATCCGCCAGATGAACGGCGAAGCCCTGCGTAAATTCGAACGAGACCTCTCCGACAATCATTTCAAAAAAGCCCTGATCATCGACCAGCGCTTCAACCCCGGCGGCGGCATCGACGAGGAGCTGATTGAAATTCTTTCGCAGCGCCAATACCAATACGTCCGCCCGCGCGATTCCGTCTACGTTACCCGCCCGCAGCGCGCTTTCTTCGGCCCCATCGTCGTCATGCAGAACGAACGCTCCACCAGCGACGCCGAAGTTTTCCCCGACGGCATTCGCACCCTGAAACTGGGCACCACCGTCGGCGTCACCACCTACGGTGCCGTCATCGGCACCGGAGCATTCCGCCTTATTGATGGCGGCATGCTCCGCACTCCCGGCACAGGCCTCTGGAACATCGCCGGACAAAATCTCGAAAATTACGGCGTCCCGCCGGACATTTCCGTGGACAACACTCCCGCGGATTTCCTCGCTGGGCGCGACGCCCAGCTCGAAAAGGCCGTCGAAGTCTTGAAAGACCAAATCAAAAAAGCCGGCGCGCAAAATATTCCTGGCCGCTAGCCGCGGCTCTTTACAGTTCTGAAGCTCTTCTGCCCGGCGCGTCGTTCATGCACGAACGCCGGGCGCTTCGCTTTGTTCGTGGTAACCTTTTCACATTGGATGGGGGAGACGACTTCAAATGAATGCCTCCTTGCTGCGGACCGGTTTATTGTCGGCGGTTCTCGGCGCTGGAGTTACCGCGCTAACTTGGCATTCCGAAACGAAAGCCGCCGGCTCTTGGGATCAAAAAGCTGCAGCCGCTTATCTCGACCAACGCGCGGCTTGGTGGTTCGAATGGCCAAAGTCCGCTCGCGACCACGAAACCTTCTGCATCTCCTGTCATACCGCCGTCCCCTACGCCCTCTCCCGCCCGGTCCTTCGGAAGCCGCTTGCCGAAACCGCTCCTTCTCCCAACGAACGTCGGCTCCTCGACAATGTCACCAAGCGCGTCCGCCTCTGGAAAGAAGTCGCCCCCTTCTACAGCACAGAAGATCGCGGCGGTAACAAAACCGTCGAATCGCGCGGCACCGAATCCGTTCTCAATGCGCTAATCCTCGCAAGCCGCGACGCACAGACCGGCCAGCTCAGCAACGACGCGCGCACCGCTTTCGACAACATGTGGTCCGAGCAGCTATCCAAGGGAGAGAGAAAGGGCTCGTGGGTCTGGCTGCGCTTCGCCAATGAGCCCTGGGAAGCTGACGATTCCGACTTTTACGGCGCTACTCTGGCCGCCATCGCAGTGGGCACCGCCCCTGGGAATTATCGCTCCTCACCGGAAATCCAGAATAACCTCAAGCTCCTGTGCGAATACCTGAACCGCGAAAGCTCCGCCCAGACCACAATCAATCGCGTTGTCCTCTTATGGGCATCCGCGAAACTCCCCGAGCTCCTCGATCCGCAATCCCAGAAGGCCATCATCACCGAGGTTCTCGTTAAGCAGCAGCCCGACGGTGGCTGGAGCCTGTCCTCCCTGGTCGGCGACTGGAAGCGCCATGACGGAACCGCCCAGGAAGGGAAGGGCGACGGCTACGCCACTGGCCTAATCACATTGGCTCTGCAACAGGCAGGCATACCCAGGGACAATGTCCAACAAAAGCAAGCCCTTGCATGGCTCGCAGCCAATCAGGACAAACAGAGAGGCTTCTGGCCGTCCTCCTCCCTGAACAACAACGCGCAGCATCACATGTCCCCCGATACCGTACGCTTCATGAACGACGCCGCCACCGCCTACGCCGTCCTCGCTCTGACGGAAGCCAACGCCCAGTGAATGGGACAATTTAGCCACCGGAAGCTATTCCTTGACACTCCTGGTACGTTTGCTATACTTCCCCTTGTAGATAACTCCCTTTGGAGTGCGGCGGCTAGCCGCCGCTTTTCTTCCGGCCGGCTCCCGACCTAACGCCTCCAGCGTATCAACACTGTAGCCCGCGGCGGGTCAAAGGCCCCCAATTACGTTAACCCCTAATAGAATGCGCACTTACAAGATCGCTCGTAACTGCACATTCTAAAGCACTTACAGAAACGCTAACTCCTTTACAATCCGCACTTACAGAAAACGCGGGGGTACCCCTTCGATGCGAATCTCAGCCTTGCTCCCGCAGTAGCTTCTCCACCCGCTCCACGTCCGCCGGCACATCCACGCTCACCGCATCATGCTCTACCTCCGCCACGCGAACCTTCCACCCATTCTCCATCCATCGTAGTTGCTCCAGCTGCTCGATCCGTTCCAGCTCCCCCTGCGGCAGAGTCGGATACTCCAGCAACGCCTCGCGTTGAAAAACGTAAAGCCCCAGATGCTTCAAATGCCGCACCTGAATCTTGCTTCCCGTATCCCGTACCCACGGAATCGGTGCCCGCGAGAAATACAGCGCGTTCCCATCGAAATCCAACACCGTCTTCACCACATTTGGATCCATAATGTCGCCCGGCGTTTTCACCGGCGTAGCCACGGTACTGATCGAAGCCTGCGGCTCTTCCAGAAGGGAATTGACCGCCGTATCCACCGCGGCCGGATCCAGCAGCGGCTCATCGCCCTGCACGTTCACGAACACATCCCCCGCCACGTGCGCCGCCACCTCCGCCACACGCTCTGTTCCCGTGCGGTGATCCGCGCGCGTCATGCGCGCCTCGCCGCCAAACCCCTCTACTGCTTTCAGGATTCGCTCATCGTCCGTAGCCACAATCACCTGGTCCGCGCATTGCGCCAGCTTGGCGCGCTCGTACACGCGCTGGATCATCGGTTTTCCAGCCAGCATCGCCAGCGGTTTTCCCGGTAGCCTCGTCGCTCCGTACCGCGCTGGAATCACAACTACAACTTTGGACGTGCTCATTCCTCTCCTTCATCCAAAACTGGGAATAATCTATCTCCCCACTCAGTCTGACTCAAGTGAGGCAATCTCTGCGCGGCGATGCTACCACACGCAGCTTCACTCGTTGCTTGCATCGCACTGTTCAATTCTGCACATCAGTCAATTGCCCTTGTTTTCGCGAAACCGAGTGGTAGAATCCCGGAGAGTCCCAACCGCGCGGCCATCCCGGAGGCCCGGGATGATGGGGGTGCCGTGGAACGTGATCAGCAGTCGACCGCCTTACGGTCGCCATGCAGTTTGGCCGTCATTCGGTCGCCAGGTGGCTTGATCGGTTTGAGATCACGACTTGGCAAAACGAGAGTTCTGGCTCTTTCCTTCCGCGTCCTACTGGTTGTATGTCTGTTTGCCCTACAAGCTGTACTCCCCGCCGTTGCACAATCTCCCTCCAATGAGAACAAGCCCAAGGAAGAAGCCAAGAAAGACGATTCCAAGAAGGACGACACCAAAAAAGATGACGTGCGAAAGGATTCTCCGGGCATCCCCTTCAAGGCCGGCAAGCTCCTGCACATGGATGTGGATCTCGCGCTCTTGAACGTCACCGTCACTGATCCTTATAACCGCCTGGTCACGGGACTGGAGCCGGACAATTTTCGCGTCTTCGAGGACAATGTCGAACAAGAGGTGCTAACTTTTTCCGCTGAGGATGTACCCATCTCCATTGGCGTGATTTTCGATTTCAGCGGAAGCATGTCGAATAAAGTGGGCAAAGCGCGCGAAGCGGCCCTTCAATTCTTCAAGACCGCCAATCCGCAGGATGAGTTTTTCCTTGTGAGCTTCAACGAGCGCGCGGAATTGACCAGCTCGTTCACCAACAGCGTCGAAGATCTCCAGAGCCGTATGATGCTTACCGCTCCGAAGGGCCGCACCGCGCTTCTCGATGCGCTCTATCTTGGGCTCAGCCAGATGAGGGGTGCACACAACGCCAAACGTGCCTTGCTCATCCTATCGGATGGAGGCGATAATCATAGTCGGTACAACGAAAGCGATATCAAGCGATTGGTGAAGGAAGCGGATACCCAGCTCTATGCAATCGGCATCTATGATCCGCTGGGCCAGCGCAATCGCACGCCGGAAGAACTCAACGGCCCCTCGCTTCTCAGTGAAGTGACGGAGATGACGGGTGGCCGCGTTTTTGGAGTTGAGAAGCTGGAAGAGCTTCCGGACATCGCGTCGAAAATCGGCATGGAGTTGCGAAATCAATATGTCCTCGGCTATCGACCAAGCAACAAAGCCCACGACGCGCGCTGGCGCAAGGTCAAAATCAAATTGCGCGCACCCAAGGGACTCCCACCCCTCAGCGTCTACTCAAAGACAGGCTATTACGCCCCCAGCCACTGATCTTCGCAGCCGTGCAATTTCGAGCTTGCTACTCTTTTCTCTGCTAATTTGCGGGATCGTACTGCTAGTATCTTCGGCTTCGGCGCAGCTTCCAGTTCCCACGCCGCCCCCTCCTCCGCCTCCCGGCCAGGCCACCGGCGCGGATAAGCAAGGTTCCAGCATTAAGGTTGACGTGAATCTTGTCGTCCTTCACACCACGGTGCTGGATGACCGGCAGCGATTTGCCGAAGGCCTCAAGCAGGAAAATTTCCGTATTTTCGAAGACAAGATCGAGCAGAAGCTTTCCGTCTTCAAGCGCGAAGACGTTCCCGTCAGCATGGGCCTGGTCATTGACAACAGCGGCAGCATGCGCGAAAAGCGCCCGCGCGTGAATGAAGCGGCGATCACTCTTGTGGAAGCCAGCAATCCGCGCGACGAGGCCTTCGTCGTCAATTTCAATGACGACTTCTATCTCGATCTCGACAAGGACTTCACCAGCAGTATTTCCGATCTTAAGGAAGCACTCGAACGCATCGATTCGCGCGGCAGCACGGCTCTTCGCGACGCCATCATCGGCTCACTCGACCATCTCACGAAAGGCAAGAAGGACAAAAAGGTCTTGCTCGTGGTCACCGACGGCGAAGACAATGCCAGCCACAATTCGCTGGAGAAAACGCTCCGTGAAATTCAGAAAACCGACACGGTGATTTACACTATCGGCTTGCTCGGCGGCGAAGGAGATAAAAAGGGCGCCAAGCGCGCAAAGAAAGTTCTCCAGGAAATCGCTGCGGCGTCCGGCGGCGTAGCGTACTTCCCGGAAAGTGTCGACGACGTACACAACATCTGCGAACAAGTCGCTCACGACATCCGCAATCAGTACATTTTGGCGTACTACCCCAGCAACGCCCGCCGCGACGGCAGCTTCCGCGCCGTCACGGTCGAAGTTATTCCTCCACGAGGCCGCGGCAAACTCGTCGCGCGCACTCGCAATGGTTACTACGCACCCGGCGCTCCCACGGCCGCTTCCGCCTCGGGCAACTGAGGAATTTCCTTATCGCTTTTAGTTAGGTCGCTGCTTCACTACTTCTTTCGTTCTTCAGTTCGCTCAAGAAGCTTTTGCCGTGGGAGATGGAACCTCCAAAATTTTCGGCGATGGTTTGGCCCATGTCGGCGAGGGTGGCGCGAATGCCGAGGTTGACGCCGGCGCCCGTTCCGGGCGAATAGGCCAGAATCGGGACGTATTCGCGGGAATGATCCGTAGTGGGCCAGCGCGGATCGGGGTCGCAGCCGTGGTCGGCGGTGATCAACAACATGTCAGAGAGGGCTAGGAGCGACAAGAAATCGCCTAGAAGACGATCAAATTCTTCCAGCGATTTGGCGAAGCCTTCAACATCTTTTCGGTGGCCGTAGAGCATGTCAAAGTCGACCAGATTGGCAAAGACTAGGCCACTCTTGCGATCACTCAGCGCGGCGGTTAGTTTTTCCATACCGTCGGCGTTGCCTTTGGTGGTGACGTATTCTTCGACGCCGCGGCCATTGTAGATATCGTGAATTTTTCCAATGCCGAAGACACGCATTTTGCGCTCGGCGAGGATGTCCATCAGCATAGGCTTTGGCGGATCCACAGCGTAATCATGGCGCCGCGTAGTGCGCACGAAATTGCCGGCGCTTCCCGTAAACGGCCGCGCGATCACCCGCCCGACGCGATGCGGGCCATCGAGAAGTTTTCGGGCGATTTCGCACATGCGGTACAACTCAGCGATGGGAATGACATCTTCATGGGTGGCAATTTGAAATACGCTGTCGCCCGAGGTGTAGACGATGGGTTTGCCGGTGCGCACGTGTTCTTCGCCGAGCTCTTTGATGATCTCTGTGCCGGAGGCCGGCTTGTTTCCAATTGTTTTTTTGCCACTCTGTTTTTCAAACTCCTCGATCAATTCCTTGGGAAATCCGTTCTTATAGACCGGGAAGGCTTGGTCTAGCCATACGCCGGCCATTTCCCAATGACCCGTGGTGGTGTCTTTTCCCGGAGAACGCGTCGCTCCTTTTCCATAGGCGCCGAGCGGTGCAGCAGCGGCGATTTGGTGTTTCAGAGGAGCGATATTTGCGAGGCCTAGCGTCACAAGATTTGGGATTTTCAGCGCTCGCGATTCGGCGATATGGCCGAGCGTGTTCCTTCCGACGTCGTCATAGTCGGCGGCATCGGGGAGCTCGCCGATCCCCACACTATCCAGCACAATCCAGATGATTCTCTCGAATTCCGGCATTGTGACGCTCCTCTCTTCTGCAGCGGGTTGGCTCTGGGTCCGGCAGATTGCGGCGCTGGCTTCCCGGCAGCAGTCTCCGCTCTTAGCAGCCCCTTCGTTGTTGTACAGTGTATGCCAACTCAGGGTGAACTATTTTGCTCCGGCGTGCGTAGTACAAGATAGCGGAGGTGTGCGGTGGCCCCAAACGACAATCCGAGGAGAGTCTCCCTCGTCTTCCCAATCATTCTCATCACTGTCGGTGCGCTGTATCTCGTTCACACGTGGCGCCCCGCCTTCGATCCCGGGGCGGTACTACAAAAGTACTGGCCGCTGATCCTGGTATTCATCGGGCTGGGAATGGTTTGGGACAATGTCCAGAAGCGCCGTAATCCCGATGCGCCTGCCGGAATTTCCGTGGGAGCCACGATCGGGACGCTGGCGTTTGTGATGGTTGTCGTGCTGCTGGTCTGGCACGGACATGGTTTTTCGCGCGGCCATCGTTCCTTCGCCAGTACGAACCATACTTCCCAGACCGTGGACCTCAAGGGTGCAAAATCAGCTTACGCGAATCTGGAAATGAGCGCGGGACAATTGACGATCAACAGTGGCGGGATACATTTTGTGGATGCGGACTTTGCTTTCACCGATGCCTTTGAAGAACCGCGCGTGAACTACAACGTGACGGACGGCGTGGGCCACGTGACTATTTCGCAGGAATCTCAATCCATCCATGTCGGGCACTCGCAAAACGATTGGAATTTGCACTTCAGTAAGGACGTTCCCCTGGAGCTAAAGATCGACATGGGCGCCGGACAGGGAAATCTGCATCTTCGCGATGTGCCCCTCACGCGGCTGGCGCTGAACATCGGGGCCGGGCAGGTGGACGTGGATCTGACGGGTGACCGTAAGACCGATCTTTCCGCGGATATCGAGGGAGGGGTGGGGCAGGCCAATATCCGGCTTCCAAAGAACGTTGGTGTGATCGCGCACGCTTCCGGAGGAATCGGGTCGATCGATGTGCACGGGTTGAAGCACGACGGAGATTCTTACGTCAACGAAGCGTACGGAAAGTCTCCGACGACTATCCGTCTGAAAGTAGAAGGCGGGATCGGGCAAATCACGCTCACCCAGGAGATGTAGAGACTCCGTAGAAACTTCCTACCCGGCGGCAAGCCAAGTTCTTTGCCATTCTTGCGAACCTCCTCGCATTTCCGTGCAGATGAGCGGTTTGCCGGGCCTTGACGGCAGCCGTATAATTAGAAGTTTAGGCAGTGCGTGCGAAACGCGCTGTCTGGGCTTGTCCTTGGCGACCAAAGAGATTACGCGCACAAACACGGATGTCCGGCCGGAACAGGAATCCATCCGTGTGCGCGGCGCTCGCGTGCACAATCTCAAAAACATAAGCGTGGATATCCCGCATGAGGCGATCACCGTGGTTACGGGTGTCAGCGGATCCGGGAAATCCTCGCTGGCCTTCGACACGATTTATGCGGAAGGGCAGCGGCGGTACGTGGAGTCGCTCTCGGCATATGCGCGGCAGTTTCTGGAGCGCATGGAAAAGCCGGATGTGGATGAAATCTCCGGGATTGCTCCGGCGGTGGCCATCCGGCAGAAGAATTCGACGCGGAATCCGCGTTCTACGGTGGCGACGGCCACGGAAATTTACGATTATTTGCGGCTGCTGTTTGCGCGATGCGGGCAAACGTTTTGCATCAAATGCGGGGCGCAGGTGCGGCGCGACAGTCCGGATGAAATTGCGACGCGTATTCTGTCGCTTGGGGCGGGGCGGCGATTTTACGTTTTGCATCAGTTTCGAATGGGGACTTCTGCGGTTGCGGGCGTTTCGAAACGAGGTGCAAAGAAAACGGGTGGTGCTCCTCCACCCGAAGTTCTCCGCCAGGCGTTGAGCGATCTGCAAAAACGTGGATTCAACCGGCTTTACCAAGAGGGACGCATCCATGAGTTCTCTTCGCCGGAAACATTGCTGGATTTGGATTTCGCGAAACCCGTCTATGTTCTAGTCGATCGTCTGGCCGTAAATCCGGAGTCGCGGTCGCGGCTGGTGGATTCAATCGAGATTTGTTACCGCGAAGGGCAAGGCGAGGCAATCCTCGAATTTGTGGCGGACCGCGCGGGGAATCCTGCCGAGCGACTGACGTTTAACGAACGATTCGAGTGCAAGCATGACGGCACGCTGTACCAGGAGCCGGAGCCGCGGCTTTTTTCGTTCAACAATCCGTACGGGGCGTGCCCACGTTGTCAAGGGTTCGGCAACACCATCGATTTCGATCTCAATCTTGTCGTTCCTGACCCCAGCAAATCGTTTGATGACGGAGCCATCGAGCCGTGGACCAAACCGCGGTACCGCACGCTGTTTCAAGAAGCGAAAAAATGGGCGCGCGAGCGAGGCATCCCGACAAATGTGCCGTGGCGGCAACTTAGCGAAGAACAGCGCGGACTAATTCTCGAAGGCGACCCCGAAAACGATTACGAAGGTGTAAAGGGATTTTTCGCCTGGCTGGAACGCAAAAAGTACAAGTTGCACGTGCGCGTTTTCCTAAGCCGTTTCCGAGGTTACGCGACCTGTCCGGATTGTGGCGGGACGCGCTTGCGCGCGGAGGCGCGAGCGGTGCGCGTCGCTGGAAAATCGATTACGGAAGTGTGTAAGTTTACCGTGAAAGAAGCGCGGGTTTTCTTTTCTTCGATCGAGCTCTCCGAAGCGCAGCTGAAGATCGCCGACAAGATTCTTGAAGAGATCCGGACGCGCTTGCAGTTTCTGGATGAAGTCGGCCTTGACTACCTTTCGTTGAATCGCCTGACGTCGACGCTTTCCGGCGGGGAGTCGCAACGAATTCAGCTGGCGACGTCCCTCGGATCGCATCTCGTCGGCGCGCTGTACGTGCTCGACGAGCCTTCCATTGGTCTGCATCCCCGCGATACGCAAAGGTTGATCGACATTTTGAAGTCGCTGCGCGATTTGGGGAACACGGTGCTGGTTGTGGAGCACGACCCCGACACGATCCAGGCGGCGGATTACGTGATCGATCTTGGCCCGGGCGCGGGAGAGCTTGGCGGGAAGTTGCTCTTTGCGGGCCCGTACGATGCCATGCTGCTTGAACACAAGTCGCTGACGGGGCGCTACCTGAGCGGCGAACTGCGCATTCCGGTGCCCAACGTGCGGCACAAGCCGGCAGGAAAATTCCTGCGGGTCTTTGGAGCGAGTTTGCACAATCTTCACAACCTGGATTTGATGATTCCGCTTGGCACGCTGGTGGTGGTCACGGGCGTGAGCGGCTCCGGAAAATCCACGCTGGTGCACGATGTTTTGTACAAAGCGCTGGCCGCGAAACGAGTTGGCGGGAGTATCAAGGAGTTTTGCGATCGGCTGGAAGGCGACGACGAGATTCGCGAAGTGATTATCGTGGACCAATCGCCGATTGGGCGCACGCCGCGTTCGAATCCGGCGACCTATCTGAAAGCCTTCGATGCGATTCGGGATGTTTTTGCCGAGACGCCGGACGCCAAGCGGCGCGGATACGCGGCCGGACATTTTTCATTCAACGTTCCTGGAGGGCGCTGCGAAACCTGCCAGGGCGATGGAACGGTCACGGTGGAAATGCAGTTTTTGGCGGACGTCGAGCTGATCTGCGAAGAATGCCGCGGGACGCGATTCAAGAGTGGCGTGCTGGAAGTGCGCTATCGCGGAAAAAATGTTCATGAAGTGTTGCAGCTGACCGTTCGGGAAGCACTGGCGTTCTTTGTGAATGTGCCGAAGATTGTTTCGAAACTCAGAATCCTGAATGAGATCGGGCTCGGGTATTTGCGGCTGGGGCAGTCCGCCACAACACTTTCCGGCGGCGAAGCGCAGCGGCTGAAGTTGGCGGCGCATCTGACGCGGACGGACAATGAGGGAATCCTTTACATTCTCGACGAACCTACGACGGGATTGCACTTCGACGACATCGCCAAGCTGCTGAGCGCATTCCGCAAACTGTTGGAGGGCGGCGCGTCGCTTCTGGTTATCGAGCACAACCTTGATGTGATCAAATCGGCAGACTGGCTGATCGATCTCGGCCCGGAAGGCGGCGACCAGGGCGGAAAAATTGTCGCCACCGGCACGCCGGAGCAAGTCGCGCGCAACACGCAGTCGCACACAGGGCGGTATCTCTCTCGCGTTTTGAATGGCAACGGGCAGGCAAAGCGCGGCGGGAACGGCGCATCCAAACCGGCAGGAGGTTCGGCTACAATTCCAAGCGGAGCGAAAACTTCTCCGGCCGAACAATGATGCCTTCCGGCGTTCGAACAGTTGTTTTCTTCGATTCGCGTGGCGCGAGGATATTTCTGAGCATCGTGCTGGCGCAAATGTTTGCGTCGCAAATCGGCACCAGGATGACGGCTCGCGCTCAAGAAACTTCCAAACAAAAATCGGCGGTAACGTCCAAGTCTCAAAAAGTGGCAAATCCCCTGAACGACCTTCTGGATGAGGCGCGGCGGGATATCGACAAAAACGAATTCGAAGCGGCGATCGCGCCGCTGCAAAAAGTGATCGCCGACCAACCCGACTTCGCTTACGCACATTTTCAGCTGGCGTACGTCTACACCGCGCTGAAGAAAACCGAGGAAGCGCGCAGCGAATACGAACGGACGATTGCTCTCGATCCGAAAATGACGGAGGCTTATTTGGACATGGGGATCCTGCTCCTCGACAAAAACCCCGCCGCAGCCGTTGCGCCACTCACTAAAGCGGCTGCGCTTCTTCCAGCGCAGAGCCGGCCGCACTTTCTGCTGGGAGTTGCCTTGGAGCGCAGTGGCGACCTGACAGGGGCAGCGTCGGCGTTTGAGAACGCCGTTGTGCTTGATCCGCAGGATCTCGACACGCTGGTGCACCTCGGAGACGCATATCTGGCGTTGAATCGGCCTGCAAACGCGGAGACGAAATTTCGCAGCGTAATCGAGCGCCAGCCGCAGGAACCGCGAGCGCTTCTTGGGCTGGCGCGCAGCCTCGATGCTCAGAAGAAAGCGGAAGCCATCGACGCTTACCAGAAACTCCTCGCGGTCCAGCCTTCGAACTCCACCGCTCGTTCGAGGTTGGTGCACTTGCTTTTGGAGGAAAAGCAATACGATGCGGCGTACGCGGAGATGAACCGAACGGATTCCGGGAAACCGACGCTGGAATTGCTGAAACTTCGCGCCGATATCCAGATCGGCCAGAAAAAGTGGGATGATGCGGTCGAGACGCTTCGGCAGGCGTTGGCCTTGGCGCCGCGCGATGCTGAAATTCGCGGCGGCCTCGGCCGCGTCTACATGCAAAAGAAGGACTATTCCTCCGCGGAAAAGGAGTTGCGTACGGCACTGCAATTGGATGGCAAGAATCTGGCGTACTGGAAAGACCTTAGCTCGACGTTTTACTTGGGCGGAAACTGTTCCGCCACGCTCGGGACACTGGACGAAATTGCAAAAGTCGAACAGCCGGCCGCTGGGACGTGGTTTATCCGGGCGCTTTGCTACGATAAACTGAAGCAGCTGAAGCCCGCGTTGGAGGCTTACCAGAAGTTTCTCGATCTGGATCAGGAGAAGAATCCGGATCAGGTATGGCAAGCACGCGAGCGGAGCAAGGTGTTGCGACGCATGCTGGAGCAAAAAAGGTGACGGCATGAAGGCCCGCGGGACGAACCTGAGAGCACTTTGCAGTCTGGCGGTTTTTGTTCTGGTGTATCCGCCGCAGTCGAGCAACCTGCTGGCCGATCTTCAATTGCGGTTTGACCGCGAACCGAGTGCCGTTCGCAAGGCCAAGATGATTGAGAAGCTTGGCGACGCTCAGTTTGAAGAGGCCCGGAAAGCTGAAAAGGCGGGGGACAATAGCACGGTAGGATTGACGCTGGAAAAGTATCGCGACAATGTCCGGGCTGCGCTGGAGGCCCTGAAGAAAGAACATCCCAACGCGGAAAAGCAGCCGAATGGGTACCGCCAACTGGAGATCCACGTGCGCAAAGGGATTCGCGAGACTGCCGAAAGCCTGCTGGTGGCGCCGGAGCAGTTCAAGCCGCCTCTTCAGCTGGTGCGGCTGGATCTCCTCGCCATCGACGACGAGCTGCTGCGACTGCTCTTTCCATTGCGCCCGCTGAACGAAAAGGCGACGTCCCCGCCACCGGAGAAACAACCATGAAATTGATAGTCAGAGTTTTCCTCGTCGCGTGTTGCGTGCTGGCGGTGTCCTCCGTCGCGCAAGCACGACCGATCCCGCAGAAGGATTACCTTACAAACCTGGAAGCGGACAAGATTCGCGACGCCGAAACGGTTAACGATCGAATAAAGCTGTTTCTCAGCTTTGCGGAAGATCGCTTGAAGAAATTTCAATACGAGCTGGAACATCCATCCTCGAACCGGCATGCCGATATGCTGAATTCGCTGTTGAACGCATACGTTGGCTGCGTGGATGACGCGGCGGATTTGATCACGTTGGGAATCGAAAAGCAGGACAATATCCGGCAGGGAGTCGACCTGATGGTCACGCGCACCAAGGAATTTCTGGTGACCCTGGAGAAACTATCCACGGAGGGTGCGGAGCGTGAGATTTACAAGGAGAATTTGGACGACGCCATCGAGGGCACACGAGACGCGATGAACGACGCGGAAAAGGCCAAGAAAAAAGTGGCGCCCCCGCCGGTGCGGAGAAAGAACTAGCCCTTGAAGAAAACTTCAAGACCAACGAATGCCCGCCGCCTAAACAGTTTGCTGGTGCCGGGTGGCGCGTCTGTTTTCCAGCGAATGTTTACACGGCTTGGATGCGATGGGCGGCCGCCACGCTTTCGCGTGGAGTTTTACGCGTATTCGAGCCTGGTGCTGACCATTCGGCGCCGCGAGGACGTCGTCTACGTGCGTTTCTCCGATCTTCTGCGGCGCGCTCCGCTTGCGGTGCTCGAGGGGGCTGCGGCGCTGCTCCTCGCGCGCGTGTACCGGCGCAAGGCACCGCGAGCGGTTGTGGCACCGTATTTGGAATATGCGCGCAGCGATCGCACGCGCACGCGTATGAATCGCATGCGCCGCGGGCGGGTGCGGCTGGCCGCGACGAATCCACGAGGACAGCAATTTGATCTGGAAAGACTTTTCGACGAGTTGAACAAGAACTATTTTGGAGGCGGACTGCAGCGGCCACATATCGGCTGGAGCACGAGAAACTGGCGGCGGCAGTTTGGATGCTACGATCCGGGGCCGAATCAGATTCTGTTGAACCGCCGGATGGACCGGCCGGGCGTGCCGCAATTTGCTGTGGAATATGTTTTGTTTCACGAGATGCTGCATGTAAAGCATCCGACGCGGCGCTCCGGGTGCAGCCTCGTTTCGCATTCGAGAGAATTTCGCGAAGAAGAGAAGCGATTCGCGGAATTCGAACGCGCCCGCCGGGTGCTCGACCGCCTCGCCCGTTAATGCTTACCGACAGTTCGGGCTTAAGCTGGCCCTGGCCCAAATTCCTGGCCAAAACTGCTTTTCTGGTGCGAAATCACCCCTTCTACTGAAGCTCTTGGTGTTCCATTTGAGGTAAACTCCATGCCACGCACGGGTGAATCATGCCGAAGGAAGAAAAGAGGATGAGCCGGACGACGCTGCCGCAGCGGTACTACACCGATCCCGGAATCTTCGAAGCGGAACTCGAGAAGTTCTACATTCGCAGCTGGATCTGCGTCGGGCGTGCTTCGGAAATTCCCAAACCGGGCGACTATTTTCTGCGGGAGATCGGAAAAGAAAGCATTGTGATTGTGCGTGGCGAAGAGGAAGCAGTTCGCGCGTTTTTCAACGTTTGCCGCCACCGCGGAACGCGTATTTGCACGACTGCCGAGGGCCGATTCCCGGGCCGCATTCAATGCGGCTACCACGGATGGACCTACGGCTTAGATGGCAAACTGATCGCGGCGCCACACATGGAGGAACCGGATTTTTGCCGCGAGAATTATCCGCTGCACGGAATTGCCGCGGAAGTCTGGGATGGGCACGTTTTTGTAAACCTGGACCGCGGGGCCGGAACTTTGGCGGGGCAGTTGGGAGATTTACGCAACAAATTTGGCTCATGGCGAGTGGGCGAGCTGCGCATGGCGGCGCGCAAAGCGTATGACGTGAAGTGCAACTGGAAGCTGCTTGTAGCGAACTACAACGAATGCCTGCACTGTCCGATTCTGCATCCGCTGTTGAATCGCATGACCCACTATCTTTCAGGTACGAATGACCCTCCCGCTGCGGCCTATATCGGCGGATCGATGAATTTTCGCGAGGGTGTAAAGACCATGAGCGTACACGGAAATAGGACGCGCGCCTGTCTGCCTGGATTGACAGGTGAGGACCGCGAGCGTGTTCTCTATTACACGGTTTATCCAAACTTGTTTCTCAGCTTGCATCCAGACTACGTGATGACGCATACGCTGTGGCCGCAAACGGTGGGTCAGACGCACATCATCTGTGAACTGCATTTTCATCCGGACGAAATGAAGAAGCCCGATTTTGATCCGAGCGATGCAGTTGCGTTTTGGGATACGACGAATCGCGAGGATTGGCGCATATGCGAACTCTCGCAACTGGGAATCCAATCGCGCGCGTATCAGCCGGGCCCGTATTCCGCCAAGGAGGGTCTGCCGCAAGCTTTCGATGAAATGATTATGGGTTCTGCGGGAGGCCAACGCACTGAAGACGGGAAGTAGACTCTCAGCTACTGTTTCTTCGCCTTTTCCACTTCCTTAAATAGCTTGTCGATCTTTTTTTGAATTTTTTCGCGGTCTTCCGCATGGGGATACAAGTCCAAGTACCGCTGATAGGATTTGATAGCCTGTTTTCTCAGGCCCTTCTTTTCCTGCGCCTCGCCCAGGAATCGAAATGGAATGGCGTATCCGGGTTTGGCAACGGTGGCATCCTGGAAGCGGTCGATAGCAGCATCCACGTCGCCTCGACGCATGTAGTACTGGCCGACTTCCAGATCTTTTTCGGCGCGCAGCGGATCCCAGGTTGGCTGGTCCGCGGAGTTTTGTGTCGCGTTGTCCTTGTTCGGTTTAGCGGATTGCTTTGGCGGCGGAGCACCTGTTGGATCTGCCGGCTTCGAGGAAGACTCCTTCGGCGGATCCTGAGCACGGAGCGGCGACCCTAGAAAGAGCAGGGAAGCCGCGGTGATGAACAAAATTGCCTTGCTGACTCTCATGGCGTAAACGGAGGTTCTCCCTCTTCTCCGATTCCCTCTAGTATGATGGAAGTTGTCTGACGATTGAAGTCTTCTGCGCGACGCGCCCATGGAACCCCGCGAAAAAGCCGTTCTGCTCCCGGAAACGCCGGGGGTCTACCTGTTCAAGGATGCCGGCGGCGCCGTGCTCTATGTGGGCAAGGCGCGCAATCTGCGCAGCCGGGTGCGCTCGTATTTTCTGGAATCGCGCTGGGTGGATGCCAAGACCGGCTCTCTGGCACGCGAGATTGCGGAGCTGGAAACCATCGTGGTGGACAACGAGCGCGAAGCGCTGGCGCTCGAACATAACCTGATCAAGCAATACCGCCCGAAATTCAACGTCGTCCTCCGCGACGATAAGACCTACCCATATATCAAATTCACCGCGGGAGAAAAATACCCGCGCGTTTACTTTACGCGGCGCATCAAGAAAGATGGTTCGCTGTATTTCGGGCCATATTTTCCCGCGAGTCTTGCCCGGCGCATTCTGCATTTTATCCACAAGCGCTTTCTGGTGCCGTCCTGCACGGTGGACTTGACGCGCAGTCATCCGCGGCCTTGTTTGCAGTACTACATCAAGCGGTGCCTGGGGCCGTGCGTAACGGGATTGACGACCGACGATCGCTACGCGGAAGCCACACGCGACGTGCGGCTGTTTCTGGAAGGGCGCCGGCACGATTTGATTCGCAGCCTGGAACAACGGATGGCGGCGGCAGCGGAAAACGAATTGTTCGAACAGGCGGCAGCGTATCGCGATCTGCTGCGCACACTCGAGGACATTGAGGAGCGCCAACGCATCGCTTCCGCTCAGGGTGATGACACGGACGTACTGGCGTACCACGCCGAGCCGCCGCTGGTGGCGGCGGATCTTTTTCATTTGCGCGGAGGACGGGTGGTCGACCGCAGGGAATTTTATTGGGAGGACTTGGAAGAGTTTGACGCGCAGGAGTTCGTACCCTCACTACTGAAGCAGCTCTATCTGGAGGCCGAGTATTTGCCGAAAGCCATCCACGTTTCAGCGGATTTTGAGGATCGCGCGCTTCTGGAGGAGACGTTGAGTGAACGGGCGGGGCACAAGGTGGAGATTTTCACCCCGCAGCGCGGCAGCAAGCGCGCTTTTTTGGACCTGGTGGAGAGCAACGCCAAGCATTCGTTCGAACAGCGCTTCCGCGTCTTGAAGCCAACGTCGAAGGCCATTGGCGAAGCGCTCCAGAATACGCTCAATCTCGCGGAGGAACCGAAGCGCATCGAGAGCTTTGATATCTCGCACATTCAGGGCACCGACGCAGTAGCGTCCATGGTCGTCTGGGAAAACGGACGAATGAAGAAATCGGACTATCGCAAATTCATTATTCGAGGCGAGGAGGGCACGAATGGAACTCCCTTGAGTCAGAACGATGATTTTGCCAGCATGCGCGAGGCGGTGACGCGGCGCTACCAGCGGGTCTTGGAGGAGAAGAAGGAGTTGCCCGGGCTGATCCTGATTGACGGCGGCATCGGCCAACTGCATTCTGCCGCGCAAGCTCTCGAAGCGCTGCAAATCATCAATCAGCCGCTGGCCAGCATCGCGAAAAAGGAAGAAATTCTTTACGTTCTCGGCCAGGAGGATGAGCCCATTGTGCTGGAGCGGCACTCGCCAGTGCTGCACCTCATCCAGTTGATCCGCGATGAGACTCATCGATTTGCGGTGACGTTTCACCGCCAACGGCGCGCGAAACGCCAGACGGAAACGGCGCTGAAGGACATCCCAGGCGTGGGCCCACGAACGGCGCAAAAGTTGCTGACGGAGTTCGGAAGCATCGCCAATATTCAACGGGCGGGGCTAGAAAAACTGAGTAATGTAGTGCCGCGAAAGAGCGCGGAGAAGATTCTCGCGCATCTGGAAGGTGAACGAGCGCAGTAACCGGTAGATGAAGCACAAAGCGGTTAGCCTGGATTGCGCGCGTAGTGACCGTATGCTACGGTTACGATGGAGGTTGCTATGGCGGACAACGTTGGTTCCAAGGTGACTTATTTCCTCGTAGGGCTCGGAGTCGGAGCTTTGGTGGGGATTCTTTTCGCTCCCAAGTCTGGTGAAGAGACCCGAGACTTCCTCGCGAAGAAGGCGGATGAGGGCAAGGATTACGCACAGCGAAAGGCTCGGGAATTGCGCGAGCGCGCGGATGAACTGATCGAGCGCAGCAAGGAAGTGGCCACGCGGCAGAAGGATTCGATCAGCGCGGCGGTTGAAGGTGCGCGCGAAGCCTATCGACGGGAAGCAAAAGCGTAAGAAGCCGGCGGGGTAGTGGCACGGGGTTCCGCTTCCAAGTGGGGCGGGTGGGGCACCTATGCAATTCTGGCTCGAATTCTTCAGCATCGTCGCGGCAATCGCTCTAGTGGTGCAAGTGGTGATGCTGACGCTGCTGTTTTTTCAAATGCGCAAGACGTCGGAGAATGTGAACCGGCTCGTGGGCGATTTGCAGACGCGGGTCGGGCCCATCCTCACGCGCGTGCAAATACTTCTGGATGATACGCAGCCGAAGATTTCCAGTATGGTTACCGACGCTTCGCACATCGTATATCTGGCGCGCGGCCAGGCACAGAAAGTGGACCGTGTGCTGACGGATACGACCGACCGTTTGCGCGGGCAATTGGTGCATGCCGACCGTATCCTGACCGGAGCGCTCGAAGCGGTGGAAGACGCAGGCGGAAAGTTCAGGCAGAGTTTCTGGCGGCCGATGCAGAAGGCTTCAGCGCTAGTCCAGGGAATTAAAGTCGGACTTGATTTATTGCGTTCACGGCGCAAGAGTGGCTCTCGCAACGATGATCCGCGCGAGCAACAGGAAGAAGAACTCTTTATTTAGTCTTTTGTCAGCGAATCCAACCGCCACCTAACACGCGATCTTCGTCATAAAAAACAGCAGCTTGCCCCGGTGTAATCGCGCGTTGGGGTGCATCAAAGGTAACGCGGACGCGGTTCGAATCGAGCGGTTCGATGGTGGCCGGTGCGGGTTCATGCTTGTGACGGATTTTTGCGTACGCGCGCAAGGGCGCTTGCGGCTTCGCGCAGGAAACCCAATTCACATCTTCAATTTCAAACGCAGTCGTGCGGAGCGCGCTGTCGTCTCCGACCACGATGCGGTTCTGTTTCTGATCGATCGAAAGAACATACAGCGGCTTGCCCACGGCAAAGCCGAGACCCTTGCGTTGGCCGACAGTGAATTCATGAACACCGTTGTGCCGGCCGATAACTTCTCCGTTTTCCGTAACGATTTCGCCGGCGCGGTTTTGCAAAAAGATTCCGCTCTCGCGGGAATAGGCCTGGATGAACTGGACGTAGTTGCCGTTGGGCACGAAGCAAAGCTCCATGCTTTCGGGTTTTTCCGCCACGGGCAGTTTGGCGCGGCGGGCCACGGCGCGGACTTCTTCTTTCGTTAGCTCTCCCAGGGGAAACTCGCTGCGGGAAAGCTGCTCTTGAGAAAGCCCCCACAAGAAATAGGATTGATCCTTGCTCTCATCGCACGCGCGCAAAAGTTCCCAGCGCCCGGTGCTGTCGTTTTTGCGGATGCGGGCATAGTGGCCGGTGGCGAGTCGTTCGGCGCCGATCTGGCGCGCCATGCGCAGCAAGGGTTCAAACTTCACGTCAGTATTGCAGTTGGTGCAGGCAATGGGTGTGCGGCCGGAAAGATATTGATCGACGAACGGGCGCACGACGCGCTCTTCAAATTGCGTCTCGAAATTCACAACGTAATGCGGAAACTTTAGATGTTGCGCGACAGCTTTTGCATCGTACACGTCGTCGAGCGAACAGCAGCGATGCTGCGCCGGGCCGTCACCCTGCAATTCGGGCAGACGGCGCTGGTTCCAGAGCTGCATGGTCAAGCCCACGACGGGGCGGCCTTGCTCCTGGAGGAGTGCGGGGACGGTGGAAGAATCCACCCCGCCGGACATGGCCACGGCGACGAGGCCGTGCTGGATTTCGGTGCGCTCGGGCAGAGTATCGAATTGGGTGGTCGTGGTCATGTACAAAAGCAGGGCACCCGCCGCGGCGGGCCCTCCTACAGGTTTATCTTACCGGGCTTCGGCCACTTTCCGATAGGTGGGGGACAATTCGCGCAGCTGCTCAACGGCCGCGGGAACGACTTGCAACGCAAAGTCGATTTCTTTTTTCGTGGTGTGCCGGCCGAGGCTGAAGCGCAGGCTGGCGCGAGCTTCTTCCGGTGGCAGACCAATAGCGGTAAGAACGTGCGACGGTTCGACAGCGCCCGAAGAACACGCTGCGCCCGTCGAGCAGGCGAGTCCCTTCAAGTCGAGAGCAATGAGAAGAGCTTCGCCTTCGAGGCCAGGGAAAACAAGGTTCGTTGTGTTGGGCGTGCGCGGGGCAGTGCCACCGTTCACGCGCGCCTGGGGAACATGCTGCAGAAGACCTTGCTGCAATTCATCCCGAAGGGCGGAGATGCGATGAGCGTCGTCCGCGAGCGACTTGCGCGCGATTTCCGCAGCTTTGCCGAGACCCACGATTCCTGCGACATTTTCTGTGCCGGGGCGGAAGCCGCGCTGGTGATGCCCGCCGTAAAGAAGCTGTCGCAAACGCGTTCCGCTCCGAATGTAGAGAGCGCCGACGCCTTTGGGAGCGTAGAACTTGTGACCGGAAAGGGAGAGCAGGTCAACTTGCAGTGCGTTTACGTCGATGGGGACTTTCCCTGCGGATTGGACAGCATCGGTGTGGAAATAGATGTCACGTTCTTTGGCGATGCGCCCAATTTCTTCGAGTGGTTCAACCGTTCCGAGCTCGTTGTTGGCGTGCATCACGGTGATCAGCGCGGTTTGTGGTTGAATCGCGGCGCGCAGGCGTTCGATGTCAATCAATCCGTTGCGATCCACAGGGAGATAAGTGACAGCGACGCCTTCTCTTTCGAGCGCTTGGCAGGCGTTCAGGACGGCCTCGTGCTCGATCGCGGTGGTGATGATGTGCTTACTCGTTTCTAGATCGCGCACAGTCACGATTAGCTGTGCCACGACTCCAAAAATGGCGTGATTGTCGGATTCGGTGCCGCCACTGGTGAAGACGATTTCCTGGGCGCGGGCGCCGATGAGCCCGGCGACTTGTTCGCGGGCAGTTTCTACTGCGGCGCGTGCGTTTTGCCCAGGCGTGTGGATGGATGCGGCGTTGCCAAACTCCGCGGAAAAATAGGGAAGCATCGCGTCGAGCACTTCCGGCTCTACCGGCGTAGTGGCATTGAAATCGAGGTAAACGCGGCTCATCGGGATGGTTTCAGGATAGCAGGGGACGGGCGGAAGTAGCGAGGGGCTGGCGACAGGAAGCCAACGCTGTCTGTAGCGCGAGAGCCAAAGGAGGGCGGCTGATAGGAAATAGTTTAAGCTTCGAAACCGACGTCTTTTGCCTCGTCGGCAGACTGAGATCGAAAGCGCCAGTTAAAGAGGTTACTTGTATAGAGCGCGATGCAAACAAGATTGGCGGGAACGAAACCGAACTGAGCCGTGCGTATGCCAATGACGCAAACTACTGCGCTGTTGATTCCGGCAATGACCCAGCCTTGCCACAGCTTTTTGCCGATCAGCACGGTAGCGAGCACCGTCAAAACGCAGGACAGATAATCGAGTCGAATCATTTGCAGAATATTCAGCATTTCGCGTCAGTGAGCCCGGAGAATAACCGGCGGAACTATGCCAGCTTGCCGGGCTCTCTATTCTCTTTTTCTAGCTGGCCAGGCCGAGTGCCCATCGAACAAAGATGCGATGGGCTTTCGAAGAACGTGCACACGCGCTGTGTGCGAACTTATCGCTTCAGTGCCACAAAACAGAATGCAATTGGCTGGCCAATGACGCAGCGGCGCGGAATCGGCGGACGCTCGCAGGACCATCACTAAGTCTCTCCATACGCAGCGCTTAGAATCTTCAGAAGAACGCCTGAAATCTACAAAGCAGAATGCCGAAGAACATGGCGTTCACCGTGAGACGGCTTGTATCAACCTGAAACATTCTGGGGAGAGTATGCGATGGAACCAGGTTGCGACTGAGTTCCACTGGCAATGCGAAACGTGTCTTTTTCGCGATCCTCTTTTATTGTTGGCAAGACGGAAGTACCATTCGAGGGGCCATTCGGCAGCTGCCAGAGATGCCACGTATTGGAATTCCGAACAGAATTGACTTGGGAGAGCCATGAAAAGCAACAAAATGCTCCCCTGCAAATGCGGCCACCCCAAGAGTTTCCACGCGCGAGTGTACGTCAGAGTGATGCCCCGCAATTCGACGACCGAGTGCAACTTCCCCGGCTGCAAGTGCGGCAGCTACCGGCTCAAGGAAGCGGTCAGAGAGCAACGCGAATCGTGAGAACTAGGGAAGGATAACGCTTCTCCAGCCGGGTATTACAATGTTCGTTCTCATGGGAAAGAGAGCGAGAGGAGCTTTGTCAGTGCGCTCGAGATTCCAGCGAAAGTGCTGCTTTCCGGAAGCGCTCAAGGCGTGTTTTCAGTTCCGTGTTGTTTGCATCTAGGCTGACCGCGCGCTCTTCGGCGGCGAGAGCTTCGCGGGGATGGCCGTTCAGCAGCAAAGCCTCAGCAAGCGTGTCGAGATACGCGGCGTTCGGCGTCTTGGAGGAATCCACGGCTTGCCTTGCGAGCGCTAAAGCTGCCGGGTAATCGCGATAGCGAACGTCCGCGGATGTTGCATACTGCCACGCGAGGTCGTTTTGCACCCACGTAGAATTCGGATCGAGCTCCAGCGAACGCTTGAGTTCAGCGATGGAACCCGCCGGATCTTTTTTCAAGTAGAGCGCGTGGCCAAGAAAGGCGTGGGCTTCCGCGTTTTCCGGCTTTTCATTGATCGCGCGGTTAAATTCGCTGATAGCCCCATCCAAGTCCCCTTTGCTGGCAAGGGCCATACCCAGAAAGACGCGTGAGTGGGGCTCGTTCGGATCCATTTCGAGCGCTTCGCGGAACTTTGCGATGGCACCATCGAAATCGTTGTGGCGTGCGAGGCAAATCGCCAGATTGTGGTGCGCCGTGGCCATCTTTGGATCGTATTGCAGCGCTTCCCGGTATTCCTGGGCGGCGAGGTCGACTTTGCCCTGCGCCAGCAGCACGTTGCCGTAATCATTGTGGGCGTTGGCAGCGTCAGGGCGGTAATGAAGCATTTCCACATATTGAGCGGCCGCGGCGTCAAGTTCGCCGTTGTCATGCAGGATTTCTGCGAGACGATAGGATTCCGCCCACGTCTCCAGCATGTGTGTCTGCGTATCAACTCCCAGCGAAGTTGCCTTTAGAAAGCGGCGAAGCTCTTCGATCGCCAGGGGAAGAGTCTTTTGCCGAAGGTAAATGTCGACAAGCATGGCGCTGGCCATCGAGTCCTTGGGGTAAAAACCGAGGAGACTCTTGAACTCTATGATGGCTTCGGGTAATCGGCCGAGCTCCTGGAGGGTTCTTGCAAGACTTTGCCGATGAGAATTCCCGTTTGGTTCGGCGCGGACGGCCTCGCGAAGCTCGGCAATCTCAGACTCCACATCGGAACGGCCTCGATGGAATTCCGCAATCAAGGCATGGAGTTCGGCGTTGTCCGGTTCGAGGTGCGCCGCTACATGAAGTTCCTCCAAGGCGCGATCTTCCTGGTGCTGGTTTTGATAAAGGTCGGCCGCCAAGAGATGCGTCGATGCGAAGTCGGGCTCGATACGCAACAACCTCTGAATCGTCTGATCGAGTGTCTCGTTCGCGCGGGAGATCCCGCCGGAGAGATAGACTCCGTCTGTGCTGGTGAAGTTGAGCGGATCGGCGGCGACTTGCGCATTCTTCAACGTGGAAGCTCTTTGCATTTCTGCCAATATTTCCGTGCCCGGATTGGTCCGCGGCAGCGCCAATCCCAAATGTTGATGAGCCTCCGGCAGGTTTGGCGCCAGCGCAACGGCGTGGCGAGCCAGCTCTATCATGTCCGAAGGTTTTTCGTCCCCCCGCTCAATGGCGCGAAGCGTCCCGATAAATGCCCAGGGGCTATTCGGATTCTCTTCGATTGCGGAGCGGCATGCGATTTCGGCTTCATTGATGGCGCCAGTCTGCAGGAGCTCCGCGCATTTGCCGAGTTGCCGGAAGGGCGGATCCGTGGAGAGCGAGCCACTGGAGCTCGTAGCACGGGCAGCTGCAATGCGCTCCGCAAGAATTCCATTACCACCGGCCAGGCCGATCAAGGAAAGGTAGGAGGCGTCGGGACTGAAATTGATGCCATGTGTTTTTACCAGATGTGCGAGGAGGCTGCGGGAGGTACCGGATGCCAACTGGCCAAGAATCTCGGCCCGAGTGAGCGGCGGTGGGGTAGCTTGCCCGCGGCATGAAGCCGGCACGGCAATCGCAAGCAGGACAAGCAGGATCGGTAGCAAAAGTCGACGCGTCATTGCACTCTCTTTTGACACCAGCGCCAGCTCCCGGTTCCTTATTGCTGAATTCCTGTCGCCGGTGAATTGGCCGCTGTTGTCAGTAAAGTAGGGAGACTTGTCGAGGTCAATGTTACTTCGGTTCTACAGCGCTAAATGTGCAACTACCGAGTGCTTCCGTTTTCACTGCAGCCCTCCAAAGAATCAGGTGCTAGCGCGACAGCCACCGAATTACATAGTTAAAACAACGCGAAAGTCAGCCTTGCCGCTGGTCATGCGTGCATAGGCTTCGTTCACTTTGGCCAGGGGTATTTTTCGCTCATCGGGCGGAAGCTGGTGAATCCCGCATTTGGGCCACGGGCGTTGGATGCAGGGACTCCCGCGCCAGTCAGGTCGAACGAAGTATTTCTAAATTTCTTCTAAGACTCGCCGAATTAAGAAACGTTCGTCATACCAACCCGTCTATGAGGGCGGCGGAGGCCTGCCCATGAAACGCTTGTTTTTGCTTTCTACACTCGCGCTTTGTTCGCCGGTGTTCGCTCAGGACGCCATGTTTCGCGGCAACCCGCAACACAGCGGGGTCTACGCCGGTGCAGGCGTCCCGCAATTCACCAAGATCAATTGGCAGTTCCACACCAGGGGGCAAATCCTCTCTTCGCCGACAGTTGCGGGAGATGCGCTGTACGTCGGCGGCGGCGATCATTCGCTCTACGCCCTCGATCTAGGAACTGGCGCGTTGAAATGGAAATTTAAGACCGATGGCCGCATTACTTCTTCTCCGTCGTTTGCGGGCGGTCTGGTGTACTTCGGCAGCTACGATGGAAACTTCTACGCGGTGGACGCATCGACGGGCCGGTTGAAATGGAAATTCAAGACTGGCGGCGAGCGGCGCTTCGCGGCAAAGCATCTCCACGGCGCGGAGCCCGCTGCCGAAACCATGCCCGATCCTTTCGATTTTTTCCTGTCGTCACCGGTGGTCTGGAACGGCGGAGTCTATTTCGGCAGCGGTGACACAAACATTTACGCACTCGACGCGGCGACGGGAAGTTTGAAATGGAAATTCAAGACCGGCGACGTCGTGCACGCATCGCCCGCTATTTCCGATGGCACTCTGTTTGTCGGGAGTTGGGACAGCTATTTCTACGCCGTGGATGCCGCTACTGGCAAAGAGAAATGGCGCTTAAAGACCGGCGAGGACGAAGTCATCCACAATCAGGTCGGCATTCAGTCTTCTGCCGCCGTTGCGGATGGCATTGTCTACTTTGGATGCCGCGATTCGAAATTCTACGCGGTGGAGGCCGCCACCGGAAAAGAGCGGTGGTCCTATTCGAACAAGGGCTCCTGGGTTATCACCTCGCCCGCAGTGGCCGATGGCAAAGTTTATTTCGCCACTTCCGACACCGGTCTGTTTTACGCGCTGGACGCCAAGTCTGGCGCAGTCCTTTTTTCGGTTGCCAACAATCACTGGCCGATGTTTTCCTCGCCGGCGATTGCCGGGGGAACCGCCTACATCGGATCGCACGAAGGCAAGCTGCTCGCCATCGATCTGAAATCACAGAAAGTGGCATGGACGTTCGCAACCGAGAGTTCCAAGAAGAACGCCCCAGGCTTTACCATGCCCGACGGCACCCCCAACTACGAAGCCGCGTTTTTCGATTTCTTCTACGACGATATGATAATCGGCGTGCAAAAAATGATGTCCGTCGGCGCCATCCTCTCTTCGCCGGTCGTGGTCAACGGCACGATTTACTTCGGCAGTACCGATGGCAATGTCTACGCCTTGCACTAGTTTTGCCGCCAGGCCGCTTGAGTCGCCACGCCAGCCGCAACCGCAAAAAGCGTTCCGTAGCCTCACCCATGTTAGAGTGACCCTTTCCCACGCGGCCACGACGGTTCCGCCGCGCGAAATTCAGGGAGGGAGAAGTGGCGTATCAGGATTTGCGGGAGTTTGTGAAGCGGCTCGAGAAAGAGGGCGAGCTCAAGCGCATTCGTGCGGAAGTAGATCCCATTCTGGAGATCGCGGAAGTCACACAGCGCGTTGCGCGAGATCCGGGCCGCGCGCCGCAAAGCGTCGGGCCTGCGCTGCTCTTCGAAAAGCCCAAGGGTTCGAGAGTCCCCTTACTGATCAACGCGTTCGGCAGCGTCCGCCGCATGGCCCTGGCATTCGAAGTCAACGACCTGACCGAAATCGCCGAGCGCATCCAGGGATTCTTGAAAATGGAATCACCGCAAGGATTGTTTGACAAAATCAAACTGCTGCCAAAGCTGGCGGAGCTGGGCTCCTTTTTTCCAAAGGCTGTGAAGTCCGGTCCCTGCAAAGAAGTCATCCAGCAGGGAAGTGCCGTCAACCTTTTCGATTTCCCCATCTTGAAGTGCTGGCCGCAGGATGGCGGACGCTTTATCACCTTCCCCCTGGTGTTTACAAAAAATCCGGAAACCGGCAAACGCAATGTCGGCATGTATAGAATGCAGGTCTACGACGAACGAACTACCGGCATGCACTGGCAAACGCAGAAGCACGGGGCCGAGCATTTTCGGCGTGCCCGCGCTGCAAACCCAGAGGGACGCATCCCTGTGGCCGTCGCGATTGGCGCAGATCCAGCGACAGCGCTGTCAGGCATGCTGCCGATTCCACCCGACCTCGACGAAATGATGTTTGCCGGCTTCCTTCGTCGCGAGCCCGTGGAAATGGTTCCCTGCGAAACCAATGACCTGGAAGTGCCCGCAAACGCGGAGATAGTCCTCGAAGGCTATGTGAATTTGAAAAAGTTGCGCACCGAAGGGCCTTTCGGCGATCACACGGGTTTCTATTCGCTGGAAGGGGAATACCCGGTTTTTCATGTCGAGTGCGTCACTCACCGCAAAGACCCCATTTACCTGACCACCGTCGTTGGCCCCCCGCCGCAGGAAGACTTCTACATGGGCCATGCCGTCGAGCGCATCTTCCTTCCCGTCATGAAAATGCAGTATCCCGAGATCGTGGATGTGGCCATGCCTGCGGAGGGCATCTTCCATAACTTGATGGTCGTGGCGATTCGAAAGTCTTATCCAGGTCACGCGCGCAAAATCATGAACGCCATTTGGTCGCTGGGACAAGCGATGTTCACGAAGGTTATCGTCGTCGTCGATCACGACGTGGATATCCACAATTACAGCGAACTGGTATGGAAAGCGCTCTGTGCACTGGACCCGGAACGCGACGTGCAATTCAGCCTAGGGCCCGTAGATACGCTGGATCACGCCGCGCGCCTGCAGGATTTCGGCTCAAAGATGGGAGTTGACGCCACGCGCAAGTGGCCTTCAGAAGGATTTACCAGGCCGTGGCCCGATGAGATTCGAATGGATGAAGCCACGAAGGCGCGCGTGCAATCCCTCTGGAAAAGCCTGCAACTGTGACATGGAAGTGGGGGGAGTGCCCTCAAAGGATAACTGTCCCTCCGGGCAGGCCCGCTGAGAGCAAAAACACAACCAATTGTGGTAGTAGTAAGGTCCCTCCACAATGAATTCGGGTACTACCCCATAATACCCCCCAAACTGCCTAGAACTACCCGTATTCATAGGGCAACAGCCCTATAGATTCCCTTGACGCTCGGAGTGCTAGAATGTCATAAAGCTTTCCACGGGCCGCACCCTTCGAGAGTCCGCAGCGCAGGTCGGGTGCTGTGTTGTTCGTAGATTTCAGGCTTGTACATGAATGCCGGGGTGGCGTTCCTCGTGAGCGAATCGCGCGAAGTGATGAACGTACGACAGGCGTCGCAATATCTGGGCATCTCCCCGGATACCCTGTACCGTTACATCACCGAGGGCGAAATTCCCGCGTTCAAACTTGGAAATCGTTGGAAACTTCGTAAAACGATCCTGGACCGTTGGATGGAACGCAAGATGAGCCAGGCGACTTCGAGGCGCCGGTAGTCTGGCGCGAGCGAGAAGGAAAGAGGCCGCGAAATGTTGGGACTGGGAAAAAAGAGCCGGCAGCTCGTGGGACTGGATATCGGGTCCAGTTCGATCAAGGCTGTGGAATTGAAAGCGACGAAGGCAGGCTATGAGCTCGTCAGCTTCGGCATGGAATCGCTGGCCCCCGACACAGTCGTTGACGGTGCGATCATGGACGCGCCGCAAGTGGCCAACGCCATCAGCAAGATTTTCGACGCGCAGCGCATCAAGACCAAGAACGTGGCTACCTCGGTTTCGGGACACTCGGTGATCGTCAAGCGCGTACCGCTGCCTCTGATGACCGAAGATGAACTCTACGATCGTATTCCTTCCGAAGCCAGCCAGCATATTCCATTCGATATCGCCGACGTAAACCTTAGCTACCAGCTTCTGGAATCGATGGACGCGCAGATGGACGTCCTGCTCGTAGCCGTCAAGAAGGACAAGATTCTGAATCACACGAACGTCCTGGCGCAGGCGGGCAAAACCCCCGTGGTGGTGGACATCGACGCGTTCGGCTTGCAGAACTGCTTCGAAGTAAATTACGAGCCCGATGCCGGCCAGACGGTGGCGCTCCTCAACATTGGCGCCAGCGTCATGAATATTAATATCGTTCGCGGCGGCGTGCCGCTGTTTACGCGCGACGTCAGCGTGGGCGGCAACCAATACACCGACGCGCTGCAGAAAGAATTGGACTTGAGCTTCGAAGATGCGGAGCGCCTGAAGCGCGGCGATTCGCTCCCGAGCGTGACTGACGAGCAGAAGCAACAGATCCTCCGCAGCGTTTCGGATATTCTCACGCTGGAAATTCAGAAGACCTTCGACTTCTTCCGCGCGACGGCCAGCGGCGAGAGTATCCAGCGCATCGTCGTCGCCGGCGGCACGGCCCGCGTCCCAGGCCTGGTCGACCTGCTTCGCGAAGAGTTCGCCATGCCTGTGGAAGAATTGAATCCTTTCCGCAAAGTGCTCATCAATCCCAGCCGGCACAGCGATGATCAGATCCGCGAGATGGCGCCGCGGCTGGTCATTGCCGTAGGTCTGGCGCTGAGGAGCTTTGACTAGCCATGATCCGAATAAACCTTCTTGGACAAGTTCGACCGAAGTCCGCACGCCGCCCAGTGGACACCGGAGCCGCTTTGCCGGTGGTATTCATCGGCGCGGGCTTGGTTCTCGGCGCCCTGGTTCTTGGATTCTTCTACTACACCTGGCAGAAGCAGCTGAATGAAGAGAATGCCCGGATCAAGACTTTGCAAGCGCAAAAGACGGATCTGGAACAGACCAAGCTGCAGGTGGAAGCCTTCGAGAGACAGAAAACGATTTTGCAACAGCGCGTTTCCACCATCGAACAGTTGCAGCGCGATCGCACGGGCGGACAAGAATTGCTGGACATGGTGGCCAACACGGTTTCCCGCACGGAGAATCTCTGGCTCACGACTATGACCCGCAAGGGCAACTCCTTGTCGCTGGACGGCTCTTCCGCTTCGATCAACTCGGTGGCCAATTTCATCACCGCGTTGAAGCGCTCTGGCTATTTCAATAAAGTGGAAATTAAGGAATCGAAGCAGGACGAAAAGAACCTGTCCGTGCAGACTTTTATATTCCAGATCACCGCTGAAATCAGCCCGCCACAACCAGTGCAGGCGCGTCCGGCGAGTTCGCCGGCACCGCCCGCAACTGCCAAGTCGCCGGCGAAGAAAGGATAAGGGGACGCCATGGCCAATCCGTTTCGAGACATGTCGGTGATCATGCAAGCCCTGGTGGCTGCGGCAGTCGCCGTGGTGCTGGTCCTCGTGGGAGTTTACGTTCCTGGTTCGCCAATCGCGCGTGAACGGGATGAAGTGGACCAGGCCGTGCAACGCCGGACGAAGCTAAACCAGGAAGTGACGCAGCTTCAAGTTTACAAACAGCGTTACGGCGAATTGAAACAGCAGATGGATGCGCTGTCCAAGCAACTTGACACGCTAAAGACCATCGTGCCGGAAGAAAAGGAAGTCGATGAATTTATCCGCCTGATTCAAGGCGCGGCAAGCGCTTCGAACGTGCAACTCCGGCGTTTGACGTCGCAAGCTATCGTGCCCCGCGAATACCACTACGAAATGCCATTTGAAGTGCAGGCGGATGGCCCGTATTTCAACCTTTTGGACTTTTTTGGGCGGATGGGACGTCTGTCCCGAATTATCAACGTAGGCGACCTGGAATTTGATGATCCGGACAAGCCCAAAGGAACGAAGTATCCGTTGCGGCCCGGTACCACAGTTTCGGCTGTATTCACGGCAACAACGTTTTTCACCAAGCCCGCCGACACTGGAGCGGCTCCTGCTGCTGGAGCGAAGCCCCAGGCCGCCGCGGCTGGTAAACACTGAGCGGGAATGAGCGAACTATGCGTTCAGCGATAACTCTCGGATTAGGGATCATCCTCGCGGCAGCCGCACCTGGCTTGCACGCGCAGACGAAACCCGCGACACCGGCTGGTGCGAAGCCCACACCGGCGGCCGCTGGGGCGGCTGCGCAGCAACCTGCCAAACCTGCGGCGAAGCCTGCCGCGAAGCCTGCTGCAAAGCCGGCGGCTAAGGCTCCCATGAGGCCTCCCGTCAAGACGGTAAGGAAAGTGGAAAAGCCGGCGGATTCCGCTGCGCCCGCGGCTGCGGAGAGCGAAATCAAGCAAGCGCGCCGGGATCCCTTTGAATCCCTGGTCAGCCGCCAGCAGAACCAGGCCAATAACCAGCTGAAACTGCCTGCTGGCAAGGCTGGCTTGCAGGTCAGCACTTTGCGGCTGGACGGAATTGTAAAGTCTCCCAATGGCATGATCGCCGTGGTTTCGAATCCGCAAGCGCGGACGTATTTCCTCCACGAAGGCGATCGCCTTTACGACGGAACGGTGGAAAAGATTTCGATGGATGGCGTGTCCTTCCATGAAGAAGGCAAAGATGCCTTCGGCAAGCCCATGGAACGCCAAGTGAATAAGCGAATTTATCCGAGTGCAGGAGAACAGCAATGAAGACGAATTGGCCGGCCCTTCGGCATGGCTGCCTGATCCTAGCGAGTATGGCCTTGGCGACGAGCCCTGTGCTTGCTCAGACGCAGGAGCCTTCCGTCACGGTGGCGAACGCTTCGATAATCTCCAGCGTTGCCATCACCCAAGCTCCACTGCGCGCGGCTGTACGCGTGGAGGGCGAAGGACGTCTCGACGTCCACGCTGCCCGCATGCAGAATCCCGACCGCCTGGTATTGGATTTCGCGGGCGCCCGCTTGGCCGTGCAGAAGACGGTCATCCCGGGTGTATCCGCACCGGTCCGTGGCGTGCGCATTGGGCAATACCGCCCGGATGTAGCGCGCGTGGTGATCGATTTGACTGGCGCGACTCCTTATCAACTCTCTCGGGATGCGGGCGCCGTGGTCGTCTCTTTTGATGCGCAATCGGCAGCTCCCGCGGACGTGCGCAGCAGCGAATCGACGGTGACGTCGCAAACCGTTGAGAAGGCGCGCCCGGATTTCCACTACTCTGCGTCCAGCCCGCGTCTTGCGGCAGCTCGTTCTTCCCAGAATTTGCAGGTTTCCGCTCCTCGCTTTACCTTGCCCAGCGAACTGACCCAGCCCTCAGTCGTCTTGGCATCGTTCAACGGGAAGAAGGAACCGGTTCGGCCGGATGGGGCAGCCCAGCAGGCATCGCAACAAGCGGTTCAGCAGGCCAGCACGGCGGCGACAACGGTGGCCACTTCCGCAGCGCAGGCGCAATCGTCGCAGGCTTCTCCCGCGCCCGCCGCTGCAGTCGCAAAGTACACCGGAGAACCTATCTCCGTGAACCTCAAGGACGTCGATCTGCGCGACTTCTTCCGTCTGATTCACGAAATCAGCGGTCTGAACGTTGTGTTGGATCCTGCCGTTAAGGGCACGCTGACGATTGTTCTCGATGAAGTGCCCTGGGATCAAGCGCTCGACATCGTTTTGCAGAACAACAGCCTCGACAAACAGCTCAACGGAAACGTCTTGCGCATCGCTACGCGCGCAACCATGAAGTCCGAAGCGGAATCACAGCGCGACCTCGAAAAGGCTCAGGCCGAAGCGATCGCACCCGTCACCGTTACTCGCGTTCTCAGCTATAGCAAAGCTGCCACGCTCAAGGACACCTTGAAGAAATTCCTCAGCTCGCGCGGCGACATTTTGTCGGATGACCGTTCGAACCAGCTGATCATCCGGGATATCCCCTCGGTGATTCCGACCATCGATAATCTGATCCGCCAGCTCGACCGCAGGTCGCAGCAGGTGGAAATCGAAGCGCGTGTCGTTTCAGCCTCGCGCTCTTTCGCGCAGGACATCGGCACACAGCTCGGTTTCGCCGGGCAGACCACCGGCGGCCGCTCGCTCTTCGGCGGCACGCCTCAAGTCGGCGCCAGCGGCCAGGGCCCGGCCGGACCATTGAATCCGCCGCTCATCACGACTGGCACGCAGACGACCGGTAATGGCATCACCAATGGCCTCCCGCTGAACACGAATTTTCCGGCGAGTGGTCCCACCAGCGGCTTGGGGTATTCCTTCCGCTCTGCGAATTTTGCATTGGACTTCTTCATCACCGCCGCGGAATCCAAGGGCGTCGGGAAATTACTCTCGAAGCCCAAAGTCATCACCCAGAACAACGAGAAGGCTACCGTCAAGCAGGGTACTAAGATTCCGATTCAGACGACCATCAATAACACCATTTCGGTTCAGTTCATTGATGCTGTGCTGAAATTGGAAGTTACCCCGCAAATCACCGCGGAAGGTACCATCTTCATGGACGTGCTGGTGGAAAACACGCAGATCGACACCGGTATTCCCCGTGTTCAGGGAATCCCCGCTCTCGATACCGAGTCGGCCGAAACCAAGGTTACGGTTGCCGATGGCGGTACCGTCGTAATTGGCGGCATCATCATCTCTTCGCAGCGCGTGGATGTTTTCCAGGTGCCTATCGTCGGCAGCTTGCCGCTGATTGGCCATCTCTTCAAGCGCACCAGCGTAACCACACAATCTCAGGAACTTTTGTTCTTCCTTACCCCGCGCATTATCCCGGGGTAAGTTCGGAAACGATTCCTTCAACCGAGGGCCGAAACGAGGAGACTTTGGTCTCCTCGTTTCATTTATGACCGATCCATTCCATCTTCGCCGCCGCGCCTTGGCTTCGCTTCTCAGCGAGGCACGCCTGGATTGCCTTCTGGTTACCAGCCCGGCGAATTGGTACTACCTGACAGGGTTCACAGGCGAGTCGGGCGCTCTACTGGTTTCGCAACGGGGCGCCTCTCTTGTTACCGATGGGCGGTTCACGGTCCAGAGCAGGGAAGAGACTTCGGGCGTGCGCATCGTACTCCAAAAGGAGTCCTTGTTTGAGTCTGTAGGAACGCTATTAAAGGAGAGCCCCGCTCGACGAGCGGGATTCGACCCTGGGCAACTGACCGTCGCGCAGTTCCGAACGCTGCGAAGGGCCGCCGGACCTCGCCTTCGGTGGATTCCCATAGCCGGCAAGGTCGAAGGCCTTCGCATGCGCAAAGATGCCGCAGAGCTCCTGCAAATGCGCAAGGCTGCCATTCTGGCAGGTGAAGTGGTTCAGACGGCGATTCGACTCCTGAAGCCTGGAATCCGCGAATTTGAAGTGGCCGCCGAGATCGAATACGAAATGCGAAAACGGGGTGCCTCCGGTCCGGCCTTCGAAACCATCGTCGCCTTCGGCGAGCGCGCCGCACTCCCGCATGCCCGCCCCACCGCCAAACGACTGAGGAAAAATGAGTTGGTGGTGCTAGACCTGGGTGTTATACTCGGCCACTATTGCAGCGACATCACTCGCACGGTTTTCGTGGGGCGAGCTTCCCGGCGCATCCGGACTTGGTTTCAGGCCGTCCTGGAGGCGCAGACGGCGGCAATTGCCGCAGTCAGGGCCGGGGTAAGCTGCGGCGATGTCGATGCGGCTGCAAGACAGGTTCTTACCGGCTACCATCTGGACGACCTCTTCGTGCACAGCACTGGCCATGGACTGGGGCTGGAGGTTCACGAGGATCCTCGGTTGGCGCGTGGGCAGAAGCGGCTCCTGGAACCGGGGAATGTCATCACTATCGAACCTGGGGTCTACGCGCGAGGCATTGGGGGAATTCGCATCGAAGACGATGTGGTTGTGCACCAGGACCGAACCGAAATACTGACCCGCATTCCGCGGGATCTCATCGAGCTCTAAAACAGGCATGAAACGCAAAAAGCCCTCGAAATCGAATTCGGCGTTCGCTAATCCTGAAATCCAGCAGATCGAGCAGCTCCTTCAGTTCATGACGGAGCACAACCTCGAGGAGTTTGAGTATTCCCGGGGCGACCTGCGCATTCGTCTGCGCAAGCCGTCCGCAGGGGTGCTGGTTGCCGCTCCGCGCGGCAGGGCCAACGAGATCATCGAAGCCAGCTCCGTGGGAGCCAGCCCATCTTCTAGCGGTGCGGCAGCCGCGGCCTCCGAAGCACAGCCTGCCGAAGATCTCCATCTGGTCAAATCCCCGATCGTCGGCACATTTTACGCCGCGCCCAGCCCCGGCTCAGATCCTTTTGTGAAGATCGGAGCGCGTGTCGAGACCGGTCAAACGCTTTGCATCGTCGAAGCCATGAAGCTGATGAACGAGATTGAAGCCGATGTGACCGGCGAACTGGTCAAAATTTTTGTGGAAGCCGGCCAGCCGGTCGAATATGGACAACCCCTTTTCGGCATTCGTCCGAGCGGGAAGAAATAGCCGGCGCCGCCGCTCATGTTCCAGAAAATCCTAGTCGCCAATCGTGGGGAAATTGCCCTGCGGGTCATTTGCGCCTGCAAGGAGCTGGGCATTTCCACCGTGGCTGTTTATTCCGAGGCCGATCGACACTCACTCCACGTCCGCTTTGCCGATGAGGCCGTCTGCATCGGCCCGCCCCGCAGCAGCGAGAGCTATCTGAATATCCCGCAGGTAATCAGCGCCGCGGAAATCACGAATGTCGATGCCATCCATCCCGGCTACGGATTCCTCAGTGAAAACGCCAACTTTGCCAAAGTATGCGAAGCCTCCGAAATCACGTTTATCGGCCCCAAACCCGAAATCATTGAGTTGATGGGCGAAAAGGACCGCGCGCGCCGCGAAGTCAAATCCGCGGGCTTGCCTACGATTCCCGGCAGCGATGGAGTCGTTGACGGGGAAGAGCAGCTCGCCAAAGAAGCTGCGCACATTGGCTATCCTTTGATCTTGAAAGCCTCCGCTGGCGGCGGCGGTCGTGGAATGCGCGTGGTGCGCAAGCAAGAGGACCTCCTCTCGGCCTACCAGACCGCGCGTAGCGAAGCCCAGCAAGCCTTCGGCAATCCGGATGTTTATGCGGAAAAATTCCTGGAACATCCCCGTCACATCGAATTGCAGGTCCTCGGCGACCAACACGGAAAAGTGATTCACCTTGGCGAACGCGAATGCAGCATCCAGCGCCGCCACCAGAAGCTGGTCGAGGAATCACCTTCGCCAGCCCTGGACGCCAAGGGCCGCAAGGAACTCGGCGCGAAAGTTGTCAAAGCGCTGGAAAAGATTGGCTACACCAACGCCGGTACCGTCGAATTTCTGATGGATCGCGATGGCGGCCTCTACTTCATTGAAATGAACACTCGCATCCAGGTTGAGCACCCCGTCACCGAACTGGTCACTGGCGTGGACCTGATCAAAGCGCAGATTCGCATCGCCGCCGGCGAAAAAATGGAAGATGCCACCGGCGAGATTCATTTCTCCGGCCACGCCATCGAATGCCGCATCAACGCCGAGGATCCCGAAACGTTTGTGCCTTCGGCGGGGCGCATCACCACCTTTCAAGCGCCCGGAGGCACTGGCGTGCGCGTGGACTCCGCCGCTTACGCCGACGCCGTCATTCCGCCGTACTACGATTCGCTGATCGCCAAGCTCATCGTCAAAGGCCGCGATCGCGATGAAGCCGTCGGCCGCATGAAGCGCGCCCTGGAGATGTTCGTCATCGAAGGCATCAAGACCTCCATCCCGCTGCACCGCAGGATTTTTGCCGATCCCGATTTTGCCGCCGGCCGCATCGATACCCAGTTCATAGAACGGCTGCTCGGAACGACTGGAAAATAAACTTTGAACCGCCTTGTTCTTCCACGGCTCTATGTGATATTAGACGCAGCATTGCTTACTCTTCCCGATACAGAATGTGCTCAGGGCCTTGCCGATGCCGGAGTCCGCTTGCTCCAGTATCGGAATAAATCCGCGTCTTCCCGCGAACTCTTCGATGCCGCAAAAGAACTTTCTGCTCAACTGCGACCGCAGGGCATCTCCTTCGTCGTGAACGATCGCACCGACGTCGCGGCTCTGGTGGGCGCAGATGGAATCCATGTGGGCCAGCAGGATTTGAGCGTGGAAAACGCCCGCCGCGTGGTGGGATCGAAGTGGGTTGGCGTTTCCACCCACAACCGGGAGCAATTCGAACGCGCCGCCGCAACTTCCGCGGACTACATCGCCCTCGGCCCGGTTTTTTCTACCTCCACAAAAACCAACCCCGATCCGGTCGTCGGCATCGATTTCATTCGAATGGTTCGCACGCTCACCGACAAACCCATCGTGGCCATCGGCGGAATCACTCTTGACCGCGCATCGGAAGTGATTCGCGCAGGCGCCGACAGCGTCGCCGTCATCAGCGATATTCTGCTTGCCCCTGATCCCGGCAAGCGTGCCCGCCAGTTTATTGACATTCTCGAATCCGCGAAGCATGCGGCTGCTGTCTGAGGCCTCCCGCGAATGGCAGACACCACAACTCCCACTACCCAGTCCGCCGCGAAAAGCGAACCCGGCTTCGTCCGCGCCATCGGCCTTTTCGATGGCACCATGATCGTCGTCGGCTCCATGATCGGCTCCGGCATTTTTATTGTCGCCGCTGATATTTCCCGCCAAACCGGTTCCCCCGGCGGCTTGATTCTCACCTGGGTCCTCACCGGCCTGCTCACCATTTCCGCCGCGCTCTCTTACGGCGAACTCGCCGCGCTTTTCCCGCACGCCGGCGGCCAGTACATCTATCTCCGCGAAGCGTATTCACCGCTCTGGGGTTTTCTCTACGGTTGGACGCTGTTCCTCGTCATTCAGACGGGAACAATCGCCGCCGTCGCCGTCGGGTTCGCGCGCTACCTCGGCGTAGTGTGGCCCGCGATTTCTCCCAGCGTGTGGATCATTCACCCCATCGCGCTCGGTTCGAAATACGCCATCAGCCTTTCCGTGCAGCAACTGGTGGGCGTGCTGATGATTATCTTTTTGACGTTCATCAATACCCAGGGCGTCCGGCTCGGAAAGCTGATCCAAAATGTTTTCACCAGCGCAAAGACTCTCGCTCTCCTGGGCCTGATTGTCCTGGGCATTTTTGTCGGGAAAAATGCCGGCGCCATGACCGAAAATTTCAAGCACTTCTGGGAAATCCGCAATGCCCAGCCCATCGAGCCTGGCGCCAATTTCCTGCGCAGCTTTGTGCCCACCATCACAGCCGCCAGTGGCGCGTTCGGTCTTTTCGTGGCTTTTGGCGTCGCGCAGGTTGGCTCCCTTTTTTCCTCCGACGCCTGGAATAACATCGGTTTTACCGCCGGGGAAGTGAAGAATCCCAAGCGCGACGTGGCGCTGTCCATGGCTTTCGGCACGATCATCGTTACCACGCTCTACTGCCTGGCGAATCTGGCTTATCTCTTTACTCTTCCCTTGGTCCAAATCCAAACCGCTCCCGACGACCGTGTCGCCAGCGCCGCCCTCAACGCCATCTTCGGCCCCACCGGTGCCATAATCATGGCCGTGGCCATCATTATTTCCACCTTCGGCTGCAACAATGGATTGATCTTGGCCGGCGCCCGCGTCTCTTATGCCATGGCGCGAGATGGACTCTTTTTCAAATCCACAGGAATACTCAATAAAAAAGGGGTCCCAGGCTCGGCGCTCGTCTATCAAGGAATCTGGATTACCGTCCTGATTCTGCTGCGGACCCGCGGCGTAGACTTCCATGGAACAGTTACGTACGGCAATCTCTACAGTAAATTACTCGAGTACGTGGTATTTGCCGCGCTGCTTTTCTACGTGATCACGACTATAGCGATTTTTGTGCTGCGCGCTAAGAGGCCTGATGCGGAGCGCCCCTATCGTGCCTTCGGCTATCCCTTTGTTCCCACATTGTATATTTTGGCCGCCGCCGCCATCATGCTGGTCCTGCTGCTTTATCAAACCCAGACAGCCGGCGCGGGGTTGGCGATTGTACTTATCGGGTTGCCCGTTTATTTTCTCTGGTCCTGGTGGTCCCGGCGGACCGCTTCTGTTCGTCCCGAGCAATAGTTTGAATTTTCTTGTAGTGGCCGAGCATGCTGCGCCACTACAATGTTTTTAACGCTTTAGTCCAAATTGGCAGGGGCATCAAAGACGGGAAAATCTTCCCCCAAAGGAGGAGTTGCATGGGCAACCCCTTGTTCGCAAGAAAACCGATGAGCATGTTGCTCGAGGAATCCAAGGAAGAGGGCGGCCACAGCCTCAAGCGCACGCTCGGCCCTTTCCAGCTCACTGCCCTCGGCGTCGGCGCCATCATAGGCGCCGGCATCTTTGTGCTCTCGGGTTTGGGCGCGCACTATGCGGGGCCCGGCTTGATGCTTTCCTTCGTACTCTCCGGTCTTGGCTGCGCTTTCGCAGGCCTGTGTTACGCGGAATTTGCGGCCATGATTCCGCTGGCCGGCAGCGCTTACACCTATGCCTATGCCACTCTCGGCGAACTCTTCGCCTGGATCATCGGCTGGGACCTCACACTGGAATACGCGATGGGCGCCAGCACTGTCTCTTCCGGTTGGTCCAACCACTTCATCGAGCTCCTGAATATCTTCCACATTAAGATGCCTTTGTGGCTGGCCTACGATCATTGGACCGGGTTAAACACCGCCAGCAAGATCGTCGCGCGCGAGATGGCGCAAGCCTCGGACGCTACCTTGCACCCGGGCACGCAGGCCTTCCTCGATAAAGTCGACGCCATCATGGCCGCAAAGTCGCCGGAGTTGCTCCAGCAGGCTCATGCGCTTCTGAATGCGCCGACCGTGTTTGGAACGGAAATCGGGTTTAATCTGCCCGCCTTCGTGATTGCCCTGGTCATCACCGCGATTCTGATTATCGGCATCAAGGAAAGCGCCCGTTTCAACGCCACCATCGTGACCATCAAAGTCGCCGTGGTGCTCTTCGTCATCGGCTTGGGCATCCACTACGTCGATTTTTCCAACTGGGGCCACGACTGGCATTCTTTCGCCCCCATGGGTTTCTCGGGAATCGGGGCCGGCGCAGCCTACATCTTTTTCGCCTACATCGGATTCGACGCCGTCTCCACCACCGCCCAGGAAGCCAAGAATCCTCAGCGCGATCTGCCGATCGGCATCATCGTTTCGCTGCTCATCTGTACGGTTCTCTATATTGCCGTCGCCGGCGTCCTAACCGGCATGGTGCACTGGCAGGACGTTAACATCGAGGCCCCCATTGCCCGCGCCTTCCTTGACCGCGGCCTTTCGACTGCATCGCACGTCATCACCCTCGGGGCATTGGCCGGCCTCACCAGCGTCATGCTCGTCATGTTGCTCGGCCAAACCCGCGTGCTCTACGCCATGGCCAACGATGGCCTGCTTCCCAAGAAATTTTTTGCGGCCATCCATCCCAAATTCCGCACACCGTACAAAAACACCATGCTGGTCGGCTTGCTGGCCGCCATCGTCGGCAGCGTGACCCCGATCGACGATATCGGAAAAATGGTCAACATCGGCACGCTCTTGGCCTTCGTGATTGTCTGTATTGCCGTCATGATCCTGCGCAAAAAGAATCCCGATCAACCCCGCCCATTCCGCACTCCGTGGGTGCCTCTCGTGCCTATCCTCGGCATCGTCTTCAACGGCTACATGATGTACAAACTCGGCTGGATCAATTGGGCTCGCTTGATCGTCTGGCTGATCATCGGCTTGGTCATTTATTTTACCTACAGCCGCTACCACAGCCGCGTTAACGGCGCGCCGCAACAGTGAGACTTTCCCTGAGGAAATAGGCCGAGTGTCGCTGGGTACGGCCTGTTTTGTGTCTTCTCGCTCTGCCCCTGCATTCCTTGCGCCGAATCAGGTACAGTATTGGTTTCCTTGACGGCACGATGACACCTTTCGCCGCGAAGCTCAAAGAACTCTGGCACCGCCTCTCGTGGCTTGATCTTGCTTCCACGCTGGTTGTCCTTGGCGGTCTGCTCCTGGCCATTCTCGGATTCAACGCCGGCCCTTCGAGTTTCCTCAAGTACCTCGCCGTTTTGGCCGGCATTTATCTTTTGTTCCGCCTCATTGGCTGGTGGCGCAACCGCCTCCTCTGGAGTCTCCGTAACCGCCTGATCGTTGCTTATCTGTTTATCGCTGCCGTTCCCATCTTATCGATCGTGACTCTGGTTGTTCTTGCTGCCCGCATTCTGTACTCACAGCTTGGCGCTTACCTCTTGTACGAAGACATCCATCAGCGCATCGCCATGGTCGAGGATATCTCCGAACACATCGCCATCGCCCACCAAACGCTTCCCCCGGCGGTTACTGAAGCCGACTCCGAGCGCATCCTGGCCGCGCAATCCCATGCCGTCCACGATCGCGAACTCCCCGGCTTGAGCATCCGCTTTTCCGAGGACCAAAAACTGGCTCGCAAGGTGATTTCGCCGGGCAAGCGCTCTTTCTCGGGTTTGTTGCAGGAAGGCGACTCGCTTTCCATCGTTAGCCTGCGGGTCATTCCGGATCGCAAAGGTGAACGCGTCGTCACTCTCCGCGTGCCGATCACGCCGGAGTTCTTGAACACCGTTGCGCCCGATCTCGGCGGCATCCAGTTGAACCTCATGGAACGGTACACCAGCGGGCCGCAAACCAGTCTCATTTACAAGTCTGGGGATGCGCAATATGTCTCGGCAGGCCGTATCGTGGCCCGCAACCGCACTCTTCAGAACGCCATGTTTTGGTTTGATGCTCCGGTCGACGTGGTTTCCCGGCTCGATTCACTCTATCTCGGACGCGATGGCAAGATAGAGCCGTTGCGCCCGGTCTTTGCCGCGTCCAATGCGCGTCCATCTCGATTGCATGGACGCATCTTCACATCGCTTGGAGAATTGGGCGGCTCATACATCACCTTTTTCATACTCGTCGGAATTGTCTTCCTTCTCGTGGAGGCTGCTGCCTTCGCGACGGGAATCGTACTCACGCGCAGGATCACTCGCGCGGTCGCCGATCTCTACCGTGGCACCCAATACGTGCAAGGTATGGATTTCTCTCATCGTGTCCAAATCGAGAACCGTGATCAGCTCGGTGAGCTGGCAGAATCCTTCAACCAAATGACCGGATCGATCAGTACGCTCATCGAAGAACAGAACAAACGCCAGCGCCTTGAAAATGAAATCTCCATCGCCCGCGAAGTCCAGAACCAGCTTTTCCCCAGCACGCTTCCATCTGTGCCCGGAGTAGAGATCGAAGCCATTTGCAAGGCCGCTCGTTCTGTCAGTGGCGACTACTACGATTTCATCCAGCTCAGCCCTACGCATGTGGCCATTGCCATCGCCGACATTTCCGGCAAAGGAATTTCCGCCGCCTTGCTCATGGCCAGCCTGCAAGCCGCGCTGCGCAGCCAGATGCTCACCGACGGCAGCGAACGGCTCAGCACTGCCGAACTGGTCGCCCGCCTCAACAAACATCTTGTCCGCAACACCGGTGACGACCGCTTCGCCACCTTCTTCATTGCGGTCTACGACAGCGCCGCACGTACCTTGCGTTACACCAACGCCGGCCACCTCCCGTCATTCCTCGTCTGTCACGGAACCTCGCACCATCTGGATAAAGGCGGCATGGTTCTTGGCGTCGTCGATGACTACGTCTACGAAGAAGGCATGATTTCCGTTGGTTCGGAAGCGCTCCTCATCGGCTACAGCGACGGCCTGGTCGAGCCCGAAAACGTTTATGGTGAAGAGTTTGGCATCCGCCGCCTGGAAGAAACCGCCGTCCATCTGCAAGGCGCCGCGCCCCTTATGGTCGCCGAATCCCTCATGGCCGCCGCCGAGGAATGGGCCGGCACCGCCGATCAGGCCGACGACATGACCGTCATCGTCGCCCGCCTTCGCTAGTCCGAGCTTCTGCCGGTACGCTATACTGAAATTCCTTCGATGAAAGCTCTCACCGCAGCGGAAATGCGCGAAGTTGACCGCCTCACCACCGAGCGCTACGGCATTCCCAGTTTGCAGTTGATGGAAAACGCCGGAAAGAGCGTGTTTGACTACCTGCGCGCATCGTTCAGCGACGTCACAGCAAGTCGTGCAACGATTCTCTGCGGCAAGGGGAATAATGGTGGCGACGGTTTTGTCGTCGCGCGCCTCCTTCAGGACCACGGCTTCAATCCCGCCATTCTTCTCTTCGCCGAACCCGAAACCGTACGCGGCGACGCCGCCGAAAATCTTCTTCGGCTGAAGAAATCCGGCGCCGAGATTCGAATCATCACCGACGCTAGAAAATGGGACGCCGTTCGAACCGAAGTGGCTAAGTCCCGCCTGATTGTCGACGCACTTCTCGGCACTGGCCTCAAAGGGAAAGTGGAAGGCCTCCTTGCATCCGTAATCCGCGATGTGAATAAGATCTCGTGCGACGCCACGGCCATCCGTCCCGAAGCCATCGTCGCCATCGACACGCCCTCCGGGCTTCCTTCCGATGGTGAATTCTCCGATGGGCCGATGATTCGGGCGCACGCCACCGTCACCTTCACTGCCCCTAAAGTCGGCCAGCTTGTTTCGAAAGACGCGGCCTGTTGTGGAACGCTGGTTGTGAGAGAGATTGGTTCACCGGCGGACTTGATTGAGGAACTTGGCAAAGGGAACGTTAGGTGGATCGAACCCGGTGAGTTTCAAGACCTGCCGTTGGTACGCCGGGCAGATTCGAATAAAGGCAATTTCGGCCACGTCTTGCTTGTCGCCGGTTCCCGAGGAAAATCCGGCGCTGCAGTTTTAGCAGGCCGCGGAGCTTTGCGCGGCGGCGCCGGCTTGCTGACCATCGCCACGCCTAAGGATTTGCTCGCGGTCGTTGCCTCCGCTCAAGCGGAATTCATGACCGAGTCTCTACTCTCCACCAAGCAGGGAGCCATCGCCGCGTCAAATCTCAAAGTTGGGTGTTTCAGCGCTATTTCGAAAAACAAATCTCTACTCGCCATTGGCCCGGGAATTGGAAGAGAATCGGAAACTCAGCGTTTCGTGAGAGCCATCGTACAGACGGCCGGACAACCGCTCATTCTGGATGCAGACGGATTGAACGCCTTTGACGGGCGCTCCAAGGATCTTGCCAAAAGAAAATCACCTTATCTAGCCGTCACGCCTCATCCCGGCGAAATGGCTCGCCTCTGCGCCATCTCCACAAAAGAAATCCAAGCCGATCGGCTCGGTATCGCACTTAAGGCCGCTAAGAACTGGAATGCGTGCGTAATCCTAAAAGGCTTCCATACCATCCTTGCCACTCCGGACGGCAAAGCCTTCGTGAACACGACAGGAAACCCCGGCCTCGCAAAAGGCGGCTCCGGTGATGTTCTAACCGGCATCCTTGCAGGCATGGTTTCTCAGTTCGGCGCGCAACATTGGGTGCGAGCCCTGGCGCTAGGCGTCCACCTCCATGGCCGGGCCGCCGATGAGGCAACTCACCACCGCGAAGAAGCCTCTCTCCTCGCTGGAGAGATTGCCGACGCGCTCCCGCGGACCTATCGCCACTTCATCACGGAGCTTCACAAGCGTGCCTGAAGAAATCATCACAAGCTCCGCCGAGGAAACCACCCAGTGGGGCAGGGAATTTGCCAAACGGCTCTCGCCTCCCACCCTGATCCTCCTCACCGGCGACCTCGGCACCGGCAAAACCACTCTCACAAAGGGCCTCGTCAACGGCTTGGGCGCGGCCAGCGAAAACGATGTCACCAGCCCCACCTTCACCCTCGTCCATGTCTACGGCAAAGCTGCCAAGGTCTACCACGCCGACCTCTACCGCATCGAATCCTTCCACGATTTCGAAACCCTGGGCCTCGAAGACATGTTTTCGACCCCTGCGATTGCCATTCTCGAATGGTCCGAACGTTTTCCCTTGCCCTCCCCGTGGCCCCAGGTCCAAATCCGCCTTGAACACCTCGGCGGCGACACCCGCCGAATCACCGTTCTTTAGCCCTCCCTCCTACCTCTGAGCCCTTACCGTCACTCCTAACTCTCTGGTTACGCAAGCGTCCGGATTCCTTGCCCAGCCTATGCTCCGCTGCTAGCGTAGAAAGAGCCCCTTCCGGGAATGTGAATGGCAAACGAACTCGCACTTCTACCTAGCGCAAGCGAAGCGGCCCGGATCGAACTCAAGAGCTATAGCGTCACGATCCCTATGGGATCGCTGGCGATCGGCGTGGATAACATTCACCACGACGTGTTCCTGAGTCCGAAGTTCGTCCAGGCCTCGCGCGACTATCTCTTCGATCTTATTCGCCAGAACACCAGCGCCTCCTATTTCTCCGGCATCGAGCTGCGCAAAACCAAAGGCCCGGACAGCGGCGCTTTTCGCAAACTTCTCTCCGAAATCCTCCAAAGCGCTCTCACCCAGGCCAAGTACCACAAAAATATTGAGATCGACTTGCTCTTCCGCCTTGCTTTACTCAAGTTTCTCACCGTCGAACTCGGCAACCAGTTCGCCAACCTCATTCTCGAAGGCAAGGAATGGATTCGCCAGCGCGGCGAGCACTTCGAACGCGGCCAGCAGGCTCACGTCATCAAGGCGCGCCTCTCCGAGCTCCAGTCCACGCGCCGCGCCGTAGTTCGCCGCGTCGGCCAGCAAGTCGCCCAGATTGTTGTGGACGTCGAAGAAAACGTCACCGCAAAAACCCGTCGCGCCCTTTTTGGCGATGATTTCGCTCCCCTCTACGATCTCACCAAGAATCGCATGGTCTTCCTCGAAGGCATGAAGGATGACGTTTTCTTCCTCGAGCATTACGTTCTTCTCGGCAACTACGTTCGCGACCCCGACCGCTTCGAGGCCATGGACGCGCTCTTCCAGGAATTCCTGCGCGAAGCCGGCATTACTCTCGCCCACGATCCTTCGCACACCGATGCCATTCAGGCGCACACCGCCCTGCTGGACTCCATTCAAGCTATCCGGAATGACATCGCCACCCTCGAAGAGCAGCGCGAATCTACCCGCAAGCGCCTCGAGCGCGGCGAGGGTTTCTTCTCGAAATTTCTCAATTCCGATGACCCCGCCAACCTTAAGGCCTCGCTTTCCGACATCGAGCAGCGCCTCAAGCATCAGGAATGCAAGCTGGAAGAAATGGGCCCGCAAATTGACTCTGCCCGCCAGAAACTCGATTTCTTCGTCAAGGATCATTCCGGCAAGCTCGGCGAGTACCTCAACGATCCCGAAAACGCCAAGCGCCTTTTCGACGCCAGCGCCGCCACCGGAGACGAAGCGCCCATGCGCGCGCGTTTGCTGGGATCGCTACTCGATCGTTTGGAACAGCACGAAGTCCTCTATCACGTCATCGCCAGCTACGAAATCCAACCCATCGCCGCCGAATACTGCCCGCCCGTCCACTTACAGCAACTCCGCAAAGCGCTGGTCTCCAAGGACGAGCTCAAGCAAGTCGAGCAAGTCATCAAGCAAGTTCCCGCGAAAAAACTCTCGCTCAAAGCCATCGAAGAGCTTTCGAAGAAAATCCGCCGCTATTCGCGCGAGGAAATGCAGGCATTCGTCCTGCGTTTTGCCACCGACTTTCTGCGCCTCCGCCGTGATCTTCGGGACGCCGACCACCTGTCCACCTGCATGGAGCGCATCAATCTGGTCACCACGGAAAAAGCCCGCGACCTCTCCCGGCTGAACAATCGCCTCTACGAATGCGTACTTCCCGAAGAGGCCAAGCCCGAGCAGGACAACGTCGTCTCCCACGTCATCATCAAGGCCGACGTCCGCGGCTCCACTCGCATGACTCAGGATCTTCTCTCCCGTGGCTTAAGCCCGGCTTCGCACTTCAGCCTGAATTTGCACGAGCCCGTCAAAAAACTTCTCGACCGCTACTCCGCCAAGAAAGTCTTCATCGAAGGCGACGCCATCATCCTTGCCATTTTCGAAACGGAAGCCACCATCGCCTACGCGCGCCCCGTCGCCAAGGCCTGCATCCTCGCGCGCCAAATTCTAGCCGTTTGCAATTCGTATAACGAGCGCGCCTCCGACAGCGACCTCCCCGCTCTCGAACTGGGCCTCGGCGTTGCCTACCAGGGTTCCGCGCCCACTTACTGGACAGACGGCGATTCCCGCATCATGATTTCCAAAGCTCTCAATCTTTCCGACCGCCTATCCGGCTGCGCCAAACTTGCCAAACGCATGCTCTCCAAACAAAAAACGCATTTTTCTATTTTTCAATTCTTGAACACCATGGAAGGCGCATCCGCCGAAGAATTGGACGAATTTCTCGTCCGCTACAATCACAACGGCATCGAGCTCAACGAAGAAGGCTTCCAGAAACTCTCCGAGGAAATCTCCCTCGACACCATCGAAACCAAGCTCGAAATGCCTTGGGGAAAACAAGGCGTCACTCTCTACTACGGTGAAGTCCCTCTCGGAGAATCCGTTGAACTCCTCGTGCTCCGAAAGGCTTTCGCCCGCCAGCTCCTCCCCGACGGTAAGATCGGCGGCGCCACCACGCACCCGTACTACGAAGTCTGCACCAGCCCCGCCCTCTACGATCTCTTCGCCGCCCTAATCCGCAGCCACCAAGCCGCCGAGCTAGCCACCGCCCGAGCCTAGTTCCTTGTAGTGGCCGGTCTTCAGACCGGTTCTTTGCTCCTTCTGCCCGCCTGCGCCAACGTGCCCGTGCTCTCCGCCCGGCTCAGTTTTCTGGTCTCTGTTCTCTGATCTCTACTCTTCCGCTCATCCCTCGCCGCCCACCACTTCCGTTATACTTCTCCCGGGGGCGAAAAGAGTCCGGTGACTTTCCCGGCCTTCAAAGCCGGCGATTCGGTCCTTCGCGGGTCGAATGGTGGATTCGACTTCCACACGCCTCCGCCATTTCCCATCCATCCGTGCACACCCAGACCTT